>Ga0163147_10001208_pt1 | contig 39751 bp, 46 predicted proteins | sample OliLakLV19MP6G1_FD_148597 | JGI IMG/M metagenome (GOLD analysis project Ga0163147, IMG submission 148597) | Freshwater microbial mat bacterial communities from Lake Vanda, McMurdo Dry Valleys, Antarctica- Oligotrophic Lake LV.19.MP6.G1 | ecosystem: Environmental > Aquatic > Freshwater > Lake >...
CGGAGGCTCGAATCTGAGTTGTTCTTTGAACCGCGATGATTCAGGGCTACTACAAGATCCCAGGATTGAACTCGGTGGCGAAAGCCCCTGTGCTTCAGCCGGGGGTTAGCTTACAAGCGAGAGGATAACTCGAAATCAAACGTTCCAAACAGTGCCCGGTTCAACGGCGCAATCGACCCGCCAGATGCCCCGTCCGCGAGATTTGGCATAGGGGGTGCCATAGATCAACGCCATTCGTTGCTCGACCAATGGATCGCCATTGACGAATTGAGTGATGTCAAAAATTTGCGGCTCTAGGGTTTCCTTGCCGCCGTGAGGATAGACACCCCGCCACTCGATCGAGTCAAGATCGACTAGATAAATCCGCATGATGTCGCTACCCGCACCGCCATCAAGGTCATTGATGTAGGGCGTGTTAACGATAGGAATCATGCCGTTGCTGGTCATGATTCCTGGCACTTTGAATCCAGGCGTAATTTCACTTTGATTTTGATAGAACAGCGCTTGACCCACCTCTTTCTGCACTTGCAGAGAGCCAGCCCCAGTACAAAAGATATGGGTAATCCGACGCATGATGTCGCGATCTGTGGTGGCACGAGTAATGGTGCGGTTGATCACTTCTGTTAGGTTGTCAGGATCGGCATCCGTGACATCGCAGGTGACGATGTTGCCTGAATGCATTAGCTTATCCAGCCCATTAAAGGAGAGCGGATTCACGGTAGCATCGCCCTTAAACAGGTTCATTTCAATCTCCCGTGCCATTGCCACCAGCAAATCGCGGGTTTCTTCTGCCACGGTGTTGATGTAAGGCATTCCCTGCTGCTCTGACATCGATCGCCCAAAATGATTGAACTGAATCGTGCCCGCGATCGCTTTCACTTCCTGACCTGGATCGGAGAGGTCGTTTTGGGTCGCTGTTTGGGTGTTTTGCAGGGGGGCGACTTTCGCGGCGGCGAGGGAACCCCGGTTAATAAAGCCCACGTTAGGTAATGCGCCTTCCTGGATCTTTTTGACCGTGGGCGCATTCGCAGGCAGTTTATTTTGAATCAACTGCCACAGGATTGTGTTTTTACGAAGATACATCTCGACTTCGGGATCGAAGTCTTGGTTCACGGTAAAGCCACCGACATTGGTTGCCTCACCTTGAATTAAGAATTGTTGGGTTGATTCAACGGTTTGGAAACCGACTTCAGTTGCAACAGCCATGTCGTAGGTTGGGGAATAAACAATAAAAAGACCACGCCTCAATTGAGGTCGTGGTCTGCAAACAAAGCTTGACCGAAGGGAGATTAAAGGTCGGTTGAATTAGTGGATTTGGCGCTTCAGGCTGCCCACTTCTGCGGCTAGCTGCACCCGACGAGGATTATCGACCCCAGCCGTCCGCATCCCTTGCAGTTCCGCCTCTTTTTGCAATAGCTCTAGGCGTTCAGCCGAGATGGAGATAGTTCCATCGACATTAGTGCTCGCACCTTGAGCCGCAATGGGCACAGAGCGACGGGCGGGTTGCCCGCTATGGTTGATTGCTTTTGCAAACGCAGCAGGAATCGTTTCATTAGCAGCGGCAGCAGAAGCAGCCACAATTTCTTTGATGTCGCTGAGCAGCAACTTGCGTTCAGCGTCTTTTTCCTCTTGGGTTTGAGCCGCTGCAATCTGCTGCTGTTGAGACTTGCGCTCTGCCTGGATGTCGTTCATCTGAGATTGCAAATCTTGGATGATGGGCGCAAGCTTCACCACTTCGCCGACATTTGCCGCCATCACTTCTAACTGTTTTTGTAGATCTTCGAGTCCCATATCATCTCCTAACGGTTCAAGCTGAAAATACACTCAGTTGAGTGACTAAACGCGACAAGTCAAGGTTGAGTGCCGTCATTTGGCACCCCACCATGTTTAGCTGGTCGTCCAGTTTTGTTGACTGGGCAGACACGACGAGATCTTCTTCCGCGATCGCGGTGTCATCCAATTCAGTATTTTCTAAATGTTCTAAGTCCGTTCCCGCCGACAATACCCGTGTTTTTTGGTAGGTCGCTTTTGCGGCATAGAGGATGTTTGCCCCTAGCAGATCAAGGGAATCGATCCAATACACTTTTTGCCCGTTGGTATCCACTTCTCGCCCAACCGCAGACGCATTCATACTCATGCCTAAGTTGTCTTTGTTGGCAGAAATCGTGTTGACCTTTTCGCCTCGGCTCCAGTCATAGAGATAGCCCGACACGATAAAGTCATTTCCTTCAATTCGGGCAGCCATCATTACCCCCGCAATATCGTGATTGGCATGACGGCTAAGGCTGCTGTCTGCATCCAGCGGCAATCCACTACAGGAATGGACGGCTGATTCGGCGACACTGCGGGGGATATACAGCGGCAAACCGGGACCCACCGATGGCGCACATTCAGAGGGTTCATCAATCCGAAATAGCACGCCTTCAAATTCACGACGATTGCTAGCAATGGCGCTACGAGCCTGAATGGGAATGGCTTCACAGGCGATCGCCAATTCAACGACATCTTCTAGGTCTGCTGCCATCTCCTCTTTTGGAGTTTTCACAGCAGGGGGTTTAGGCTCAACTGCGGATAGCTGAAAATAGGGAGAATACGATTCGCCGTTTTCAGCCGCGTCAGGATGATCGCTGCCTAATTCCGCAAGCAAAGTAAATAAGTCATCTCGACATTGGGCGATCGCGTCAGATCGCGTCACTCCAGCCCCTACCATTCTTGCCAGTTCTGGGGCAGGGCAAAGATGCAGCCGAGTATATTGATCCTTGAAAATCCGTAGGGTCGTTTCCAATCGACCATGCCAAGTAGAGCGCTTCACCTGATCAATTAGGGTTGAAACCGCCTGCACGGATTCTTTAGCATCTGGTGCAGCCGCCATATTCATGTAGTCGTAGCTGTAATAATTTTCGGTTGAATCCATTGCACCGGGATGTTTGGCGCAAAGGTCAATCAGCAATATCTTCAAATCAGCTTGCAGTTGAGTGGCACCTTCAGTCCGATCCACCACTTTACCCAAAACTTGCAGCAGCACCGCATCACTTGCGGCAAACATCATTTCAAGGCGATCGCCAAAACATTTCAGGGTGGTATTTAGCTCCATCACCCAGCTTTTTAGCTTTACCGTACGGATAAAGTCATTTTTGGCGGCGGCTGAGATTTCTTCGGAGTCTTCTTTCACCTTTTCTTCTGGCGTTTCGTTGGCTTCTTCTTCAGCGTCTTCTAGCAGTTCTTTTAGGCTATCTTCCCCAATCACGCCTGCATCAATCAGCACCGCACCCAGTTTTAGGAAGGCGGTTTGCAGCTTGTCTGCATTTTTGCCAGAGATTTTGCGTCCGGCAGCAGTGATGGTGCGTTTGGTTGTCATAGGGCGAAAAATTGCCAAAAAATTAGCGGCAGATAGGGGTCTGCCGCAAAAGGATAACCAGGGAGATATGCAAGATTCGTTATCTTATGGTAGCCTCATTTTTCGAGATCGCGCTTATCTGATCAGATAAATTTGCAAATCAGCCAATAGGTTCTCCTTGCAGGCGGATCATTGACAATTGCATCTGAGCAATTGAACACTCCAACGCGATCGCTCCATTGCCGCGACATCTCATCCCCACCCTGCTCATTCCGAAAAGCGCTTCGCTGTTTCTCCATTCGCTGAGGGTGGGGATTTCCCGTCTACTTCGTTAGGGAGGGGCTGAGGTGATTTCTTGCAGGTTGTCGCCATCCTTAAACGAAACCCAGGCTTTGGAGTAAGGTTGATCCTTAAACAATCCTGCCAAACCAGTCATTTGTTTTAGACGTAAAACCTCTTCTGCTTCCATGCCTAAATGCTTAGCAATGTCGGTATCCGTTCTACCCATGACAATCAGCTTGCGAACAATCTCAGCCATCAACTCAATCTCATGCTTGCCCCGTGCGCGGTTGAACTCAATTGTTGCTTCAATCAAGCGATCGCTCTTGATGTGGGCTACGGGTAGATATCCGTGCATTCGTTTGCGAATATTGCCGGAACGTCCGACGATTGAACGATGAAACCCGTCCGCAATCATGTTGGGGGACTCTGATACAAGCTCGTCACCCGATCCCACATCAGCCGTCGCAATGGGGAATGTAAAACCGTTGTTTGTGATTGACACCTCTAGTAATTTCATTTCGGGTGCTGCAACTTTATTTGGGTTGTAATCATTGGAGATCACTTTCTCTTGTTTTATCCACAGAACACAATCTACAGGTTCTTGAAAGGGGCTAACTTGGTGAAGTTGCTTGCGAACTTGATTCAGGGTTTCCACCTTTTCGTCAAGGGGTAGGGCAGCGATCTCCTCACAGAGTTGAGTGGCTAGATGTTCAATTTCTGGTGTCATTCGTTTGCGTCCTTGCGGCTAATTGTTGCTTTTTATATTTTTGATAATCACGCCAAAGCTTAGATTTTTTAGTCGCCAAGGTCTTCCTGACAGTCTCTTGGCTTTCGGGGCTATCACCATCGGAAATAAAAGCATCAGCTAAATCCCGTTCAGCCTGCTTATAGTCTTCAGCTAATTTTGCGACTAACTGGTTTAGCTCTTCTAGGGTATTTTTCTTTGCCATCACAGTAACTCCGCCCACTTCTTTCGAGGATCTTCCCGTTCAATATGTTTTACGGGAACTAAGTTTTCATGGTCGTTAATCATAAGTTGGCGAACCTGTTGCCGAAACACAGACTCGGTTTCCTTTTGTTTGGCAAACCGCTTTAGAAAAGGCGATCGCACCTTTTCAGGTAGTGTCTTCAAAATAAAATCCCGGTATTCTCGCCAGGATTGATAAGCAGACGGTAATTTTACGGCTCGGAAGACCTGCTGCTCCTTAGCGTAGAGCGCGGCAGTGTGGGCACCTTTTACCCGTTTAATTAAGGCTGCAAACGTTTCCGGCTCAAACTCTTGCAAATCAGCAATGCATTTGTGAGAGTTTTCGTGAATCAGGCTGGATACTCGCATTTCGGGAATATTGTGTCCTTTGACATATTGCCAGTCGTAGACCCTGTTGTAGGGAACTTTCTCAGTTCCTAAATAAGTCCAAATGTCCTCAAACGTCCAATCATAAATCGGGTAAAGTTTTATCGCCTTCCCTGTACTTTTGGATGACCAACGGATGCCAGGGATAGCAGGATTGCGAGTCACTGCCCCGTAGCGATTAAGCGATTCCTCGGAGCGCAGCCCAATCAGTAGAGCCGTGCTTTCATCCCATCGCGATTCGGCATACTCCACCATCTGGTAAAACGCATCCCCTTCGCGATCGTGTACTTTGATTGGCACTTTTTCCTTAAATGAAATTTCTTCTTGGGGTCGCATCCATTCCTCACCCTTACCCCATACGTTGAGATAGGGCATCTCGTAAGATGTAGCGTTGGTAGTGCGATAAGGCGATTGCCACCAATGGGGCAGCACTCCAGGCTTGCTCATGATGCCCCGGATGATTTCAACCGTGGATTGGTAAACAACCTCTTCATCCAAAAAAAAGACGTTGAGAGATCGCCCTCGTTCTTGCCCAATCTTCCAAACCAGATCAAACAGCACGGTGCTATCTTTGCCGCCACTAACCGACACCACAATGGTTTTGAAATTGGAATAGATCCAGTTGATACGGGCGATCGCTGCTTCTAGCACCGTTTGTTGGAGATACAGTTTGCGGGATGGCTTCTCTTCTATGAGTTGCACGATATAGCTCCTGAGTAAATTCGTTGATTTGAGTTAATTCATGGTCAAGTTGGCTATAGAGATATTGATCGACTTTCGTATCTCCTAATAAATGAAATACCTTGCAGCCGTCTTGCAATCGCGATTCTGCATCTAGCAGAAAATAGCTTTTGATAATGGGCGACTCTAGGTAGATCACGTTGTCAAACTGTTTATCTGTCCCCACTTGATAGGAAGCGCCTGAAACGTTTTTGAATCCTGCCTTTTTAGCGATCGCGACTGTTTTTTTGGCGGAGTCGCTCAAGTTTGTATAGAGCAGGGTTGAACCCGACAGACCACTCAGCAGATTGAGTAGGGCATCAGAGCGACTTAAGAAAGCGTGGGCAAAGTCTGCCAGTCGGGTAATTGTCGGCTGCGGGGAAAAGTCTTCTACTGAGAATAACTCTGCCCTCAGTGTGGCGTATTGCTCCAATTCGCTCGGAGTGGAGTTGAACTGAATCGTTTGGCGATCGCGGCAAAGGAATTGAGGGTAATCAATTTGAACGACTCCTTTTAGCTTTTCTGCAACCAACTCGAAATTATGAGATGATCTCACTCGCCCTTGCCCATCAAGCTCGTGATAATTTTCACGCCACGCGTAGTAATGGGCGTATCCAAGGATTTCGCGACCCAAATAGGACAGGGGTTGAAACAAGTATTGAATGTCCAATGTAAAAGGAACAATGTCTATAATTACCTTCGCTTGAATCATTTTCTCCAGCCGAATCAGCGCCAACACTTTTATAGATGTAATTTTTGGGTAGCGACTGGGATTGTCCAAAATCAAAGCGGTGTTTTTGCCAGCCAAACTGTTGATTTGTAGCCATTGCTCAGTTTTAAGCATGTCTTCGTAAGTAAAATAATGCACTGAGCAAGATGCTTCTGGCTTTATTAATTCTTTTCTACGGTTTTTGGGATAGATGTAGATGGCGACCGGCTTGTCGCATTTACATAAAAAATCAGAGACGAAATATGCCTTTCGTCTCTGATTTTTGGAAAAAAGGGCAGCTTTCATGAGCCTCGAAACATGAGTGGATAGTTGCCGTAGGTATATACCTGCTCGAACCCAAACGACTCGTAAAACCCCTTAGATTCTGGCGTAATCGTCGCTTTGATCGGGCATTCTAACTGAAGCACTGCGCTCATCAATTTTTTGCCAATTTCTTGATCCCGAAAATTAGGGAGTATGTAGAAATATTTGATTTCTGCACCCGCACCCTTAAAAGGAAAAGTGCCATTTTTGATGGTTGCGATCGCGGCAAATCCGGCGACCTCGCCATCTACCAGAGCGACAAACCACTGAAAATTCTTGTCTGAAATCGGTAATCCGATTTCTTTTTTGATGGTTTTGTCGCCAAAAAAGGTTGAACTAGCTCTAAGTCTTTTAGTTCGAGAATTTCAGTTTTTGCCCGTGCCATTGTTGAGATCATTGCCTTACCTGCGAATATATACCAATCCTAACAGAATAACCCAATCTCTCAAGACCTTGCTAATAATGAAGCTCACCTAGATGCGGTTTTTCGTTCCTACTCCTCCAATAGCTCAAGATCTTTTAGTCTTTGCTCTAAATCGCCTAAGATTATTTCGGGAGGCAAATAATAGACAATCGCTTTTAATAGCGCCTCTAGGTGCGAATCAGCCTCAAACGACTTTTGACCAACAATCAACGTCACACCGCCATCAAGGATGACGCTGAGTCCGCATCCGCTTAACGCTTCAATGACTCGGTAAAACGTCCAGAGTTGTTGCTTGACCTCGTAGCCATCAGCCCAAGTGGAGCCGCGATCGCCCGTATCTTGCTTTTCCCAGACTTCTAACAGTTTCGATGGAATTCGCAACCGAGCCTGAACAGATGACTGTCTTTTTTTTACCATCCACGCTTCACGAGCGATCGCGGCGGCTCTCAGTCTTGATTCAGGAATTTTTTTTTTAGGCATATCTTTTGGCGATGTCATCATGCTTTTGCATAGTCAAATTATTTTTCAAAGCGTTTTTAGTTAGTTTAGGATTGCTGTACATTACGTCAAACTTTTATCAGATTGGGATAATCTAACTCTACCCAGCTACATCCCAATCTGTCAAGACTATAACTGCATTAACTTTTCGCGCTTTTTCTTTGCTGTTTTCAGTTTGTCTAACTCTCGCTTAAACGCTTTCACCAAGCTCTCTTTTTTCTGGAGTGATCTGAATATGCGATCGTCAATACTGTTGGAACAGACCAGATCAATATAGGTTGGCTTTCGCTCCTGCCCAATGCGATGAATTCGGGCTTCCGCTTGCTCGCGCACCCGATACGGGAAATCATTGTTATAGAAAATTTCGTAAGCAGATTCTACTAGAGTTAAACCTCTGCCACCACACTTAGGGGAGGCAACCAAGAATCGAGACTCATTTCGCCAATGGTCTAAGGAGCGATCGCGGTCTTTAATTTGCCCGTGGTATTCGGCATAAGATCCCGTGCCATACTCCGCTGCCAAAATTTTTGTAATTTGGGTAGTGGAGTATTGAAAATTACTCCAGATGATCACCTTTTCGCCATTCGGGATTTCATGAAGTGCGGATGTGAGTAAATCAAGGCGATCGTGCTGACAGGTGAGCAACTCTGGGGGTTGGGAGCTTTGCCGTCGCCAATAATGGGCGTGAGGTTCAGGGTAGCGGTTCCAAAACCCTGAGACAATTTCTCGAAGCGCTGTGAATAGCTGAAATATCGTGTAGCTATTGATTTCTTCGTCTGGAGCGCTCCACAGGATTTCCTCTTTTGCTTGCTGGTAAAGCTGCGACTGCTGCCAAGACATTGAGCAATAGCGAGAACTGTAGAGTTTGTCGGGAAGGGTTAAGCACTCATCTTTTTTGACTTGGTAGACATAGGGGTTAATCTTGGCGGCAATCCAATCGGTTCGCAGGCAGTTGACCACTAGCCCCTTATATTTTTCGCTGTACTCCAAATGGTTTCTAGCAAACGAATAAAACGATTTGTATCCCAATATTTGAGGCGAGAGGAAATACATTTGGCTATAAAGATCTTCCACCCCTTCCCCGACTGCCGTGCCCGTCAGCACCATGCGGTAGGCTGCCCGTTGGCTAATCGCTGTAATCCTCTGAGTCCTGATTGCCCGATGGTTTTTGCAGGTATCCGATTCATCCAGCACAACAAAGGTTTGATCTGTGATTAACTCGTTTGCAGCCAAAACCACGCGATCGCTCTGGCTCATTGACTCTACGCCAATCAAATACCACTCCACAGCGGGAATATTGCCTTGCTGCGTTTTATCGTCAAACACATAGACCGAGGGATTCTCAATATGTTTATGCAGTTCGTACAGCCAAGTCTGTTTCAGGGCGACTGGGCAGAACACAACTGTTTTATCAATACGAGATCGCCGGAGATAGGCAAGCTCAATCAATGCCCTCGTTTTGCCTGTCCCCATCTCCATCAACAAACCACCAACCTTTAACCCTTTGAGCTTGGTAACAGCATTTTGTTGATGCTCAATCAAGGTCGTCTTTAAGCGCATCTGGGATTGTCACTTCTAAATTATTTAATGGATTATCAGCACTCTTTTTCCGCTTCTTTTTGGCTGGCAATATCAGCAACGCTGTCTCCCAGAGGGATCTAGCATTTTCCAGCGCTTCTCTTGCTTTGGCTGAAAACTGGAAGTCGTTATGCTCTGCGAAATCCTCTACTTCTGCAAAATTCTCCGGTGGCACCGTAACTCGCTTATTGATGTATTTAGCAGCGGTCAGTCCCATTAATTCATCGTAAAGATCGTCGCTGCGGGGATACTCAAACACAAACCAGCCTGCGTATAGCGCAGACGTAGAAACCTTTACTATGCGGAATGCTTCCGGCTCAAATACGCCCGTTGCGGCTTTATCTCGAATTTCGGAATGATAAACCTGAACCACAAAACCTCTTAGCAGCAAGTTATGAGCAATTTCAGATGCGCGATCGCACACAACGCTTGCATCAACCTTCTTTTGCCAGCACCACTCAACCCAGCTATATCCAAACTGGTGCATCACAGTGCGAAAATCATCCCGTTTCTCCGGGAATAAAATCTGAATAGTGCCTGACTCATCAGCAGAAATTCGAGCAATGATGCGTGTTCTAATTTTTTCAGGACGCATGAGTACCTCAATACTCCTGCCTAGCTTTTTGCCAGGGCGATCGCCGGACTCAATGGCACGTTCTAATAGTTCACTAATTTCATCCGAAGTCATGCGGTTGCAGACCTTCAAAACATCGGATTTAAGCCGTAATTGAACCCGCTTAATCCCTTTACTGTTCGGCTTCCGCCCCATATCATGCCACAAAACAAGATTACCATAATACTATGGCACGAAATCCTAGTGACTGTCTGGTCGCAGCACTCCGGCGTTTCCCGTAGCCTCTGTCAGTTTCGGCGCAATATCGCGATCGCTCGTTTCAATCGTGGGTACATCTTGAGTACTCTCTGCTTCCGTCAAATTGAGCAGCGCCACCCGAAAGGATGCCGTTTGAAAGTTTCCCGATCTTGCATTGTTCATTCGTAACCCCCGCTTAAGCTGAAGGGAGGCTTTGAGGGCAAAGGGGAATGCTTCAAGGTCACCGTTGCTATCGGCAAGCTGCATCAAATGATTCGCGATCGCTCTCACATCTTCCAATGTGGAACCCAAAACACTTACCTCAATCATCTGATCATATTGAGCCGCCGTTTGCCAGATTCGGATCATGCTCCCCTGCAATCGAATCGAATCCATGTTAGGGGATTGCCGCGCATTGTCCGGGCTGAGCAGTCGCAAAACGACGCAGGGCAATGATCCAGGCTCAAACAGCCCAGTTTCAAACGTAACCTTGGGGATAAATTCAAAAACTACCTGAATATCGAGATCGGGGAGGGTAAGAGGAACTGTGATTCTTGGAGGAGTGCCGCTAATGGCTCCAACTTGAGGCTTTAGTTCTGGGACGAAAACGGTCACTGTCGGTATTTGATTAGGATCAAATCCATTGGGCAAGGGCAGGCTTAGCCCATTAGCATCGGTTTGACTCCATCGGGCGAGTTTGATAGGGACAGCAAAAAACTTGGGTAGCGCCACTTTTAGCAAATAGCTCAGCAGGTCACCTTCCACGGTGTAGCCCACCTTTAAAGCGGCGATACAGGGGTTGAAAGTGTCAATCTTTTGGAGAATTAACCGAAACTGAATTGCGCCCCCGACCCAATCGGGCAGGGTTTGCCGAATCTGATCGGGGATATAGGATGCTAACGGGTTTAGGCTCGGTTGCCAGCCCTCCGTCGGGCTATGCACCATCACTTGTAGATTTTTCAAGACCTGCACCCGAATGCCTAAGTCACTCGGTGTGATTTCAAACCCTTCAAACTGATGCGCCATGCGAGGATGCAGGACAGGCGTGAGTAGGGTGGCTTGGGTCAAGGAAGGAGCGATCGCGAGCACTAGCACCTCATCTCGCAATGGGTTTGCATCTCGCTGAGGGGCGCAGTCATTTAACGTTGTGCGGGTAATGCCAATCGCCTCCGGCAGTGCCGCCATCTTTGCTAGTTCCAGCGTTTGAATAATAAACATTACTCGCCTCTCTTAATGCTGGTTGATACCGACCTGCGCCATCAGATCCAGTACTTCGTTGGCGATTTGTGGAGCGATCCTTTCGGGAATCTTGATTGGTTTCTTCAAAAAGCGGGGTTTGCGAGGGTTGCTGGCTTTGGGTTAAGAGTTTTTTGAAATCTTCTTCTAAAGTGCCTGCCGCCGCCTCAGCGTCCCTAGCGCACATCCCTTTCTGGATTAGGCAAAGGCATACATGCTTGCTGGCAACGGCGGCAATATCGGCAATATCAAAAGAGCTTAAAGACTTTAAGCCGGGTTTCAATTCGTCACCCCAGCGACTTCTTTCACCTGAAAGCCAAAGCGATCGCCCAACGCGATCGCCTGTTTCAGCGCATCATCATAGCTGGCATTCAGCGACTCTTCTAGGATCGATAGCTGAGTCGTCGCCCGACTGCCACGCACAAAAGCAAGGGCTTCGTCTTGAACCTTTTTGAACAGGACTACCGTTGCGGGATCGCAAAGATCGTCTTCATGGGGTGAGAAATACCGCAGAGGGATCTGCAATGGCAGAGCTAGCACCGAGTTTGCGCTGGAATTAGGATCAGGAACATCCGCCAGATCGAGCTTGAATTTCGCTTTGACGCTGGCACCAAACCAATCAAACTTATAGCGGAAATTCACCTCAGTGATCTGAATCGCGCCTTTATCCCAAGTATCTTGGGTGCCATACATAAAGAGCACATAGGGCACAAGAAACTGGAGCGCATCATAAAAGCTTTCACGCGGCACATCCGCCGTCTTCAGTGCATATTTATCTGGGTCTTCATCGTCATTGCCCAGCATTCGCACATAGCCCACCTCCACCGTGGGCACCTTCTTTTCTTCTACTTTAATCTTGCAAATTCTTAGGTCGTTCATAGCTCGTTCATAGCTCGTCTCAAAATGGTAAGCTAACCCCCGGCTGAAGCACAGGGGCTTTCGCCACCGAGTTCAATCCTGGGATCTTGTAGTAGCCCTGAATCATCGCGGTTCAAAGAACAACTCAGATTCGAGCCTCCGGGCAAGCTTACAGTTGCCCCAAGTTTAGAAATATTGATTGCCCCATTCAAATCAGCGTCACCATGCCAACCGCAATCCCCGCACTTAAACCGCTTGTCGCTCCGCAATCCAATATGGTTGCAGACGTGGCAAGTTTGGCTCGTGTAGGCAGGATTGATCGCAACCACTTCAACGCCGTCCTTGAGTCCTTTGTATTCGAGGAAAGTGCGAAGTTGATAGAACGCCCACGAGTTAGAACGTCTCCGCTCTGTCTTGTTTCGGGGCTGCTGATTGGTTCGATCTCGGATGCCTGTCAGGTTCTCAATCGCCACGATTGCGCTTTGAGATTTAGCGGTGTCAATAATGCGTCTGCTGATGGTATGGTTCAACCATGCTTGATAGCGCCGCTCCCTTCCCGACAGCCGTTTCAAGATGTTGCGGACTCTACGCCGCGTCGATCTTGTGCCTTTCGAGACTTTTGCTTGGAGCGATGCTCTGACTTTGGAAAACTTGTCTCTAGTCGCCTGAATGGGTTTACCGTCCCACTTTTCGCCCTGACTGGTCACAGCGATGTCTCTGCGTCCAAAGTCAACCCCAATGACGTTATCAGCCTTGATAGGTTCAGGCGTTTCGCCAGTGAGTTGAATGTGGACGTAAAACTTACCGTCGCGGTGCTTGCAGAGTTGAGCCGAGGTTGGCTTTCTCTCTTTGAGCTTGCCTCTTTGGTAGTTGCCGACATCCAATTTGATGTGTTCCCGACTTCCCAAGAGCGTCAGGCTAACCGACCAATCCTTTTCTCGAAACGCGAAGATTCGAGCGTCGTAATCAGCGCTAGTCGGCTTAAACGACTGAACGGGTTTGCCTTTCTGTTTCGCTGTTTTTCGGTTGGCTCCGACTCTGGCACAAACCCGAACCGCCTGGTTAGCACTCAGACCAAATCGAGCGCGAATATCCTGATAGACCAGAGATTGAATCGTGGTCTTGCTGGTTATTTGCGGATTGACTTGCTCATTGGCATAGTTGCAAGCCTCCGCAAACGCGACGAGAATCGACTCAATTTGAGAGGATTGTTCGGGCGTAGGTTGAAGCTTGCAAACCAGTGTCAGAGTTTGTTCCATGAAACGATTGTATCACCTGCGAGGTCAAGAATGCGTAAAGAGATTCCATCTACGTTTGAAGACTGTGTGGCAGTTGTCGGGGCATCAAACCCCTCAACTGCCGCTCCTATCCCTCCCCGCTCTGAAGAGACGGGGCTTCTTGGAGAATCTCGGTGATAAAAATATAGTAATCGGAAATATTTGATTAGCCAGTGCGGATCAGGATATAGTTTGAGCGCGATGTTCATTGTTCATTTTGTCTCATGCGAGGTTTTTTTATGACGGTGCTAGATGTAATCAGTCAATTGCGGGATGCTATCCGAGCCAAAGCTGCAACCACGGTGTCCAGGTCGGCGCTGTTGGCAGTAAAGCAAGAAAATGTTGACCTGAAGGCGGCGTTGGCACAATCTGAAGCTGAAAAGGCTGAAGCGTTGGCAAACGATGTCGCTCAAGCAGACGCGATCGCATTTGCCCAATCTACGGCGGCTGAAAAGCAATCTGAAGCGGATGATGCCAAAGCTGAATTGGAAGCCCTAAAAGCATCTGAAGCGGGGCAAGATGCCGCCGCCGCACAAGCAGATGCTGAACTGGAATCCGCCGTCAAAAGCTTGCTAGAAGAAGTGTCTAGTCAACCCACCGAATAATTCTAAGTTTCAATGCCCTAGTGTTCTCCTGCGCGATCGACCCCTAGCGATCGCGTTTTTTCTTGCCAAAATGCCGACAGCCCTGCAAAACGTCCCAGAACTTCAAACGAATATCAATCGGATCAACTTCCGCAAATCTTTCTTGCCCTTGCGTTTCACAACCCTAAGCGAATCTTCCCAGAAGTGGCGACCCGGAATATTAATATGAGTCGTTTCCTTGCGGAGATGAATCCCGTAGGCTGCCGATAGAAACCCCCTCATGCGATCGCTCACCGGAATCGTCGCACCCCGATCTTGAACCTTCGCAATCATGCTGGGCTTCCCGTCTGGAATACCGAGGACTGCAATAAAGCGATCGCCTGACTGCCGAAACTCCAAAGTGAGATGGTTGACAATCCCCGATCCATCCGGCTCCCCATCTACCGAGTAAATGTGGCGCGTCATGTCAGAGAGTGGCGGCGCAGCACCCCCGCGACCTTGGGTATCAAGATGACTCCGCACCCGTTGATCCATTGCTGTCGCTTGAGTCGTCGCCCAATCCGCCCCCATTGGCTTTACCCGTTGCTGCGCTCTTTTGATAAGAGCGATCGCCTCAGCAAAACTTCCTTTAATTTCAAGATCCATAGGTTTCTTACTTTGCTGATCGTATTATATCAATCCATAGCTTCTGAATAACTGCCCCATTATTTGCAATATTTCTAGCACCATTCACGTCAGAATCCCCAACTTCAGAAGATGGGGATTCCCGCGAAATTCTTGTTGATCGCCCTCAACTATCGCAAACTTCTCGGCTTATAATTAAGCCACACCAATAACATCGGATAAGCCGCGCGGTCGTCCCTTCTAGGGATTGCCGCGTGGCTTCTTTTTTGCCCATGCCCAACATCACCAACCTTGTCGCACCCGAACGCCCCGAAGGTCGAGCCAGCCACCTAGAGCAAGGCTTTGTTATCGGCTGGGTTCCCGGAGAGATCACCTCCCTCGATGATCCTGAAAAAATCGGCAGAGTTAAAGTCCGCTGTGATCTGATTCATCAGGATACCGATCTGCCCAATGCCAATGATGGGTGGGTGTGGGTGCTAGAGGAATTCGTTGCCAACGCCACACCAGGCGGCACCCATCGCCTGCTCAAAATTGGCGCACAGGTGGCACTATTGCCCATGCTGGGTGACCCACGCCAGATGATCCTATTGGGCTGCATCCCCTCTCGGATTGATCAACCCCATCCCGAACTAGATCGCAGCAAAGAGATCCACGGGGTCGCCACACCGGGTCAGGTGTTTGACATGAAAAACGATGCCGATGCCTCTCGGATTCAAGCGTATCCCAATGGCGTATTGCAAACCATTTCTGCCACTGGCGACATCACCAATCAAACCGCCGAACACGCTCGCACTCAGTTAAGCGCCGACGGCACGGCACGAATTGAGAATGATAAAAGCTTTACGATGATGACTCCTGATGGAGCGGTGAAGCAAAAGTCAAAGGATGGAGCGGAAACCACCCTCACCGCTGATGGCAAAGTGGAAGTCAAATCTGCCACTGAATCAAAGCTGACTTTGGATGGCAAGCAAAGCAAAATGGAAGGACCACTCAGCGACCTGTCCCAAACGGTGAATAAAGTGAAAAGCTTGCTGGCAGGAAATTTAGGAACTGGGCAACAAATTATCAAAGAACTGAATGCCTATGCTGCGGGGATTGTGCCCACAGGAACGATCGACCGATTTTTGATTGACGTAGACAGTGGCTTGACCCGACTGCAAAAGGGTTTGGGGGAAAACTATGGGGCTGGCATGGATGCGCTGAAGCAACTCAAAGGGTTTTCGCCTAAAGAACTAGGAGAAGCGATCGCGCCTCAAATTGAGAAAATGGTGGAAAGTGGGATTGCCAAAGCGGTGCCCCAACTGCAAGAAATCATCGGCGCGGCGGGCACGGTCACTGAAATTTTAGAGGGTGCCCAAAAGCTATTCCCTGAACTAAAAAGAGGCACCGCCGAACTTGAAACTCTGTTGAAAGGGTTAGCCCACGACCCCGCCATGCAGCTTCAGGCGATTCTAGCGAATGTGGCTGAAGACGGATTTAGCGCGATCGCCAATGTGGCAGGTTTAGATCTCCACCTCCATCTCGACAAACTATTGGCGACGATCGATAAATCTGTCCCAGAACCAACCGCGCCACCGGGCACCCCTGCTTACAAAGTCCAACAACAAACAAACCTGAAAACCTACCTTGCCGAACTAAAAGAATCCTTGCCGCCCACCATGAAAGAGGGGCTTAGCGATGTCGCGTTATTGGCGATCGCCAAACCGGATACTCTACCTCCGGCGATCTCTGCTACAGAACTCGCCAAACTCGATCAATCCCTCATCGCTAGCCCCATAGGTCTAACCTCATCCAACACCCTCGACTCTTTATTTGCCGCTAGCCCCACTGCGCCAACCGGAGCCGATCCAATCTCCCTAACGCCAAACCCATCCCTTGACTCCCTGCTTGCTCCTGCCACGCCCTCCGCACCCATCAGTCCTCCAACTCCCCCTATCATCCCTGCCGACACAATCGCCTCTCTCACAGGCACCGAAAAAGTAGAAAACCTAGTGGGCATTGCAGCAGCAAACTCAACTCAAAAAGCTGAAGAACAGCTTAAACCTGCCAAGGATTTAGTCGAAAGCATTGAGCGTCTTCGAGCATTAGGACGTGCCCTAAAGAATGTGAGTCGCGGTGCTGATTTCGCCAAAGCGCTCAAAGACTTGAAGGGCACCCCCTTTGGCAAACTCGTAAATCTAGAGCATGAGAAACTATTTGACCATGCCGCAAAAGAAGTGCTGCCCAAGGCGATCGCGTTGCTTGAGAAACAGCTTGCGCCGATCCTACAAAAAGCGTTGGCGATGATCAACCAACTGATCAATATGATTCCCAAACAGCAGCAGGGAGCCGTGGTCAGCGCTTTGCAGCAAGTGGCGACTATCATTGCCGATCCTGCTAAGAAGGGAGGCATCGCCGAATTTAGCCGCACCAAAGCTGAGATCCTGGGACCCAAAAACGGCACCGCACCCAGAACCAGTGTCTTCGCCGGACAAAAAGCGGCGGGTCTAGCCTCTGAGTTTGGCAAAATGGCATTAGGTAGCGACGGCGGGGCGATGTCTACTTTAGGTAACTTGGCAATGCGATCGCTGCAACCCGATGGAGCCTCTGCTGGAGTGCTAATGGACAAAGCTGGAGCATCTCTTTCCAGCTTCTTTCCCACGGATAAAGCTACGAACCATGATGCCAAGCCTGCTGACTGGGGCAACCCCAGCGCTAGTATTGGAGCCAGTGGGCAATCCGCAATCATGCAGGCAAATGCACCCCAAGGCACGGTACTCAATCAGATTGCGGTAAAGCCAGAGGGCATTTTTATGAACGAGGTCAACGTCAAAGTGTTGATTGACCTGATCCCGCAACTTGCTACTCTTGCTGCTCAAGTTGCAACTCTTAGCGATCGCCTTGCCGCCCTCGAAACCGCCCCACCTCCAAGCCCAGCAACCCCTACGACACCTTAAGCATGGGCTTGATTTGCTCAAGCCAAGCCTTATCTGAAAGTGCTGTATGGGGTGCGCTATATGTTGCAGCGAATGTTGGGCTACAAAAATCCGACCGCACCTAGACCAATGCAGCCGCCCAGTCTAACAGCGGTACAATTTGAACAGTTGTCTCAAACCAAAACTGCATGACCGCCAAAACTCCTGAAGAAACAGAAACGTCTACCGAAATCACTGCGGCAGAGGTCAAAGTTGGAATGATGATCAAGCAATCACCAACTCAGGAATGGATGGAATGGATGGAAGTAATGGCAGCTTCCACAAAAGATGATGTGGTCTATTTGCGCTGTCGGCACGGAGAAGCAGCGCTGTTTAGCTGGAGCGGAATGACGACAGTTAAAGTTCTGGTTCAATAGCTTTGGAGCTACTACCCAGCGATCGCCCATCTGCCGAAATCTCTTTAACCGGCTCATCCCTTTCAAAGACACTGCCTTTGACCATCGAATCAGCGCTACTGCCATCTGCCAACGCTGCCATCCTTGCCGTTCCCGCAATAGGTGAAGGGGACAGGACAAAACGACTTGCAGAAATACTGCGCTGTCTTGGCTAAGAACTTCTCGTTTGCGAATGAACTGAATAGCATGGCAAGACAAGCCAGTGCAGAACGAGCATGGACTTCAATCAATCGGTTCTTCAAGAACTGCAAGAAAGGGATTCCCGTTTTGCTGTTTTGAGTGGGGAAAGAGTCATGATTAATACGCAAACCCCGAACAATCGTCTGACTCTAAGGCTTCTGCAAATTGTTCTAAGTTTTGATCTCGCAATTCAGCAGCTATCTTTTCTTTCACGCCTTGCATATGGCGCTCGTAGATTTCCTGAGCTTTATCAACCTCAGCAATTTGTTCACCCCAAAAAGCTGCGCCAACCTCATCATCGGTTCGCTTCTCTGCCAAATATGCGCTCCTGATTGCCGCCATAGCAGAATTGAAATCCGTGTACTCGCCATTGCTGAAGCGGTTACTTATGCGATTTGTATCATTTGCTATTAGATCAGCCATACTTTTTCAGTCCTTCTTCAAAAACTTTCTTAACCCGATCGCGTACTTCGGCAGGTTCCAACACAATGCAATCAGCACCGCAGGGCAGGATTTCCCGAATAAACCAGAAGACGCTGGAGATGTGGCGTGAGACGAAGACCTCTTCATCAATAAACGCGATCGCGTCTCCGGGCTTCTTCTCGTAGCTGTGAATGAGATTTGCCAAAATCTCAAAGCTGACGGGGAGGGTGTCTAAACCCTCTCGCCAGCCACCTTCCACACCCTCACCAATCGCGTCAACCCGATCAATCCGAAAGGAGCGATTGTGGGCAAGTTCCGCAGGCTGGCGATCGTCTAGCTCATGCGCCCAAACATCAACATAGAGTCGCTGCTCATGCACTATCACTTCGGCGTAGCGAACGTTATAGGAACGCCGATCGCCATTGGCGTGTTGATACACCAGTTGAAATGGCTGCATTGCCTGAATGCGATCGTTCACAGACCTGAGAATATCCGCTGCCTGAAATAGCTGATCATCGTGCAGCGATACCTTGTTAGGCACGAGCAAGTATTCCAGCCGCAACACCGAGCGAAATAAAGCTGTAGTACTGCCAGCCTTTTTGTGAACGAAGCCAAAAGCACGAGAGATCGCCTCGCCAACACCTTTCAACTTCAGCGGGAGAATGACATGAATTTGAAACTCCGTCTTCGGAGATCGCCCCATTGGACACCTTACTAAACCATAGACATTACTAAGTTGCTAGTGCAACTCTTGACTTATACATTACTAAGTTGCTATTGTCTTGTCAACAAGGAATCTAGGAGGTTCTATGTTTGTAGTTGTTGAGTATTCAGTCATGCATAAACTAAAGCTGGAATATCTTGATATGTCTAGAGACGATCTCGTCCGGCAAGGCATAGAAGAGTTGGTAGATGTGGGCGATTCAACCTACTACTACGAAGCTGTGACGGAAACGGTTTTATCAAGCCATAGATGTGTCGATGCAGCTTACAAAGCACTGGCTCGGCGAGGTGATCTGATTAAGGATCTTAACGATGGGAAGACCTATGGCGATGCTCATGATCCGCAGGCTCCCTGGTATGTGCCACTGCCGGAGGGGGATTAATCATGGAACTCTGGCTGAATGCGCCATTACTCCAAGTGTGTCGCCAAGACAATGCTTCTCGTAAACCATTTTTGGCGATCTCACAAGAGCCGTTCTCGCCGGATGGACGAATCCAAGTGCTACTGATTAGCTGGGTTCCTTACGAGCATCGGGATGTGATTCGAGCCTGGGTCGAACATCGTATCGGCAAAGATTGGCAAAAGTTTTTTGATTTTGGGGACTATTTATGGCGAGTCCCGATTCGGGAGTTCCCAGTCGGTTTGGCGGATGACAATGAGCCTGCCAAGATTCTGGATGTTTGCCGTGAGTGGTACGAAGTTCTGAGTCGAAGCGGGGTTGCCCCTAAAAAATTTTTGTGGGGTATCGACAATACTGCTTTTGGCTTTGAGGTTCCCCCAACCCTCCTCCATCAGGTTTTGGAGAGTTGGGGAATTGAAGTAGAGGCTTGTTGGAAATGACCAACTTTTTGCAAAACTATTTAGAGCTTCGGCGGCATGAAGAGTGGCTCACGGTCAAAACTCCTGGTTTTGATGAAGAAATCAAGGATGAGATCAAAGCGTTGCCTGCGGTTCAGAGAGCATGGGAAAAACCTTTGTGGAAAATTCAGGAAATAGACCCCGACCAAGCGCTAGGAGCGGAAACGAATTTACAATTTGCGCGGCGAGTGTGCCAAGAATGTTGCGATCGCCGTGGCTGGACCTTGCTTGATTACACCGCAGATAGCCCTGCGGGAATCGCCCAGCAGAAAGCGGATGCGGTAGAAAACTGGCAGGAATCCCATGTAAAAGCAGTTTTGACAGTTTTGCCCAAACTTCCCGCTTCGGCGCTGAAGCTGGTGGCATGGGGAGATCAAGACTTAGAAGTGCAGCTAATGGCATTTTTGGATGATAGCGCTCTATTCTCTGAGCTAAAGAATGCCAGCTTGGAGATGTGGAAGCCAGCTATGCTATGCCCGTCTGTCGATCCAAAGCGAAGCTTCAATTTCACCTTCAGATTCGCCACTGACCCGCGCATCATTCGGGCATTGATGACGGTGCCCTATGTCGATTATTTAGAGACTCTGATGCGGGAAGCCCAGCGAGCTTGGGGAGCGTTGGCAGAAGAGGAGCAACTTCGGAATGAGCCAAAAACCCATTGGGAATTTGTTTCACTGCACGTTATTGGCGAAGATTTGATTTGGGACGCTCTGATTGGCGTGAATTTAGATCAAGGTGACACGGTGCATGACGCGATCGCTCGATATTCGCGATTCACTGGAGAGACAACCATCCAAGTGACAAGCACCTACAACAAGATTGCCAACATGAACGGCTTAACCGATGCAGAATCCGCCGCAACGTTTTTTGATACGGATTTCAGGATGGACAGTCAATATCTCGACGCTTATCAAATCGCAGCGGACTGTGGTTTGGAGGTGATCATCCCGTGATTTTAGATCAGTGGCAAACCGCGATCGCACTTCCATCATCTGCTCTCATCGAAACCTGGCTAGAGGACTGTGAGCCGCTTCGCGAAGAAATCTCAACGGAATATATGGTGTACGCAGAAGGCGATATTCGCTCTGCCAATGGCATCATGTTTGTCCCTGGGATTGGCACCCATGAAGACGAAGGAAATCTTCAGTTTTCTTCGCTGTTAGTTTTAAGAAATGACGGGTTTCTCTCCAAGGGGGAAGCCCAGCCCGATTCGTCTTGCATTCCTCAAACCCCTAGCACCGCATTGATCTTAGATATCCACCAACCCCATCACTGTCTTCCTGAAAATGGCAATGGTTGGTGGATAGCAGCATTCTCTGATTGGCAGCATCACCCCTCTAGAGAAGAAGTTGAGGTCGTTTTGCGGACTGTTTTGCAACGACTGGGAGTTTAGGATGCTGCCAAGAATTAGGTTGATTTTCAATGATTCCGACAATTACTGGTTTACAAGTCGTGAACCTGCCAACAGCGTTTTCCCGCCTAGCCGCGACAAGCAAAAAGAGATTCGCACCTTGCCGATGACTCATGGCGATCTGGCACCCAAGCGAGATCGCCCACCAATCATGATTCCTCGTCATGGGTCTGGCTGGGAGGGCATTCGGGTTGGCATCTCCACTTTTCACAATGACAAAGATTACACCAGCGAACAGGTTTTAGCGGTTCAACTCTGTTCGGCAACCCCGCTAACGCAAGAGTGGCTCCAGCCGCATGGAATTCTCGCTGGAATGGATGGCAGGTTCCGATTCGTGAGAAACAAATTCAGGCTAAGCGAAATGCAAAAAGCACATAGTATTTTCTACGGCACTATTTTGGATGCAGCCCAGTGCGATCGCACCACCTACAAAGAATTGGGCTTGCAGTGTGCATTGTGCGGAGCGGGAGTATTTTGGGCAGAAGGAGAACATCAGTCAGCACACTTCCGCCACTTCCCAGATCGCGGCGATCGGGGCTGCGAGAACCGAGCAAAGCTAACGCTTGCGGCTGACTGGGAACGAAGGCGGCGATCTGTGGAGCAACAGCACCTCAAATATCTACAGCAAAACTTTTGGCGCATCTTCAGCGGGGTTTATGCTGGTATGAAGCTAGATGAGTTAGAAGCCAGCGCCAAAGTTCAGATCAACGAATTCCCATTTAATCAAATGTGGGAAGAGTGGCGCGATGTGGTGCATGGAAAGCGTGACGCGATCGCTAGTCTAACTTTAGAGATCTGTGAAGCAATGGCGGATGGAAACTATTCAGTCTCACAACTCGATTTGGGCGCAGAAATGTTTAGCGGTGAAGCGAATCGCATCGCCCAAAATCTAAGCCTCATATCTCAACGCAACTCCGCTGTTGGAGCCGTGCAATTCTTGCTCCAACCTAAGTCTTTGCCGATGCTTCAGATACTTTTCTTCTACGCTGTATTTGATTACGGATGCTATTCTGAATCGATGCCCGATGAGTTCCCACAACCCATCAACCAACAGATGATGCGGTTGTTTTATCTTTGGGCTTTGACCGATATAATCGGACTATTGTTGGCGATTCCCTGGGCAAAATCGGCAGATGCGATTCGGCAAACAAACAGCATTCCATCATCACTACAATCAAATATTCGACCACGACTGCACGGACTGAAGGCGATCGCGTTTATGGGCGATGATGCCCCTACAATTTTTGGAGCTTGAATAAGAGAATGGATGAAAAAGATCTAGAGGTATTGGTTCTCAGTTTAGCCTCACGGCTTAATGTAGCCGAGGGCAGAATTGAAGTACTTGAGGCGGAGAAGAGCCTAGAAGCGGCTTTCGATAAGCCTCTGAGGACGATCAACATTACGATTAAGCGAGAAGGCGATTCCCTGGGCTACAGCTATGAATCCGAGAATCCCACAGTTCATTTCTCGCTGCCTAGCAATGAAATAACAGGGCGCTTTATTCGGCTGGAAGTCCTTCTAGGGGAGTATGAAGGCGAAGATACCATCACCGCAGTTTTGCATATCAAAAACGAGCGGAAGAATGTGGTCTTTCGGGTACGCATGAATGCTGATCTCGGTCCTCGCACATCGGTAGCGCTAAAAACATTTTTAGGGAGCTTTGCCCATGTGCCTGATACTGCATTGCAGAGTGATTTGATGTTTGCTTTATTCCCAGGCAACAAAGCGGCAACGGTAACTCCAAGGGTGCTAAATCCGTTGACCCGGCGCGGGTGGAGAGATCTATCAACAAGTGATGAAGTAGATGAAGGCTCGGCAGAAGACCTAAAACAGCGATGGAGCGACCAGGCTTATCAAAAAGAGCTTTTGGAAACCGCGATCGCCCGAATTACAGCGGCAAGTTCATCTTCGTTTGCTCCACCAAGTTCTAAGGCGACCAATGTGGAACGAACTGCGCCAACCCAGAAGCTAGTCATCAAGCCGCCCTCCTCCGAGTCTGGCTCAGCACCTGTGGCTGAAGAAAAGCCCCTGGTTATGCTGACAGGGGAATTACGGGATAAGGGTGAGTTGACTCCACACAGAGATCGCAGCTATATCACCTTTTCAGTTGAGGCAAAGGATGAGACTCATTCATGTATGGCGTGGGATACGATCGCCACTCGTGTGAGCGTGCTGTTTGAAAATGGTAGCTCGGTCGAAATTCTAGGCAAGTGGTTAAAAGACAAATCGGGCAGCCCATGCTTCAAGGTGAATCAGATTGATTTGGTCGAATTGCCTAATGTAATGGATTTATCCGATCTAATCACGCGCATCGATGTGGAGATGTGTCGAGTAGGCATGACCAAGCAGCAAGCCCGCGATTACCTGAAGGAAGTCTACGGCAAAGTGTCGCGGCAACGACTAGCCCCAGGCGAACTGGCAGAGTTTCTAAACTATTTGCAAGAACAGCCAGCGGTCTCAGCAGCGATCTTGACAGAGGCGGTTTGATTTCAAAGAATAGCGATACTATTATCGTGAAGTCTTGAAACGATAAACGGTATGGTTGTTGATGAGGGCAGTATTATCCAGTTTGCCCAACCTGAATCGCTGCTGGGGCTAGAATGGCTGGCATCTTCCGATCGCCTCGCCGCCTTTCAGCCTCCTTTAGCTGTCAATGATCGCCATTACGCTTCCGTGATCGGATTATGGCGGTCCGTGCTTTGATATGGCAAGACAGTCAGCACGGAGTTCAGATTTGGCAGTTCGCAATCAGCAAATTCGCAATGAATGGCAGGCGCGAAAGCAAACAGGCGAAACGCGCGAGGCGATCGCTCAGCGTTATCACTTAAGCGTTTGGAGCATCATCAAAATCACGTCGCAGCCACGCCACACCTTTCCAGAGACCTGCGAAGAGTTAGGCTGTACAGCCGATGCCGAGGTAAAAGGCTACTGTCGGCTGCATTATCATCAGAATTATCGCCGCAATCTGTCAGCCGACAAGAAGCAGGAATTTCAACGGCGATCGCGAGAGCGGACTCAGGTTTATCTGCAAACGCCAAAAGGCGAAGCAAGCAAGCAGCGACGAAAACGTGGCGAACAAATTTTACGATTCCTAAATACGGCAAACATCACCGCGATCGTACAAGTGTTTGAGTTGCCGCTAACGCTGGCAAATAGATTGATGGGCGATCGCCCACTAACTTGGACTCGAATGAAAAGCTATTTGACACCCAAACAGTTTGAACAACTGCGGGGCTGGGATTTTGATCGCCAGTCGGCACGACAACTTGAGCGTAGCCTACGTTAATCCTCTCGACAATTTTGCGACAGATAAACTTGCAGGTAGGATCTTAAATTGCTATGGTTTTATCTATCGGCATTACTCAATCAGCTAAATAATTTCACTTGTAGCCTGTTTATTGGCTGCAACTTTCCAGCACTCAAAGAGGATGTATGCAAATATCTCAGGCTAAAAAAGAACACAGAGCGGCACGACAAACTCAGCTTCGCAAGTGCAGAGGACTACTAGAAGCTGTCAACACCGAAAAGGCTAAACGGCAAGAGTGCGATCTCTTGATAAATCAAGAGCAAGAAATCAAGGCGCTGAGGTCGGCGATCGATTCGTTGGTCGCGGAGAGAATCGTTCTCCGCCAACAGATTTCAGCCAGAGACAGCTTCTAATGGTGGTACTCAAATACAAATCAATCCTAGAAACGCTGGAAATTGAGCGGCGAATTCTGGCATACCTCAAGCTCCGAAACACGACTACGCAGTCATTTCAAACAATTTTCAATTCGCTACCAAAAACTTGGGGTCAGAGCCTCCCCCTTCTAGGGGGACTTTAATTCTCTTCCAGTATTCACCCATTCCTGTGATAGATGCGTCAGTATAGGAATACAGGAGGAAACGCAAAATGCTTGTTCTCGAATTCAAGGCTTACGGCAAAACTGAACAGTTCAAAGCAGTTGATGAAGCGATTAGAATTTGTCAATTCATTCGCAACAAGTCGATTCGCCTGTGGATGGATGGTGAAGCTAAGTCTTGGGTAGAACTCTCTCGACATTGTGCAATTTGGGCTAAAGAGTTTGACTTTGCAAACAAGTTGGGCGCAATGGCAAGACAAGCTAGTGCAGAGAGGGCATGGACAGCAATTTCTCGTTTCTATGACAACTGCAAAAAAGGAGTCGAAGGCAAGAAGGTTGGGTTTCCTCAATTCCAGAAAGACTGTCGCTCTGTGGAGTACAAGACAAACTCTTGGAAGCTTTCAGAAGACAGAAAATCAATCACCTTTACCGATAAGTGCGGGATCGGCAATCTGAAGCTGAAAGGAACTCGTGACTTAGGGCATTACGATCCAAGTCAAATTAAGCGAGTCAGGCTGATTAAAAGAGCAGATGGACATTATGTTCAGTTTTGTGTTTCAGCAGACCGCAACGAATCAGTGGCAATGACTGGCAAGGCGATCGGCTTAGATGTAGGACTGAAAGAGTTTTACACCGACTCCAATGGTGAGATGATTCCCAACCCTCAATTTCTGCGTAAGGGTGAAGTGCGATTAAAACGTGCCCAGCGCTTAGTAAGTCGGAAAGAAAAGGGCGGTTCAAATCGTCGCAAAGCAAGGCAGGTTTTAGGTAAGCGACACCTCAAGATAAGTAGACAGCGTAAAGACCATGCCATTAAGTTGGCAAGGTGCGTAATCACATCAAACGATGTAGTCGTCTATGAAGACTTGAAAGTGTCCAACATGGTTAAAAACCACTGTCTGGCAAAATCAATCAGCGATGCTTCTTGGTATCAATTTAGAGTATTCCTAGAATATTTTGGCAAGGTTTTTGGACGGATCACCATTGCGGTGAATCCAGCCTATACAAGCCAAGAATGCAGTGAATGCGGAGCGATTGTTAAGAAGTCTCTATCGACTCGCACCCATGTTTGTCAATGTGGATGTGAGATGGATAGAGATCATAACGCCGCAATCAACATCCTTAATCGTGGGATAAGTACGACGGGGCACGTCGGAACTTCGTTGCTAGACAACGTAAACGCTTAGGGAGATTGAGCCTCTGGGTTAGGTGCGGCAACGCTCTTAATTTAAGTTCGGTCATTGAGCTAAGAATCCTCACGCCTTCAGGCTGAGGAGTGTCAAGTTTCACATCCGCCTCAGCCCTGACCTACCCGCCTTAAAATGAATCCTGTAAACTACAAAACTCAGTCTGGTCTAATCAAAGCCTTGAGTCGGCAAAGCGAGAAGCCTATGGATGTTTCGCTGGCTTGTTGGTTTGAGAATGCAAGATGGGCGTTGATCCATAAATGGGGCTGGAATGAGTCTGATGCAGCCAAATTTGTCGCAAGCTACCATCCCACCACTTCTGCGTACAGAGCTACCGCTTAATCTTTACCGCATCGCATCCATTCGGGCGAATTATCGTCTAGGTCTGAACCTTTAATTTGTACAAACGAAGCCCCTCCTAGATTTGCTTCTAGGGGGGCATTTCTATCAATCCATTGCCATCGCTTCTTTTGCCTTGCCTGTAATCTCAAATATCATTGATTTTCTCATCCCATTTGCGCGGATGGTTCGCTCTTCAATCATTTCCCGCAGCAGCATTACGCTATCCATCGGAATCAACCAACAGCGACCTGGATCATTCCAAATCCTGCCATACACACGTTTTTTCATTTCTGGCATGAACAACTTAAATGCATCTTCGGATTGCATCTTTAAATGCAGGAAGCGATCGCCATCCAGCTTGCAGGTAGAAACTTTTACATCAGCATCTACCGGGGGAGCTTCAACCGCTGGCTTCAGTCCGGGGTAGCTTGGGGGGGCAATATCAGCGGGTATAGTTGCTTGTGCCACGGTTGCTGCAATTACTTGGGGTGGATTTAGAAAGGCTTCGGCTTCTGCGCGGTAGCTGAATTCTTCCCAATTCCCTTCTTTCACGGCAAGGTAGGATAGGCTCCGCTTTCTGCTGCCGTAGTTTGCATCACAGATCTCGTACAACCCGCAGTCATCCTCAGAAATTTCGTAGGTATGTTTTTGCGTTGATTTCCTGTGGTCATCTACAGATTTCCTGCTAAGAAACTGGCGTTTTTTGCCATCCAGCTTGGCAATGTAGCTAGGCTTTGATGTGTACCTCATGGACGCGATGGTGATTTCAATCATTTCTTATCCTTTTTGGGGTGTTTTGCCTGTTTCCATATTCCTATATAACCAGGTTGTAATAAGCAGAACATCCGTAATCATACTGAATCTATTTCGCCAGGGTAGATTAGACTGTAGAGGTTAATCTAGTGATTGTCATGGTCGAACCCAAAAAACGAGGCGGAAAGAAGATGGCAGCGCCCGTAGAAGCTTCTACGGAAGCACCAGTCAAACAGAAATATGCGCCAGGGGCACACCCGAACTCCCTGGCGGCATTGACATACCATGAGGGTCGCCCTCCCATGTATGGGCAAAAGAAGGTCGGGCATGAACTCCTAACCACTGATGATGCTTGGGGTGGAGTGCTGCTGCTGGCGGCAGAGCTAGGCTCTCTGCGGACGAAGGGCGGCGAGACGGTTCCCAACGTTTCGGATCTGTTGCAAAAACTGGGCTTAGCGATCGCTGAGCCGGGTGTCAAAGACAAGTTGGTCAGGCTTCTAGCACCTGTATTCAAGCGAGTAGAGGAGAAGCAGCGAGTCAACTAGCGCGTCAACTAGCGCGTTCGCCGATCGCGTCTTTTTTCTGCCGACTGATGATCACGCGCACCGCCAGGATTAGCGCCCCGGTATTCAGAGTATCAAAACGATGAACATCTCAGAACTTGAAACAGTCCAAGCGATCGCAGTAGAACCCTACTTTGTACATGCCGCTTGTGCAAGGTTGAATAAAAATTCACACCTAGCAGAATATTCTAAGCAGGTTTCCAATGGGGACTATCAGACGCAGCTATATCAGGTTCGATGGCACGTACAGCTAACCAGTTCCCAGTACAAAGTTTTAGCAGATGGCAACCTGCTAACCGATTTCGACTGGTTAGCAGGCAAAGGCGGCAGTGATAGCACTACGGCACTGCGAGAGGTTGATGACTGGTTTGACTACACAGAAGCAGAGCAAGAGCAATGGCGCAATGGCGCTTATGATATTTGCCTCCTGGTTATGTCGCCGATCGGACGAATGGTGATCGACCCGCAGGGGTATACCTACGCTCGATATGTCGGAATCGACATCACCCCAGTAGAAGCAACTGAAACGATCCCAGAGGCGATCGCCCCGCAAATTGAACCGGAAATAGAACAGGCAGCCGTCACTTCTCAGATGATTGACGCGCTTCTTAAAGTAACGTGAGTTGTTGAAAATCTGCCGCCTCGATCGCCGAAGGGATTGTTGCACGAATCGCGACCTTCTGTTCCTTCTTTCTCGTAAGATTGCCAGAGGGAACCGAAGATTTTGGCGCATTAGCTGGAGCAATCACATTAGATGGCGTAGGCGCATCATCCTTTTTGATGCCGCCGCCATCGGAAAACAAATCGCCATTGGGTAATGATTCTTGCCCAATGCGCGATCGCGCTTCATTTCGAGTCAGCAAGCCCTTCTCATATAATCCCTGAGCCGCCTCGCCTTCTGCCTTCTCGCCGCGTGGCTCCATATCTGCATAGTCAAGGCAATAGTCAGGGGCGTAATGCTCGATCGCCTTCAAGCCAAGATTTTCATTAATGCATCTCGCCATCGGCAAGACTGCCTGAGAGAAAGACGCATCAGAGGCAACCTCCGCCGTGCTTTTGTTGTCCGGCTCGGTGATGTTGAAGTCTCTTGCAGCTAGCCCAAAGGCTAGGGCGATCATCCGCAGCAGGTATTCGGTATATTTCGGGTACAGTTCCTCATCGGTCTTGGAGCCAAGGTCAATTTTGTTAACTTTGCCCCCAATAATCCCAACTTCTCCCCGCCCTTCCACGTTGGTGCGCCAATAGGTGCGGAATGACTCTAGGATCTCCTCGTCAATTTCCTCACCTTCAATACTGAGCAGGTAGCTACGGGTGCCGCGTTTAACCGTCTCACTTTGAAAATTGCCCACCCCTACCCAGGCATTCAGCAATTGGTAGGCAACCTCCAAGGGGCTTGGTGCAACCAGGCTATGAGCAGTGGATTTTAGTTTGATTAAAAAAAGCTCACTATCCAGGAACGGGACAGCATCTTTAGCCGCAGATGATTTAGAACAATCAAAATAGCGTGGAGTCACCCCCGATACTGCTGGCTTCCAGTCAGGGTTCATCGTCAGCTTTTCGCCATTCACCAACCAAAGCCAGAAGGGTTGGGTATCCTCAGACCCCGGTTGTCGCTCTATTCCAGCAAAGCCTAAAACCAGCAATTCTTCAATGATCGCTTGCACCAAGGCTGAATAGGTTTCATGGTCTTCGCGGTTGGGTTGCCGCAATGCCTTTGTTAGCGCCCTTGCTTTGGCGATCGCGGCTTCATCTTTGATTAGCTTCTTGGGCGGCAACACCTGCCACGGCATCGCCAACACCCCATTGGTAATCCTATCGATCGCCTTTCTCACCGGCACCAAGTTACTCATCCAGCGCAAATCATCTGCTTTCACCCGGTCGCGGCGATTGAGCGATTGTTGAAAGTTGCCACGCCAGTCAACTTTGGGCATCCCTGCGGAACGCAACGAACCCACACCCGCTGAGGGCATTGGCAATACTGAAGATTTGCGCTTAGGAATCAGCAATGAAGGTATCTCGATAAATAAAAAGTGACCGATCGGTCACTAGACATCAGTTAACCTGTTGATATTGCTTTGATTTTAGCCTAATCAAGCAAATTCGCAGAGTTGATATAATCACCGTCCTAAAGGACCGGTGATTCTTTGCAGTTCATCACGCATTGCTGTGAATCCTCAATACACAAGCCAAGAATGCTCTAGCTGTGGTGAGATTGTGAAGAAGTCTTTGAGTACCAGAACGCATATCTGTAAGTGCGGCTGTGTGCTAGATAGAGATCACCGAGTGCCTCCTCCCACCCGGCGACAGGGCACCCCATCCCGTGCCGCAACCAAAACCGAAGTTTTGGCATGACTTTCAGAGAAACAATCAAATATACCAGACGAATCTGGCACAAAGCTGATGACAGGGGCTATCATCAGACAAAGGATGATCCGAAGCATGATCCACATTCCTGTATTTTTGACATCATGGAGATTGGTGAAAACCGCAGTCAGAGGCTAGATCCAAATAGCCTCTGACTAATGCCTTGGAAATTCTAAAGTAACTAATTTATAGAACGCTGTAATCAGTCAATCCACTTATCAAAAGTTTTGCGGGTTGAGATCATCCGAAAGTGGTATTTGGATCGAAGCAAGCATAATTGGCAGGGTTGCGAAGCGCCATAGCGATCGCGGGTGGCACCCCGAATTGCCCCATAGAAGAATCCATCCGATCCCATACCGTCGCCATCACCTCTGGCGTACCGCTAGCAATATCAGGATCAATGGGCTGCGGTTCCTCGTATAGCGGCAATACACCACCCCCCGACGCAAGGATCAGGCGATCGCGGTAGAGTGTTTCACCCGTTCCATATTCCACCTCTCCCCCAAATCGCCATTTCACTAGCGTGTATTCGCTCACGCGAGCATAGCCTAAGAGTCGAAAGATCAACCCAGGCTGCCAATCTAGGCTAGGTGGCGTTTGGAAAAAGTAAGGTTCTAGCATCAGCTCAGGACTCGATAAATTTGTTCGGAGCCGCCGCCATAATTGCGATTCACAGAATCGATCGCGTCCTCCCAGGCAAACGATGCTCTACTTGAAGAATTGGAGAGAACACGAGTACATCCTGCTGTAACGCAAACACCGACATGCCCCTCATTTGGAGAAATCCAAATATCTCCAGAAACCGCCTGAGCGCGAGGCACCTTTCGCCCTCTACCGCCATTGAGCGCCTGAACCATTGAAGGAACATAGTCGGGGTTGCTGCCAATTTTCTTTAGTCCTGCCGGAACCACGCAGAAGTTGTTGGTTGCCCAAGCACAGGCAACATTCCCTCCACCGGGACCACTTGCAGTGCTTTTCCCTTTTGCCGCGATCGCTGCCTGATAAATCTTCTGCGGGATTGCACCCGCCGTAACAGGAGGCGTAGGCTTAAGTGGATCGGGTGGAGTAAGCCCAGCATTGGCATCGTGTAAGAATACTTGAACTTTTGGTGCATTTGGGTCAGGCTTATACGCATGAATCGTTGCAATTAGCCCACGCGGATCTAGTGGGTAGAACAACACCTCATCTACTGTGAAGGTGCCGTCTAGGTCTACACCAACCCCTTTTAACTCAAAGGTCTTCTGGGCATCCAGCTTGAGAATATCCATATTTGAGGCAACTTGCAATGTTGCCTCAAATCCATGAGATCGCTGCCTATCCCCCTCATGCAAACCTAGTGCATAGGCAAGCGCATCGGCTTGAGTGTTTGGGTTCTGCTGTCCGGCAAGCGATCGCCCTCCTGCCGCCCCAGGATCAGCGCAGCCCACGCCATAATCGCCCGCAAGCGGAATGCCCCCCACAGCGTTGGGGTCAATCCCTTGAGTGAAATGTTGCTTTGCTCGTTCTACCGCCGCCCGATAAACCGGAACACCCCAGCAATAGCCAATCTTGCCAGGAGAACCAGCATTGACAATCGATCGGACATTATCAAAATCGCCCTTCGCTGCATAGGCAGGGATTTTGTTAGTTTTGAAAAACCAAACCAACGCTTTTGCGGCAACTTCAGGGCTGAGTGCTAGTTTTGGGTTTCCCACCAAATCCATCTTTAACGCTTTCCCACACGCCTCATAGTTCTCCTTCCAGGTGAGTTGTACGAATCCACGACCAAAATAATTGCCATGCCGCCCACCCCCTTTGCCAATTTCCTCAATCGGCGCAAAGGCGGTTACTTCAACATAAATAGTGCAGATGACCGCAATCAAATCATTCTTGCTGGTCAAGCCGCCTTCTGCCATCGCTTTTAGGATGTAGGGCAGATTCTTTTTGATGTTGTTGATATCGGAGTCTGGGCAAACTTTTTTGACGATATCCACAGTCGGGAAAACAGTAGCGGCAGGCTTAGGCTGAGCTTGTTGGGGAGCGGCATTTACCCCAGTTTGGGGTTGAATTGGGGTCGTTGGCTTCCGGGTTTGAGCGGCGTTGGTCATAAAAAGCGCGACTGGTGATGAGTTGATTTGCAAATGGTGGATTCATTCAGAAAACGCCACCTCTTAATAAGTCCAACGCCTTCTAGAGCCAGTGTCTAGGTGGCAAAATGCCCCGTGCTTGACAGCTAATCCACCATCCCAGGAATCGTAAATTGCCTTGTGGAGGGCTTGCTCCCCGCCCTTCCCTTCAAAATAGAAATCAATAGCATCTCCAACCATATGGCGACTACCGCTTGCCCCTCCAGCCGCAGCATTGCTTGCCGGATCTCGATACCAAGAGGTAACGTTGAATTTTTTGCCTTTTCCTACCCACTGATCCATTAAGGGTTGGATGGCTTGAGCGATTTTCACCATGCGCTCCATAATGGCTTTGGTTGGAACTCTTGACCCGTTCTTGGTGGCATCTGCCCAAGTGAAAGAGCCTCCAGGAATAACAGGATCGCTCAACTTAATCGCTTTCCACTCTGGAATCTGAATAATCCCTGTGGGGTGCTGAGGTGCGGGGGCTTGAGTAACCACCGTTGCCGCAACCTTTTGCTTGTCATTTGTACTCCAGCCCGAAACCGTCACTGAGCCAAAACCACTTTGAAGCTGGAGACCCATACGCTTGAAAACGTGCGGTTTGCCCACAAACTGCGATCGATTGGCTTGATAGTCCAACGTGCAACCCGATGGCTCCCCTTGTCCTGGGGCGATCTGCTTGACCGTATTGCCGGATGCGATAATTACATCGCCCTTCAGCATTGCATTCACTGTAGCCGCCTGCATCTCGCTTTGCTGGAAGCGCACACTCCCTGTCGAACCGGTATCAACCTTGGTTTTGTCGGCAAACTTCAGGTCGTGAGCATTGGTGAATTGCTGCGCCGGAGTTACAACAGTTTTTCCTTGGGTTGCCGCATTCTTCACATCAGCAAATAGATCGGGCTTGGCTGAAAAACTTGCGATCGCGGGTGAGGTTGTTTTAGCCTCTGATACTTTTACAGCCGCTGTCTTTTGAGTGGATGTCGGTGTTGAAGGCTTCCCTGTTTTTTGGCTAGCCGCTGCCGCATTAACCATGCCGAGAATATCGTTAGATCCCTCGAGCGATGCCACGGTATCCGCCGAAACGACCGCGCTTGAAGCCGATGTTTTTGGTTGCTCGGTTTGTTCTGCGGCAACCTGCACCGACGAGCCAGTGGTTTGCTGCATTTTGAACGCCGTATCGACTGCAACAATTTCCGTGCCATCTGGCGGACGGCGACCCACGCTAAATAGCTCTCCTACAAAAATATTGCGCTTGGTGCCATCCACAAAGCCCATCTCAACCTCAACCTCCTTCTGTTTGCCAATCTCAAGCCGCAGTTGATCGTCAGGATCGTTGATCACACACTTGATAGAGGAATGCTGATAGGTACTGAGCCGGAGATAGGGTTGCCCCAAAAAATCGCCCTTGGTATTGATAAATTCCAGAGTTCCTACCCGCACCCGCAGATGGACTTTATAGGTTTCACCCTTATCACCAGCCCGTTTCTCATCCTTTTTTGCGGCATCAGGTTTGGTCTTATCTACCTTTGTCTTGTCCGCAGGTAGAGTCTTACCATCCTTGTTGGCTGGCGTTTTTACATCCTTTTTGGGTTGCCCATCCTTCGGCGCGATCGGGTTTGTCGCTGGCTGAGTTTTCACCTCAGTGGGCGGTTTGGTGGGCGGGGCAAGATCGAGTGCACTGAATGAGAATGTCATTTAAACAAAAAAGGGTACCATTGCTGGTGCCCCTTCCGGTAGACCTAAAAATATTCGCCTGCCAGATAGTGTCAGACTTGTGTTGCCACATAACCCACCACGTCTTGCCTTATTTCCCGATACGTTCCGGTGGAGCGATTCACCTCTCTGCCACAGGTCGGGTTCCCGTCTCTTTGTTGATCCACTTCACAAAGAGAATTTCACGATCTGGTTAGTTCCGTGCATGGGCACTGCCGAAGCAACACCTCGTAACGCCAGACGATGGACGAAAAGATTTAATTTTAGGCGCGATCGCTCTTGCACCGTTGCCGACTGCTGTGTGGTGAGATTTGCACTCACGTCCTCTGCTATCCACGATATCTATCCCTAGCTGTGTGAATCTCTGAGATTCACACAGCAGATAATCGGTGCCCGACCTGAGAGTATCTCGCCCTCTTGATGCTATCTTGGAGCCTCAGAATCGGGGCTACGCCAACGGCACGGTTGCCACTGGTGAGCGATCGCCCTTTTAGCTTACCCGATTTCGCAATTGTCGATCCACTGTATTGACAGTATTGACGATGGTTCCAGATGCCATTGACTTCTCTCCGAGCTAAAGCAACGGAGATTCTAAAAGGTTGTTTCGCAATACGGCTTTAGCCTATTGCTTCACGCTTCTAGCTGCGTTTCATCCCCGGCTTGAAAGACCGGGGTTCTCACGCGAGAGTTTTATTGTGCTAAACACTAATTAAACCTAACCGAGTGAGACGAATAGTAAGCGCTTGAATACTGACTCCAAATTCAGAAGCTAATTTCCTAAAAGCTGACTCATCTGATTCATCGAACGCATCCAAAGGCTGCTCTGTCAGCCGCTCTTTTAGAACTGACTCAGGCATCAAAAGCTCTGCGGCAAAGACGTTAGCCTCAATTTCTTGATACTTACTACCTTCCGCTGACTCCTTATCTCTAAAGAATACGACTGATTCATCGAAGAAAACACTTGATAAATTGCGATGAAGCAAGTAGTGCCCAAACTCATGAGCAATTGTAAAACGTTGACGATCAGGGTGATGCTTTGCATTAACACCAATTACTGCTTGGTCATCTTTAATCACTAGCATCCCAGACACAGTATCTTCCAATTCTTCTCTACGAATCAAAATCCCCTCTGTCTTCACGATAGATTCAACATCTATAGGAAGATTAAATCCATAGCGTTTAAGTATTTTTAAAGCTGTTTGTTTAGCTTTTGACATAAGTGCTTTAGTACCCGTCTACTCCTTTAATAGCTGCTGGAGAAAATCAGCACTTTTGGGTGGAACTGTTTTGACACGTCCACCGATTTCAATGGACATCACATTATCTTGAACCACCTCCGATCCAGTGGGTAAAATCTCCGTCATTTCTGCACCTAAAACAGTACAAAGCTCGTATAAGACGTGAAGAGGAGCTTTCTGTCGCCCCGCTTCAATATTAGTGATTGAAGTTCGTAGCACCCCGATCGCATCAGCTAGCTGACCCTGTGTCAGCTTTGCCTTAGTGCGCCGATCTCTAATTCGCTCACCGATTTTTTTATAGAGAAGGTCTTCTTTTACTCGCATGACTTTAGAGTATGCGCTTAACAGAAGCCAATGTCAATCTCATAAACATGTCAACTGTATTGACATTGTAATTTGATTTTGCAGTTGACATACAGGAAAAGGTCTGTTAGCTTACATGCAAGCCAGGTTCAAAACGAAGTAAACGCTATTGGTAGCGTTTAATGCACCTCGCTATCCACACACAGCGCTTTTCCTAAAAAGGAGGATGTATGAGCAGATTGAAAGAAACCCATCGTATCCAAATCGATGAGCAAACGTATTCTGTAGAAGACCCCGTTATTACAGGGCTTCAGCTTCTAGATCTGGTCGGCAAGAGACCGGCTGACGAATACCTGATTTTTCAGGTGCTACAAGGTGGTCAACTAGAAGAAATTCGGCTCGACGAAACCACCGATCTTCCACCCCTTCCCCGACTGCCGTGCCCGTCAGCACCATGCGGTAGGCTGCCCGTTGGCTAATCGCTGTAATCCTCTGAGTCCTGATTGCCCGATGGTTTTTGCAGGTATCCGATTCATCCAGCACAACAAAGGTTTGATCTTCGTAAGCCAGGGCTGGAGCGATTTATTACCTTCGAGAGCGATCGCAGTTTGATTCCAAACACGCGAAGCGACCTTCACTTGATCAACTGGCAAGACTTGGAATGTGCCCAGCCTGAGCAACCCAGACAATAGTTTGAAATTAATAGAAATAATGTCCGCTGGCGTATCAGTTAGGTTCACGCGCCCTCATCTGATTGCAACCGCGATCGCCCTTCTTCCGACTGCGTATCAATAAATTCGTAGCCTCCGGGAATCTGATTCACTTGATAGCTGTAACGCTTAAAGATTTCAAACGCCACATTAGAATCTGCCAATAGCCCAGTTTTAATGCCAAGCGATTGCAGCACAGGCATTTTCGGATGCATCTTCACATTCACTTCCATGCCATAGCGCCCCGACTTTACTGAAATTCCCGCGATCGCCCGACGCACATTTACTGGCAATTCATTCAACATCTTGAGATGCAGCATCACATAAGGGCGAGGATGCGGGTTCTCTTCCGTTGGCGGCGGATGCACTCGTTCAAAATCGTATAGCTCAGTGATATCGGAAGTTGCCAAAGCCTCCCATTCTCGCATCACGTCATCTGCCGTAAATTGGCACCGCTGCGCTCGCTCTTGTTGCAGCTTTTCAACCTGGGATGAGATCCTATGATCTCCTAGTAGTTTTAGGCTGTTTGCAGAAGCCACCGTATCATTACTCGCTCGGTATCCTGCCCGCTTATAAGCCGCCGTCGCATTACCATCAATCAAATATTCCTCACAGAACCGCTTTTGAAGCAACGTTAGGTATTCGCCCCTCTTTGGCTTTGACTTTGCGCCAGAATCAGTCGATTGCTTTTTCACCATTGCCGCTTATCTACCCCAAAACCGACAGACGCGCAAAACGCCCCAGAACTTTCTATGCACATCCGCCCTTATCCATCCCTGGCGGCACATCCACCGGAGTCTTTGCAGCAAAACTGTAAGAGATCAGCCGCCCACGCCGAAACTCAAACGTCAGATCGCAACTGGTCCTAGCGTGTTCGATCGCCTTTAGGTGAAACAAATAGGCTTCTCTCACCTTTTTCCACGTAAACAGTCGCATTTTCTCTTGATCTACTTCCGTCATCGCGATCGGTTTTGGGCTACGAACAGGTTCAACCTCGCCTGTCCTCCAATTACCCGATCGCAGACCCATCCGAGAGATTGATGATTTAATGTCATACAAAGACGTATCCCAACCAAAACTAACGGTGACTAAATAAATCATTTTTTCGTTGGTCAACGTGGCTGCGATCGTGTCGTAGATGTCTGGCTTTAGAGCCTCGCCAAACATATCAGCCGTTTTGATTTGCGATTGCACCGCCAGAATTTCAGCCATAGGATATAGGGAACGATTGAGAACTCGTGATAAGTAAAATATGCCTTAATTTTGAGCGATGTGTAACACAATTCAGCAAATGGCTACTTCTGCTTAGCCCGTTGATTTGATTTTTCCATTTCCTCCTTCTGTTTCTTATAAAGGTCACTGAGCTTTGTCACCCAGGCATTGCGCTCCCTTGGATCAAGGGCATAGATTTCAGTCACCGATTTGAAAGGTGCCTGTTCCCCCACGGTCAGGAAAAAGGCAATATCGCGCAGATAGTCCTCCCAGTTTTGCGGAGTGCCATCAGAGCGCCTTAACGGTTTGCCATTTTCATCATTAATCGTCGTCGGTGGCGCTAGCAGTGAAATACAGAAATTCGCGAAAGGAGATCCAAGGTAAACTCTGCTCCCAATGATTTCGACATTGAGGATTAATGCAATCCATCGGCACTTCCATTTTGGGTCCCGGCACAATTTTACCGATCGCTCGATATAGAGCATTCTTGTTTGGGCTGACTCGACCATCGGCACCCATGCAAAGCGCACTGTATAACGACTCATCGAAAAACCGACCCTTGTTGTTGCGGAACGCTTCCGATTCTGGAAGCCCCACCACCATCTCTTGCAGTTGATCCAAATCTTTGGGTTTACCGCTCATTGACTTCAGCAACTTATCCAGTTGGTTCAGCTTCAAGGGTTCGAGCCATAGCTTTGTCACAGGCTCTCCGTAGACCAAAAAGCTTTCTGGCAGCGTCACTTCAAAGACTGGCTTTTGGGGTAAGAAGGGAATGGTTTTGATTTTCAGCGAACTTAGATCGCTATAAGGTCTACCCTTGTCTGGGTCATCTTTTGCAACCGTGCCACATTTTGGGCACTCTGCTGCCATCGCAATTTCGTAGCCCTGAGCTTGCAATCGCACTTGCAGCAGTAAGGTGGTCACATCGCCTAAATACATCCCCTCAAAAAATCGAGCAGGCGACGTTGAAAACTTTTGAGCCACTTCCTTTAGCGGAATGCCTCCGATCGTTTCGATGACATGAGGCAGGAATTCGCGCAAGACCTTCATTGGCTCCTTCATCGTGCCTTCACGACCCGTGTTAGCTTCAATCAATTTGCCTAATGCGATTTCATGGTTGCCCGAATAGGGCAGCAGTGTGAATTCTTGCAGGCGATCGCCATCGGGCGTAAATACTCCCACAGGCAAACTATTTCCCAAATCACCCAGTTCAACTTCATCAAACTTTAACTGTTCAAACGGGATTGCGGAACTTGTTGAAACCTCTTCTGGGGCTTCAAGATTGGTAAACCCAGCCGATGCTCTTGCCATGAAAACCTCTTTTTTGCGGACGGATTGCCAACAAAAAAGACCCCGCGCCCAATTGGGCAGGAGGTCTTTCGTGTGAAGTAACCGTTTATTAATATTGCGTTGATTTTGACAACTCCCACCGCCGGGATTGCTCCGTTACTAGGAATATCTCAACACGTAGATAGTATCGCAGAACAATTCCATTCTAATTGAAGACTGGATTGATCGTCTGTCAGTGCCTAAAAAGACTCTGACGCTTAACAGCCTCGTGAGAACCCTCGCTACATCCCACGGCTAAAGCCAGTGGGTTTTGCGGGTTCTCAAGCTCTCCCACTTCTATTAAACTCTTGCTCTCCACCAGGGGTAAGAATTCTTTTCTTACCCTTCCACTCATCAGGAACCGAGTCTAAATATTTTCCGTAGCTTGAACGAGCTGCTTCAGCGACCCATTCAGGATCATCAGCCGTTCCAACAAAACGAATCTCTAAACCCTCAAACTGAAAAGGTTGTAATTGCCCGTCATCACTCATGTTGCGCTCCT
>Ga0163147_10001216_pt1 | contig 39629 bp, 39 predicted proteins | sample OliLakLV19MP6G1_FD_148597 | JGI IMG/M metagenome (GOLD analysis project Ga0163147, IMG submission 148597) | Freshwater microbial mat bacterial communities from Lake Vanda, McMurdo Dry Valleys, Antarctica- Oligotrophic Lake LV.19.MP6.G1 | ecosystem: Environmental > Aquatic > Freshwater > Lake >...
CTCCAAGAGCATCTTCTCAACGAAGTTCAAGAAGTCTATCGCTTGCAAGGCGTCGAAATTAACGACAAGCACATCGAGATCATCGTTCGTCAAATGCTCCGCAAGGTGAAGATCAGCGAGCCCGGCGATACAACACTCCTTTGGGGTGACCAAGTTGATCGCCTAGCCTTCGAGGCGGAAAATGAGCGGGTGTCGGAAATGGGCGGAAAGCCTGCCGAAGCCACGCCTGTCCTCCTCGGCATCACCAAAGCCTCCCTTGAGACAGATAGCTTTATCTCAGCGGCATCCTTCCAAGACACGACCCGTGTTCTCACAGAAGCTGCCACGCTAGGAAAAGTGGATCGTCTCCGCGGATTCAAAGAAAACGTCATCATGGGTCACCTCATCCCCGCGGGCACCGGATTTTCCATCCACCGCGCAACCGAAGTCGTTCAACTCGCCGACGTCATTGGCGCTCAGCCAGAACCCGAAAAAGCTGCTAGCTAGTTCAAAAATCGCCTCATCATGCCAGAAAAACCCGAACATAATCAAAACGTAGAAGCCATGACTGAACTCCTCGAAGCGGGAGTTCACTACGGGCACCAGACCAAGCGCTGGAACCCGAAGATGCGCGACTTTATTCTCGAAGAGAAAAATTCGATCTACATCATTGACCTCTCGATCACTGTAGATCAACTCGCCAAGGCGGGTGCTTTTCTAACGAACCTCGTTAAGGGGGGCGGCAAAGTGCTCTTTGTGGGCACCAAGAAACAGGCGCAAGAAGCCATTCGGGAGGCCGCCGTTGCCACCGAACAGCTTTTTGTCAATCAACGTTGGCTTGGCGGAACCCTTACGAACCTCACAACGATTCGCCGCAGCGTCGCACGCTTGAAGGAAATTCAAGCGCTCGAAAACTCGCCGGCGTTTGCGAAAATCAACAAGGCTGAAGCTTCCTCCATTCGCAGAGAGGGAGTGAAGCTTAATCACAATCTTGAAGGCATTGTGAACATGGACAAGCTCCCCGACTGTCTCGTGGTTATTGATACTCTCCGCGAGGAAATTGCCGTCGCAGAAGCCAATCGCCTCGGCATTCCGATCATTGCGATTGTGGATACCAACAGCAACCCGGAGAAGATTGAATACCCGATTGCGGGAAATGACGATGCGATCCGTTCGATTCGCGTCGTGCTGCTCAAGCTTGTCGAGGCCATTCTCGAAGGCCGTGGCACTCGCGCGAAGGTCACCGCACCGAGCGACCTTGCTGCTGTTTCCGAATAATCATTACCTTAGTCGTGGCCTGTCCGACGACGCCATCTCACGCTCTCTCTATGTCTGAAATTCCTGCCTCTATTGTTAAAGAACTCCGCGAAAAAACTAACGCGGGCATGATGGATTGTAAAAAAGCACTGGTGGAAGCAGAGGGCGACCTGATCAAAGCAGAGGCAATTCTCCGCAAAAAAGGCATCGCCAGCGCGGATAAAAAATCCTCCCGCGCCGCTAAGGAAGGGACTGTCGCCTCATACATCCACCTGCAAGGCAAAGTCGGCGTGCTCGTTGAAATCAACTGCGAGACGGATTTTGTGGCTAAGAACGACGTCTTTCGCGAGTTTGTGAAAGACGTGACGCTTCACATCGCTGCGTCACATCCCCTCTACGTAAGCCGCGACCAAGTGCCAGAAGCCTTAGTCGTTTCCGAGCGACAAATCTACGCAGCCCAAGTAGTCGGTAAGCCCGCAAATATCATTGATAAAATCGTGGACGGGAAGGTGGACAAGTTTTTCGCTACTGTTTGCCTTCTTGAACAAGCGTTCATCAAGAACCCAGACATCACGGTCAAAGATCTTCTCCAATCAAAAATTTCCGAGCTAGGTGAAAACCTCATCATTCGCCGCTTCACCCGCTACACAGTCGGTGAGGACGTGGCGTCCTAGCGCTGCGAGCAAGTCCACGCTCTACCAGCGAGGACAATTGGCGACATTTGTGGACGTTGCACTTGAGGCCTCCACTCAAACAATCCTGTGATTCGGATCCGTCCATCCAACGAACGCGGCCATGCCAATCGCGGCTGGCTCGATAGTTTCCATACATTCTCATTCGCGGACTATCACGACCCGCAACACATGGGCTATCGGAGTTTGCGAGTCATTAACGAGGATCGCGTCGCGGGAGGCAAAGGCTTCGGCATGCACCCGCATCGTGATTTTGAAATCATCACTTACGTGATCAGTGGTGCGCTCAAGCATGAAGACAGCATGGACCACATGGCGGTGATGAAAGCGGGCGATGTGCAACGGATTTCGGCGGGAACAGGAATCAGCCATAGCGAGTTTAATCACTCGCCGACCGAACCTGTTCACTTTCTCCAAATCTGGCTGCTTCCAGCGCGCGATGGACTGCCCCCATCGTATGCCCAGCAGTCATTTTCGAATCTGTCGGCGAGCGCTTTGACGTTAGCCTGTTCGGCAGCTGGTCGTGCAAATTCCATCAGGATCAATCAGGACATAGACCTATTCATAGGCCGGCTTGATCCGAAGGAAAACGTGAGCCATCTGCTATGCGAAGGGCGGCACGCGTGGGTGCAATTGATCTCGGGCGATCTCGAACTCAATGACAAAAGACTATCGCCCGGTGATGGCGCGTCGCTGGACGAAGAAGAGCAGCTACAGCTCGCGTCCACACACGGTGCTCACTTTCTCTTATTTGACCTCAATTGAATGAACAACAGCTAGGAATCCTCAGACAATAGTCCGGGTCAAATTAGGCCAGAGGTGGCAGCAGTTTCTTTGCTGCTGCTAGTGTATCAATGGTATCGGGTGACTTGTCACGGCGGATGCGGATGATGCGGGGGAAGCGCAGGGCGAGCCCGCTGGAGTGCCGGTCACTGCGCTGGATGGCATCGAATGCGACTTCGAGGACGATGCGTGGCTCGACTTCGATGCGGTTGCCCGTGCGAGAGAGAACCAGTCCAAGAAAGACGGCGGTGAGTTCTTCGATTTCGACATCCGTGAGGCCGGAATACGCCTTCCCGATGACCAGCAGTTCGCTGCCCCGCCGCACGGCAAAAGTATAATCGCTCAGCACTCGACTCCGCCGGCCATGCCCGTATTCAACCGCGACAACCACGACGTCCAATGTAGCGAATTGCTTCTTGAGCTTGATCCATGCATGACCACGGCGTCCGGGAGAATAAGCACTCGCCGGATCCTTTGCGACGAGGCCTTCGTTGCCACGTTCGCGCGCCGCATCAAATTGGGCGTCAATCTCCGACTCTGATATCGCCTCATGCATACCTAGTATGGCGAGAGGAGCTATCCACTTCATCTGCTCTAGCAGGCTGCGACGTGTCCTCAAAGAGTCTGCAAGGCAGGACTGGCCACCGAAGGATACGACATCGAAGGCGAGATACGCCACACCGACATCCTGCGGAAAAAAGAGGTCGTTAGCGTGACGCCCGAGCCGCTTTTGAAGTTCGAAGAAGGGCAATGCGCGACCCTGATCCCATGCAAGGATTTCCCCATCGAAAATGGCAGAACAGCGCATGGCAGCGGCGGCCCGGGCGATTTCTGGGAATGATGAGGTGATATTTTTTAGGTCGCGGGAGTAAATCTCTGCGCGATCGGGAGTGCAGTGAACTTGAGCACGAATTCCATCCATCTTGTCCTCCAGCCAAACGCTACCCGAGCCGCCGAGCCTGGCCCAGATGGATTCTGCGTCGGGTTCGGGCGACGCCAACATGCACTTGATCGGGCGGAAGACCGCGAGTTTGGCATCCGCTAGCCGATGTTGCATCGCCAGCACGGCGGTTTGCCCGATATCACCAGTCAGCATATTTGCCTCACGCACGGCAGTAGCTTCGACGCCAAATGCCTCTGCTAAAGCCTCTTCCACGAGGCCCTCTTTCAGTCCGATCCGCAGGTCGCCCGTCAGTATGCGCACAAGAGTGCTCCCGGCTAGCGGATGAAGGAGTCGCAGTGCGGTGCTGAGGTGGATTGTCTTTGCTGCCGGGCCTTGGGATGACGCTAGGGAGGAGAGGACAGCTGCGATGTCTGCGAGGGATTGTGGCTTCATCTCGCGTTGGCACTGTGAAAGGATGTCTGCTGCGGCGAGACCAGAGTCGTTGGTCATGCGAAAACTCGCGCGCACATCCGCTTCCGAGCGACCCACGGCCTGCGCGAGAGCACGACGAAGGATGACCGGGCCGACGTTTAAGGCGCGAGCATCCGCCTGAGCAAAGGCCCTGCCGGTGAGCCACGGCGCGGTTGCGGCCAGAGCGTCGCTAGTAAGCGTCCTAAGCCATGCCGCGAGCAGCGAGACCTTGCGGAGCTTACCCGTGCTGCAACGGATGTCTTCGCACAGGCGAACAAAGGCATCGAAGCCACTATTCGTGAGAACAACAGCAGGAGTCGCCGGCAAAACGCGCTCTGGAGGACGAATGTCTAGCTCGAGTTGATTTGCCCCAGTGAGTGCCCACGCCTCGATGCCTCGCGCTCTTAAGTCTGTTGCAAACGCTTGAGCAAAACCGTGAAGAGTCAACACGCGACGCGGCGAGACCGCGGCCACCTGAGCGATAAGATCATCGTAGTCGGCATGGTCGGAAAGCGGAAAGGCGGCATCAACGCCCATTCGATGCACGGCACCGCCATCCAGCGCCCATCCGGTGAAGGCGGCTAGCTTCTTGCGCTTGATGGCTTTCAGGGCCGTTGAGCCCACGGCACCTGGGGGGCATATGAGAACATGGCCGGCTGACTCCTTAGCATTCCATGGCACAAAGGGGGGGAATCCGATGCCAAATTCCGCGTAGATCGCCGACATCTTGGCAACACTACCGTGGAGCATAATTGGAAATCCTCTGCCCGCCAACGCACTGAGAATTTCCTGTGCCTTGCCGAGGGCATAACCCAGAAGGATCGGCACATCGCCTTCCTCAAGCGTCTCGAAACAAAATTTCACCAAATCCGCAATGACGTTTTCTGCCGCTGGGAAGCGATAGCGTGGCAGTCCATAGGTTGTTTCCATGATGAGCGTCTCGGCGGCTAGGGCCTCCACTGGCTCGCTTGAGAGTCCAGCGCGCCGCTTGAAGTCCCCCGTGTAGAGCAGCGTGCCTTCTTCGGATTCTAGGAAAAGCTGCGCCGACCCCAAGACATGCCCCGCAGGAATCAGCGTCACCGCCCCGTGTCCAAGATCACGACGTTCACCAAATTCCATCGTCTCGAAAACATCCGGCCCGATACCCGTGCGGGCGGCCGTGAGGCGGGCTGTGGCGGGTGTGCAGATGATCCGCTTGTGATAACCCGTGTGGTCGCTGTGGGCGTGTGAGACAAACGCAAAATCCTGCCTACGTCGTGGATCGAGCCAGAGGCCGACTGACGGCAGGAAAACGCCATCTTGATATTTCACAGTCACCATTTTTCTCCCATATACTAAGTCACCGATCTGAGAGCTTCCACCCCGACACATTCTTTTTTCCTTTGAGGAAATCCCTTAACTCAGAGAGTGTGGCATCCAGATGCATTTTGTAAATCTCACGCGCCGGATCGAAATCGGTTCAAATTCCTACTGGTTGCGAGTGGGTGGAAAAAATATTATATTCGATGCGGGCCTACATCCGAAGCTCTCTGGTCTCGCGGCCACGCCGGATTTCTCGCTCGTGCCGGAGGGCACTGTGGATGCCATCTTCGTGACTCATGCTCACCAAGACCACGTGGGCTCGTTGCCGATCCTCACCCAACGCGAGCCTCACGCGAAGGTTTTCATGACGGAGGCTACTGCACGGATTGCGGATGTGATGCTGCATAATTCCGTAAACGTCATGACACGTCAGAGCGAGAACGAGGCCACGAAGCACTACTCACTCTTCAATCATCGCAGTGTGGACCTCTGCGCCCGTGCCTGGTCGCGCTACCCGGTCGGACGGCGCTACAATTTGGATGGAGAACGATCCGACGATGATCGCGAGGTAACTTTTGAATTCTTCGATGCGGGCCACATTCTTGGGTCCGTCGGCATTCTGATTCGTCATGCCGGAAAAACGCTTTTCTACACTGGCGACGTCAATTTCGAAAACCAGACAATCATGCGCGGCGCGACATTTCCTGAAGAGGGAGTTGATGTCTTGATTATGGAAACGACGCGGGGCGACTCCGCAACGCCGGCGGGATTCTCGCGAGCTAATGAGGAAGAACGCCTCACTCGCGGCATTCAGCGTGCCTTCGAGCAGGGCGGTAGCGTCACGATCCCTGTTTTTGCCCTAGGAAAGACGCAAGAACTCCTCGCCATGCTCTGGAAAATGCGGCTTGGAGGACTCTTGGCCCATGTTCCCATCTACATCGGCGGCCTAAGCACGAAGATCACCGGCGTCTATGATGCACTCGCAGCCACCACCGTGCGGAGCCATCCCGAACTTCAGCTGCTTCAAGAAATGGCGCCTTATGTTCTCTCCGGAAACGAAGTTCATACCATCGCCGTTCGCAAGAAATGCATCTTCGCGCTTTCGAGTGGCATGATGACGGAAAAAACCCTCTCCAACATTTTTTGCCGCCGCATTCTTTCCGATGAAAAGCAGAGCCTCTTCTTCGTGGGCTACTCCGACCCCGATTCCCCATCCGGACGCATTCGACGGGCACCGCCAGATACCGAAATCGCTCTCGACCCAGACACGCCCGCGCAACCGATCCGCTGTCATATCGAGGAATTTAGCTTCAGTGCCCACTCTAACCGCGAGATGCTCCGCAATTATGCCCTGCTGCTAAAACCCAAAAAAATTATTTTAGTGCACGGCGACATCACCGCGATGGATTGGTTTCAAAACGCTCTCTTCAAGGAACTCCCTGGCACCGAGGTTATCGTGCCAGAGCCGGGTAAAAAAACTGTTTTGTTCTAGGCCTTCGCACGTGCCCTGATCGCTAGGACGGGTGCGATTGGAAGTTGAAAGGATTTGATCCACGAGTAGTCTTCAGTGCTGTGGTCGCAACGAAACAAACTTTTGGAATGGAAGCTCTCGCACAGATTTTGCAAGAGAATGGTCAGCGCATGACGCGAAAGCGCCGCGGGATTTTGCAAAGCCTGCTTGATTCGAAGCAGCCGCTTGCCCTTCAAGAAATTCGAGACCGGACGGAGGCCGTGGCGGGAATTCGGCCAGATTACGCGACAGTTTTTCGTTTAGTCACTGTGTTGGAAAAGCTCAACCTCGTGAACCGCGTGAATTTGCAACGTTCTAGCAGCTACTTTGAACTCAACGATCCCGGTCGGCATTACGACCACCTCGTCTGCCGCACCTGCGGCACTGTCGTGGTGTTAGACATTCCATGTCCTGTCCGTCAGGCGGAAAAACAGATCGTTCGGCAGTATGGCTTCCGCGAAGTGAGCCATTCCCTCGAATTCTTCGGCGTTTGCCCGCTTTGCACCACTTAGCCCGAAAACAGCGAGTCCGGGAGCGAACTACAGCATTTTAATCGTGAGCGGAAAATTGTAGTCCTCGCCTTTGCTAGCCTTGACGGCTCCGAGAATCAGGAAAACAAGCCAGGCAATGGCCACGACTGGAAGGAGGATAAATCCGACGCAGAAGAACATGGTAGCCGAGGCAACGACCAGATAGATTGTGTAGGAAATCTGGAAGTTAAGGACATTGCGGCCCACAGTATCAATTTTTGGGAATTCTTCCTTTTTTAAGATCCAGACAACAAGCGGGCCAAGGATATTTCCAGCGAAGGGAATGACGAGGCCGGCTAGGCCACTAAGGTGAGTGATAAGAATCCACTGCTTTTCTTCAGGCGTGCCGGTCGGTGGGAGTATTGGTGCGTCGGGTGAAGGTGGTGGCAAGGAATTTTCCATATCCGCAACGATAGGCAGAAAGGATCTCCTCTGAGAAGCCGCAGTTTTATTAATCTTAAGAGACCGATGGTTTGGCTTGCCACGGAATGGAGCACCTTCTAGGTTAAATATCTCGTTTCCCTATGTCCCCAAAGCAGCCTCTTCTTTCCAATCTGGTAGATAAGTTTAGCAACTCTCGAGACTTCACGATTTCCTTCGTGCTGCATCTTATTCTGGTCTTCGTCTTCGGCTCGACGGTGTTGTATCAGGCCGTGCAGGAGCCTCCGGACTTCGAGGGCGAGTCTGGCGGATTTGTGGCCGATGCAGCCGACACTACTGCCCCGCCTCAAGAGGCACAGCCGGCGTCCCAGACTCCGAACATCACCGTCACAGCCGCACCTGCACCGGCTAATATAGTCAGTGCCATTACGACGGTTGCGCCTTCAGCCATCAACTTCACGATGGCTCAAATGGTGGTGGCACCAGCTCAAAATGTGACCGCGGCTGCCGCGCAGACGCTCACCGCCCCGAGACCTGCGGCGATGGGCGACGGACTCAACGCGGCGCAGGCGTCGGCCGTGAAGGGCTTCACGCAAGGCTGGGGCAATAAACCAGGCAGTGGCACCGGCACGCGCACGCGTGAGTTCGAATTCATCGCCTACATCGGACAGTATGCCGGAGGTAACTGGAATTCGACGATTCGCGTCGTCAATGGCAAAATTGAAAACGGCAGCCTTCCAAACCTTCTTTATTTCATCAGCAAATGGTCGAAGAATAAGGTGAAAACCAATTACTTGAACGTGAAGGCGATCAAGCTCGATAGTGATGAGATATTTGCCGTCAAGCCACCATTCCTTTTCCTGACTGGTACGCGGGACTTTCGGCTCAGCGACAAGGAAGTAGAGACGCTTCAGCGCTACGTACGTCTAGGTGGGGCGATCTGGGGGGATAGCTCAGTCCCGGGGCGGAATTCGCGTTTCGATATCGCGTTTCGCCGCGAGATGAGGCGAGTCATTCCCGACGTGGACAAAGATTGGGAGAAATTGCCAGCCTCTCATCCTATTTTTGCCGAGCCTTATTTTCCGGAAGTCAAAGAGATTCCGCCAGGGTTGAATTTCTACCAAGAACCCCTCTACGCCCTCAAGATCTACGGCGAAATCGCAATCATTTACACAGCAAATGACTACGGCGATATGTGGCAGATCGGGCTCAACGAGCAGGGGCAAGTTGATCTCCGAACCAACGAGCGAGACGCTTTCGTTGCGATCAATCCGGTCATTTGGGACAACCGCGATGTCTATCTGAGAAACATCACGCCGGAATCCCTTGCGCTAACATACAAATTTGGAACGAACATCGTCATTCATCTTTTGACGCGTTGGGAATCGAAGACGCGCACGGCGACTTCGCTCTAAGGCGCATGCAGATTGCTCCCGAGTGAGGTGAAATTTTTTTTCACAAGGAAGATTGACATCGTGGCTCCAAGCGATATTTTCACACCCCCCTCGTCCAAATACCAATAACACTATGGCCCACCTCGAAGTCATCCTTACTGCAAACGTCGCCTCGCTTGGAGCCGAAGCAGATATCGTCAAAGTGCGCCGCGGTTACGCTCGCAATTTTCTTCTTCCGCAGGGTAAAGCCCTAGAAATGACGCCAAGTTCTCTGCGCAAAGTAAACCACCTTAAGGCAAAACGTGCCGAGCGCGAGGGTCGTGAAGTCACTGCCGCTGAAGAACTCGCCAGCAAGATCAACAAATTAAAGGGCCTTTTTACGCTGGAGAGCGGGCAGGCAGGCAGAGCCTTTGGTTCAGTGACCTCAAAAGATATTCACGACCGAATTGTCAGTGAATTAAAACTCGCCGACTTGCCTAAGCACGCCGTCGTTCTTGATAAGCCGATCAAGGAAAGCGGCGATCATCAAGTCCCTATTAAACTGCATCCCGACGTGACCGCAACCTTTCATCTCAAGGTCTCCGCGCCAGAGATTGCCGTTGCCGCAGCGAAGGACGACGAGGACGACGACAGGAAGCCTCGCCGCAAAACTTACGGCAGCTCCAAGTAGGGAATGCCCTTATGGCCAGCGAGTTTCGACGACGCACAATGAGTCGGATCTCCGATTCTCGCGAGCTGGCTGTGTGGATCTCTACGGCACGAACCTTTGCAAGGTGTTTTGTGTAGCTAGCCCGCAGCCAAACTGAAAAATGCCACCTACTGCTCCTGTGAAACGCGAAGGAGAAACCGTTCCATCGAACGGTAGCGGAACGCCAAAGCCCCGCGGAAAGAAGGGGGATTATTCTCAGAAATCTGGGAGTTATTTACCAGATATTCACAGGGTGCAGCCGCAAAGTTTGGATGCCGAGAAGGGACTCTTGGGTTCCGTGCTCCTTTCGGCCAATGTGCTCGACGATTGTATAGCGCAGATTAAGTCCTCGCATTTCAGCCTTCCAGCCCACCAGAAAATCTACGAATTGCTCGTGGAAATGCGGAATGCAATGCGTCCGATTGATTTGATCTCGGTCACACAAATGCTGGAAGACCGCCACCTCTTGGAGGAAGTGGGTGGGGCCGCCGCAGTGACAGAGTTGCTGGCCTTCGTTCCGACTGCCGCAAATGCCGATTACTATCGCGAGATTTTACGGGAAAAATTTCTTTTGCGCGAGGTGATTTCGGTCTGCACAGAATTCGCGGCTCGATCCTACGACGAGCAAGGTAACGCGGAAATTCTGCTTGGAGAAGTCGAGCAGCGAGTCCTCTCAATCGGTGATGAGCGCTTCCGCGTGAATGTGCCTTCGATGAAAGAGATGGTAAATTCTGCGATCACCGACATCGAAAAACTCATAGCCAACCGCGGCGCTATCACAGGGCTTTCGACTGGCTTTGCATCCCTTGACCGCATGACGAGTGGCCTCCATCCCGGCGAGATGTTTGTTATTGCCGCGCGTCCCTCGATGGGCAAGACGGCGCTTGCTATGAATATTGCTGAGCATGTCGCATTGGAATCGGATAAAGCGGTCGCCGTTTTTAGCCTGGAAATGAGTTCTCAGCAACTCGTGCAGCGTCTCCTGTGTTCCCGTGCTCGCATTAATTCTAAAAACCTGCGCGAGGGATTCATTCATCAACGAGACTTTACAAACATCACGAGCGCCGCGGGCCTCCTGAGCAAGGCGAAGATGTTTGTGGATGATACGCCTGGCCTCGACATTCTTGCCCTTCGAGCCAAAGCCCGGCGTCTGCGAAATCGCGAGAAGATCGAACTCATCGTGATTGACTATCTCCAGCTCCTGCGCTCGACCTCGCGTCGCGCGCAAGACAACCGTCAGTTAGAAATTGCTGAGATTTCCTACGGCATTAAGGCACTAGCGAAGGAGCTAAAAATTCCCGTGGTGGTAGCCGCTCAACTTAATCGTAACCCAGAACAACGCACCGGCGATAGCAAGGGACGTCCCCGACTTGGCGACCTGCGAGAATCCGGTAGCATTGAGCAGGATGCCGATATCGTCGGACTCTTGGTTCGCGAGAAATATTATGCCGAAGACGAGGAGTCAAAGAAAGAACTTGCAGGCAAGGCCACGCTGATTATTGCCAAGCAAAGAAACGGTCCGATCGGTGATATCCCCCTGACCTTCCTCGAGGAATACACCCGCTTCGAGGAACGCACGGACGAGCAAAGGGAAGAGTAATTGGAGCGGGGTGCTGGGCTTGCCGCTTGCGCGAGGTGGGGTGATGGGATAGGATGAGGTTACATGTTTGCTCAAAAAGAAGCGTTAGTCAGGCTGCTTCGCGATAGTGACCCGGAAACTGTGCGGCTCATTAAAGACCAACTCTTGAGCGCGGGATCTGAGGGCATGGCGGATCTTAAGGACTTGGCGTCGGTTTCGGATCCTGCAGTCTCTTCCCACGTGCAAGAGGTGATGGCCGGGATCCGCGAGCAAAACAGCTATGAAGAATTTTCGCTGCTGTGCCACTTTTTTGGAGAAACCGTGGACATGGAACAAGCGACATGGGCGCTGGCACGGGCGATCGAGCCCGAAATATGCACGCAAAAGTTCGAACACAAACTGAACACTTGGGGGCGACAGTTTCTGGTCAAAATATCCAGCGCGGTGAGTAACCGAGAACGCGTCCTGTTGCTGGCAGATTTCATGGCTGATGAACTGGAATTCCGGGGAAACTCAGAAAACTACTACAGCGAGCGAAACGCGCTCTTGCCGCGCGTGATTGATACACGGGCGGGACTTCCCATTACGCTTACCCTGCTTTACATGATGGTTGCGGCGCGGGCGGGCATGTGGGTGGATGGCATTAATTTGCCAGGTCATTTTATAGCGAGACATGGTGAGATCTTTTTTGATCCCTTCCAGCGCGGACGAATTCTTTCGCAATCCGAAATCGAAAAGATCCTCATACGGCAAGGCCTGCAACTCAAAACCTGTCACCTTCAAGCCGCGTCACCACGTCAGATCCTCGTTCGCATGCTTGCAAACTTGCTCTATGTTTATGATTTGCACTGCGAGTGTGAGAAACACGAGCACGTGCAGTCCTGGATCAATGCTCTCACGGCAGGATCTGTGGCGGGATGATTGTTGAGATCCTGAATACAGGCTCTGAACTTCTGCTTGGGGAGGTCATCAATACACACGCAGCTTGGCTTGGTGGGGAACTCTTTCCCCTTGGCCTACGCATCACGCGCCAAGTCACGGTTCCCGATGGTCCCTTGATACGTCGGGCTCTAATTGAGACGTTTGATCGTGCGGATATCGTGATTGTGACGGGTGGGTTGGGACCGACGACGGACGACATCACTCGCGAGGCGACAGCGGAGTTGTTGGGTTTGAAGTTGCTACCAGACGAAGCGATACGTGCGGCGATCGTCGCTCGCTTGAGCGCAAGAGGATATGCCTTCCGCGAGCGAATGGCGCGGCAGGTGATGGTTCCTGAAGGCGCGGTGGTTTTGCCCAATGAGCACGGCACCGCGCCGGGTCTCTACATCGAGGCTATCTCGCGCCCGAGTTCGAAGTCGCCACATTTTTTCTTGTTGCCCGGGCCACCGCGCGAATTGAGGCCGATGTTCACGCGCTATGCGCTGCCGATTTTGCGCGGGCTGTGCGGTGATCTCCCTGCGCGTGAGTGTCGGACATACCGTGTCGTAGGCCTTGGCGAAAGTGAGATTGAGGAGCGCGTCGGACTGATCCTCACAAGGGGAGGGGACGTCGAGGTCGGATACTGTGCGCGACCGAACGAGGTAGATCTGCGGCTGATCGCCGCTCGCGATGTGCTGGACAGAGTCGAGCCTATTGTCCTTGCTGCGGTGGGAGACTCGCTTGTTTCTAGGTCCGGCGAAGCCCTTGAGGAATGGGTGGTCGCCCATCTCGCAGCAGCGGGCCTCAGCCTGACCACTGCGGAATCTTGCAGTGGAGGATTCCTTGCCCACCGGATAACCAATGTGCCTGGTAGTTCGGGTGTCTTTCGCATGGGATTTGTAACTTATGCGAATGAGGCCAAAGGCGAATTTCTGCATATCGCATCGGATCTCTTAGCTCGATTTGGCGCAGTGAGTGAACCGGTGGCCTGCGCGATGGCAGAAGGTGCACTGCACCGCGCGCAAGCCGATTATGCACTGGCTCTCACCGGCGTGGCGGGCCCGGGCGGTGGGACAGAGGCAAAACCTGTGGGAACTGTCTTCGTGGCACTCGCCTCGCGAGGACACGCGACGATCTGCCGCGAGTGCCACTTTCCATCGGACCGCGCGACGTTCAAACAACTGGCGACTCAAGCCGCTTTGGATCTGCTGCGGCGAGCATTGTTGGCGAGAGAGCGATCGCTTACTGCGGGGGTGGCGGTAGGCCACTAACACGCTCGCCCGGCCAGATGTTTTGTTTTGTAAACCAGCCTTGTGTCATTTCCAAGGCGTAGGCGATGCGGGGAAAAACGCTCCGTGTTTGTGTCTCATCGTAAGGCTGCATCTCATGGATCTCGACGATTGTTCCTTGCGGGTCGAGGAAGGCTATGGAGAGAGGAATCTTGGTATTGCGCATCCAGAAAGCCGCTGGCCCGATCTGCGGCATCACAAAAAGCATTCCCGCATTCTCGGCTAAGCCCGTTCGCTGCATGAGACCCTTCGACCTTTCAATATCGTCGTCAGCGATCTCGGCCACAATTTTCTGGTTTCCAATCACGAGCGTGGTGGTCGGCAGGGTTGCTTGCGCTGTTTCTTGTCCGAGGAGTGACCCTGCGCCACATAAGAAAAACACCATGTGTGACAAGAAAAAAAGCGAGGTATAATATTTTTTCATAGAAGCAGTTGACGCCCGAGCGGGGATTTCGCACCTTAAGGGTAGTCAATGTCCAACGCCAAGACCATACGGCAATGCCGAGTGCTGGGGAGCCAAAAAAACAAGCCGCTTCGTGCAAGTTTTACCGCTACAAGCTCGGCTTGTGACGTAAGCTTTTCTGTGACCTCAACAAGATAAATGGCAAACTTTTTTCCAAAGTGGGCGAATTGGATACCTTTCAAAGTCGTGATTTGTCTTGGTGCTGTGGGCACGGCGGTGGCTGGTGGAATGTGGTATTACTTCACGCCCAAATACACTCGCGTGGGCTACGAACCCACACAACCAGTTCCCTTCTCCCACGTGATCCACGTGCAGCAACTGGGAATGGATTGTCGGTATTGCCACAGCTTTGTCGAAGTCGCCTCGCACTCGAATGTCCCTACGACGCAGACTTGCATGGGCTGCCACACGCAGATTAAGGCCAATAGCCCGAAGCTGGAAGCTGTGCGCGAGAGCTGGAAAACTGGTCGGCCGGTCGAGTGGGTGCGCGTTCACAAAGTTCCCGACTACACCTACTTTAACCATGCCGTTCACGTGAACCGTGGTGTGAGTTGCTACAGCTGCCATGGTGCAGTCAATGAAATGAAGGTTGTCTATCAGCACGAATCCCAGAGCATGGCATGGTGCCTTGATTGTCACCGGGCGCCGGAGAATTACTTGAGGCCGCCATCGGAAATCTACAATATGGACTGGGAACCACCGGAGGGAACGACACAGCTCGCGATCGGGGAAAAATTCAAGGAAGATTGGGAAGTAAATCCTCCCGTGACATGCGGAGGCTGCCACCGATGAAAAAAAACTTTAACCACCCTGCACGTGAGGAACGTCCGACTCTATGGCGAAGCCTGCGCGAGCTTGAAAACGATCCGGAATTTGAGAAGCATCTTCAACAAGAATTCCCGCGTGGAGCGGATGTCTATCAGGATAGCGGTCTCTCGAAGCGCGATTTTATTAAGCTCATGGGTGCCTCGATGGCTCTTGCAGGAGTGGGTCTCACAGGTTGCCGTAGACCGGAATTCGCTCTCGTGCCATTTGCGAAGGGCGTGGAATACGCGATCCCTGGAAAATTTCTCTACTACGCGACCTCAATGCCGACACGCTACGGGGCGATACCTCTCATTGCGAGCACGACGGATGGACGTCCGACGAAGCTCGAGGGCAATCCACTGCATCCTTACAGCAATGGCGGAACGGATGGCTTTGCACAGGCCTCTATCCTTGATCTGTATGATCCGCATCGTTCGCGCGCCATCAAGCACAAGGGCGAGGTTGTGGAGACGGCGGCTTTTGATGAGTTTCTTAAGGGCATTAGCCAAAGCGGAGGCAAGGGAGTCGCAATTCTGGCAGAGAACACGAACTCGCCCACGCGCGATCGCTTGCGCTTGCAGATGGAGCGCGATTTTCCGGGTCTAGTCTGGTGCGAATACGAACCCCTCGGTGCCGACGAGGCGGAGGTGGCAAACGTTGCGGCATTTGGTGCCGGAGTGAGGCTTTTGCCAAAAATCGAACGGGCGGATGTGATTCTCGCCCTGGATAGCGATTTTCTGAATGTCGCAGAGACTGGCACCGGCTACGCAAGCGGATTCTCAGCGCGCCGCAATCCTGACCAAAAAGGCGCTCCGATGAATCGCCTCTATGTGGTCGAAAGCCATTATACCCCGACGGGCGGAATGGCCGACCACCGCCTCCGGTGCAAGCTCTCTTCAATGGGCGAACTCACGCGCCGGCTCGGGCTCGCGATCGTTGCGGAGACGAAGGACCCCACTCTCGCGGCTCTGCTAGGCTCCGCACCGCAGAGCGATATTGCGCTTAATGACGCGTGGATCAACGAGTGTGCTGCTGACCTCATTGCCGCAGCGGGCCGCTCACTTGTTCTGTCCGGTCCGCAGTCTCCAGCTCCATTGCAAGTGCTCGTGCATGCGATCAACAAGGCCTTGGGTAACCTAGGCGCGACCATCCTAGGCGTGACGAATTCGGCACCAACCTCTGCGAGCATTAGTGAGTTGGCAAAATCCATCGCTGCTGGCACTGTGCAGACGCTCTTCATTTTTGGCGGAAATCCCGCCTACAATGCCCCGGCGGATTTGGACTTTAAGAATCTCCTCGCAAAGCTGCCCCACGTCGTTCGCTTGGGCCTCTTCGAAGACGAAACGAGCAAAGTGGCCGAGTGGCACATCCCTGCTGCGCACTATCTGGAGGCGTGGAGCGATGCCCGCACCTACGATGGGACATATACCTCGGTGCAGCCAATGATTCTTCCGCTTTGGAATGGACTTTCGGAGTTGGAAATCTTGGGAAAATTGCTTGGTGCAGCCTCCAACGCGGGTCCTGATCTTGTGCGGACAACGTTCGATGCCCTTGCTACAGCTGCTGCTGTTGAGGAAGCGGGAGGACTTGAAATGCTGTGGAACAGCTTTCTCCGGATCGGATTCCTGCCAAATTCGGCTTTTGCAACAGCGACTCTGGAGATGAATTCTGCTGGGGCCGCAGCCTTGGTTGCGAAGATGGCACCGCCTCCAGCGGAGGGCCTAGAGCTCGTTTTCACCCAAAGCTCAAGCGTAGACGATGGTCGCTATGCGAACAATTCGTGGATGCTCGAGACGCCAGATTTCGTCACGAAGATCACATGGGACAATGCTGTGCAGATAAGCCCGGCGACGGCAAAGCGGCTCGGTATCAAGTCTAATAATTTTGGAACTCTCGGGGTGATCGCTGAAAAGCTTGGCAACGACGTGAACTACGACCTCGTGGCCGACATCGTGGAAATCAGCAATGGCTCCCGCACGATAGAGATCGCTGCGATTGTTACCCCAGGCCAAGCGGATGATTCGCTTTCTATTCCGCTCGGTTACGGACGCGATGAAGTGAGTGCGCTGATGCAGAATGTCGGATTCGATGTTTATCCCCTCCGGCAGAGCGACGCCATGAGGTTCGCCAGTGGGATCACGCTCAAACGCACGAACCGCACCTATGCTATCGCTCAGACGCAAGAACACCGCAGCATGGAGGGACGGGACTTTGTGCGTGAAACCACGCAGGCACGGTATCAGGAAGATCCGACGTTTGCCCAAACAATGGGAATGGACTCTCATATCCCGCCAAATATTTCGCTTTATACCCATCCCGAGCTGACGTCTAAGGAGCAGTGGGGGATGACGGTAGACTTGAATACGTGCACGGGTTGCAATGCGTGCGTCGTCGCCTGCCAAGCGGAGAATAACGTGCCCGTGGTTGGTAAAGATCAAGTTCGAAAAAATCGGGATATGGCGTGGATTCGCCTTGATCGCTATTTTGCAGGCGACCCTGAAGATCCTGAGATGCTGCCACAAGCCATCATGTGCCAACATTGCGAAAATGCTCCGTGTGAAACGGTCTGTCCTGTAAACGCCACCGTGCACAGCGAGGATGGGCTCAACCTCATGGCCTATAATCGCTGCATCGGCACGCGATATTGCGCGAACAACTGCCCGTGGAAAGTTCGGCGATTTAACTATTTCGACTACAACCAGCGTCCGATAGATCAACTCTACTGGGGCCCGCTCGCCAAGAAGGGAATGGCCGACAGTCTCAAGATGGTAAAGAATCCAAACGTGACCGTGCGTATGCGTGGCGTCATGGAAAAATGCACTTTCTGTATCCAACGCATTGAGGAAGCCAAGATCGCACGCATCGTGGAAGCGGGGCCTACGGCAAAAAGCGACACTCCGATCAGCACCTTTAAAGTCGCTTGCCAGCAGGCCTGTGTAAGTGATTCGATTGTTTTCGGCGACATCAACGACCCAGAAGGTCGCGTGGCACAACTCCGCAAAGGGGATAGGGGCTACACGATGTTCAAATACGTGAACGCCGCGCCGCGTGTGACTTATCTTGCTCGAATCAAAAACCCAAATCCCAAGATGCCCGGAGCTGAAAAAGTCGGGATGGCGAATGGAGTTCCACATGGACACGGCCAGCACGGGGAACCTGCATCGCATGGTGCGGAACACGGAGCGTCCCCCGACGAACAGAGCGCCGCGCCGCACGGTGCCGGAGAAGCCGACCCGCACCACCAACCCGTTTACTGATTTTGCCCACCTAAGACCCCATGTCCGAAGCGACCGCCACTGTTGACAAAGTCTCCCGCGAGGAGGCAAAAATTGTCCGTCCGCCTCTGGTGCTTAATCAGCGCACGATGGGGTGGATCAGCAATTACATTAGCTCCATTATCGAAGGAAAAACACCCTTCTGGTGGTATGCAGCGATGGCAGTGACAGTTCCGCTTTCTCTCATGTGCTTTGGTATGCTCGCCTACCTTATCTCAACGGGTGTCGGGGTGTGGGGGAATAACCATCCCGTCGGCTGGGCTTGGGACATTACCAATTTCGTGTTCTGGATCGGTATCGGACACGCCGGTACCTTGATCTCGGCGATTCTTTTTCTCACCCGGCAAAAGTGGCGCACCTCGATCAATCGCGCGGCTGAGGCCATGACGCTCTTTGCGGTGGTTTGTGCGGGCATTTATCCGGCGCTGCACGTGGGCCGCGTGTGGATGGCATGGTATCTTGCGCCCGTGCCAAATTCCAATGCCATCTGGCAAAACTTCCGAAGCCCGCTGCTGTGGGATGTCTTCGCTGTTTCGACTTACTTCACTGTGTCCATCCTCTTTTGGTACACAGGATTGATCCCTGATCTCGCGACAATTCGAGACCGCTGCACGACGAAGATAAAGAAATTTATCTATGGCGTGCTGGCCCTCGGCTGGCGTGGTGGAAACCGCCAATGGCGGCACTACGAAAAAGCCTACCTCATCCTGGCTGGTATCTCGACCCCCCTCGTGTTGTCGGTTCACTCTATCGTTTCGTTTGACTTCGCCACCTCCGTCATTCCGGGCTGGCATACGACGATTTTTCCTCCGTATTTCGTGGCTGGTGCCATTTTCGGCGGATTTGCCATGGTGCTCACAATCATGATCCCGGCATGCGCGATCTATAAACCATTGCACGACCTTGTGACGCATTCGCATGTGGACAAGATGTGTAAGATCATTTTGTTGACCGGCTCTATCGTGGGCTACGCGTATCTCATGGAACTGTTCATCGCGTGGTATGGTGCCAATCCCTACGAAAAAGCGGCATTTTGGTATCGTGCTTTTGGCCCATATTGGTGGGCGTATTGGGCCATGATGTTCTGCAACGTCGTGGCACCACAATTTTTCTGGTTTAAGTATTTCCGGAATAACTGGATTTGGGTCTGGGTCTTGGTGCAATTTCCAAATATGGGCATGTGGCTCGAGCGCTTCGTGATTATCGCGACGACGCTTGCACGCGACTTTATGACATCCGCGTGGGGGATGTTTCATCCCACAATCGTGGATTGGTGCACATTTATTGGAACGTTCGGACTCTTTACGACCTTGTTTCTGCTCTTCATCCGATTCCTGCCGATGATTTGTATGTTTGAGGTCAAGGCGGTCTTGCCGGAAGCGGACCCGCACTATGGGGAGGCACGCCACTAGTATGGAATACGCTGGCAATCCCGAATCAGAAATTCACGGTATCGCAGCTGAGTTCCAGAATGCGCGCGAGCTCTACCACGCCGCAGAGAAGCTGCGTGATGAAGGCTTCGAGCATTGGGATGTGTTTTCGCCGTTTCCAATTCACGGCATGGATGAGGCGATGGGCATGAAGCGCTCTATCCTTGGGAAGCTGGTCTTCTTTGGGGGTCTCGTCGGCTTTCTACTCGCGGTGGCCATGCAATTCGGGACTTCGTCTTTTTTGTACCCGCTCATCGTTGCTGGGAAGCCCACGAATCTTTTCACCGTGCCGGCCTTTTTTCCCATCATTTTTGAGCTAACAATTCTGCTCTCTGCGTTCACGGCCGTGTTTGGAATGCTCCTCATGAATGGCCTGCCGCGTTTCAACCACCCTCTCTTTAACTGGGAGCGCTTTAAAAAGGTGACTGAAGACAAATTCTTCGTCGCGATCGAGGCCTCCGACCCGAAGTTCTCCCCGCAGCCACTCAAGGCACTCCTTGAATCCCTCGGTGGAACAAACGTCACCGTCATTCACGGGGACTAAGCGACCATGCTGAAATACTTTTTTACCATCTTTGCCTTGCTCATCGTGCTCGTTGTCACGATCGCTGGCTTCCGTGGCCAAAAGTCTTCGCGCCCGCCCATAGAAATCTTTCCCGACATGGATCACCAGCCTAAGGTCAAAGCCCAAGTCACAAGCACATTCTTTGCCGATAACCGCGGTGCCCGCAAGCCGATCGAGGGCACTGTGCCTCTTGGCTACGCGATGCCATTGCACAAGCCGGTGGAGGGTTCGCTTGGAGAGGCCAGCGGCCCTTACAAGCAGATCATTTTCAGCTCAAGCCCCATGTATCTCGATACAGGAAAACTCGGAGACCAGTGGGGCACGGGCTTCCCAATGGAAGTAACGCCCGAAGTCGTTACTCGCGGTGCAGAACGCTTCAAAATCAATTGCGCGGTCTGCCACGGCGAAACAGGTGCGGGCAATGGCATCGCCGGAAAATACGGCCTCGTGGGCATCGCAAATCTCCACCAAGACCGCATTCGCCAGATGGCTGATGGAGAAATTTACAACACTATCGTGCACGGCAAAAACAGCATGTTGGGTTATGGTGACAAAATCCAAGTGCAGGACCGCTGGGCGATCATCAGCTACATCCGCGCCCTACAAAAATCGCAAGGCGGGGCAACGCTTGATGACGTGCCACCGGATCAGCGAGCCAAACTAGAATCTGTGCAGCCATGAGTGATCCTTCTTCAAATAAAAGCGACAATTATACCTTCGACTACAAGCATGTCGGAGGTCGCTTCCTTGGCCTCATCGCTGCGGCGGGAGTTGCGTATCTCCTCGTCTTTTTTGGGGCTTTGTATGACACGAAGCAGTTCGCGTTTTCATACCTTTTTGCCTTCACGTTTTTCTTCACGATCTGCATGGGTAGTTTCTTCTGGATTCTCGTTCACCATGCCGTGGATGCAGAATGGAGCGTCGTCGTGCGGCGGCAACTGGAAAATACGGCCAGCCTTTTAGTGGTGATGGCCATCCTCTTTGTCCCGTTGATTTTTGTCGCGCCTAAGCTCTGGTATTGGATGGGCAAGCTTCCGGGCGAGGATGCTCTGCTAGACGCGAAGCAACCCTACCTCAGCCTCTGGTTCTTTTGGTCACGGGCAGCCTTCTACTTTCTCTTCTTTGGCATTGCAGCCACATGGTTGCGGAATAACTCTATCCGCCAAGACGCAGAGGGCGCTCTGCGCTACACGTTTATCAACCGCAAGTTGACTTTTGCCTGCCTCCCACTCTTTGCGATCTGCCTGACCTTTGCCGCTATTGATTGGCTCATGGGCTTGGACTACCATTGGTTCTCTACGATGTGGGGTGTTTACATCTTTGCGGGTAGTGCCTTGAGCGCGATGTGCGTGCTTGTGTTGATCATCACGGCTTTGCGCGGCGCGGGGTATTTTCGGAATGTGATCACGCTTGAGCATTATCACACCATGGGAAAACTCATGTTTGCTTTCACCGTATTCTGGGCCTACATCGGCTTTAGCCAATACATGCTGATTTGGTATGCAAACATTCCGGAGGAAACTGTCTATTTCCTCCGCCGAAACACAGCAACGTGGAATATCCTGAGCACAGCACTCGTCGTAGGACATTTTTTCGTGCCATTTCTGCTGCTCTTACCAATGCAAGGCAAACGAAAACCCGCCTTTCTTTGCGGCATGGCCGTATGGATTCTATGTATGCACCTGCTTGATATTTACGTTATCGTCCTGCCTGCGCTGCACAAGACGGGATTTGCCTTTAGTTGGTTGGACGTTGCTTGCCTTGCCGCTATTGGCTGCACGCTCATCGCGGTCTTTCTCAAGCGACTGGGTGAATCGCCCCTATGGCCCCTCCGCGACCCTCGCCTTCCGGAATCCATCGCTCTGAAAAACTAATGGACGCCTCATCGCCCAATTTGCCCGACCTGCCGACAAAACGCATTTGGCCGTTTTTTGTCATTGGCCTCATTTTTATCCTGCTCTTCGTGGGCCTGAACGCATGGCTCTCCGGATCAGCGAATACCGACGTAGATCCGGAAGAAGCTGCGCGCTCCGAGGAACGGGTGAAGAATCTGGCCAGCGTGCGAGAAGAAAATCAAAAAAAGCTGCATGAATACGCGTGGGTGGATCGTGCGAAGGGAACAGTGCAAATTCCCGTGGATCGCGCCATGGAACTTGTGATTTCCGAACTCAACACTGGCATTGAACCGCGTCCGGCTTATCCCATTGTGCAACCGACCACGCCAGCTCCAACACCCGCTGCGCCAGCGCCCCCCCTTCCATGACAGCCGGCCTTATCCTTCTTGTCGGTGGCTTGGTTTTCCTTAGCGGAAGTGCCATGCTTGCCTTTTTCTGGGCTGTAAAGAACGGACAGTTTAACAACCTTGCCGAGGCACCCAAAGTCATCTTCGACCAAGATGAACCGATCGGCACTTCCACCGATCGCTTTCCAAAAAATTCCCGCTCATGAGTTCGCCAACGCTTCTCGCTTCTATCCACCCCTCTACGGAACCTGATACCCTAGCTTCCTACGAACGAGCAGAAATTGACGCCTCCACACGTCTGCCCGTTCTTCTCTTCTTCGGTTCGGCGATTTTTTGGCTCTTAGTTGGATCACTCCTCGGTCTGATCGCCGCATGGAAGATGTCGTATCCGCCATTGTTGGACGGTTTGGCATGGACAACATTCGGTCGGCTCCGTCCGGCTCACCTCAACGTGGTGGCCTATGGCTGGGCGTCCACGGCAGCCATCGGCGTTGGTCTCTGGCTCATGGCTCGACTGAGTCGGGTGCCGCTCATGCATTCGAAGTTGCTGATTAGCGCGGCGGTTTTCTGGAACATCGGCGTGCTTGTCGGCACGCTGGGAATTTTGGCAGGGGATAGTCGTTCTATCGAGTGGATGGAGTTTCCTGGCTATGCGACGCCAATTCTTTTCGTGGCCTACGCCTTCATCGGCGTATGGACGATTATCATGTTTCGCTACCGACGTCCGGGTCACGTGTATGTGTCGCAGTGGTATATCTTTGCGGCCTTTCTGTGGTTTCCATGGCTGTATGCAACGGCAAATATCCTCCTCATCTGGCAACCCGTGCAGGGTTCTGCCCAAGCGGCCATCAATTGGTGGTTCGCTCACAATGTGCTGGGCTTGTGGTTCACACCGATTGGCTTGGCAAGTGCGTATTACATGATTCCAAAGGTTATCGGACGTCCCATCCATAGCTATTACTTGAGTATTCTCGGCTTCTGGTCCTTGGCCCTCTTTTACAGTTGGAACGGCATGCACCACCTCATCGGGGGACCGTTTCCTGCGTGGATGATTAGCGCGAGTGTGGTTGCGAGCGTGATGATGATTATTCCTGTGGTGACAGTAGCCATCAATCACCACATGACCATGCGCGGGCATTTCGATGCCTTGAAGTGGAGTCCCACGCTGCGCTTTACGGTATTCGGAGCGATGACATATACGGTCGTAAGTATGCAGGGAATTTCCATGGCCATCCCGCAACTGAACACGATCACCCACTTCACCGACTACACGATTGGGCATTCGCATCTTGGCGTCTATGGCTTCTTCTCGATGGTCATGTTTGGAGCCATGTATTACATTGTTCCTCGTCTGATCGGCTGGGAATGGCCCTCCGCCACACTCATTCGCTGGCATTTTTGGTTAGTCGCCATCGGCATCATTCTCATGGTCGTCTCGCTATCAATGGGCGGTTTCCTACAAGGCCTTGCCCTTTACGACCCAGCGGTCACCTTTCGCTCCTCCCTTGAGTACACCATCCCCTTCCGATGGATTCGAGCGTTCTCGGGAATTCTTCTCACCGTCGGACATTTTATTTTTGCATATCTGTTTATCGCGATGGTTTTAAAACTCGGTCGTCGTAACGAAGGCCCTGCGCTCTTTGCGCCGAATCGCGAAGAAATCGTTCAGCCGGTATGAACAAACTCCCTTTGATATTTATTGGCGTCCTGTTGACTTTCGCCTCGTCATGGTTGGGCCTCGTCCTCTATCCCGTCGTGACTCTCGGGCGGCTCCAGCCGCTTCCAGACGAGGAAACGGGCGGCTACTTTCCGCCGAGTATATCTGGCCTTGCGACAGCAGGACAACACGTCTACGCATCGAACGGCTGCGTCTATTGCCATAGCCAACAAGTGCGCCCCGCCCCCCTCTCGACCGACATCGCCAAGGGCATTGGCGCCCGCAACACGGTGGCTCGTGACTTTCTCCGCGCGCAGCCCGCGATGCTTGGCACCATGCGCACTGGCCCCGACCTCTCAAATATCGGAGTCCGGCAACCGGATCTTAATTGGCATCACCAGCACCTGTACGAGCCACAGTCCGTGACCGATTGGTCAATCATGCCCTCTTATCGCTACCTCTACAAAATGCAGAAAGTTCAAGGTCAACCTTCCGAAGTCGCGGTGAAGGGACTCAAGGGGCCCTACGCTCCGCCACCTGGCTACGAGGTTGTACCAAGCGAAGAAGCCAAGCAACTCGTAGCTTATCTCGTGTCTTTGAAACGCAATTATCCCGTCCCCGAAGCCCCGGAGCCTCCTCTCCAGTGAACGACGAAACTTCTCATAATTTACCCCAAAACGACGGCTTCCGGGAAGCCGAGCTTGGTAGCGAAATGAACGTTGCAAAAGTTCACGGCTCCATCCTTCGTGAGCGGGCTGAACCCCAAGACGGATACGAGCCTATTCCCCTCTGGCTCATCACATTCTTCTTCAGCGTGATTTTTGCGGCAGGCCTCTACCTCGCCTACAACAGCGGTGGCTTCCGGTCGGACGTCTATAATGCCAGCCTAGTCTCATGGACTGGAGGTGGCTCCACCGGGCCTGTCGGGCCTCCTGATCCGATGGTCCTCGGGCGCCGCCTCTACACAGCGAACTGCGTAGCCTGCCACCAGACCACGGGCCTGGGCGTCGCGGGACAATTCCCGACCCTGGTCGGCAGCGAATGGGTCGTTTCAGCTGAATGGCATGGAGAGAATCACCTTGTAAAAGTCCTTCTGCATGGCTTGCAAGGTGTTGTGCAAGTAAAAGGCAACACCTACAATGGCGCGATGCCGCCATGGAGTCAGCTTAAGGACGATCAGATCGCCTCCATCTTGACTTACATCCGCAATGAGTGGGGAAATTCCGCGCCACCGATCACGGCAGATTTCGTTAAGACCATTCGCGAGCAAAATGTGGCGCGCACGGAGCCGTGGTCTCAAAAAGAACTACAAGCGATTCCCGCTCTGAAAATTCCTGCTGGCGGGATACCTCCCGACGCACCCGCAACTCCAGCGGCCGCACCGGCACCGGCTGCCTAATTTTTCAAATCCATGCGACGATTTTTTCTGAAATATCCCCTGTGCCTCGCATGCGTGGCCGCTCTCTTTGCCGCGATTCTGCCCGCCGCCGCTGAGGAGCGCACGGGCAATCTCTTCTGGGCTCCGCCAACGGTGACGGTTGGTGGCGAGAAGATTGACGTTCTGCTGAATCTCATTTTTTGGCTAACCGCCGCGGTGTTTTTTCTGACACAAGCTGTCTACATTTACTTTCTCATCCGCTACCGGCGTCGTCCTGGTCACAAGGCGCACTATAGCCACGGGAATAACACCATGGAAATCTGGTGGACCCTCATTCCAACGGCGATTTTCCTTCTACTTGCCGTTTGGAGCAACAGGGTCTGGTTTGAGCTTAAGACGCCGCCGCCTCCTGGCGAGGCACTCATCGTGGATATCGTGAGCTACCAATACGGCTGGGATTTTCGCTATGCCGGTGCCGATGGTATTCTCGGAGCCGCTGACGTTAAGCGCATTAGTCTCGAAAATAAGTTTGGCCTCGATGAAAGCGATGAAGCCGGAAAAGACGACTTCACCGCGACGGAACTCGTCATCCCGGTTGGGAAAAAAGTAAACATCTATCTTCGTTCACGAGACGTGATTCACTCCTTTTACGTTCCCCAATTTCGACTTTACCAAGATGCGGTGCCTGGCCGCACGATCAAGTGGGTTTGGTTTCAGACGACGCGCACCGGCGAATTCGAACTTGCGTGCAGTCAGCTCTGCGGCTCGGGCCACTATAATATGAAGGCCCGCATTCGCATTGTCCCACAAGCAGACTACGACAAATGGTATGCCGCCAAGGTGCTCCACAAAGCCGCCACCGTTCTCTCTCGCCATAGCGACAGAGACGAAGTGATTCCACTAAATCAGAGAGCGGAACTGATCGTCACGAAAGACCAGAGCGACGCGATCGGTCCGACCGCGAAAAACTTTCCGCCGCCGTCGCGTTTTTTCGCAGACCTCTGAGATTATTTTGTGGATCTGGCGCGGTTCGCATGCGGACGGTTAGCTCGCCGCCTTCATTGGCTTCATCGCCACCCCGGCCACTACTCCTCCCATGGGGCTTGCCTCTGTGTGATCAGGATGTTTGACTTTTTCTCAGAAGAATAAGGGCAACCATACCCTTGTCGCTTCCCCAAAAAGCGGTTCCAGAGATGGCCGTTGCGCCGTAGTGAAAGACGTTTCACCTTCTCCACCGCGATGCAGACAGATGCCCCGTGCGGCGGTGACTCTGCCAGTTCGCGTGCGGCAGAGAGTCAACCGCTCATCAAGGAGGCGGGCAGCGGACGGGGCGTCGTCCACTTCGTGAGATAAGGCGACAGGATAGCAAGGCGGGGCGAGTCCTCGCCAATCCGCCTCCGCAAAGATGCACTCGCGAGGAAGTTCACCAGGCACTTGACCTATGCGTTCAATGCGAAGGGATAAGCCCCTGTCCTGAGGGCGGGAATGACCTGCTCAAGCTCATTCACCACAGTGAAGCACTCCGCCGCACCCATCTCCGTGAGCAAGGCGATTAATGGATCCCAAAACCTTCGATCATTTGCATCGAGCCGGTTAAACAAAACCACTGGCTTGCCCTCCATGAGTGCGTTTGCCTGCCGCTTAAAAATCAGCAAGGCCAACAATTCCTGCACCGTTCCGGCCCCCCCCGGAAAGATAACGAAACCGTGCGAGCTCTCGATCATTACCTCCATGCGGGTGTAAATATCCGCACGCAGCCAGAAGCTGGAGAGGCCCTCTGGCAGGCCCTCAAGCTCGATAATATGAGGCACATTTGAGCCACCCGTCCATCCACCAGCGTCCACAGCACCCCGTACGACTTCGCCCATCACGCCAGAGCTTCCCGCCCCCGACACACAGCCGAGGTGGTGTTCGGCAAGCAGGCGACCGAGCGCGTAGCCGTCCGCTAGATAGAGCGGATCTTTCATGGTTGCCGAGCAAAACACGCAAACATTTCCCATGTGACCTTCGGGAAACGGGCTATCAAAGGAAACGAGCTTCGATGGGCTAGCCGATAAGCCACCGCGCCCTAAATCGGGAATTCCCTTCGCGCGCACCGATTCGAGCACTGGCAGCACGTCATCCGATTTCTCCGCAAGGAGGAGGTATTTCCGATAATTCTGGCGAATGGTGCCGAGGCTTTGCAAGTGGTCTAGCAGGCGGAAAAACGGATCCCACGAACCGTCGCTATTAAGCAGCACAGTCGGTTTGCCGTGGAGATTTTTGTCTAGCGTTTGGTAGCCAACAAAAATTGAGATAGCCTTGAAGAGATCTTCCAGGGTTGCTCCTGGCGTAAAGACGAAGGCGTCACTTTCAGTGATCTTCTTTTCAATATTGGCGAGAGTGATGCGCTGGTCGCCATTGGAGTTGTAGAGATCCCAACCTCCCGCAAACAAACTATGGAGCAGGAGGGCACGCGAGGCGCGGTTAGGATCGGTCGCACCGCTGACGGTGCCTGAAATGCGAGCAATCGGCATGAGTAGGTTCTAGTTGAAAAAAAGGGGCCTGTTCTGGTTTACCATATACCGTGCCGAGCGCGGTTGCACCCCTAAGTTCCGCTCCGCTTGTGTTAAGCTAAGACTTACTTTCGACTTCCGCGTCCTCAAGCTTCTCGGGGCGTGGGGTAACGAGAAGTTTATCAATGCGCTGGCGGTCCATGTCTATGACCTCAAACTCGTGCGTCTTCCACAGAAATTTGTCTCCCTCGCGCGGGATATGTCCGAATCGGAAAAGGACGAAGCCGCCAAGAGTCGTAAAGTGGCTTTCTTGCTCGCCGGGTAAATCTTCTAGTATGCCAAGGCTCGACTTTGCTTCGTCTATGTCGAGCATGGCATCCACGAGCCACGTGCCGTCCTGCCTAAGAAAGGCTTTCGGGTCGTGACGTTGTTCGCGCTCGGGGAGGGCCCCGACGATTGCCATCATCACGTCGTTCAGCGTGACAAGGCCTTGTAGGCCACCAAATTCATCCACGACGAGCGAAATGTGCTTGCCGGATTGTTTAAATGTCTCGATGAGCTTACTGGCGGCCATCGTGGTGGGCACGTAGAGGGGAGGCGTCACGAGTGCACGAAGTTCTACACGACCGGCAAGGGAGAGATTCGCCCAGAGGGATTTCACAGAAACCATGCCGATTACGTTGTCGCGCGTTTTTTGGTAAACTGGAAAGTGCGAGTGGCCACTCCCAGCGATACGGCGCCAATTTTCTTCGTCAGAATCATCAAGCGACAACCAAATCATGCGAGCGCGCGGAGTCATGAGGTCACCGGCCATTTGTTCATCGAGATCAAAGACGCCAGCCACCATGTCGCTTTCGGTTTTCCTGAAAATACCGGCACTCAGGCCTTCATCAATCAAGACACGCACTTCTTCTTCCGATACGGAAGATTCCTTCGACTTCTTCACGCCGATTGCTGCCATGAGAAAATCACTCGAAGCACTCAGCAGATTCACCACAGGGGATACCGCCCACGAGAGGCGATTCATCGGACGCGCGAGAAATGAGGCGATTTTCTCTGGATTTGTCAGCGCAAGTCGCTTTGGCACGAGTTCGCCGATGATGACCGAAAAGTAAGTAATGAGTGCCACCACAAGCACGAGCGCGACAAGGTCGGCATGTGCTTCCAAGAAGGCGACCTTTTTTAGTGTCGTTGCGAGGGACTCCGATAGGCGCGCGCCGCCGACGGCGCCGGCGAGGACGCCGACGAGCGTGATGCCGACTTGCACGGTCGAGAGAAATTTTCCCGGAGCATTCGCGAGTTCCAAGGCCTGCTGCGCACCCCCGTGTCCGTCATCAGCCAAAGCCTTGAGACGCGTCTTTCGCGATGCGACAAGGGCAATCTCTGCCATCGCAAAAAGCCCATTGGCCAACAACAGCACGAAAATAAAGATGATCTCAACGGTGACTCCAGACATAAAAACGAATCGCCGACATTAGCAAATGCGCCCGTGCACAGCGACAACATTCTAGTGTTCACCCAAAGTCTTCTGAAAATTCTGATTGAAACCAAAGCCGTTCCATGACTTTCTTCTTCCACGCTTCGCTATGAAACCATTATCCATGTTTGCCGTCGGGACAGCTCTTCTCGTTACCCTTGCCGCCTGTCAGGAGAACACCCGGTCGGATCAACAGAACTCTCGCAATCGCTTCGGCTATCGTGGCGCTGACCCTGCCACACAGTTCGCCACGCCGACGCCGACGCCGGATCCCTTTGCGACACCGAGTCCGACTCCAGAGACTTCCACGATGCCGACGCCGATGCCGACGCCGCAGACCACAGTCGTCACGCCCTCGCGCGAGATTTCCTATGGAACGCCGGTTCCCGGAAAGCCGGGGTTCGTGACGAGCCCGCACTCGCCATACGCAGGCTATGTGGACGTCCGTGGCTTTCCGCCAGGCACCGAAGTGAAGTGCCCTTACTCGGGTAAGATTTTTCTTGTTCCCTGAGCCGTTCCGCCGCGATTCTCGGGCCCGGTCTCATCGGGGGATCGTTGGCTAAGGCTCTCCGGCGCGGAGAGCAACCCTGGCGCGTGTCGCTCTGGGGTCGCCGTGCCGACGCGTTGGAGGCAGCCAAAGAGTCATTGCCCGGTTGCCTGCTTACGACAAATCTCGCCGATGCGATCCACCTTGCAGATGTCGTGGTGCTCTGCACGCCGGTAGCCGCGATGGACGGCCTTGTGGTCGATCTCGCGACAAGTCTTCCTACTACGACACCGATCACCGATGCCGGCAGCATTAAAAGCAGTGTCGTGGCTAAACTCGAAGCTCGGTGGGGGGGGCGCTTCGTCGGATCGCATCCTGTGGCAGGTTCCGAGCAGAGCGGTTTTGCTCATGCGCGCGAAGATTTGTTTGATCGTGCGCTGTGCATTCTTACTCCCACCGAGAGGTCCGATTCCGCAGCGCTGGAAACAATTCGCGCACTCTGGCTGTCTGCCGGTTGCCGGCTCCACGAAATGTCGCCCGCCGATCATGATTTGTGCATGGCACGCGTGAGTCATCTTCCGCACGCGGCGGCAGCAGCACTCGTCCACGCGGCTCGTGTACGTGGTGCGGCGTGGAAGGACTTTGCAGGTAGTGGATACCGCGATTCCACGCGAGTGGCTGGTGGGCCGCCTGCGATGTGGGCGGATATTCTCCTCGAGAATCGCACGGAGATATTGGCTGGGCTTAAGGATTTGCAGTCCGCTTTGGGCCAGCTTGAAGTCGCTTTGGCTGAAGGAAATCGCGGTGAGGTCGAGTCGTTTCTAGCTACTGCGCGAAATGAACGCCTGGCTCTAAGTCACCCGAAATGAAGAAGGCCAAGGACAAAAACATCTTTCGCGTTCGGCGGGCTTCGCTCATTGAGACAGAACTCACCGTGCCCGGTGACAAGAGCATTTCGCATAGGGCGATACTACTTTCTTCGATTTCCAATGGACGATGCGTGATTACGAACTTTTTGGAAGGTGAGGACTGTCGCAACACGGCGAAGGCCATGGGTAGCCTCGGGGTCAAAATAGATTTCCCAACGCCAGGAACGGTGATTGTGGAAGGCAACCGAGGAGAATTTCACCAACCACAGGAACCGCTCGACTGCGGAAATAGCGGTACGACCATGCGCCTCATGTCTGGTCTTCTCGCGCCACAACCCATTCGTTGTCGGCTCGTCGGCGATACCTCACTGTCCAAGCGCCCTATGCGCCGCGTCATCGAACCGCTCCAAGAAATGGGCGCGCGCATTCACGCCGAGTCCGAGCACCAGTGCCCGCCGCTGGCCATCGAGGGGAATCCTCTGGAGGGCATCGTCTATCGGCTACCGGTCGCCAGCGCCCAAGTGAAAAGCGCCATTCTTCTCGCAGGCTTATTCGCGAAGGGTCACACCACGGTTATCGAAAATGCTCGCTCGCGAGACCATACGGAACGGATGTTTGACTATTATCTCGTCAAATCCAAACGTGAGGAAATCTACACAACAACTTCGGCACTGCATCGCGAAGTAAAAGAACTCCGGGTGACAGTAGAAGGTGGGCAGATTCCTGAGTCGCGCGACTTTCATGTGCCGGGGGACATCTCGAGTGCGGCCTTCTGGCTTGTCGCCGCCGCTGCACAACCCGGCTCGCGCCTCCTCGTGAAGGATGTTGGCCTTAACCCCACCCGAACGGGCGTGGTGGATGTTCTCATCCGCATGGGAGCCCGCGTGCGCGAGATCATCGAGTCCGACACAACGGGCGAGCCGACTGGCACCCTCGACATCAAGGGAACCACCCTCCAAGCCACGCTCATCGCCGGGGCAGAGATTCCCAATGTGATTGATGAAATTCCGATCCTTGCCGTTGCCGCTGCACTTGCCGAGGGAACGACCACGATCCGCGATGCGGCAGAACTCCGCGTGAAGGAAACCGACCGTATCGCGGCCGTCGCCAGCAACCTCAGGGCCATGGGCGTGAAGGTGGAGGAATACCCCGACGGCCTTTCCATTACCGGTGGACGCCCCCTCCGTGGAGCACGTCTCCCGAGCTATGGCGACCACCGCATCGCCATGGCGTTTGCGATCGCGGGCCTCTTCGCTTCGGGCGAGACGATCATAGAAGATACGGCGTGCGTGGCGACGTCGTATCCGGGATTTGAAATGATGCTTAAGGAAATGCAGAAGGGTGGTGCCTCGCGGCGGCATACGCCGGTATTTTCCGTATTTTCTTCTCGTACGTCGCGCCGTAAAAAGGTGGCACGACCATGATTGTCATTGCCATTGACGGGCCTGCAGCCTCAGGAAAAAGCACCGTAGCCAAGCGGCTCGCTAAGCAACTAGGCTATGCATATGTAAATTCCGGCAGCATGTATCGGGCAGTGACATGGGAAGTCCTCAGGCAAGGGGTAGCGGCTCTTGAAGCCGACTCCGTCGCACAGGCGATCGAGCAGGCTTCTGTCGAATGCGGCTTCTGCGAAAACGGGGAAGCTTATATTTCGATCAATGGAAATATCGCGAACGATGTCCTCCGCGAAGAAGAAGTGAATCTTGCGGTCTCGGCCGTTTCCGCCGTGCCTGCCGTGCGAGATCTTGTCTCGGGGGAACTTCGAACCTTGGCCCAGGAACGCTCAGTAGTCATGGAAGGTCGCGATATCGGATCGGCGGTCTTTCCAGACACACCCTACAAATTTTACCTCGATGCCTCACCGGAAATTCGTCGAAAGCGCCGCGCCGCCGAAGGTTCTTCCGACCAAATTGAAATCAGAGACCGCATGGATTCCTCGCGTGCGAGTGCGCCTTTGCGAAGGACACGCGACGCCATCGTTGTGGACACTTCGCACCTCGCGCTCGACGACGTCGTCGAAGAAATCTTACGCTTCCTGCAATCCTCGGGTCTCGACCATAGTGCCCAATGACGCTCGTTTATAATTTTTTCTACAACCTCGCAAAGTTCCTCGCGCGTCTTTGTTTTCGAATGCGCGTGGTATATCCCGAGCGGATGATCGAGAGCGGGCCACTCGTCCTTGCAGTGAATCATGCGAGCTTTGTGGATCCGCCTCTCGCTGGCATTTGTAGCCACCGTGGCGTTTACTACCTCGCGAGAAAAAGCATTCTCAAGTGGCCTATCCTCGGCCCTCTTTTTCCGGCGATGAATGTGATTCCCGTGGAACGCGATGGCAATGACCTCTCTGCTCTGCGTGAGGTGATTCGTAAGATCAAGGAAGGCAATGGCGTGGTGCTCTTTCCCGAAGGCACTCGCTCGACCGATGGTCAACTCCAGCCAGCGCGGGCGGGAATCGGATTCGTGATCGCAAAGACAGGAGCACCTGTCCTGCCAATGCGGATATTTGGATCTTTCGACGCGTTTCCTCGCGATGCAAAATTTATGTGTTTCCCCCAAATCACTGTGGTTCTTGGCCAGCCACTTTTTTTTACGGAAGAAGAAATCGCTGGTAGCACTCGAGAGACGTATCAGTTATTTAGCGATCGCGTAATGGCCGCCATTAGCGAGCTACGCATTCCATGAATTCTATTATTGCCCGTCAGATTAAGAAGAGCTACGGCTCCGCCGAAATCCTACCAGGGCTTGACCTCGAGGTGGCCGAAGGCGAGATGTTTGCGCTCCTCGGGCCGAACGGGAGTGGTAAGACCACGCTGTTCCGCATCCTCACCACGCTGATCACCCCTGACTCTGGCACAGCCGAGATTGCCGGATTCGACGTGGTCAAGCAGCCCGCTTCCGTGCGTGAGCACATTGGCGTGGTGTTTCAATCCCCGAGCCTCGATAAGAAGCTCTCCGCACGCGAAAATCTCATCTACGGAGGGGCTCTCTACGGGCTCAGTGGTCATCCTTTGCGAGAAAGGATAGCCGAGTTGTCGCAGGCCCTCCGCCTTGAGGAAAAGCTCGACAGCCTCGTCGAGACGCTTTCCGGCGGACAGCAACGTCGTGTTGAGATCGCAAAGTGTCTGCTCACGCGTCCGGCTATTCTCCTTCTAGACGAACCCTCCACGGGCCTCGACCCCGCCGCACGCATGGATCTGTGGGCACTCATTGCGACACTGCGCTCTGAAAATAAAATGACCGTCGTCTTCACAAGCCATCTCATGGATGAATCCCAGCGAGCCGATCGTGTCGGTATAATGGCAGCAGGGCGCCTCGTTCGCGTGGGAGAACCCGCCGCTTTGCTGGCCGAGGCTGGTCCGCTGGTGCTCCGCATTAGCACGACGGCGCCGAGCGATGTCGTGGCTCTCCTCCAGCGGGAATGCGGCCTTGTCGCTCATTCGCTTGAGGGAGAAGTTCGCGTCTCCACGGCGGACGCACACGCCATCGCAGCAAAACTTTCCATAGCGACAGAAGTGCTTTCGACGACTGTGGCCAAGCCTACCTTGGAAGATGTCTTTCTTTTTACCACGGGAAAACGCCTTCATGAATAATCCGCGCATGCACCTCTGGAAACCCGCTGTCGCACTCTGGCACCGAGACGTTGTTCGCTTCTTCCGCCAGCGCAACCGCATCATCAGCGCCCTCGCCACACCCTTGGTTTTTTGGGTTTTGCTAGGCGCGGGATTTACTCCGTCCTTCCGCCCTCCGGGCGATGAAACGACGTCCTATCTCACCTTCTTTTTTCCTGGGACTCTCGTGCTCATCATGCTTTTCACGGCGATTTTTTCGACAATTTCTATCATCGAAGATCGCAGGGAAGGATTTCTTCAAGGCGTGCTGGTGGCGCCTGTCTCGCCAGGGGCCATCGTCCTCGGGAAATTCCTCGGCGGCACGACACTCGCCGCAGGCCAAGCTCTAGTCTTTTGCATCCTAGCGCCCTTCGCCGGAATTTCGTTTTCGTTTGCTGCCATTCCGCTCTTACTCCTCTCGTTCCTACTCGTTGGCTTCAGCATGACGGGTCTTGGCTTCCTCGTCGCATGGCCGATGGATTCGACGCAGGGATTTCACGCGATCATGAATATCGTGCTCATGCCACTCTGGATGGTCTCCGGCGCGCTCTTTCCAATCCCGGTCGGCGGATCTGTAATTGGGTGGCTCGGCTTGATTAATCCGGTGACTTACGGCGTTGCTGCGATTCGTCACTCTCTCGGTATCGCCTCCTCATCGAACCCACCGCTTCTGCTTTCCCTCGGCGTCACACTCGGCTTCTGCGCGGTCACGTACTGGATTTCCTACCGAATGGTCGCCTCTCGCAGAAAGGTGGCATGAACCTTCTTGAGACCCTCGACCAGGAGGTCGTGGTCTGCGATGGCGCGATGGGCACGCTCCTTATCGCGCAGGGCGAAGTGCTTGGTTCTTGCCTGGAAGGCTTGAATCTTACGGATGCAGAGCGCATCACCGCAATTCACCGTTCTTATGTCGAGGCTGGCGCCCGCATCCTCCGCACGAATTCTCTCGGGGCAAATACCATACGCCTCGCAGCCCACGGCCTTGAGGCACGTGCGAATGAAATCAATTGGCAAGCCGCCCAGTGCGCGGTGCAGGCTGGAAAAGGCCACGATGTCCTCGTCGCAGGCAGCGTAGGTCCCCTCACCGGACTCGACATACCGCATGCGCAGAAGGCGCAGATCTTTCGCGCCCAGATTGGGGCTCTCTTAGATGGTGGTGCCCGCATGATCTTCTTCGAGACCTTTCAAGATGTTCAAGAATTGGTCTGTGCCTTGGAGTGTAAATACGCTCTGCACCATTGCCCAGCGGCTTGCTCCATGGTCTTCGATCGAAATGGAAAATTGCCCGATGGCACAGATATCGCGCAAGTTTTCCAAGTCCTACAACAGAACGATGCGGAACTCATCGGCGTGAATTGTATGGAGACGACAGAGATTCTCCCGCTCTTGCAGAGGTCTCCCACGCCAACGTCGCTTGCCATTCTACCCAGCACGAGGGCGTCCCCCGAAGCCTTTGCCCATGGTGCGATGGAATTGATCCACTGCGGGGCACGCGTCCTTGGTGGATGCTGCGGCACCACGCCAGCCCACATAGCAGCGCTCTCGGCGCACATCGCTGCTGCAAAATCGTGAAGGCGGACTCACCAAACAACGCGATCAGCGAGACGCTGGCCATCTACTCGAAGCTCGCCATGCGTCCCATCGAGCGCCAATGCACGCTTCGCACCGAGTGTTGCCAATTTCACATCACGGGGAAAATTCCCCATCTCACCAAGGGCGAAGCGCTAGTCGCGACTAAGGCTCTTCGAGCCACCGGCCGCAAAACTCTGCCGATCCGTGCGGATGGGGCTTGTCCTTTGCTCGACGCACGGACACAGCGGTGCCTCATCTACGCTAATCGTCCCTTCGGATGCCGCACTCACTTTTGCGCTGCGGCAGGCGGGCCCTTTGCCCGGCGTGAGGTGATTGATTTGATCCACGAGCTAGAGGCGATTGATACGGCACTCGGTGGGGATGGCGCGCGCCCGTTGCCGGCTGCCTTGGATGCCGTGCTCAAGTCATCGTAGCCGCAACTTCCTCACGCGGCACCAGCACGGTCGCCATGCCAGCGGCCCGCGCCGACTCGATGCCAGTAGGACTATCCTCGAAAGCCAAGCACTCGCCTGCCACAACACCAAGTCGCCTCGCTGCCTCAAGGAAGGGGTCCGGCGCAGGCTTGCCATGCGCGTAGTCTTCGGCGCACACGACTACTGAAAAAAGATGGGTGATGCCGAGCGCTTCTAGCGTGGCATCCACAAGTTCATGGTGTCCCCCGGAGGCCACAGCCATCGGCAAGCGGCCAAACATGTCGCTAGCAATCTGCACCACCGATTCGATCGCCTTGACTCGAGGAATCAGCGAAACAAAATAGTCTTCCTTCCTCCGCGTAACCAACTCCACGTCCAGCGACGTGCCATAAAGCACATTGAGTTGCTCGACAATCACGGCTGTCGGCTTGCCTCCCCATTCGTAAAAAAGATGTTCCGGAAAACACCCGTCAAAGTCCTGCATCGCTTGTGTCCATGCCACAAAATGTAACGGCATTGTATCGGCCAACGTGCCATCACAATCAAAAATATAGGCCGCAAAGTGGCCCGGCGGTATTTGGAGCTTCACCCAGCCAGCAAGCCATGCATTCTCCACGCTTGCACGGAAAAATCCAAAAATTCTGTCCCCAGGTGGAGTCGAACCACCATCTGAGCTTTAGGAGAGCCCTGCTCTATCCACTTGAGCTATGAGGACGTAGATTCCATTCTTACCTCGCATGAGCCCTCCACCGCAAGCACCGACACGTGCGCAGGCCGTTCGCGCTTAACTTCTACCGTAACTCCACACTCGCGATCACTATGCTCATTACCCTGATCACCGGTTTTCTTGGCTCAGGAAAAACAACCCTCATTCGTCGCCTCCTCCATGCGCGCCAAGATGAGGAGCGCTGCGCCGTCATCGTCAACGATATCGCGGATCTGATGGTAGATGGAGACCTCATCGCCAACGCCCATCAAGTCTCGGAGGCGGCAGGTACGCTGATCAATATCAGCGGCGGTTCGATTGATGATATCCATCTCGGCACCATGCAAGACGCCGTGACTGCTCTCGCCGGGCAGGGAATTGATCGCCTAATCATTGAAACTAGTGGCGCCACCAACCCCACGCCTGTCCTTGCGGCATTGATGGCACTTCCGCTCGTGCGATTGGGCTCAGTCATTACCCTCGTTGATGCGCGGGCGTGGGCGATGGATTATGGCTTTGGGGCGGGTGCTGAGGGTCTGGAACACGCCGAGACCTTACTAAAAAGACAGATCTCTGCGGCCAGCGTCGTGGCGCTAACGAAACTCGATCTTCTGCCGCCCGAGATGATTGGTGGCATTGTCCAAAGTATCGTGAGCCTTAATCCAGCCGCCACCGTAGTGGAGTGCCTGCATGGAGTGTGGCCTCATGACAAATACCTAGATACTCCGCCCACGGTGCTTGAACACCACCAAGCTGCGGCGCCGATTGAGGGGGAACCACTCTCCACTCGCACGGTGATTGATCCGCGGCCCCTGCACCCCACGCGTTTTCACGAACTATTTACCACCAATCTGGGCGCACGAATTCTTCGTAGCAAAGGATTTATCTGGTTGGCCTCTCGCCCCGACCACGTTCTCGGCTGGCACCAAGCGGGCGGGGCGATGGGGCTAGAACTGCTGGCATTGTGGAAGGCTGCAATCCTCAACGACAGGCAATTATTGCCCGAAGAACTCACGGGACTGCGCGCGGATCTCGCCACGGCGCATCCCGTCTTTGGCGACAGACGCTGTGAATTAGTCCTCATTGGCATGGAGCCAGATCTCTCCCTATTTACTGAACACCTCATGGCCTGTTTCTGCACAGACACGGAAATCACCCAATGGCAAGACCACCGCGAATTCACTGACCCCTGGCCCTCGCGCCTCCGCTCGGCCTAACAACGATCTTAGGTGCTGGTTGCGACCGGTGCTTGCGCTGAGCCCCGAAATAAATAATTGCCTTTGGAATTGTGCGGACTTGTCGAAGAATCTCGCTCATTTTCCTGCTTCATGATGCTCGATTTTCTCTCTTCTACCGGCTGGCTTTTCCTAGGACTCGTCGTCGCGGCCATTTTTACGCGGATAGCCTACGGGGTGACGGATGTGATCGCGGCGGCACCCGCGCTGGATTTTTTTATTAGCCTGTTCACCTGGATCCCTTGGACGGTAGGGGTTGGCTGCTGGGGCTGGATGGGACTGGGCGCGGCGGTGGTGGCGCAGATTTTGTTTCTCCACGCGTTTTGTCTGGTTCATCGCGCGCTGCGTGGCAAGAAGGGTCGCACGCTGACAGATGCGCAGGGCCGGGTGCTGGGGCCGATTCGCAATCAGCTTTGCTTGCTGGTGCAGACCCCAGCGATTTTTGCGTTCGTGGGCATTCGCGCAGCACAGCTCGTGCTGTATCCGGCAATTGCTGCGCTGGGCCGGCTGCCGACCTATCGGCAATCGGAATGGGTGAATCTCTCGCGCCACAAATACAGCGGGCTCATCGGTTACGATCTGCTCTGGTGCTGGTATTGCGACTGGATGACTGGACTGTGGTGCCTAGGCAGCGAGATGCTGCGGAACATCGAATCGTTTTGGTGTCCGATCCAGTTCCAGAGTCCCGAGAAAAACGCGCACGCCTCGATTGATTTTCCCGACGTGAAAAAATGGGCGCCGCCCAATGGCACGATGGAGGACGCCGTGCGCCTGATCGAACAGCACTACGACAAAAAATCCCCGAACAGCTGGTGGGGCCATCCCGACCACACCGAAAAGAAACCTGGCGGTTGACCACAGCGAACACAGAGGAAACGGAGGAATGTTTTAACATGCTTTTTCAGCGTTCCGAACCCAATGACCATTACGGCGCGCTGCGTCTGGTTTCCGCCGGCGGAATCTGGGAATTCGGCATGAGCCTCCGACCCACCGGAACCCGCTTGCGTATGGGACGCATGGGGCGTCCGCCATCGGTGCTGGATTTTTGCATGGGAACAGATGCGGCCGTCTATGCGGACATTTTTCAAGCGGTTTTACGCCGTCTTGAGCCGCTGTCGGAATCGGCGCCTGCGTCGGAAATTGATGCAGCGTTTCCTTGGGCCGGCACACGGCCAGATCTCGCGATTCACATTCACGCGTTACTCGCGGAAGCTGCAGGAGGAGAAACGGTAAGGCGTCTTGGATGATCTTATGAAGGAGGCAAATAAGC
>Ga0163147_10001218_pt1 | contig 39621 bp, 29 predicted proteins | sample OliLakLV19MP6G1_FD_148597 | JGI IMG/M metagenome (GOLD analysis project Ga0163147, IMG submission 148597) | Freshwater microbial mat bacterial communities from Lake Vanda, McMurdo Dry Valleys, Antarctica- Oligotrophic Lake LV.19.MP6.G1 | ecosystem: Environmental > Aquatic > Freshwater > Lake >...
AAATGCAGGTGATTGGTGCTTTGATGCGGAAGTTGGTGCATTTGGCTTTTGGGATTTTAAAATCCCAAAAGCCTTTCGATCCCAATTATTTACTTGCTACCCCTTGACAGTTCAAGACAGTATCTACAAGTCTTCGGGTTGATTTACCTAACAATATCTAACACAAACAAACAACCTAGCCCCGATCGTGCTTGGTAATTACCCAAATGGCGTGGATCATACCCGGAAACCAGAAAAAACAGGTTAGAAGCAGGTTGATCCAAAAATCTGTGCCGATGCCGACCGTCAAAAATACGCCCAGAGGGGGAATAAAAATGGCGGCGATTATGCGAACTAAATTGCTCATCTCAGTTACTCCAAACGACTTTTCTCTTTCAGTTTAACTTCACTGACTGACAGAACCTTTCCCGAAAAACTTAGGCGGTGCTGCCATAGTGTAAACTTCGGTTTCCTCGGCGATTACCCGCCGCAAGTGACCGGGAACTTGCATCAACCCCAACAGCGTAATCCCATCTAACATCCGAAACCCGCCAGTTGTTTTTTCTGCCAGTATTTTGTCGGTAACTTCTGGTTCTGGCCGCGTGTTTATTTCCTGGTTTGAAGCTATGGCAAAACCCCAAGGAGCTCCGTAGGTAGAAATAAAGCTGGTGCAGGATTGAACGTTGGGGAATACCGATTTCAGGGTGTTGACAATGCGGGCGTGCATTTTCATTTCTGCCGGAGAAACGGGGCCTGCTTGTACTACAAAATATCCGTCAGGTGACAGTATCTTGCGGACTTTCTCAAAATACTCCTTGGTAAACAACTGGAAAGATGGGCCTTCTTCAATGGGATCGGACAAGTCAGAAATGACAATATCCCAATCGCTGTCGGTATTGTCTAAATAGTCCAAAGCATCGCCGATTACTACTTCGCAGCGGGGATCGTCAAAGGCATTTTGGTGCATTTCTGGCAGGTGTTCGCGGCAGGCTTCTACTACTTCGCCGTCAATGTCGATCATCACGACTTTTTCAACTGTTTTCCAGCGCAGCACTTCTCTAATTGTAGCTCCTTCTCCGCCGCCGAGCACGAGCACTTTTTTGGGCGAACCGTGAGCAATCATGGCTGGGTGCACGAGGGGTTCGTGGTAGAGAAACTCGTCGCCGGTACAAGATTGCCATTTGCCGTCCAAAACTAAGCCTTTGCCGTAGGTACCGGTCTGAACTACGTACATTTCTTGATAGGCAGTTTTCTTGTAAGCGAGGACGCTGATGATGCCGTGAACGTAAATATCCCAGGGGGTAATGTACTCGCTCATCCAAAAGTCTGCACGAACTTCGCTACCTGACATCAATTACTCTCCAAATATAGAATGCTTTGTCGATGTTGTCACAAGTAGTATTTCTTAGCACAAAATGGTGCGGGTGTGTGAGTACGATCGACACATTAAAGTGAGATTTCTCAGCAATGCTATAGTGTGATTGCGTTCTGGGAGAGAGCAATTAGCTTCTTACTTGAGATTGCTTGTGGGCGATCGCGCAGTCGATCGCACTTTTCCCGTCGCCCCCGGTCGATCGCACTCACATTTAATATTTTCGCTTTGGGTTGCCGACGGGTTTTGTACAACGGTTGTCTGAATCGGGCAATTTTTCGCGCTGGGCCCGCCTTTATAAGTTTGCGATCGCCCTGCTTATTTATCAATAATCGGAGGAAAACGCCGCAAATGCGAGTGGGGGCAATAAAAGTTGCGATCAGTTTTAACCAGACTTGTTATTAATATCTTGACATTTTGAATGTATATTAGATAAGATTTTTAGATCGACCAAAATAAAGGAAGTGTTTAATTTTTCGGACACAATTGGCTAGGCGATGTGCGCCGAGATTCTAACTCGGTAAAGGGTGCAAGTAAATTTCTTCATAAAACTCTTCTGACACTATTTTTAGGTTCAAAATAATAGCCGATGGAACCAACCGACTGGGAAAACAGAATCAAAAAGCTGGAAAATGAAAATCGAATCCTGCGGGAAAAACTCGAAAATTCGGAAACCGAACGCAGCCACTTACAAGCCATTAATCAAAAAAAAGAATCTTTGCTAAAAAAGCTCACTGAGGAAGTTAGAGATTCCGAAAATATTTTAAGAGCAAAAATGTCTACACTAGAAAAAGCTCTGGAAAACCAGCAAACAACGCAGATCAAATTGATCGAAGCCGAAAAAATGTCAGCTTTGGGCATTTTGGTAGCTGGTATTGCCCACGAAATCAACAATCCCGTTAACTTCATCTACGGCAATATTACCTATGTCAATGACTACGCAGGCGACATTTTAAAATTGCTCGCAATGTACCAGGATCGTTATCCCGAAACAGATGCAGAGATTGAAGCTTTTTTGGAAAAAATTGACATCGACTTTCTGCGGGAAGATTTGTTGAAAACTCTTTCGTCAATGAAAGTTGGCTCCGAGCGCATTCGCGAAATTGTGTTGACTTTACGCAACTTTGCGCGGGTAGATGAAGGTGAAAAGAAACCAGTTAATATTCACGAAGGAATTGACAGCACTTTGTTAATCTTGCAGCATTTAACCAAAGAAAAACTAGGTCATTCGGCTATAAAGTTTATTAAAAACTATGGATCTTTGCCCAAGGTAGAGTGTTATGCTGGGCAATTAAATCAGGTGTTTATGAACATCATTAATAATGCTGTTGATGCCCTGCGGGACCGAGACCAAAAGTCTTCACTGGACGAGATAGAAGCCAACCCTATCCAGATGACAATTACTACTTCTATTATTTTCGAAAATTGGGCAAGAATCAGCATCAAAGATAATGGTATGGGAATGAATGAATCTGTAAAAGCAAAAATTTTCGATCCGTTTTTCACCACCAAACCAGTTGGTCACGGGACGGGTTTGGGATTGTCAATTAGCTATCAGATTGTTGTGGACAAACACGGCGGGAGGTTGGAGTGCATCTCCGCAATTGGAGAAGGGACTGAATTGGTGATCGAGATTCCGATCGCCAATTCCCGCAGCTAAGATCGATCGATCGAGCTAAACTGAGAGATAATCAAAACGCCCTTTGATTGCGGCTCCTCCTAGTATGATGTGCAACCCTATGTCTACTGTCACTTTTGGTTTATCAACCCCCTCCGCGGCAGAGGCCGGGGCATCCTACGGTAGCAGCCAACCGCCGCAACGCCCCACCGTGCGCGCAGAGTGGATCGAGGTGTTGGTGGACTCTCCTTTCAGGGGCGCGGGGGACTCGCCTGGGGAGGAAAACAAGTTATTTACCTATCGCTTACCAGCCCAATTGAATGTGCAGCCGGGGGATATTTTGAGTGTACCCTTTGGCAGTCAACAGGTAGGGGCGATCGCGATTCGGTTCGTTTCTCAATTGCCAACCGACTTAGATCCGGCGCGGGTTAAAGATGTCGAAGATATTGTCAGCACTGGATTTTTCCCGCCTACTTACTGGGAATTGATCGAACGTGTATCCACCTATTATTGCACATCATTAATTCAAGTAATTAGAGCCTCGCTGCCGCCCGGTTTGTTAAGCCGTTCCGTGCGTCGAATTCGCTTAATTAAAGAAGCTATTTCTCCGAATGCCGAAACATTTCTCAATCCCGCCGCCAGTCAAATTTTGCAATTGCTGCAAGCTCAAAAAAACGGTGATTACACTTGGCAATATCTTCAGCGCCAAGTCAAGGGAAGTTATCGGGGATTGAAAGATTTATTGACACGCGGTTGGGTAGAAAGTTATTTAGAACCGCCCCATCCTCCCAAACCACAACTCAAACCGGCGGTGACATTAATTCCCAGTGCATTTGTTGTAGATTTAACCAAGCGACAACAAGAAGTATTAGAAGTTTTGCGGCTGGGCGGCGGTGAAATGTGGATGAATGATTTGCTGAGAATTTGCAGCGCAAGTTCTTCGGTTGTCAAAAATTTGGAGCAAAAAGGTAGTGTTGTAATTGACCAAAGGGAAGTGCTCAGGGCCGATCGCGGAATTGCTCAATTACCCGATGCACCCAAAAATTTAACTCATTTTCAAGCAGAAGCTTTAGCGTTTATTAACAGTTTTTCGGGATTCCGTCAAGTGCTATTGCATGGCGTTACAGGTTCTGGTAAGACTGAAGTGTATTTGCAGGCGATCGCCCCAATCTTAGCCAGCGGCAAATCCGCCCTCGTGCTCGTCCCCGAAATCGGGTTGACACCGCAACTTACAGACAGATTCCGCGCCCGTTTTGGCGAGCAAATTTGCGTGTACCACAGCGGGCTATCCGACGGTGAACGTTACGATACATGGCGGCAGATGCTCACAGGAACCCCGCAAATTGTCATCGGCACGCGATCGGCCATTTTCGCACCATTACCTCACCTCGGCTTAATTATCCTGGATGAAGAACACGACAGCAGCTTCAAACAAGACCAACCAGCGCCCTGCTACCACGCCCGCACCGTTGCCAAATGGCGCGCCGAATTAGAAAATTGTCCCTTAATTTTAGGTTCTGCAACGCCAGCTTTAGAGACATTGGTGGGGACGCGCCGAGATTATGACTCATTACCAACTATCCATTATTTATCATTACCAAATCGCATTTATTCCCGCCCGATGCCGCCTGTGGAAGTAGTCGATATGCGGCAAGAATTGCGGCAAGGTAATCGCTCGATTTTCAGCGTTTCCCTGCAAAACGCCCTGGAACAATTGCAAGCAAAACAACAGCAAGGTATCCTGTTTATTCACCGCCGAGGACACAGTACCTTTGTCTCTTGTCGGAGTTGCGGCTACGTGATGGAATGCCCGAATTGCGATGTTTCTCTTTCTTATCACCACATCGGCGAAGGAAGCGCCGAAATCTTGCGCTGTCACTACTGCAACCACACGGAACGACACCCTCAAAACTGTCCAGAATGCAGTTCTCCTTACTTCAAAAACTTCGGTAGCGGCACCCAGCGAGTGGAACAGGAATTAACGAGATTGTTTCCCGAATTGCGGGCGATTCGGTTTGATAGCGACACTACTAGAAATAAGGGCGACCACCGCCGATTGTTAACTCAATTTGCTAATGGGGAAGCTGATATTTTGTTGGGTACGCAAATGCTGACGAAGGGCTTAGATTTAGCTGGAGTTACATTGGTGGGAGTTGTGTCTGCTGATGGGTTGCTGAATTTATCGGATTATCGGGCTAGCGAACGGGCTTTTCAAACATTAACTCAAGTGGCGGGCCGTGCGGGGAGAGGTGACGATCCGGGGCGGGTAATTATCCAAACTTACACTCCTGAACATCGGGTTATTCAAGCGGTGAGGCGGCACGAATATGCGGGTTTTGTGGAGACGGAATTAGCAGAAAGAGCGGCGCTGAATTATCCACCTTCGGGGCGGTTGATTTTGTTGCGGTTGAGTAGTGCTGATGCGGCGGAAGTTGCGGTGACTGCGGTACAATTGGCGGCTGTTTGTCGCGAATATATCGATCGACTTTCGGTGACTGGCTGCGAGATGTTGGGGCCTGCACCGGCGGCGATTATGCGGGTGGCAAATCGCTATCGGTGGCAGATTTTGCTGAAGTTACCTGTGGATGAGTCGGTGGATTTGTCGGATTTGATCGGGTTGCGCGATCGCACCCCGCGTTCTGTTAGTCTAACTATTGATGTCGATCCGTTAAATTTTGGTTGATTGGGGATGGAATCTTCCGGTGCGTTAATTGTTGACCTAAATCAACGTCTCTCAGTGTCATTGCGAGGAACGAAGCAATCTCAGTCTTTGCGATTGCTTCGTTCCTCGCAATGACAATTCTCGAATCGTAGGGTGTGTCAGCTTCGACAATTGTATCAATAATCGACAATCTCCAAGCTGACGCACCTGATACCTATTTCGCCCGGTGCGTCGCTATGAAATTGTCGATATTGAGTTAGAGATTGTTAATGGCGACACACCCTACAAGCTAAATTACTGCTGATTTTGCTGCTGGCGAATAGCTTGACGAAAGTTCCTTGCCGCCGCATTTTGATCCTGGGAATTGACATAAGTTAGAAAAAGGTTTATATCTAAATTAGGCAAGAGATTGCTGGCAGCAATTGGCTGATCATTCTCAGCATTTAAATCATAGATAAACAACAGACTATTTTTCCAAAACCAGACCTCAGCAACGCCAAGTCTGCGGAACATTTCCCGGCGATTAAAGGTGCCACTGGTGATAATTACCTCTATCACCAAATCAGGGATAGCTTTTCTTTCTCCTAAACTGTAGGACTCATCTGGTTCTCCCGATGCACCTTCATTCTCGCCTCCCATCGTAAAGCTACCTTGACGGTGGAAGTCAACATTTATCTCGTATAAGTAAACTTCTAGTAAACGGCTAATCTGGCTCTTGATATATTCGTGTCTTTCGGATAAAGTCATAATCTCTACCTCTCCATCGAGGTAAGCAGTGCGAATACCAGGAGTATCATACAAGACGCCGCGCAAAAGTTGGTATTGCTGCCATCTGACTCCCGATAGCGATATCCGCTGTTCTTCTGAGGGTTTGAGGGGAATTTTATCTAAAACTCGGGGATTCATAGTTGGGGCATCCTTGCAGTATTCAATGTGTATTTAATATTGTAATCTCGAAATTTTTGGGTGCGTCAGCAGAGGGTTATTTTGTCAATAATCGAGAATCTCCAAGCTGACGCACCCTAGAACTAATTTGATTTGCAAAAATAAGGTTCGATCGTTCGGACTTTAGTCCGCAAGAAAAGAAAGGACTGAAGTCCGAACGATCGAACCTATCCGCCACATCAATCAACTAAGGCAAATCGGTTTCACCCATCAAATAAAGGTCACACTCCCTGGCCACACCGCGCCCTTCATTAATCGCCCAAACAACCAAACTCTGTCCCCGGCGACAGTCCCCCGCCGCAAAAACTCCCGGAATGCTGGTTGTATACTTTTCGTGCTCCGCCTTCACATTACTGCGCGCGTCGCGTTCCAATCCCAGCGCATCCAGCAGCGGCTGTTCCGGGCCCAGGAAGCCCATCGCCAACAGCACAAGCTGCGCCGGCAACACTTTCTCGGTACCCGCGATTTGCTTGGGAATGAACTGCCCTTTCTCGTTTTTCGCCCACTCCACCTCAACGGTGTGCACGGCTGTGACATTGCCGTTTTCGTCGCCCTCAAACCTTGTCGCCGTGGTGAGATAGCCGCGCGGATCATCCCCGAATTTCGCGGCCGCTTCTTCTTGGCCGTAGTCGAGGCGGTAGACTTTCGGCCATTCCGGCCAGGGATTGTTGGCGGCCCGTTCCGAGGGCGGTTTGGGCAGGATTTCGAGCTGTACTAGGCTGTTGCAGCCGTGGCGAATGGAGGTGCCCACGCAGTCGGTGCCGGTGTCGCCACCGCCGATAATCACGATGTCTTTGCCTTCGGCGGAGATGAAGTTATCGTTGGTGCTCTTGTCTAAAACTGCTTTGGTGTTGGCTGTCAAAAAGTCCATCGCGAAATGGATGCCTTTTAATTCCCGCCCTTCGATTCCTAAGTCGCGGGGTTTTGTCGCGCCAGTACAGAGGACAACGGAGTCGTATTCTTTTAGCAGTTGTTCGGCTGGTAAGTCTTTGCCGACTTCGGTGTTGCAGACGAATGTTACGCCTTCGGCTTCGAGGACTTTTAGGCGGCGCATCACGACTTGTTCTTTGTCTAGCTTCATGTTGGGGATGCCATACATTAGCAGGCCGCCGGGTCGATCGGCTCTTTCGTATACAGTTACCAAATGACCGGCTTTGTTGAGTTGCGCCGCGGCGGACAAACCGGCGGGCCCGGAACCGATGACGGCGATTTTTTTACCAGTACGTTTGGCTGGCGGTTCGGCGGTAATCCAGCCTTCATCCCAGCCTTTATCGATAATCGAGGCTTCGATGTTTTTGATCGTGACTGGCGGGTTGTTGATGCCGAGCACGCAAGCGCCTTCGCAGGGGGCGGGACATACTCTGCCGGTGAATTCGGGGAAGTTGTTGGTTTTGTGCAGTCTGTCTAGGGCTTCTTTCCACAGTCCCCGATATACTAAGTCGTTCCATTCGGGGATCAGGTTGTTAATCGGGCAGCCGCTTGCCATGCCGCTAATCATGTTTCCGGTGTGGCAAAATGGGATGCCGCAGTCCATGCAGCGCGCGCCTTGGCTGCGGAGTTTGTCCTCGTCCATCGGTAGGTGAAATTCGTCCCAGTTGTGGACTCTCTCGACTGGTGAGAGTTCGGAGGGCAATTCGCGCAAGAATTCGATAAAGCCTGTTGGTTTTCCCATAGTGCTGTTTTGGTTAGAATTTACTATTCTGGTAGTTTGTCAAAGCTGAGGCCTGTAGGCTTCTGAAATAACTATTGTGATACAAATTGCGGGCGATCGCACTTGCGATCGAGCAATTCGTACCTGAAATCTTCAATATCTCCCCGGCTACACATAATCTAGCTGCTAAGCCTGCCGACTGGAAGTCGGGGCTACACATACCAAGTCCGCCTGCGCGGACTGAAAACCATCAAAAGGGATTTGAGATAATTTTTCCCGCTTGTGCTGACGATGCTCGCACGCCACCGATACTCCCACACCTGAAAACTTTCGAGCCCAGTCCCCATCAGCGGGGTCTCGAAATACGATACAAAAAGTTGCAGGCGTTGCAAAATATTATTTTAAGTATATACTACTGTAAATCGGTCAGATATGCGGAGTTAATATTGTCAACTCCTAAAATAGGTACACAAAATCATGAGCATTACAGTTCAGAACGTATCGAAACACTTTGGGTCTTTTCACGCCATTGACAACGTGAATTTAGAAATCAAAAGCGGCTCTCTAGTCGCGCTGTTGGGGCCTTCCGGTTCCGGGAAATCGACTCTGCTGAGGATGATTGCGGGGCTCGAACCGCCCGACAGCGGTCACATTTACCTGATCGGCGAGGATGCTACTCAGCAGTCGGTGCAGGAACGGAATATTGGTTTTGTGTTTCAGCACTACGCTTTGTTTAAACACATGACTATTCGGAAAAATATTGCTTTTGCGATGGAAATTCGCAAAGCTCCTAAAGACTCTATTACCAGGCGGGTTGATGAACTTTTGGATTTAGTGCAGTTGAAAGGTTTGGGCGAAAGATACCCTTCGCAACTTTCCGGTGGCCAGCGGCAGCGGGTGGCTTTGGCAAGATCTCTGGCAGTGCAACCGAAAGTGCTGCTGCTAGATGAACCTTTTGGAGCGTTAGATGCTAAAGTCCGCAAAGAATTGCGATCGTGGCTGCACAACCTTCACAAAGAAGTTAATATCACTACAGTTTTTGTGACTCACGATCAAGAAGAAGCGATGGAAGTAGCTGATGAAATTGTGGTGATGAACCAAGGTAGAGTCGAACAAGTCGGCACTCCTGCTGAAATTTACGACAAACCGGCATCAGCTTTTGTGATGAGTTTTATTGGGCCGGTGAATGTGCTGCCAAATGCTGCGGGTTTGTTTGCCAGCAACGGTACAACTGCTCACAATAATGGCGCGGCTCATTCTGAAGTAGTCTTTTTGCGCCCCCACGATGTGGAAATTCAAACTAAGCCGGAGTCTGGTTTTACCTTAGCAAAAGTCAGCCGCATCATTCATTTAGGGCGGGAAATACAAACCGAGTTAGTGTTAGAATCCGAGCAGGTAGTAACAGCTTACGTGAGTCGCGAGCGCTTCGATTCTCTACAGTTAACGCGAGATCAGCAGGTTTACGTCAAGCCCAAACACGCGATGACTTTCCCTGCTTATTCTATTTAATCTCAGCGGCTGCATCTTGCTCAAAATACTATCGGGGAGCTTCTACAAAACACTGCTGCCACATCGTTACCAGGCTCGTGCCTGGTAATGCTGTCTCGTGGCTCCAAATCGGAGGCAGAGCCGACTTCTTTTTGCTCTTACTGCATCAACCTGTAAATCTAACTCTTGTTTGAGAACTTCTTTATACAGAAATTAAATGGCACTTAAAGCCTGATTTTGAGTTGAAGCAGCGACATTTTCTTCAACGGCTAAATGAGTTAAAAATTGTTCAATTTCTTTTCCACCCATTTCTCTAGGATGTCGTTTATTATGGAATAAAATATAGCGTTTAATCCAATTAATGTAGCTTTTTTCCGTTTTGTAAGAGTAATGCTTCAGACGAATGACATCACTTACTTGTTCAAGGAGTTTTTTGGGACGTTGTTCCATAAGATGAGATCCAGAATGTTTCTTGATAGTATGACTATCTGGTATGTTATCCAGAAAATTTCTGGTTGTCATCGGAGAATATACAGAATGTTTCTAGCTATCATCCTCCTATGGGGTGATTATCCCGAAAGTTTCGGCTTTTTGTTCCATTGGGGTTGACTATACGGAAAATGTCGGTATAATAAATAGTTAGCTGGCTGCGTTTCAGGATAGTTACTTATTTGAATTTGGTAGGCAAAGCTTTCACAGGCGTTAACCTGGATAGTTCAATTAAACTACTTGTGCTATAACGTAGAAAATTATTGGAAAATAAAACGACAGCTTTTGTAGTGCGAAGAGGTTTTTGGAGCATGCGCTGTATTTTTTGCAAAAGCGACTCAAGCAAATCCAAGAGTGTCGAGCATATTATTCCTGAATCCCTCGGTAACACCACGAAAGTGCTTCCAAAAGGAATTGTCTGCGATAAATGTAACAACTACTTCGCACGTAAAGTGGAGCAACCTTTTCTTGAAGCTCCAGCGTTGAAGTCTCTCCGTTTTCACCAAGCTATTCCTAATAAAAGGCAGAGAGTACCGCCCTTGACAGGGATCTTTTCATCCGAATTTCCGGTGACTTCATATCGCTATTTAGAAGGGCCGTATGCAGGATTAGTAGATATGCCGCCGGAAGCTATCAAAGTCCTTTTTGAAAGAAAGGGTGGGGAAATAATCTTTTCGGGGCATGATGAGCCTCCACCAGACAGAATCGTCTCAAGGTTTTTGGCTAAAGTAGCTCTCGAATTGATGGCTTTACGTATCTTAGAAGCCTGCAAAGAGATTGACGACTTAAATGCTTCTGACGGAATCGACTACTTAGTCAATGAAGCACAGCTAGATATTCTTAGGAACCACGCTCGTCGAGGAGATACACCTGATTGGCCATACAATTCACGTCGTATTTATAAGCCTAATGAGAAATGGATCGATGAATTTGGCTCGGATGTCCAAATCGTTCATGAGTCTGATATTCTTCAGACAAATTGGGGCGAATGGTTTTGCGTTTTGGCTATTTTCGGTTTAGAGCTTGTAATCAACTGCGGTGGTCCTGAGATAGAGGGCTATCACCGTTGGTTATCAGAAAATAATGGTGATAGCCCTTTATACTCTGGAAAAAATAAGATGTCCTCTAAGCTGAGACGAATGCCCAGCTAACACTTCACGGCTGATCTTGTAGGGTGCGTTAACGGAGTGTAACGCACCATCAAATATACACAAATGTAACGCACCATCTTTATGTTAATTTAAGGTGTGTTACGCTGTCGCTAACACACCCTACGACTGCTAATCGTCGCAATATCCTTGAGGTTTTTCCTTTCTGCCATCTTTACCCCAATCTGGCGGATAAATTCCCTGAGCGATAAACCGATGAACACTAGAATACTCGCAATCTTGGGGATTTTTACACAATCCATGTCGAACCGGATTATCATGAATATAATCGCAATGAAGCTCAAAATTCCGTTCATCCCGAATTAAATGCTCCCAAAACCGACGTTGCCAAAGATTACTTTCCCCTCGCTTTTGTCGTGATTGAGAAACCTCCCGATTAACCCCTAATTCTTGTCCATAATGTGCAGATATTTCATGTTAACATCTTAAGTCATTTTATCTCAGGTAAAATCATCAAAATTATTAAATTTATCATAAATATTTATTTCCCCAATGGCGTAAGTTATCTGTCTCAAGAGAGAGGGAAGGACAGAGAGTTTTAGTAATATTTTTCGAGATCAAAAAATTGGCAGTAGCCAATAAGTAAGCTGTACTGCATTTAAATTGTATGTTGCGATGACCATCAAAAATCCTCTCCCCCGCTCTCCATCGAACTCTCTCCCCTCATCGGACTCTCCAACACCATACACAATCTAGATGCAGTACAGCTTATTTCCCTTCTACCAACAACTGTTCAAAATCCGCTGCCGGCACAGGAGGGCTGAACAAATATCCTTGCATAGCATCGCACTCGTAGCGCCAGAGAAAATCTTTTTCTGCTTCCGTCTCAACTCCTTCGGCAATTACATCAAGACAGAGACTGTGCGCCATTTCAATAATAGCTTTCACAATCGCTGCATTGGTGCAACCATCGGTGATATTGCTGATAAAACAGCGGTCTATTTTTAAAGTATCGAAGGGGTATTGCGTCAAATAACTTAAAGAAGAATACCCAGTTCCGAAATCGTCAAGAGATATACAAACTCCCAAATTTTTCAAGTGTTGCAAAGTGGCGATCGCACTTTCGGCATCTTCTACCATTAAACTTTCTGTCAGCTCTAATTCCAAACTGCTCGCTTGCAAACCAGTTTCTGCTAAAATTTGGGCAACTCTGGTGCTGAGATCCGGTTGGTGAAATTGGCGTGGCGACAGATTCACCGCTATCCGCAGCAAAAAACCAGCATTTTGCCAAACTTGCATTTGCCTGCAAGCTGTCTGCAAAACCCACTCGCCTAACTGTACAATGAAGCCAGTTTCTTCGGCATGGGGAATAAATTCTGCGGGCGAAATCAGCCCTTTTTCTGGATGCACCCAGCGCACTAAAGCTTCTGCGCTCATAATCTTACCTGTCTGGACATTGACTTGCGGCTGATAGTAAACTTGGAATTCTTCTCGTTCCAGTGCGTTGCACAAACAAGTTTTTATGTGATCTAATTTGTCGGCAGTATTTTCGATAAATTCGCTGCCTTGCGATCGCAAAGTATTGTACTGTTCGGCGACAGCTTCTTGTTTTTTCAATCGGCTCGATATCGCGCCCACAAGTTCAGCTTTACTAAAAGGTTTAGTCAGGTAATCATCTGCTCCCAATTCCATACCTTGCCGCATTTCAGAGCGATCGGCTTTACCGGTCAGAAAAACAAAAGGTACTGTAGCAGTAACAGGATTCGATCGCAAGGCCACCAGCACCCCATATCCGTCAAGTTCTGGCATCATCACGTCGCAAATAATCACATCGGGAAGATTTGATACCGCCGCATATAAACCTTTTGCTCCATTTTCTGCACCCGTCACGTCGAAACCTTCAGCTTTGAGGAGTTTGAGAATATTCTCCCGAATTACTTGCTCGTCCTCAATCACTAGAATCTTTTTCATACGTCATTCCCTGAAAGCGGTATAATTGATAGGCGTTACTGAACGCGATAAGCGTGGCAATCACTGAGAACGCACAGCTCGATCGGCCCAACAACCGAATATTTTCCGACACAAATAGCAAACGCCTGAAAAACGCTAATTTTTCAAGCACAACTAGATTAATGTTTCTGTGCTTACTCAGTGCCGTCCGTATTATTACGAGGTTAATTAATAATCTCTAAACTAATTCTAGGCGATCGATAGTTAGCAGCGCCTTAAATAACTGCTAAACTAATTGTGCCACCTGAACGATTGTCTGCAAACAATCTCAGCCTATTTATACCAGTTGCCAAAAACAATGCAACTGCAAGCAAGTTCCAAACCCTTGCGGAGTCAGTCTTCCCCATTCTTCAATGTAAAATCTAAACTTTTAAATCTCAAATGGTATTACCTACTGGATTCCCTGAACCCGCACAGAATGGGGTCATAGAAGTTAAGCAATATCCTCACTACCGCGCTGTCACCTACACCCACGCGGGCGATTTGCGACAAGCAACTGGCATCGCCTTCAATCCCTTATTTCAACACATCAGCAACAACCAAATTGCGATGACAACGCCAGTAGAAGCGCGCTACACTGCAACTTCCGGGGAAATCGATGCAGTTCCCCAAGCAGAAGTTTCGTTCCTCTATCCCGAACCAAATATCGCCCCCAGCAGCGTTAACTCCGCTGTAGAAATCACGGATACTTCGCCGATGACGGTTGTCAGCATCGGCGTGGGCGGGGCCTACACTTGGGAAAGCTACGAAAAGAACCTCCAGAAACTCAAAGATTGGCTTCAAGAACATCCTGAATACGAAATAGTCGGGCCGCCGCGCCGCTTTTTTTACAATTCCCCGATGACACCGGAAGCAACTAAAATCAGCGAGGTACAAATTCCGATCAAGTGCCGCTGACGTGAACAACTAATTCGCGAATGTTGCCCCGCTGGCGGTGTTCCCAGAGATAAATTCCTTGCCAAGTTCCTAACAATAATCTACCGCGTGCGATCGGGATTTGTTCGGAAGTATGGGTCAGCGCAGTGCGAATGTGCGCCGGCATATCGTCTGGGCCTTCGGCATCGTGAATGTAACTCGCACCCTCCGGTACCAGTTTAGCCAAAAAGTTAGCCAAATCCTTAAGTACATCCGGGTCAGCATTTTCTTGAATCACCAAGCTAGCAGAAGTGTGGCGTAAAAATAAGCTACAAAGTCCCGTTTCAATACCAGAATTCGCCACCGCATCTTCTATCTTAGGAGTGATGTTGCACAGAGATTTTCCTGTAGTTTTAATTTTGAGTATTTCCTGGTGATGAAGCATTCGATTTTAGATTTTAGATTTTAGATTTTAGATTGTGGGTGAAATTTTAGCAATAATCTTCAGTCGGCGGAGGCCGACTTCGTTTGTGTAGGCGCGATTTCAATCGCCGTCATTCGATTTTAGATTTGGGATTTGGGAGTATTTTAGATGAGATTGTTTGCAAAAATCTGCAATCACCATCATCCTAATCGCCATCTTGAAAATATTCTACAACAGCTTGGGCGATCGCCTCCGTACCATTTTTATCCAACTTATCCGACAAACGCGGCGGATGCATAGGTTGTCGCAAAAACTCCCAATCCCCCTCAAAAAACTCCGCCGCCGTCACAACTTGATGTTCCGCATAATTTTTCAGCCATTCCAACAACACCGCAGCTTCCGCAAAACCATCTCTCATAATAGAAACAACAGGTATTTCCAAGCGCAAAGCTTCCGAAAAAGTGCTGTATCCCGGTTTAGAAACCAAGCGCCCGCAGACAGGCATCACATCCACCGGGCGCGGTAAAATTGGGAAAGATTGTGCAAACTCTTGACTTTTGACTCTAATCAAATTCGGCAAATTCGGAGCTCCCGCATCAAAAGTGATAAATTGCCAATCGCTAAATTGCTGTAGATTGTGATAAGGAATTGCCTCTAAACCCAGCCCACCGAAAGTCAGCAATACAGTTTTTTCTAGCGGTGATTCGATACCGAATACTTCCCTAATTTTATCATTACTATAACGAGGATTTCCACCAGTCAAGCCAACATCTTGAATATTTGGGAAAGCAGCCATCGGTTCGTGTAAAGGCAGACGAAAAAGCAAATCGCACATTCCGAAACATTCACCAATCCAATCTGCTATTTCTACAAACTCCCCGCCCCAATCTCGATAGATAAAATCCCAGCCAAAATTGCTCATCATCCAGCAAGGAACCCCAGCAGATGCGGCAATTCGCGTTGCCAAAGGAGGAATATCTGCCAACACCAAACCCACCCGATTTTGCTTGATAAAATTAACTTCGCCGGCAATTATCGAATTTTGGTTTTTCCGAATTTCGCGCAATTTTTCCAGCGTCGCCTCTTTATCCATATGCAAACTATCAGCTTGCACGACACCCACATCTAAAGCGCGGGGACGAAGGATAAAATCGCCAGTAATATAACATTCTAGCAGCCAGCGAGGCGCAGTTGTGGTGATAATTAGTAAAAGATCTGGATTTAATTCTTGAATTTTTGCAGCTACGGACGAAACTCGGACAGCGTGGCCGAATCCATGATTTGTGATGGCAATATATAATGTTGGTCGAGACATTGATAATTAGTAATGGGTAATTGGGAATTGGGAATTAGAGGTAGAGACTGGAAGGCAACAATGCCAAGCTTCAAGCGACGCAAAACCAACAATGACACAATTAATAACTAATGACTAATGACTAAGCTGTTGTGAATTTAAATTGCATATTCCGGGCGGTTCTGCGGAGCAACTGCCGAGAAGAGTTTTATTATTATTGACTATAATAAAATTATTGTTTAATGATGAACGCCACTCCTCTCTTTATGAATAAGTTAAAACTAAAATTTTTCCTCCTAACTTAATTATAATTGTACAGGCATCGAATATGCAAGAACCCATCAATCGCGCGCGCCCTCAGACCAAACAGGCAATTGATTAATCTTATCCAGCGTGATATCTACATACTTTTGACCGTTCCCCGCCAGATTTTCGCCAAAATATCCATCATCGCCGTCGTGCTTTTGGGGGCCGCTGACAGCTTCTGTATAGCGGCCTTGTAAACGAGCTTGATTTAACGGAGAAGTCGCTAGCCAATACCAGCGAGTCGGAAAAACTATGCCGCCAATATCCTCAATTGAATCGCGAGTGCCGCGAAAGTGGAAAATGCGATCGGCTTCTGCAAAACCATTTTCTCCCGAAAACACGCCCCCAACCGAAACAACCGTAATTTCTGCCTTCAGCCATTCTTTAAGATAGGGAGTAGCACCCAAAGCAACTTGTGCGCCGCCGCTAGTGCCAATTAAAATAACTTGCAAAGGTTTTTGAGGATTAGCTGAAATTGGAGATTTAGCATTCATTCGCTCGATAATTGCATGAGCAATTCCCTGATTGTATGCAAAACCGTAGCGATAATCTAGAGAAATTGCAAACCTCCAAAGATTGCGAATTTTGATGAATGTACCCCCCCCAATCGACCCACTTTTTCCCTGTGCTGCAAACCGCCAAAAAGGAGCTAGCCACCGCTGTCCGCCTAAACTTTTGTTAGAAGCTGAATAAGGAAAAACATCCCCCACTGCTACGCACTGCGGGTGACTTTCAACTAAATGCTTGAGAAAAAATGCTTCTCCCGGTGTTAGTTCGTCCCCCGAAAAATCGCCAACTCCCGGTAAAAAGATGATATAACAATTGATCGGTGAAGACTTGCGCGCTTCTGGGCTGCTGTCGTTTCCGGGCAATATCTCCGGTGAATTTTTCTTGAAACTCAAAGTTTGGTCACTTTGACCCAGCCACCAGATAACAGTTCCCACTGGCGAAAGAATGCCCCAAATTATCAGGACTATACCTGCGACGCTTAACAAATTTAAACTTCCCCCGCGCAGCCACGCAAGTATCTGTAAAATCAATCTTAGCATTTAAGAAAATCTGGTAGAATGCGAATTAATTACCTAATTACGTAGAAATAGTTGGGTGATTCTGCTGTATTAAAGCTGATTTTGTCAAAGTTGTCAACTATCTTGAGGAGCAGGAGTTCAACGTGAAGGGAGAAGATTCAATTGCAGGTTTGCGGGCAACGCTTTGGAACGCACTTTCTTTGAACGCCAATTTTTACGAAAAAACTCCCTACACTCGCAGAACTAAGCGGATAGCTTTAACGATTGTAATTTTAGCAACGGTGTCGCGCGTTTTGGGTAGTGCCGTCATTTTGTTAATCAATCGAACTGAGCTATCCGTGTTATTGTTAGCACTTTGGATAGATGCTTTGGCACTGGTGGGGGGTTATTATTTTTGGACTTTCACTATCTTTAAAATTGGGCAGTGGCTGAAACCCGGTCATGTAAGTTATGGGGAGTTGTTGGTTCCGATCGGATTTGCCTACGCCCCCCAAGTGCTGAATTTTTTAACGTTAATTCCCTTGCTGGGAGAAGGGATAGAGCGGATATTAGCTGTGTGGAGTTTGCTATCTGTAATTGTGGCGGTTCGCCAAGGTTTGGATATTAAAACTCGCTGGGCGGTGTTAATCTGTTTTGCGGGTTGGCCGCTGATTCAAATTGCGATCGGGTTTGTGAAAGTTATTAAACAGTTGCTTCCACAATGGCTTTAAATTCAGGAAATTGTGATAGGTTTCAGGCAAAAATGACAAGGAAAATTCACGGTTTTAAGTCCCGATCGCAGATTTTGCAAGTAAGCGATTAATAACAATTTCAAAAGGCAGCTAATTTGGGAATGGCGATCGCCCATAAGCCCCTTAACCTGTTGATTCCTGCACGCACTAAGCCCAAAGAAACCGGGTTTTGTACCAAATCTACAGGCTGCAACGAAGGATTTTAGTAAAAAAAACGGTTTCTGACCGATCGCGGGCAAGTCAAACTGTTACAATAAAATTGCATTGGGGTGCAATACTTTTGCTCAAAATACGTAATTTGAAACAAAAGCATTCCCCGATCGCCCGAAGAAACATTGTCGATAGCTCGCTTTAAGAGAATGCTTGACAGGGGAGCGGCAACACAGTAGATTGGGACATGAGTGATCTGGTGATTGATAACGTTAATTTGCCTTGGCACAGTTCGATCGCACAGCCAGACGGCAAACACACCCCAACTATTCGGCTCTCCCCACTGTCCGCCTCCTCTTAGTAGCGATACATTGAATAAAAGGAAATACACAAAAATTTACATATATAATTTGTGTAGTGATCCAAATCGCTCCTCACCAGCAGCGATACAGCCCTCGCCAAGACAGTAGGAAAGAAAAAATATGTTTGAACGCTTTACAGAACAAGCCATTAAAGCAATAATGCTAGCCCAAGAGGAAGCGCGGCGCCTCGGCCACAATTTTGTAGGCACCGAGCAAATTCTTCTGGGGCTCGTCGGCGAAGGCACTGGCATCGCTGCAAAAGTATTACTGGATATGGGCCTCAACTTGAAAGAGGCGCGCAATGAAATCGAAAATATCATCGGCAGAGGTTCCGGGTTCCTCCCGCCGGAAATTCCGTTTACCCCCCGCGTTAAGCGCATTTTTGAGACGGCGCTGAACGAAGCGCGACAGTTAGGACACAATTACATCGGCACAGAGCACATCCTGCTGGGGCTAATTCAAGACGATGAAGGGGTGGCGGCGAAGGTGCTGCAAAATCTGGGAATCGATCGCCAGAGAGTCCGCACGCAGGTAATTCGTGCCGTGGGAGAAGTCGCGGCGGTACCCGGAGGTAGGGGAGATAGCGGCGATCGCAAAATCCCGACTTTAGAAGAATTTGGCACAAACCTGACCAAGTTAGCCGCAGCCGGCAAACTCGACCCCGTAGTGGGCCGCGAAAATGAAATCGAGCGCGTGATCCAAGTGCTAGGCCGCCGCACCAAGAACAATCCAGTGTTAGTAGGGGAACCGGGAGTAGGCAAAACCGCCCTCGCCGAAGGTCTAGCCCAGCGAATTGTTAACAGAAACGTCCCGGAAATTTTAGAAGACAAACAAGTAATCAGCCTCGATATGGGTTCGCTGATTGCCGGTACAAAATTCCGAGGCGAATTTGAGGAACGGCTGACGAAAATCATGGCAGAAATTCGCGCGGCCGGCAACATCATTCTGGTAATTGATGAAATTCATACCTTAGTTGGTGCAGGCGCGATTCAAGGCAGCATGGACGCTTCCAATATGCTCAAACCCGCCCTTGCCAGAGGCGAATTGCAGTGTGTCGGCGCAACTACCTTGGACGAATATCGCAAGCACATCGAGCGCGACGCAGCCCTAGAACGCCGCTTCCAACCGATTAAAATCGGCGAACCAACTGTGGCTGAAACAATCGAAATATTGTACGGTTTGCGATCGGCCTACGAACAGCATCACAGATTGACAATTTCCGATGCAGCGATAGAAGCAGCGGCTACACTGTCGGATAGGTACATTAACGATCGATTTTTGCCAGACAAGGCGATCGACCTAATTGACGAAGCAGGTTCCCGCGTCCACGTCCTGAACTCGCAAACCCCGCCCGAAGTTAAAGAACTCAAAAAACAACTTCCGGCTGTCAGCAAAGAAAAAGATGCTGCTGTGCGGGAACAAGACTTTGATAAAGCTGGAAAATTGCGCGATCGCGAATTAGAAATCGAAGCCCAAATTGCCGAAGCTACGATCAACAAAAGCCAGATCAGAATCTCTCCCATCGTCACCGAAGAAGACATCGCCCACATCGTGGCTAATTGGACGGGAGTACCAGTCAGCAAGCTGACAGAATCCGAATCGGAATTGCTGCTGCACATGGAAGACACATTGCACCAGCGCTTGATCGGCCAAGAAGAAGCTGTCAGCGCAGTTTCTCGCGCCATCCGCCGCGCGCGGGTTGGCTTGAAAAATCCCAATCGCCCGATCGCCAGTTTCATCTTTTCCGGGCCCACAGGCGTCGGCAAAACAGAACTGACAAAAGCCTTAGCAACATATTTCTTCGGTTCCGAAGAAGCAATGATTCGGTTAGATATGTCCGAGTTTATGGAACGCCACACTGTTTCTAAACTCATCGGTTCGCCTCCAGGTTACGTCGGCTACGACGAAGGCGGTCAACTAACAGAAGCAGTGCGTCGTCGTCCTTACACAGTGATCTTATTCGACGAAATCGAAAAAGCTCACCCGGATGTCTTCAACATGATGCTGCAAATCTTGGAAGACGGCCGTTTGACCGATGCTAAAGGTCGGACGGTAGACTTTAAGAATACGCTGCTGATCATGACATCAAACATCGGTTCGCGAGTAATTGAAAAAGGTGGCGGCGGGCTTGGTTTCGAGTTTGCTGAAGGTGCCGCAGACGCGCAGTACAGCCGCGTTCGCAACTTGGTAAACGAAGAATTGAAACAGTTCTTCCGTCCCGAATTTATCAACCGCTTGGATGAAATTATCGTCTTCCGCCAGTTGAATAAGGAAGAAGTCAAGCAGATTGCAGATATCCTGTTGCAGCAAGTCTTCGGCCGCTTAACCGAACAGGGTATTACTTTGTCGGTGACAGACAAGTTCAAGGACTTGTTAGTTACAGAAGGCTACAATCCTAGCTATGGTGCTCGACCTTTGCGCCGCGCTATCATGCGGTTGTTGGAAGATGTACTGGCTGAGGAAATGCTGTCTGGGAAGCTGAAAGAAGGCCAAAGTGCGATCGTAGATGTGGACGAAAACGGTCAGGTTAAGGTATTGCCGGGTGGCGAATCTGAACCGAAATTGCCGGAATTCGCATTAAGCCATTAATGCACTCTACAAACGGATAAATACTGTTGATTAAAAACCCGGTTTCTCTGAGAAACCGGGTTTTTAATTAAAAAATACCAGTCAAAAAAAAGCAACTTTAGGCAAGCACCAAATCCTTATATAATATGAAATCCGGTAGCATCGTCGGGCGTAAAATTCAGTCAACAGCGATGCCATGAGCGAAGCCGAAGGGTCAACAATCACGGACACTGCAACCGGAATTGATCTAATTAATCTGCGTTAATCTGTGTTTATCTGCCCTCATCTGCGGTTAAAAAAAAGAATGTATTAACCGCAGATGACAATGGATTGACGCTGATTCACGCGCTTGTCGAGAAAAGATATATGAATAATTCCCATGCTAACAGATTTGATATCATTCCTAATTCTTAAATCTCAAATCTCAAATCTCAAATGGTATGAGTTCTGGCTCTTTTATCCCAACACATTATCTACCGCAATTTCTATATCTGGAAAAGCTAGAATCGATAAAGTCTGACCTCGCTGGAATCTTTGAATATTTTGGTATCCCGAGGGAGAAGGTTCGCGATAAACTACTACACATTGCTCGTTAATATCTACCAGCCAAACTTCTACAATATTGTCTTCGGCATAAAGAGGAATTTTGATATTTCTGTCAGTTTCAGCGGTTGCATCCGCTACTTCCACAATTAGTAAAATATCCTCAGACTGAGGATGTCCCGATTCGTAAAAATCATCGCGCCGCCGCAGCAAGGAAATATCCGGTTCGGGTTCGGAGTGATCGTCCAATTCTACCGGATCTTGAACTCCAATGGTTACTCTCGATAATAAGCGGATATAGAATAACTCTGTCAGACGCTTGACATGAGATGTATGCCTTCTACCGACGGCGGCCATTTGAACAATTTCTCCTCGAATTAATTCAACTTTATCATCTTTTGTCAAGATGCCAGCTTCAATCATATGATGATATTCTTTTACTGTAAATAACCGTTTGATTAACTGAGTTGTGCTCATTGGTTCGTCCGGGAATATTAAAGTTTTTGTCTGCGACCGCAGGTTTAATAATGTGATTATACTACATCGAACAGTAGTGCTTCAGTAGAGCCGATATTGGCCACCTTACAATCGATGAATCTAATCCCAGGATTGTAATTGCACAACCCAATGCTGCACCAAAGCAGAAATGCGATCGCGCCGCGTTTCAAAAGTAGCAGCAATCCAGATAAACGCAATCCCAAAAGCCAGACCAATCGCCCATTTAATCAGCGGATAATCGAAGATTAGAACCACCAACTGATAGAAAACATTGATTAAAAATACAGCCGTTCCCACAAACAAAAACGCCCGAACTCGCCGCGCCAAACCCGCTGCAATCGCCACTAAACTAAAAGCTGCGGCAACTAAACCGTGGCTTTGCTGAGTCAAAAGAGGTATCCCGCAAATCAGCGCAGTTGCAAGCATTCGCAGAGTGTGGCGCAGCGGTTTTTGTACTGGTAATTTGAGAGTGCTATCGAACTGAGTAATGTAAAGTAAAGAAAGTCCTAAAGGAGTAACATAAAACTCCGGCTGAGTCAATCCTATTTGCCAGAACCACCGCAGCATTATCCAGTCAATTATCACCAAACTTACATAGGTAAAACGGACTTCCTGCCTTTCCCAAGCTAGGAAAACATAGAAGGCGGCAGCTATCAGCAAGCTAATCGGATAAAACTTAGCCGGACTTTCCAAAATAGTAACTATTGGAATCAGCGAAGCAATTACCTGCCAAGGTTTTTTTGACCAACCCCAGTTGTCCCAAGGCAAAATGTAAATGAAATAGGCTAATAGAGAAGCGAGGGCAACTTTCCAAGGCCCCAGCGGCCCGGAAATATACTTAACTAAAGGTGTATTGATCCAGTAAAGCCGGATGCCAAAGGCTTCTAGCCATCCCAAGTAAATCCAAATTTCTGCCCATTGGCGATCGAGATTATTTCGCCCTTGCAAGAAAGCGTATTGAACTAATAAAGCACCAGTGACTAATCCTAAACTTAGGCCGGACTTAATATCATCGGCAGAAGCCCAAATCAGCAGCAAACTGCTCAAAACCCAGTGCAGGTGAGCAAATATTTTTAACTCTGCATTAGTTAAATGTAAATAATTGCTGAGCCAAGGAGATAAAATGCGATAGATATATGTTAAAGTTGTGCCGAGAGTGGCCAGGACAATTAAGCCGTCGCTAAAAGCTCCTCCTGGTGTTTGAAAAAGTTGATATAGTAGCGATTCGTAAGCAGCAGCGGACGCGCCAATTAATCCCAAATAAACCAAAGGTTTGAATTCTTGCTCCCGCCTACCAATGCCGATCGCAATTAAAGACGCACCCAACACAGTTAAACCCGTCCAATTCGCAAAAGTGTGCGATCGGAAAGTTAAACCCAATACCCCGTAAACCAAAGGTATAAAATGAATGCTAGGTAAAATTGTTGGATCGGGGTGGCGGCGCCGCCACACATCGCCCAATAATTGCGTAGACAACCCGAGAGCGATATTAGCAACTGCCAAATTAATCGTAGTGCGATCGACAAAACTCAAACCGACTGCTGTCAACAACTCCAAACTCCAAGCCAAGGCATAAATTGCCCGAGGGGAAAGTTGGCGTAAACTTCGGAAAATAATCGCAGCCATTATCACCAAAATAGCAGCCAAAACTTCAGCAGAAGCCGGGGAACTCAAGGTACTGCCTGCGTAGAATTCAAAGGAATAAAAAGTAATTGTTGTTAACAGCAAGCCTGCCAGTAAGATGGCCCAAGCATCTAAAGCTCGATCGTAAATTTCTGCTAATTGAGAAGACTCAGGCAAACGGCTGGAAAAACGAACAATCATGCTGCGAAGCAACCACAGAGACAAAACAGCGATCGCCCCGGCAATTGCCCAATCCCAACCCGACACAAAACCTAATTGATCGATCGCCGCAGCTACGAAACTCAAGCCAAACCCCACTGCAATCACAGCCGCTGGTAGCTCTACTAAATAGTAAGTATTGACCAACATTAATACGGCTGCAAAGCCAAAACCAATTAACCGATATCCCGGAAAAGTAAAAATTAGAAATTGTGCGAATATTAAGGCGATCGCACTAAAGGTACTGGCAACTTGTTTGTGAGGAACCTCAGTATATTTAGCAACAGCAGTCAAAGCCAAAGGAGTCGCCAGCCAGAGCAAACTCCACTGAGGGCGATGAGTGGCAGTACCCGCAATTAAATAATTTTGCAACAATATAAAGCTGAATACTGCTAATACTAAGCCCAGATACCAGGAACTTTGAAACCATGCAGGATGCCAGCGGAAAAATGCAGAATTTTCTCGGTAATTTTCCGCTTTAATCCAGACATAAAATACCCATTCACTCGCCATGAATATTAATAATATTGCTGACCAAATATTGGGTGTCTGGTTGGGGAAAAATAAGTCAATTGCCGAAGCGATCGCGCATAAACCAATAATGTGAGTTAGGGGAACCAAAATAGCGGGATTTCCCTGTTGTTCAACAGCAGAAGCCTGCATCGCAACTCGCCGGGAATTCTCGGCACTTACGTATTTCCAAGTGATCCAACCTAAAGTTAAAGTAGAGACGAATAAATTGAGCGATCGCCAAAACGGATTGACTAAACTAATAACAGTTAAAACAATCCCCAAAGCGAGAGCAAGGTTTTCGCCAAAACGGGCAAGTTGAAACTTTCGCTTGCGGTAGAGCCATTGGGCCACACTTACCATTAAAATTAAATAAGGCAACAGCAGAACACCCCAAAAAGCCCAAGGAGTTTGCTGAGAGTTTGTAAGCTGAGTTAAAAATGCCACAAATTGTGTTTTAATCCCTAAAGGAAGCACTCGCCAAAACAGCCAAATACTCTGAAGTCCCACCGCCTCAAGCATTAGCAAATCAAACTCTTGCCAAAACCGCACTAAACGGTTATAAAAAAACCAAACAGCCAATCCGCTAACTGCGATCGCCTGTAGCGGAATTTCGCGAAAACAAACCAGCCATCCCAAACCCACCAAACCCATTCCCCCTAATTGCCAGTTAAAAAAGTTGCTGGGATTTGGCTGGTCGGATATATTGTTTTCAAGAGTCCCAGATGCGAGGGGGTGCTGCCAATCTAGCCATGCTAAAAGCACGCCACAAATCGCCAAAGCTAAACCCATTTCAGCGATATTTACATCCTTGACAAATATCGCTCTACCCAGTAAAATTCCTAACGAATAAGCTACTAAAGCCGCTTTTTTGTAAGTCAGAAAATCTCTGCTCAAACTGAAAGCAGCGGGGAATGTTTCAGTAGTTCCCCCACGTTGGATAAATTGCAATCGTTGTTGCTGAACTTGATAAACTGTAGCAGCAGCAGTTCCCACTGTACCCAAATAAACCGCAGCCAGGGAAAAGCTTCCAAATGCCCAACCCCAGTGCAAATAACTCAATCCCAAGTGATTTAGGGCGATCGAGCGAGTGATGTTTTTTCCTGAAAAGCTTTGATATTGATCTTTGATAATCCTGGCAGTTATCCAAGTCAAAATAAGTGCCGCTGCGATTGCTACCGCCCAATCCCAAGGATACCGCCACAATCCAAAAGTATCCATCGCCCAAAAATTGATCGGCACTAGCAATAGCGTCACTTCTTGCAAAGTTTGAGCAGTCAAGTGCAAATTATGCTGTCTGTTTGCCCAACTGCTAATCGCCCAAAAAGTTAAAGTATAAGCTAACAATACTCCATATTGTCCGGCGGCCGGAAATCTTTCCCACTGACTGGCAGCTAAGACTCCTGAGGAGACAACTACCATGAACACTCCTAAAAACAACAGCCACACCACGCTAATTTCTGCCATTAGCGAGTGCAAAATTTGAGCGATAAAATTAGGGGTTTGAGTAGTTTCTGTGGGCGTAGCAACGCTTTCTCTGCTGCTAGGTAATGCTTGAGGCGTTGATAAGACAGGTACTTTTGGCTCGTTCCTAGGAGCTCGCGGGCCGTCAATTTCAGAAAGGTCTACAGCGGGATCTCTGAGTGGGCAGACTAAATACTGCCGACACAATTCCTCAACCTCAGCGGGGGAAAGCAAACCTAGCCGCAGCCACGCATCTAAACCTGTCAACAACTCAGGATGCGACGCTAAGACGCTCAATTCAATTTTGCTCGATCGACCTTTAGGAGACGACATCGGCTTAAACTGGTACTAGCTACATTCCAGCTATAGTCTAGATTAATGTCGATCGAACATGGCAACATTCCGCCATCGAAATTGGCACAGTAAGTATTTATGACTAAAGAGCTGTAGCAGCCAGTGTCAATTGATGAAAAAATCCCGCTGATGGGCCTACACCAGCGTGCATCAGCGGCTAAAAACTCCAAATTAGGACACAGCAGCGGTGTCCTTACCGATCGACATATTTCAACAAAGTGTCCACACTAGCATTGTGGTCTATGAAAGAAAACAAATGTTTGAAGAGGAGTTTTCCCTCTGCATCCAAAACAAACTGAGCAGGCAAAGGAGCACCTAAAGCCTGACCGACTTGATAAGCCCGAAAAACTTGACAGCCTGGATCGGACAGCAGAGGCATTTTTAAGCCTAAATCTCTAACCACCATTTGGCTTTGGCGATCGTCGGTACTGGCAACCATCAATAATTCTATATTGCGATCGGCAAATTTTTCCCAGTTTTCATTCAAAGCTTTAATGTGAGGAAAACAGAAAGGGCAATATTGCTTTTCAGTAAAAATCCTCGTAAAAGCCAGAACTACCGGCTTATCGCCCCGATAATTCGACAGCCGCACCAATTTGCCATTATTAATATCCGGCAATTCAAAATCTGGCGTCCTCTGTCCCATGTTCAGAACATTAGTCGCCGGAACAGGCAATAAATTTTGGAAAAACCGCTGATTTAACAAGCCGCTAAAATTAGTAGAAGTCAGCATATTTCCTAATTGGGTAATTGCTAATTGCTAAGCTGCTGTGCATCTAATTTGACAGTCAATTCTTCTACAATTCTTGTGGAACGGGCATCCTGCCCGTCTCTTTATTCAATTTAGATGCGTAGCAGCTTGCTTAATTGGTAATTAAAAATCCGGTTCAATGAATGCCCCTGTGGGTACGGACACGGCAGCGCCGTGTCCCTACAAATATAATGTGCTTAAACTGCAGCAAAGAATACCTTAGACTTGACCGGATCGGGAGTCATAGTCTTGTCACCGGGCTGCCAGCCGGCGGGACAAACTTCATCGGGGTGAGACTGGACGTGTTGGATAGCTTGCAGAGTGCGGAGAGTTTCGTCCACGTTGCGGCCGAAGGCAAGATTGTTGATAGTAGAGTGTTGGATGATGCCTTCTTTGTCGATGATGAACAGACCTCTGAGGGCAATGCCTGCTTCTGGGTCGAGGACGTTGTAGTCAGAACTAATTGTTTTTTTGAGGTCAGCCACTAAGGGATAGTTGAGGTCGCCGACACCGCCTAATTTGCGGTCTGTTTGTATCCAAGCGAGGTGAGAGAATTCACTGTCAACGGATACGCCGAGGATTTCGGTATCGATTTTCTTGAAGTCCTCGAAGCGATCGCTAAATGCTGTAATCTCAGTCGGGCACACAAAGGTGAAGTCCAAGGGGTAGAAGAACAGGACTACATACTTTTTGCCTTTATAGTCTGACAGTTTAACTGTCTTGAATTCCTGATCCACTACGGCTGTTGCTGCGAAATCGGGTGCAGCTTGACCAACCCGGAGGCATTCACTGGTCATAGATTTTGTTTCCTTTTTTACGAACTGTTACAAATATATCATACTCATAACGACTACAAGTATCTTCTTGAGAAATCAAAAAAACACGCTCTCAATATTGAGAGCGCGGTTTTTTTGATTAAATCATGGCTCAGGCGGGATTTGAACCTGCGACCTTGGGCTTATGAGTCCCCTGCGCTAACCACTGCGCCACTGAGCCAAATCTACTTCACGATTTACTATCATAGCACGGTAGGGCTAGCTATGTCTTGTTTTCAAGCAACACTATTTCTAATGACTTCCAGTAAAAGTTATGAGTTTTGGTAATCATTCAAAACCCATAACTTCTGACCAGTCGTTACCGAGAAGCGCTGGACGCATCGTCGGGCAGGAAAGCCATTGGGTTGATAGCACCCTGTCCGGCGGGATGAATTTCAAAGTGCAAGTGCGGCCCGGTACTGAAGCCAGTGCTGCCCATTTCTGAAATCTGTTCCCCTTGATCGACTCTCTGACCTTTTTGCACCAAAATTCGGCTGTTGTGGGCATAGACAGTCTCAGTGCCGTCGGGATGGGTAATTTCCACCAGATACCCGTAGCCGCCGTCGTTCCACTGTGCATAGGTCACCACCCCGTCTGAGGCTGCCACAATTGGCGTGCCGATCGGCCCTGCTATATCAATTCCTTTGTGCATCCGTCCCCACCGCCAGCCGTAGCCAGAAGTAAGAACGCCCTTAGACGGCCAAATAAACCGGTTAGCCGACTGTTGTTTGCCGTTAGGCAGATAAGTATCAGGGCTCGAAAGCGGAGGCAGTTCTGGAGAAACCATACGTCCCAAAGACGGGTTGCTTAGGGGATCGTAACCGTCGGCTCCCAAAGGAGCAGTTGCTACCACAGGCCGCTGCCCAGCAGAGGTCGGCGTCAGGTTGATCGGTTGCAGTTCCGCTGCGCGAGAGGGGTCTAAACGCTCTTGCTGCTGCTTCTGAACCTGCTCAGACCAGGCTCTCGATGGCGGTCTGCTGATTTCATTCTGCACCGCCTCAGTATAGTCGGGGGTGTAGAGATATGGATTGACACTTGGCATATCCTCAGACGGGTTGACCGAGGACCCGTCCGTTGGAGCCAGGGACACCGCATTGGCGCCGATCGAATTGCGCGAGGCACGATATTCCTCTCGCAGCCTGACAACTTCTGCCCTCAAACGTTCGGAATAAGGGTTGAGAGCTTCTGCAGTGGGGAGATACTCCGAATTCGACTCTGGTAAAGCGCTAGTTGGATTGGCATTTGAACCCTGAGCGCTAGTATTTGGCACGAAGCTGATCGGCTGCGGGTATTCTCCCGTAGCGATGGCCGTAGCAGTTGCACTGGCTGGCCCAGGCAGGGCACTGGTGTCAACTGCACCTGTAAATGTTGGTTCGCCTTGAAGATCCAGCTTCCGTGGATCGCTAATGGTTTGGGAAACTTGAGTCAGCGGAATGCTGTTAATTTGGGGAACCATCGGCGCTGAAATATTGTTCAGACCTTCCAGGTTCGCCAGGGGAGACACAATTGGCACTGTGGGCGCGGGTGCTGCAACGCCAGCACCGGCTATTTCCGGGGTAGACGAACTGGGGTTCAAAGATGCGGGAACCGAACTCGCCGCCCAGACAGATGTAGAGTTGGAGGCAGAATAAGAGGCTGCCGCCTGCACCGCTAGATTATTTGACCCAACTTGGGGAATTTTCAGCCGTTGATTTACATTCAGCAAGTTGGGGTTGCCGAGCTTGTTGACGGAGATCAGATCTGTGGGCGATACCCCATGACCTTTGGCGATCGCATCTACCGTATCTCCCGGACGCACGCTGTAGAGAACCTCAGCCGGCCGGGCGGTACTTCCCGCAGGGGGGACTAGCACAGCCGAGGGCAAACTGGGTGTTGCCAAAGACTGTTCAATTGACTCGAATGCTCGATCATCGGGCGATGCTGCTTGACCTTCCCCGGAATTGGGAATTACAGGTGTGGCATCGAGGTCAGGAATAGTTGTCCCAGTTGCATATCCGGGGGAGGTCAGCGTCGGTGCTGACTCGGGCAAAAATGCCGCAGGTGTAGATAAATTTGCTCCCCCCTCCGACCCGAACATAGTTCGACCCGATTCTGTGGTGCGGTTTTCCTGTTTTTTCAAACTGTCGATCGCCCCGTCTGCATTCGGGATTTCGATCAAACTCTGTTCCGGTACCGCCGTGACCAGCGGGGTCGCTGCGGTTGATGGCAGCGCTGTCATGGCTGCACTATCCAATGGCTCGGAGCCAGTCAGATTTAACTCTTGTTCGGGATTGACCGTCGCTGCGCGATCTAGCGAAGCCGATGTGCTATAGCCGGCGTTCTGTTGTGGTGTGGCTTCCGTCGCAGTCGGAATTCTGAGCTGTTGGCCAACTTGGAGTATGGTATCGGGTTTGATGTCGTTGGCAGTTGCTAGTGCCAACGGTTCAACTTCATAATCCCGAGAAAGCTCCCAAAGGCTTTGCCCCTCCTGCACCTTAACCGTCGCGGGTTCATAAGGTGATCCGGGCTGTTCGGCCCTGGAACCGTCAACTTGTGCCGATGTAGCGGACCCGTTGGCCGATACTGGCTGTACTTCAGCGGTGGATTCTGATGTCGGTGCGAGTTCAGACGCGCGAGCGCTGTCTCCATTTCTCGGTAGCAGGATGCCAGAAGCACCTACCGATATTGCCAGCCCGATCGTGGCGAGAGAGCGAACTCTGCCTGTGCTGAGCGTTGTCTGTTTGGACGGTTCCGCAGAACCGTCTCTGTCGATTTCACTAGCCTGAACAGGCTTAATTTGGGGATATGTTCGTTTCAAAAAAACGACCTCCTACTGAGAAGCGCTAACTGTCCTTGGAAACACTCAAGGGGATCGCATGACGCTGAGTTATCAACAAGCAAAAATATTCTGATTGTTGACAGCTATCATGCTTAGGCCAGATTACCTTGCTTTTTTAATTTAGACAAGCTCAAACCGTCAGAAATTTTAAAATTCTCGGTCAAACCTGCTGCAATTAACCCCACAAGCCTTACACCGCAATAGCTGGAACGAATACATAAAATCTTCGTTCCGTTAAGGCTCTGAACTCTTACCTATTATCCGACTGTATGCTAATTTCCGGACACCCTACAACCGTATATTTACTAGATATAGTGTTCTAACCCAAGCTGGTGCTCGCTGACGCCCTAAATCGCTAAAATCCTCGGTTTTTGTTGCTGAATCATCTTGCGAGTAATTTGGTGTTGCTGATAACAATCTGTTTTTGAATGAATAAAATATATTAATCTCGGCTATCTATATTTTCACTGCTTTGATACAAATTTCTTATATTAAAAATGAGATTTGGCAACCTCCGGCAGCTATTAAATATCTATATATTTATGTGTTGATAATGATTTATCCCAGCTCGCCCAACTGTCGTTTAGCCTCAAATAAACCCACAGCAGCGCTGACGGAGAGGTTCAAACTCCTGACTCCCGGCTGGCTCATCGGAATAAAAACTGTGGCGTCGCAGGCATCCAAGACGAATTGAGGAATGCCGACAGTTTCCGAGCCAAACATCAGCCAGTCGCTGGGCTGAAATTGGAATTGGGTGTAACTGCATCGCCCGCCAGTGCTGAATCCGATCGATCGCCCTCCGCGCTCCTGCCGACAAGCCAGAAAAGCCGCTAAGTCTTCGTGGCAGTGGAGATTGACGTAGGGCCAATAATCTAAGCCGGCCCGTTTCAGGTAGCGATCGCTAATTTCAAACCCCAGCGGGCCGACTAAATGGAGTTCCGTGCCTGTGGCAGCGCAAGTGCGGGCGATATTGCCAGTATTCGGGGGGATTTGCGGGTGAATCAAGACAAGTTGGGGCATGAAGCTAATACAATTTGAGATTTGAGATTTGAGATTTGAGATTGGGGATAATTGATTACACAAGGGTTTGGAGCTTGCTTACCGTTACATTTTTTTGGGGGAACCAGTATAACTGAAAGCGCGAATTTACAGCCATTGGGAAATGTAGAAATCTACCCAAAGGTATAGAAAATTCATAGCTTTTAGTTATATGGTATCCGTCCTCCCATTGATTAAATATTCTGATTTGTTTTTGATTGCCCCCTTTCAAGCAACTAACTGGGCGCACAAGTTGTCTTCGAGCTCGAATTCTTGGTGAGCCATGCCATCAATCCCTTGGAGAATAATACTGCGGGTGTCCAAACCGCGATCGTGAAGTTTCAACCACTGCTGGGCGGTGTTGCCTTCCCGGAGAATTTTTTTGAGCGGCGAGAGAAAGCAACTAAAGCCGCGTTTTTTGGCAAAAGGCCAGACTTCCTGGTAAATTTCCTCAATCCAATCTCGCGCCAAAATCTTTCTGCCATCTTGCCAGTGGGTAAGTTCAGCATCCAAACTTTGCCGCGATGCAGCAATTTCGTTGGCATCTGTGAGGGCAACTAAGTCTTGGTTGCGGGTGGCTGCGGGCAAGGTGCTGAGTTCTAAGGGGTCTAAGCTGGGGTCTTCCATCATCTGCCAAATGCGAGCTTCTAGTAAGGCAGTGATGGCCAACAAAGCCAGAGGATTGACTTCGAGGTCGCAAATTCTCAGTTCGAGGCGGTTGAGACAGTAGGGACGACGATCGCCATTTGGGCGCACAGCAGACCACAAATGGCGGACATTTTGCATGGTGCCGAGTTCTAACTGTTCTTCAGTCCACTGGATGTAATGCTTGTGACTTTCAAACAGGGGGACGATGGCGGGAGTTTTGGGAAACAAACCCCACCGAGTGGAATGATAGCCGGTGACTTCGCCGTCGAGGAAGGGAGAAGAGGCGCTCATGGCAAGGTAAAGCGGTGCTTCTACGCGGGCGAGGCGGATGGCGCGCATCAGCATTTCTGGTTGGGAGATGCCGATGTTGATGTGAATGCTGGCGGTGACGACTTTGGTGCCGTAGGTTTGCTCGATGTAGGTGTGGTAGGGGTTGTTGGGATCGGATCGGTAAAATCGATCGCTCCCTCCGAGAGACAGGGTACTTCCCGGCAGCAAGGTATAGTCGCCCAATTGTTTTAAATACTCGCGCAGCCGGACTCGTGGCTTGACTAAGGCACACAACAGGCGATCGTAGCTGCACAGCGGGGCCGTCGTGTACTCCACATTGCGGCTATCAGGCTCCCGGACAAATCCCTCTAGATCGGCAACTATGCGATCGGAGAGACCGACAACCTCGCCTTCGGGCGTGCCGGTATACATTTCTACTTCAAAGCCTTTTGATAGCAGCACGTTTGTTCCTCAGCTAAGTTGAGTGCTAGTTTCTAGTATCCCAAAAATTGACCGGTTCGTACTATCTGCCACAGGGCAGAGTTGAAATTTTGGGCGGCTGGCACTGAAACCGGGTGTTTCGGCGCCAACAAGTTCGATCGTTTGTGTGTTAGTTGCAGCCGTGCAAGGGGCAAATGCTGGCAGCGCAAAGAGTTTCCGAGGCGGTTTTCGGGTGCCAAAGGCTGTTTGTTTGATCGAGTTTGTGTTTGATTCGGCATTCGGGGCGATCGAACTTATGGTGAAGAGAACCCACTCCTGCCTCAGTTCGACATCTGTTTTCTGCCTTGAGAAGGATAGCCGCAGATATATCTTGGGTGCGATTCTAAAAGAGGACTCTGCAATATTTTTGAGCTATTATTAACTCGTGAGAACTCCTGTGAAAGAGCAAGAAAGAACCCCTCCCAATTTTTGGAATATGGTAAGCAATTTAGCCTTAGTCCGGTTTTTGCTTTTATTTGCTTCAGGTTGGGCTGGACTGCAACTTTTAGCTTACTTTGAAACCGCAGTCGCGGTTTTCACGATTGCTGCACTCGTGGCTTTTTTGCTCAACTATCCGGTGCGAACTCTCCAGCGATTGTTACCGAGAAGCTTAGCTGTCGCCTTGGTTGTCTTGTTCACCATTTTAGTTTTTGGCGGTCTCACCGTCACCGTAGGCGTCACTCTTTTATCTCAAGGACAGCAATTAATTGACAGCATGACTGAATTTTTGAATGCTCTGGCGCCTCTGTCGGACCGCATCGAAGCATTCCTGCGGGCGAGAAACCTGCAAGTCAACCTGCAAGTTATTGAGGAACAACTGCGAAATCAAGCTTTGGCTGGAGTTGTGTCGAGTATTGCTTTTTTACAAGTATTTTTAACCAATTTATTGAATTTAATATTAATTATGGTGGTGGCTTCTTTCATGTTACTTGATGGAGAGAGGCTGTGGCTGTTAGTTCTCAAATTTATACCTCGACACCTCCACAGGCGTTTAAGTGTAACAATAGAGCGAAACTTTTTAGGATTTTTTCAGGCACAAATTTTGTTAATGTTATTTTTGACAACAGCAAGCTTTGTAGTTTTCCTGTTGTTAGGCGTGAAATTTCCTTTAATTTTAGCATTTATTATCGGATTGTTTGATTTAGTTCCGGGGATAGGAGCGACGCTGGGAATTAGCTTAGTTTGTTTTATTGTATTGTCTCAAAGTGTGTGGCTGGCTTTGAAAGTATTGGCAGCTTGCATTGTTTTGCAGCAAATTCAAGACAACTTTATTCATCCGAGACTGATGCAAAATTCGCTTAACCTCAATCCGGTAGTGGTATTTTTTGCACTGTTAGTAGGCGCGAGAGCAGCAGGACTTTTAGGTATATTTCTGGCGATTCCGCTAGCGGGAGTGATAGTTAGCTGGTTTGACATTGAAGAAATGCAAGCGGAAGGTTAATTGATACAGCCATCCTATTTTATATCAAATCCGGCTGAAAAATTCGGTTTTAACTTACCGACTACAAGTCCCATGTTTCAAAAACTCTCCTGTACCCAACGCGAAACTAAAAGTAAAGAGAAAAAAGCAACGTATGGTACAAATTACTACCTAAAGTCAATGAATAAATTGCAAGTCAGTAGGAAATCTTTCTTCTTCTGGTTCTGGATCATAAATGTAATCGCAGTCAAAACGCAGAGCTTGAGAGTGGCGGCTGATAGAAAATCCGCAATTACTCACCATTTCTGTAGTAAAAGTTGCCATGACTAACTCAATGAGCCTTCTGTAGGAAATGTTAGGTAGTTGAACGTAATAGGTGCGTCTGGCAAAAAAGATTCTCTCGTCTTTCGGTAGAATTATGCCATTAATTCTATGTGCGTGTTGAATCGGCTTGATATAGGTTTCAATAAACTGGGACTGATTTTTTTGCAGTCTCGCTAATCTTTCGTGTTGCAACCAGCTCATTTGAAACACAATTTTAATAAATTCAAAGCCCAAAATGTAGTTAAAAACATTATTGCGTTCTTCTGTACTCAAGACGAAGCGGAGTGCAGATTCTAAATATTGGTCTGTTTCTCGGCGCGATTGTTGAGCTGAGTGGATATAAAATTGTTTGATGTAGCTTCTTAAATCTGATTCGTTTAATTGTTTTTTGACTCGGAATCTGATTAAATACTCTTTGACTCGGTGTAGAGTATCTACATCTTCAAACATTTTTGAAACTAAACCGTCGGCTGTATAATTATCTAAAAATTCGGCTTGCAAGTCGGGAGTAGAGGCGCACAATATGTAGCAGAGGGACAAGACATAGCGCCGTTGGTTCCAAGGCAAGCTTTGAGCCCAATCTTTAACTTCTACAGGGAGTTTTTGGAGCACGGTATCTGTGTGGGGGAGTTGAGCAAGGTCGGCATATTTATGTTTTTGTTTAATCATTGCCTGAAACCTTATATTAGTAAGTATACAGAGCAGTAGATCGCAGATGATGGGAGAGGGGAGCTGCGAGGGAGGGCTGCAAGTTATTCTGTCTTATTTTATTGCCATCTATCTAAATATACATTCTGTAGGGAAGAGCGGGGGTGATCTGTCTCACACTTTTGCGAATTTTAAATCACAAATGCTAGCTCTTCGCATCACATTTGGGGGTGGCGAGTGTCACCGATAAAACTTATTCACGTCACCGGAGCAACAGCGGGTTTCGTTGAGGATTAAGTCGGGTGATGCATAAGTTTTTGTTAGTAATGATTACTGAGATCAATCATGAACTTGACTACAAGTATTTTCCCGGAAAATCAGTGCCAAGACTTAACTTTTCGCGATCGCCTCGTGCAACCAGTGCGACAGTGGCTCGATAGCATTGCAGTAGGAGAGCCACCAGTAACTCAGTGGTGTGCCAACTTATACCCTGCGGGTATCATTGTGAGAGAGATATCTAGTTATTGGGACACCATCTTTTCTACATACCGCCTATATGCAAGCTTAATCCTGTGTATGAGGAATTAGTGGGGTTGCGTTTTCGATTGCTCTCGTATTTGGCTGACGTATAGGGGGAAGATGTAACGCCGTACTGCTGATTGAGGGGTGTCATACCTCGATCGCCCATTGATATCAATTATTTATGGGGTCTGCGCTCTGGTAGTTGCGAGAGCCATAATTTAAGCCATAATTGTTGATAATATCAATGGATGCCTCTCGATAGGAGTGGGTATCCATCGTGGCGCTTAAGCCAAAAATACATCAAACGGTAGCAGCAAAAACAATCACTATAAAAATAATTTAATAATCTACGTGGGATCAGGGAAGTGAATATGTTTAACGCAACTGAACTGCTGATTAAGGCTTTTGTCAATCGCCTGATTGAAGGCTACTGCCACACTTACGGCGGGTTTAAATCTGACTATGGCGAGATTATTGCTTGGGTGGCGAGTATGGCTTTAGAAAATATTGCTAATAGCGATGCTCTTTACCATAATGTCGAACACACTATTTTAGTAACCTTGGTGGGACAAGCAATTCTGGGTGGGAAGCACATCCGCGAAGGGGGTGTTTCCTGCGAAGATTGGCTACACTTCCACATTGCTTTGCTATGTCACGATATCGGGTATGTTAAAGGTGTTTGCAGGCAAGATAGAACAGATTTGGGACTGTATGCGACGGGAATAGGCGACCTGAAATTAACGCTGCCTCTGGGGGCAACGGATGCTAGTTTGATGCCTTATCATGTCGATCGTGGAAAAATGTTTATTGACGAGCGTTTTGGCGGTCACAAACTGATTGATGCTGAGCTGGTTAAGCGTAATATTGAGCTGACTCGTTTCCCAGTTCCTGCAGATGAAGATTATCAAGATACTGTCAATTATCCAGGTTTAGTTCGCGCTGCTGATTTAATTGGTCAGTTGAGTGATCCACGATATTTGCAAAAGATTGCGGCGCTGTTTTATGAGTTTGAGGAGACTGGGCAAAATCTGGTTTTGGGCTATCAGAACCCGGGGGAGTTGCGGGATGGTTATCCGAAGTTTTATTGGAATGTGGTTTATCGATATGTGAAGGATGCGATCGGCTATTTGGAACTGACGCAGCAGGGGAAACAAATTGTTGCTAATCTCAGCGCAAATGTGTTCCGGGTGGAGCATTCTGAGGCGGAAGTTGAGGAGGTGGCTGTAGTTCGTTAGACTTTGGGTTGAGTTGGGGCGATCCTTCTGGTTACTGATGCGATCGAAAGGGCGATCGTCCCATTTCAATGTTAAGCTTGTGAATTGTTCTCTGTAGGGCGATCGCAATATAGTAAAATATGGCTATACCCGCAGCACCAAGCAAGTATTTAAATGTTTTGATTGTCATTGGCAGATAGATTGAGTCGTTAAAGCCCTAAAAGAGAGTGAAAACTAACCATGAAATTCATTAATCCCAAAACCGACTTTGCCTTCAAAAAAATATTCGGTGGCAATGAAAGCAAACCAATCTTAATCAGCTTTCTCAATGCGATGATTTATGATGGCAATCCCACCATCACCGACTTAGAAATCATCGATCCGTATTTACCATCAAGAGTCTCCTATCTGAAAGATTCTTACCTGGATGTCAAAGCAAAGCTGGCACTAGGTCAAACTGTAATTATCGAGATGCAGGTTTTAAATGTGGCATCTTTTGCGAAGCGGGTGATTTACAATGCTGCGAAAACTTACTCAACTCAACTAGCTCGTGGGGATGGTTACTTTAGATTGAAACCAGTAATTGCTTTGACAATTACTGATTTTGAAATGTTTGATAATGACCGTGAAGTAATTTCTCACTTTGTCTTTAAAGAGAAACAGCGTTTGTTCGATTATGTCGATCCAGAGATTGAACTGATTTTTATTGAACTGCCCAAGTTCAATAAAAAAATAGATGAGTTAGAAACTTTGACTGATAAGTGGGTTTATTTTATGAAAAATGCTCCCAGTTTAGAAGTGGTACCGCAAACAATGGAAACAGTCTCGGAAATACAGCAAGCTTTTGCTATTGCTGATGAAACTAACTTGAACCCCGAAGAGTTGAAAGATTTAGAAAGTCGCGAGAGGTATATTCAGGATCAACAAGGGGTACTTCTTAAAGGTATTGAAGAAGGACTTGTGCAAGGACTTGTGCAAGGACTTGTGCAAGGAAGAGAAGAAGGAAGAGAAGAAGGACTTGTGCAAGGAATGCAGCAAGGAATGCAGCAAGGAATGCAGCAAGGAATGCAGCAAGGAATGCAGCAAGGAATGAGAGAAAAGGCTCTGGAAATTGCCAGACAACTTCTCAATGTCCTTGACAATCAAACCATTAGTCAAACTACTGGTTTGAGTGTTGAAGATATCCAAAACTTGCGGGAGGGAACGAAGCAATCCCAATAAAATGCGTAATTCATGATAGAAGTCAGCAATCCTGTTGATATTGAAGCGCTAAATCTTCGATGAGTTCAACCATTGCGCGAACCATCGGCATTTTAGTGAGAATTTCGATCCAATACCATTGTCCGTTGGGATTGAGTTCGATAAAATAAAGCGTATCGTCGTCGTCGCGAATGATATCGAATGCACCAAAATTTAAACCTAACTCATCAAGCATTTGATGCAGTTTGTTGAGGTAATCTATCGGCAGTTGATCGGGAACGTGAACGAGTTTGTCTGGTTCGGCGACGCGCCAATCTAAGGTCACGTCTGCATCGTTGGTATGTTCGGCATCAATGCGGCAAACAAAACTTTGCTTACCAATTAACGTAACGCGATATTCTGCTTTCTTTTGAATGCGTTTTTGAATGAAAACAGGTGCTAATCGAATGCTCTCTCGAAATGTTTCAAGTGTTTCTACATCAATGGGGCGAGTATAACACGAATACTGTTTTCCATCATGTAAGAATCCAGAATAGCACATCGGTTTGACAATGCACTTTCCCTGTTGTGTTACAAAGTTGCAAGCCGCTTCGTATGAATTGGTGACGAGTGTTGGAGGGATAGTAATTCCTAGTTTGTGAGCAATTGGGATTTGGTTGATTCGATGTGATGGTAATCTAATTTTGTAGTAGTGATTGACCCATCTGGCTTTGGGATAGAGTCCCGACAGGGAATAAATTAAAGATTCTGTTTCCTGTTGACAATACTTGATTGCCCACTCATCATTAACTTCTGGAAAAACTTGATAGTCTTCTGGTTTCCGCCACCAAATTATGCCAACATCTTGAACTTCTTTCAAGGAGTCTTCAAAAGACAAAAAACTTTGACTGGGATTGCCAGAAGCTTGCCATTCATAAAAATACTGACTTTTTTGAATGAAACTTTCTGAGTTCAATCTAATTGCTTGAATCTTAGATTTTTGCAATTCTTGTCTAACGATAATCTTCGATTTTTGTAATTCTTGTAATTTTTGGATAACGATATCCGCATGAATGTCAGTCTCGGAAGTCACGATTAAAAGGTTGGTCATAACTCAATACGGTTTACTTAAGGCTTGGGAGGCTTTAAGATATTAAAAACAGGAGCATTCATTTTTATTCCAGTACCTCTGTGTTTAACTTTTTTAGATTTAAATTTTGAAACAGGTTTTTTGACAACTCT
>Ga0163147_10001227_pt1 | contig 39526 bp, 30 predicted proteins | sample OliLakLV19MP6G1_FD_148597 | JGI IMG/M metagenome (GOLD analysis project Ga0163147, IMG submission 148597) | Freshwater microbial mat bacterial communities from Lake Vanda, McMurdo Dry Valleys, Antarctica- Oligotrophic Lake LV.19.MP6.G1 | ecosystem: Environmental > Aquatic > Freshwater > Lake >...
ATCTTCAATCCAAGATAAAAACTTTACGTGCCACCACTTGCAATACTAAAGCAGCCTGATATCATAATAAGAAGATGAGCACCCAGAGCCATGATCATCAAATTTCAACTACGCTAGAGACATCCCCCCGAATTCCGGTTTTGAAGTATCGTCGAAATGCGTGGATTAGCCCGAAGTGAATTCATTGGGTTTGTAGTTGAGTCTTCACCGTCGGTAGTGCCGGAAGTTTTCTCAGAAGACCCATTCGAAGAGTCGACAGAGATTTTCTTGTTTCGGATTTCCATATAACAGATCAACTCTTAGAGACTTTCTTTTTGTTCGGTAGTCAGTTCACCATCCGTTGCGATAGTGCTTTCTATCGACACTATCAAATTGCCCACACCATTTTTCTTTTGATCCAAATTGAGATAATGCACTATGGTTCCGTCTTGTTTAATGACAAGGTCACTGCCAGTGGTGTCTCCACGAGGCATCTTTACTGTGAGTTGCGATGCTTGCTCCAGAGTCGTTTTCAATTCGGGATTCAACTTCGAGGCCATGTCTTTCCCTTCTGGTGAGAAGGAAAAGGTCTTGACGGCGCGGTCTTTGAACGTCTCAAGCATCGTTTCATACTGAGGCGAAACCGATCGATCGGTAGGCTCCAGTTGATTAGACAAGATCGAAACCCGACTAGTTTGTAACTCAGCACCACTGGGGTTAGGCGAATCCGTGATTCGCGCGGGCTGAATCGAAAACGACATTTCCGATACTGCTTCAGTGATCAATTTTAGAGCCGAGGATGATTTCGGCGAGGCATCATGGGAATTCGCTACTTCTTTGACCATGGTTTCGCTTCCTTTTCTAATGACGTGTTACAAGTTCAGTACAAGACGAGCGACGAAACATGTCGTCGCTGGTTCAATCCAACGCGGCGCATTTATTTTGTTTATCCGAAAACTGTGTCTCAACGAGTTTTCTCAACTTCTCAGAAGATTCTGCATATCATCTGTGACAATCTTGGGTCATGGAATCGCCGATCAAATACACACGCAATAATCAACGCGCAATAAGCGACTTCATTTCTTGGAATCCGAGCCAATTTAAATTACGGACGAAATTAGCAGTTCTTGCTAGGAGCTTTTGCCGCACGTTTGAATTGTTGAAAGTCAAAAAAATTGTTGAGGTGCGGCGCCACTTTTGTCGCCGTGTGTTATGGTTATATTACGATATTCGAATATGTCCATGCTTTAGAGCGCTGCAGAGCTGCTCGTGACGAGGCTTGCCCTATACATGCTTAATCCTACAGTAGACAAAACAGCTCCGGAAAGTTCGACGAGCCCAGAGAAGAAAAAGAATTACAGCGTCGAGATCTGGTCGGCTATTTTTTTACTTTGTATCGCTTTACCACTAAATGTAGGGGTTGCAATTGCGTCAGGGGTGCCGGCTGAGTTCGGCATCATATCAGGTGCAATCGCTGCACTGGTGACGGGTTCGCTTTCCGCAAGCCCGGTTTTGATCTCGGGTCCTGATGCCGGAATTGGTGTTCTGGTTTTCGAAATAATCCAGAAGCACGGCATTCAGAGCCTCGGTGTAACTGTGTTTCTCGCTGGTCTGATGCAACTCACGATCGGTCTCACCCGATCGAGCAGGTGGTTCAAAGCCGTGTCACCAGCGGTGGTCAACGGGATGTTGGCGGGTATGGGTTTAATCATTGTATTCACCCAGTTTCATATCATGCTGGATGACACTCCGAAAGAAACCGGCTTGATGAACCTTTTGCTCATACCGGAGGCACTGCTCAAAGGGCTTACCCCGACTTCAGAAACAAGCCATCAAGAAGCAGCTCTACTCGGCATCGCGACAATCGCGGTGGCATGCGCCTGGGTGCGATTTGCTCCTGAGAAACTCAAGCAAATTCCAAATGCACTGATTGCAATTGTCACGGTTTCCGCGGTTACATGCTTTCTTGGACTGCCAGTCAATTTTGTTTCGCTTCCACCTTCGCTGGTAGCAAATGTTTCGGTGATGTCACTGAGCTCAATCATGAACGCGCTCGGAAACCCTGAGCTGCTCTGTGCTGCGGGAATGATCGCGTTTATCTGCAGTGCACAATCATTGATTACATTGAGCGCGATAGATAATACCGCCGTGCGCAGTAAATTCGCCTACGATAAAGAATTAATCGCGCAAGGTATAGGAAACACCATCTGCGGTGCGCTGGGAGTGTTGCCAATCGTTGGAGTTTTACTCAGAAGCGTAGCAAACTCTCAGAACGGCGCTGAAACCAGACTTCCCAACATATTGCACGGGACCTTGATGGTAACAGCCGTTTTGCTTTTGCCTAAACTGTTACAGTCAATTCCGACTTGTGTACTGGCGGCCACACTGGTGCTTATCGGTGTGCGTATGGTGCGCGGCATCTTGAGGAACGTCAAATCTTATCAGCGCGGTGAATTGAATGTGTTTGCAATCACTGTTTTAGCAATCGTTTGCACTAATTTATTCGCCGGAGTTGCGATTGGTTTTGTTGCCGCCGCGTTCAAACAATTGCGAGAGCTGTCCGATCTCGAAGTTCGTTTAGAGCGAAAAAGAGACAGCCGGGAATTGATTTTGCATTTAAAGGGGGCCGCAACTTTCCTCCAGCTTCCGAAGCTTAGCGAAGTACTGGAGCGTATTCCGGAAGACGCGGAATTGCATGTTCGTCTGGACAAACTTAGACATATCGATCATGCATGCCTTACACATCTGATTCAGTGGGAACGAGATCATCAGGGACGTCTAGTAATCGATTGGGCGGAGTGCTCGATACAAATGCGCAGGTTTGACGACATCAGGAGGCAACGGATTGCGGTACAACAAGTCAACGAATTCAGTCCGGCTAGCGAAACCGGCGCCGGATGAGCGCCTGCAAAGCCTCGCTACCTTGACAATGGCAAATTCCTCTATAAATTCGCAAATTACATGTTACGATGAAGCAGTTAATGCTGATCTAACAACGTGCACGCTGTCGATGGATCGAAAAGTTGTTTCCGAAGAACTTTCGCGCTTTTTTGGAGTGCTTGCTCATCCATTGCGTGTTTTGATCGTTGAAGAACTTCGCAATGGTGAGTTGACGGTCACCGACCTGAAGGACGCGCTGGATATGCCCCAAGCGTCTGTTTCTCAGCATCTCGGAATTTTACGAGCCAACCGCATTGTGTTAGAGCGCCGCGAGGGTCGACACGTTTTCTATCACCTTCGTCAGCCTGATCTCGCCAACATCGTCGTTCAATGCATCGCGTTTGTTGCACCGGACGATATCGAATCTAAACGGATAATCACGGCACTCGATTCGGCAAAATCGACCTGGACGCAAAGCAGTTCCGGGAAAGCCGCAAAACGAAACCGTGGTCGCTAGGCAGCAGTTTAGCCGACGCTAGGTCCGGATTATACCCTGACTTTGTGGTCGTTAAACCACCGCCACGATCACCGAGAAGGTCGGAGCAAGGCACTTACGTGCTCTTGACACCGTGAGTCCAAATCTGATAAAGTGTTCATATCAACATATTACAACATTGCAATATGTCGACACCACAGAAAAGTGATTTTCGCTGAAAAGCGTACGGATCGATTTTCTGCGCGAGGAAGATATATGTTTTTTACTAGATCGAAAAGAAAAAAAGAAACGATAGCGAAAGGGAACTCTCAGAGTTCACTGAATCGTCCATCAAATGAAGTTCACTTGCTTGTACCAATACAAGACGATGACCAGGGCACGCTTGCTATCTCTGTTTTGAAGAACAGTCACGATGACAGAGTGAAGAGCATTCGCTTGTTTCACTGCGTTGAAGATCGCCTGGCAAACGGTGGATTCGTTAGCGCGGTAGACATTATTCAAACCTCCGACAACCAGAATGAGAAGCTGGAAAATTCAATCTTAAAACTACAACAGCTCGCTCACCGCTTGTCCGAAGACCTCCCGGGTGTGCGGGTTACAGTAAAATCCAGATTGCATCCGTCGGTCTCCGGATCGATAGTGGATGAAGCCAACCTGATTGACGCAACGATGATTTTGTTTGTGCAAGATCCAAAACGAAAAAGACATTGGTTGATACCTGGTATCAGCAATCGAGTTTTAAGAACGGCATCAACTCCTGTACAGATCATCAAGCCGAGTCGCGATCAACAGGACCGAGCTCAGCTGTTCGTTGCATAAAATTTGCAGGTTTAAATAGCAGGTTTAAATGGCAAGTTAAACAACAAGAGCGAAATGACCAGCAGTGTACGCTAGCAAAACTAGCCACCGAAAAGAAATTGAAAACTGTTTGTGCTATACAAAAATCAAGCCGTTTCTTTGAGTAAGAGTATGAAATCATCACATAGCAATCTAATAAAAAATCTTTTGCTATCGATTACTTTGTTCATGCTTGCGGTTACCACTCTGGATTTTTCGCACGTTTATTCCGGCTCTGGAAGCGACCTTTGCGCGGGCAGTCAAGTCGCGTTTGAATCTGCTGTTCAATTGCCATCATCTGAAGATTCGTTATTCGAAGAGTTGGATGATCCGGACAAACCCGGAACGAAACGGCGCATGCCTGTCGCATTAGCGAACAGCATTAGCCTGAAAAATACCGGCAACCTCGACAACTCGCCATCGCACATTAGTAGCTGTCCTCTAGCGCGTCCAGTGCCATGTCCGATTGAGGTAAAAACTGTTTCGTGGCTTGAAAAAGAAAAAGCTCACCTCGAAGTAATAAAAGCGCAGCCGCTCTGGCTGCGGTTCAGCGTCCTTCTCATTTGATACTGTAACCGAAATTTCCAAGTCATCCGGTCGCGCTAAATCTGCACGCGGAGGGCTTCTGTGTATGTTTCTGTGGTTACTGAAACCAATTGAATTGGTTTTATCATTGAAGGAATACAAATTATGTGTGGTCATAAAATTACCGAGAGCAATGTCTCTTGCTCATATTCTCTATCTGTGCCGAATTACCAGGTCTACGATCTACAAACGATCATCATTACGTGTTCAGAAATCGAAAGAAAATTACCAGAAGCCGATCTCCAGCGACTGCACCCTTACGCGTATTTGACACTACCAGGCGGACGGTTCGCAGACCCTGTCGACCAGGACTGTTCCGCCGACGCGCTGTGTTTTTTAGAAGCACTGATGATGAGCGCAAAATCTGTCGAAGATATCGTTGTTTGCTTTCACACTGGGTGCAAATATTTTGATACAAGACCAGATAAAGAGCAAAGCGTCATTCCGCTGTTCAACGAAAACCTCGACCGCGACCTGGATATCATTCACGCACCTCAACATGAGACCTTCTCTGGATCGTTCGCCGATGAAAATCTGTTGATTCCGGTGCAGCGTAAATTGGCTTCGGAACTCAGCGTACTGGAAAGTGTTTGCAAACGGAACAAGCAGCTTGCTTCAAAAAGGCTGAAATTCCACGGATGGTTGTTTGAACCGGAGATTGACTGGGTGTCATTCTTGGATCATGAAACCGGTCAGTTTCTGCCGTTAAACGCGAGTTCTATTGCGTAAGGTTCGTTTTTTCTATTGCAGCGCCAAACATTATTAGCGAAACCAAAGTCTTTTAGCCCCAACAACACCACCGATATCAGCTATGTTGAAATTCCGGTCCGGTTCGTCCGACCGAATTTTACCTGGCTGATATTTTTTTCCTCAAACCTGCGCTGCACCGAGCCCTTCAGAGCCGCAGGGATAGCTGCAAAAACCAGGGAATGTAGTATTGCTTAGCCGGACCGCCGTTCTTGCTAAGGAAGACGAAAGTTCCACCTCCGGAACACTAGGCGGACCGAGCCCTTCCAAGACCGAAAACGGTACAGCCAAATGACCAATCAAGGCGCACCACTTTCCTGGAAAGAAAAATTCCACATCATCATTTTTGGGCACGACACTGTCGGCGGCAAGATGTTCGACATTATGCTACTGATAGCGATTCTCGCAAGTGTGTTGACTGTAGTATTGGAAAGCGTCCAAGCGCTGCGAGCGCAATACACCACGTTTTTCTTCTGGTCTGAATGGGTTTTTACCGGACTGTTCTCGGCCGAATATTTGCTTCGTATTTATTGCGCTAAAGATCGCAAAAAATATATTTTCAGTTTCTTCGGAATCATTGACGCAATCTCGGTTCTACCGAGTTTCATAGACATCATATTCGGTGGCGCGCATTACATGATGGTGGTGCGGGTTCTTCGAATGCTTCGGATTTTTCGCATTCTCAAACTCAGTCGATACCTCTCAGAGGCTGATGTCCTGGGCAGAGCGCTACTTGCCAGTCGTCCGAAGATAATTGTGTTTCTCGGCACGGTACTAACTGCGGTGGTCGTGATCGGCGCAATCATGTACATCATCGAAGGACCAGAACACGGTTTCATCGACATACCGAAAAGCATTTACTGGGCGATTGTGACGCTCACTACCGTCGGATATGGCGACATCGCGCCCGCGACGCCACTGGGTCAAGCCTTTGCGTGCCTGGTCATGATCATGGGTTACGGCATAATCGCCGTGCCTACCGGGATTGTGTCGGTTGAACTGCATCAAGCAGCGTTTAAAGCCGTAAAGGGACTCAGGTGTGCCGAATGCGGCGGCATGGATCACACGCCGGATGCGCGATTCTGCAAGCATTGCGGGAATTTCCTGGGTCTCGAACTCTAAGCAGGCTGACATTTTAATTCGCGTTTTGCAGCAAAGTACCGAGTTTTGGGTTTAATGAATTAGGCAACCAAACTTTTGGAGATCTTATGGCAGCGCGACCCGGTCAAACCAATGAAATATCAGCTCCCGAGGACAAAACGGTGAGCACTGGGTCCGCAGACGCCGCTGCCCAACCATTGCAGGGCGAATCGCCGTATCAGTCCACGAACGGACTGGCCGAGATGCGTACCCTGGCTGACAAAACGGCTCAGGCTGGCGGAACCAGTGGGATTCCGGAAGTTTCGTGGGCTAAGACTGTCGAAAAGGCGCAAGATGGCGGTTTGGAACGTCAGGCTCAGGCTCAAGCCGGTTCTCCGAAGGAAGCCATTGGCAATCAAGTGACGTCCATGATATTTCCAAACGGCGACCGCACTCTCGAATCACTGCGCCAAACCAATCCGAAGCTCGCTGGTGAAATTGATAAGGCTGTTAAAGTTTTGGAAGGCAAATCTCCTGAAGTGCAGGCCGAAACACTCCGCGTAATGGGTGAACTCTATAGAGGTATGGACCCTAGACCGACCGACAATCGCGAATCCAAGGCACACCTGCTACAGGTGCGAAGGGATCCAGCGTATGTTCCTGGGATCTTGAATAAGGCTAACGAATTGGTCAAAATGAAACCAAAAGAACGCATGAACGAAACTCTAAAACTAAAAATCGAAATTCGCACAATGCATTTGGATGGCGGCAATCTCTAGATTCTTGCCACCGTATCAGGTGCGAGCTCTCCGGCACTTGAAACACTATCGCAGCGATTTGAAATGCTATGCCGCAATTTGAAATACACGTTCGCAACGATTGAAACGCTATCACATCACATTTGGGCAGCGAAACTATTTGCGAGCTTAGCGCAAGCAGCGGCTTCCGATGTTCGGCCAAGCGCAGTCAAAAGACGAGTTCGTTGCTGGTAAATCGCCCACTGATGCGGAAACGCTTTTTTGTACGCTTCGCCCATTCGCATAGCCCGGTCGTTAACCATCAACGCTTGCTCGAGCTTACCATTAGTGTTGGCGATTTCGGCTTTGCCTAAGAGTGCGGAGATTGCAAGAAGTTTCTCCGAGTCGTCGATAGAACTGGGATTCATCGCTTTCAAATATCGGTCGTAAAAATTGTTGGCTTCAGAATACCTTTTCTCAGCTCTTAGAACTTCACCCATACGCACCAGACAGAATCGAGCAAGACGCAAATTAACAGGGGTCATTTGCTTTGCCAGGGCATTTGCTTTTTCGACCAAACGGTGCGCTTCTGAATGGTTTCCGCTAGCGATATAATATTCGCTGAGTCTGGTGTGTCGATTAAACTGCGGTTCGTCGATTTGCCCCGCGAGGGAAGCCGCATCTATAGCCTTCTTCGTATATTTAATCGCTTTCGCTCGATCTTTTGTTCTATCGCAAAACACACTGAGCGCATCGAAAATTGTAGCCATGTCAGCAGCGTTTTCTGGTACTACAGGCATCTCTGCTGCCCGATTCAGTAATTGAATTGCTAGTTCAGTTTTCTTCAAGGAGGTGGCAAAGTTGGCAATTCTGACCAAAGCAGGCACCAGCTGCGGTGACTTAGCGCCAAATCGTCTTTCCATTAGACGCAAGCATTGTTGAGCACGATCGAACGCCGACGCGTAATCGCCTTGCACCGCGAATTTATCAGCTCTGAGCAGCATCAACTGGATGCCCGGCTTCCGTTGACCGAGTGCCACGAATGGAAACACTTCCGACAAATTGTTCAGTTCTGAATCGGATACAAATTTGTTTTTTGCAACATCAAGTTTCTGCAAAGAAGGCATAGCGGCAATCTCCTTGATCGTCATCAGAGTGATCGCGGGACTATGCAATTTCAATTCCTTCAGATACTGTATTTGTCCCACCTTCGCCCCACAATTTTCGCTTAGCGCGGAGTGTGATAAATCGAGAAATTCTAGAGACTTCATCGATTGCAAATGTATTAATCCATCGTCAGTGACGTTGGTTTTATTCAGCAATAGCCTACCCAACCGGGGTAACGCACCGACTTCCTTTAATGACGAATCTCCAACGGAAGTTGCACTCAGATCTAGTGTTTCTAGCGACTTCAACTTTGACAACGAGGTCAAAGACGACACCTTAGTTGATTGCAAATTGAGGTTTTTAAGTTTGCTGCAATCTACCAGGTACTCAAGGCATTTGTCAGTTACATTACTCTCCCTGAGACTAAGAGAATCAATTGTATCTTTCGCGCGCATCGCCTTCACGTCAGCGTCCCCGTAAAAATTCTCCAGCGCTCGCTTCGGGCTGGTTGAATCCACCTGGCTGTGTTGCTTCAGCAGGCTGCGACCAGCTACGGCATACCGGTCTAAATCTCTATCGGTTGTGTGATCAACATCGTCCTCGAATTTATCGCTTCCAGTCGCTGCTTTATCATTTTTCAGCAGTTGTTCTGCAGCTTCCAGTTGACTCATACAATTTCCGCGAAACGTTTTGTTCTTTGGATCGATCTCATTCAAAGCAGATTTGTAGAGCGCCACCGCTTGTGGTGTCTTACCCCAGGCCATTAAAGAGTCCGCTCGCTGGATCATTGTTGAAGCCAAATCGTCACTGCGACCTTTCGTAGTGCAGATTTCATAAGCACGCGCGTAGTAAGAATCGGCTTCTTTAAATTTCTTTTGCTCCCGCAAAATCAATGCCTTGTAGTTATAAACAACTGCTGCAATAACTGAAGATGGATCTTTTCTCTCATGCCAAGCAAGCATAAAATTTACTAAGCGGGCAAAGTCTTTTTTTCTGTTGGCAACGGAGCAACATAACGCCAATTGATTGATGATATGTATATACCCAACTTTTAGATCCCCGGATTTTTCCATTTCCAGTTCTGCGTTCAATGCCCTATCGAAGCACTCTCGCGTGGCGGCATCATCGTGAGTTTTAAGACCGCGATTATTGTTTAATTGAATTTGCAGCAACAGTCGACTGGTGGCGGCGCGGAAAATTAAGTCGCTTCGAATCACGCGCGGCGGCTTTGATTTAATGGCCGTATCCAATATGCGATCGTAGACTGTTTGGGCCATTTGTAGCTGTCCATTTTTGCGATGCTGATCACCTTTTGGAAGAATATCGAATTGATCTAAAAGCGGATCCGCAATGCTCGCAGGCGGACTAACTGATGGTAGTACAAGAGCGGCATTAAAGTTTTGCAGAACAACTTCAGGCTCGCCTTTACCTGAGAAGGACATAAAATGTTCGAATTCCCGTTTTTGTTCAGGCTTCGGATCCGGGACACCAACACCGATGCTTTTTTCAGTTGCCTCTCTGACACCCGTTCTAGCAAAAACCAGTAGACCTGCTACAAGTCCGATCATTGCAAGTGAAATTCTCCACGCTAGAGGATTCGAATTTGATGGAACGACTTCATTTTTTTTCTCAGGCTGATCGGTCTTACTTTCCGTGACCGGCAGCTGCTGGTCATCAAAACCTTCCGCGGCAACTGCTGCTTCTAGAGCTTGAGAAAGTTCAGTCATTGTTTGATAGCGATCGTCTGCATTTTTAGCCAGTGCTTTTGCCATCACTTTTTCTATATCACTGGAATAAGTGATACCATTTTTTTCCGATAGCGTCGGTGGTGGCACGGCAAGATGCAACTGGATTGTTTCCATCGCGGTGTCCCCGCAAAAAGGCGGTGAACCGGTAATAGCCTCGAACATCACGCAACCGAGCGAATAGATATCACTTCGCCCATCAAGAGCCGCACCACGTGCCTGTTCCGGGCTGATACAGCTCGGGCTGCCAATGACCAGACCGGTTTTTGTTTTAAAGTGCGACAAACTATCCTGCACTATTTTTGCAATACCGAAATCAAAAACGTGCGCGTTTAGACTTCCATTATCCGACTCAATAACCATAATATTCGACGGCTTGAGATCGCGATGGATAACGCCTCTTGAATGAGCATGATTGATCGCGTCTGCAATTTGAGCCACTATCGCGAACGCGTCATCCAACTCTAATCGCCCACGCTTTTTCAGAACATCATCGAGAGTTTCGCCTGACTTGTACTCCATTACTAAAAATGGCTCGCGATTGTCAGTCACTCCAAAGTCCAAAGCAGTGACAATTCCGGGGTGATTGAGTTTACTGACCGCTCGTGCCTCCTGTTGAAAGCGGCTGATGTGGTGGTCATTAAAGTCATTCGCCAACAACACTTTGATAGCTACTTTTCGATCAAGAATCTGATCTTGAGCCAGGTAAACTCGTCCCATACCACCTGCACCGAGCCGGCTGATAATGGTATAACGATTCGAGATGACCTTGGGGTCATGCTCTGATAAAGATTCTGGAGGTTCGTTTACCACAAGGATTATTGGTTTTCAACGGGAACGCTGTTGCGATGAGACTACTGAATCTGTTTTACCCAGAATGTACGGCTTCTCAAATCGCTAGCGCTGTGGTCATTCGGAGTGTTCAGAAAAATTACGCAGAAAACAGAGCCTTCAGTTTCAATGCACTGGAACCAACAAATCGAGCTTCGCTCACAAAAGATCGTTTATCCTGCACTGTCGACTTGCTTTGATAGAATCAATGCCGTCACTGTTCATGACAGTAACGGCATTGCTAATTTGCTTTTAGTTATCGAATCGCCGGAGTTATCTCCAGTTGTTACGAGTGCCCCAGTAACCGACACGTCGATGCTCGAAGTCATTCAATTGGCGAGTGATATCGCGGTTCAACCTGGAGAGGCGATTGTTGAGATCGTTGCGCTCTCTGATTGTAAGGCGTCTGCCCGACATTCTCATATCCGCTTCCATCCGACTGAGTTGTGAAAGTTTGTTTTTCAGGTTTCTTGCTTCGGATCTGCTTAGTCGTCTGCTCGCAATTCCTGCATCGATTCGGGCTCGTAAATTTGCCTGTGTGGCATTAATATTTGCGCCTGCGTTGCCGCCCCATCGAGGCGTGTATTGAGCACTTGCAGGGGCAGGGGCCGCGGCCATCATAGCAATAAGTGCCACCAACGAAATTGAAGTTAATCCTTTCATATTCTATCTCCTAGAAACTGATGTTTTGTCCCTCCGTGAGGGTGCGATGTTTTCTAGGACGCAACTCGGGCAGCTGTGTTCCAACAAAGTTTTTAATATGCTAAACGGGAACATTTGGCGCCTGCGGTCCCTAGCGCTTGTTTCGCCAAACTTCGGACATTTGAATTCGCACCACTGACAATGTCATGAAATTTCAGCCGATTTTTTGTCCTTGAAAATTCAGAGATCGCTCGTTGAAGCTTGTGGCTGATGATCAATTTACTGTCGATCTTCTTTCAGTTACCTTTAATCGGGGTTTTAAGAATCAATGGTCAGCGGCATCAGCGCGTTCTCACGTAGCACCTTCACCGGGCTTCCAGTAGTGTGCTATTAATACCTCATATAGATGTACCGAACGGAGAACAAGTTTGGAGTCATCAACATCAACCGACTTCTTCGAACGCTACAGCGGCGAAGAGGACCAGTACGGCTTCAGCCTGGAATCGTGCAAGACTTCGGAGAAATATTTCCGCTTCTTGTACCAAAAATGGTTTCAGGTGACGATAGTCGGACTTGAGAATATTCCGTCAGAGGGACGCGCAGTCCTGTGCGGTAACCATTCCGGCGTGCTACCGCTGGACGGCTGCATGCTCTACGATGGCATCATACAATTTCATCCCCAGCCTCGACGGGTTCGATTTCTGGTCAACGAATTTATTCGAAGCATGCCGGTCATCGGTGATACCATCCGTGGTTTTGGTGGCGTGCCGGCAAAGTATGATGTGGCTATTGAACTGCTAAAAAAAGAAGAGCTCGTGTTGTTCTATCCGGAAGCGGAGAAGGGCACAGGGAAGTTGTTTAAGGACCGTTATGAACTAATCGATTTCAATCCCGGATTTATCAAAGCGGCGATTGAAACCGGTTCGAAGATCGTTCCGATTACCACCGTCGGTGGTGACGAAATTTATCCGCTGTTGGGGAACTTGAAACCAGTGGCTAAGATTATGGGTGCGCCTTATTGGCCCATCACACCATTTTATCCGTGGTTGCCGTTTCCTTTTAATGCGATACCACTGCCGATTAAGCTGTTGATTTGCATTGGTAAGCCAATCGATCTCGGCTATCCAGCTGAACAGGCGGAGAATCGTCCTCTTCTCGAATCGGAAGCGGCTAAAATTCAGCAAGACATTCAAGCTCAGTTGAACGATTTGTTGGCTATTCGAAAATCGCCATTCACGAAATGGGACGCGGAAGATGTGAAAGATTTTCTAGAGCACCGCAGATAGTGACAACCGTTTGTGCAATAGACAAGACGCGTTGAGAACATTGATTGTTTAAACTAACCATAACAGCGGAGTCTTAAAGAGTCGCTGAATTCTCTGCGCTGTTTTCGAGGTCTTGGTGGTTTGTCTTGGTGGTTTGTGGGTCACCCGGGCCGTCTTCGAAATCGCCATGACGTTTGGTCCAGGCAGATTCAGCTCAACCGGTCTGAGTCGATGCAGGTTCCTTATATAGATTGCGTGGGTGCAATGTAAACATTGTTGTCGTTATCAGGACTGCGGATATATCGCAGTGCTGATTGCAATAATGAATTTCATAAGCCGAGACAGCGACGCAATCAAATAATACGACGAGGAACTACAGGATGTTGACACAGCGGAAGAGCACCGCTTCTAACCCAGTTTACATGTATGCGAAATTTCGCGGAGTCTGCAAGTGCGGACGTGGATTTATCGCAGGAGAACAAATTGAATTTGATCCAGCAGGACGACACAAGCGTTGTGTTCAATGCGCTAGAAAGCGTCAATCAACTCAAAGAACACAGCCTCTAACTGGTATCGGACAAGTCATTGATTTTGACTCTTACAGTGGTGTTGTCCAACGTCTAAGAAGAATTGCGGAGCTGCCTCGTCCGCTAGCACCACATATTTCCCATGAATACTGGAAGTTGATGCAGGAGGTTTCAACAGCGCCGGAGACATCGAAATCTGTAAATCAATTCCTCCGATCGAACGCGCGCTGCTGCGCTTCCAATCCCGCCGAACGATATGTAGTCACATTGCTCGAAGACAAAATTTGCATACACTGCCTTGAGACACAAAGCAAAGGCGATCTGGTATTAATGGATTTTCCAAGCAGAGATGTGCACTGTATTTGGTGCGAATGCACAAACCTCTAATCAGTGTGGATATTATCCTTTTAAAATCGCCTTTTGAATCCTTTGCTTTTGAGCCATTATTTCCTGAATAGAGAACCGCATTAAAGGCGTCTCCATGGTCTTATTTCTCATGCTGCACCGTTTTACTGCTTCATCATTCAATTGACGAGCAACTAGGAATTTTCCTTCTCCAATCGCTAATTCGGCCGGCGCCCGGTAGCACGTCACGTGCATGACAAATTCACTTTCCGTGAGCGTCCCATTCACCTTGTCAAAAAGTTTTGCCGCCGAAGCGTACGATTTCTTCGCTCTATCAGGCTGGTGCAACCAGTAGTAACAGTCGCCAAGATCTGCTTGAATGCCGGCAATTATTCTTGTATCAGGATTTGTTTTTGATTTCTCGATAGCCAATGCCTTCTCAAAAAATGGTAGTGCAACATCATTCGATGTTTTCCCCATCGACCGACGCGCCAAATTCAAGCGTTGAACCATGGCTTCTCCGCTATGTGCGCCGTACCATTCGTCCGACGATGCGATCGCCCTGGAGAGCAAATCCTTTAAACCATGAACGTCCGGTTTCGATTTCAGAGCAACTTGCAAAAGAAAATCTGCAGCCATAGCCTCTGCATACTTATCGCCTGCTTGACCCGACAACAGCAGTGCCATTTTTAAATTCTCTGAAGCCTGATTCCACTGTTCTAGACCGAATAGCGCTTTGCCCAATCCCAGGTACAGGCGCCGTGCACGCGTACTGTTTGTTCCAAAGTTTTGCTTCGATTGAGCAATCAAGTTCTTGAACAGTTGAGCGGATTTAGCATAGTTGCTCGGAGGTTTCAGTAATCCCTCTGCCAGTTCTTCATCGGAAAACATCGATCCTCTGTGATCATTGAAAACCAGGTCAGGAAACTTTCTAGCCAAACCCTGCAACTCTTCGTCAGAAAACCCTCCAGATAAAACGATAGTGCAATAAGGTGCCAGTCCCCCCGCAAATGACTCAATATCGGATATGGAGTAACCGCCTTTCATCAAAATGAGCTTTCGCAAATTTGTTAGCGACGCCAAACCTGGCAATCCTTTGATGGTTACATTGGTGCTATCCAGATTTAGCCATGACATATGTTTTTGGCCCATGACGTGTTTCAACCCGGCATCGCTGATGCGGGTGTGCCCAAGATCGAGGTCGGAAAGCCTGTGTAAACTCACAATATTTTTAAGGGATTGGTCGGAGATGTCGGTATAACTAACATCCAACTTTCGCACACCATTGAACAGTGGCAGATTAGCTAAACTCGTCACCTTCGTTTTCTTGAGAACAACTTCCTTAAACGATCTGGGATCTCGAACTTTCAGAAGGTCAGCATCTGTTGCATCCCAATTTTCCAAGTGCAACTTTGGTTCCTTCGCAGATCGAAGATCTGCTTCGGATAATTTTCGATATTTCCCCTCCTTCCACGCATTCTTGTCAATATGTTCACGGACCCCTTCACCAAAGCTAGCGGCAGCGTCCTCTTCAAAAATTACCTTCGGTGTCACTGCAATAGGAGCGTTTAGAAATGAGTAAAGCCACAAACCGACTGAATCGAAGATAACCAGAGCAAGAATGCCAAGAATCAACATTTTTTTATTTCGACTGAGCCAGCTGGCCGCACCATCCATGGTGTCAGCTGGATCAGCGTCCGAATGGTGGTGGTGGAGTGTCTTGTCCTTCAAATCGAGAAGAGTCGGAATCACCACCTTCTGAAGAGACGGACGTTGACTGGCAGTCTTCGAAAGAAGTCCGTCGATCAAATCACAAAGTCTTTGCGGCAGCGCGCCTGGCTCTACCATCTCGGCGATTGACGCCGGAGTCTCGGTGCGAACCATCATTATCGTTTCCATCAAACTATTGCCCTGAATCGGAGGAACACCAGCAAGACAACGAAACATTATGGCGCCCAGCGAATACAGATCCGAGGCAAGAGTTACTTCCTGTCCATCGGCCTGCTCGGGGCTCATGTACAGAGGACTGCCGATCACAGCTCCGGTCATCGTCAAGCTGCCGGAGCCGGCGGATGTCGTTGCATCCAGACTCTTCGCGATACCAAAATCCAGGATTGTAGGTTTCATCCGACCATCGTCGCTAGCCGCGATGATAATGTTTGCCGGTTTCAAATCGCGATGCACAATTTGACTTTTGTGCGCATGACTTATCGCATCTGCAACCTGACTAAAAATTTCGTAGAAGGTTGCGAGGTCTAACGTATGCTCGGTCTTCAGTACGTCGTGGAGGGACTCTCCATCAACATACTGCATGATCAGATAAGGATTGCCTTCCCACAGACCGAAATCGAAGATAGTGGCAATGTTTGCGTGAGACAGTTTTGATGCGGTTCTTGCTTCACTTTGAAAACGCACCAGAGATTTTTGATCAGTTTGATCGACTAATAAAACTTTGATGGCAACGTCGATCTGCCTGAAGGTATCTTGCGCCCGATAAACTCTACCTCCACCGCCTTCGGCGATAAAGTTCAGGATTCTATATTTCTGGAAAACTATTTGGTCGACTTTAAAGCCGTTTACTGAATTGTTAGACATGGGATTCCAATCGCCAGGAGATTGAGCTGCTATTCTCCTCAGCACTTAATTGTGCTGACGCGTCAACCGGATAAACCTTGCCCGGTTGCAAATTAGACTATGGAAGTATACGCTTTACCCTGGAGCGAAGGTAAGGATCTCCGACTATTATTAATGGCTAAAATTCTGGTCGTCGAAGACGAACAAGACCTGCTAAATATTTTGAAAGCGTCTCTAGAGGCGCAAGGACACAAAGTCGACGTGAGTAGCGACGGTGCCGACGCAATTGAAAAGCTCGGGCACTTTAAATTCGACCTCGTCATCCTCGACTGGCATCTACCGAATAAATCTGGAATCGAGGTTCTAAGCCACCACCGCAACTCCGGTGGGCAGACTCCAGTTTTAATGTTGACCGGTAGAAATCAAGCAATGGACAAAGCGGCTGGTCTCGACACAGGCGCCGACGATTATTTGACCAAACCATTCGATGAACGCGAGTTCGATGCGCGTGTCAGAGCCTTGCTCAGGCGCCCACATACCTTCACCGGTACCGTGCTCGCATTGGGCGATATTACGATAGAACAAGACACCAGGCGAGTCTTCAAGAGCGGCAAAGAGATCGTTTTATTGCCCCTTGAATATAATTTGCTTGAGTTTTTGATAAGACATCGGGGTCAGAGTTTCAGTGCTGAAGCCCTTCTAGACAGAGTTTGGAAAACCGGAACCGAAGTCAGCGAGGACGCAGTACGCACTGTGGTCAAAACTTTGAGACGAAAAATCGCTAACCCTGATGGTTCGTCTGTTATCCAAACAGTCTATGGCGTCGGCTATCGAGCATCTGAATCGACCGAGAAATAGACACAGATAAGCATTCATCTATTCACGTTCATCCATTAGATAGTCAAAAACGCTGCGGACTGAACGTCGGCGTTGTCTCACGACTTTCTCACAAAGTTCAAATATTATAGCTTGACTACCGGAGCACTGCGCTACCAGTCGTTTCTATTAAAAATCGAATCAGGAGGCATGATGGTTTCAAACCCTGAAAGCCTGAGCCCGAGCCGTGAGAAGCCACTCGACCCACAAAAACCTTACCAACCGCCCAATTTTAGTTCCGAAGTTTTCGCCCCTGATAGTCGTTTAGCCGGTCCGACAGATAAAGAGAAGGATTTGTCGGACTCGGCTTCACGAAGCCCGAACGAAAAATGGACTGAAGAACTGCTCAGCACTCCGCTGCCGTCGACCAATATTTCTGATACAGAAAGATCAGCATCTGCTCAGCTTTTAGAAAAGCTCGGTCTGCCAATGCTGGAAATCTTTGGCGCTTCACCCGAGCAACTCGCTAAATCCAAACAAGGAACACCTCTTGTCCTTGCAAGAGCCGATGCTCAATCAGATTCTAAAACCACTGGCGAAAATCCAATCAAGGGCGAAACCGATAAAGCCCCGACTACCGAACAAACTCCAAAGCTCGTTAATCCAGAATCGATCACTTACCCAGGTGGCAAACAGCGTTTGCTCACCTGGGACGGCGACACCCTCTCGGCGAACACTGGTCTCGACGGGAAGAAATGGGATCGCGTCAAAGTAGATGGAAAATACACCGACGCATGGAGAGATCCCGCCGGTGCGATCTGGAAAGGCACGATCGAAGTCGATCGCTCTACGAATGACGTTTCGCGCGTACCTTCCGGTTGGCCAAAATCCGTTGGAGAAAAAACTATCTTTCGCGCTTCCGGCGACAAGGAAACCATTGGCGCTGACAACACGCGTTCCATTCACTTCACGAACAACGAACGCGTGACTTATAACAAAGACAATTTGCTCACTTCTTTTAAAGGCGCGGATGGTATCACTCGTAACTTTAGCGATTTCAAAAGTGTCGGCGCTAGCAAAGAGATGAGTCCGACGAAGATTGAGGTAGTTACTACAGCCACTGACACGGCACCATCCACAGTGACAAAATGGACTATGGATGATAAACAAAAGTGGACCTGCGAAGGCGCACCTGGTGAGAACAGCGCCTTTCACATCGACAGCGAGAACGGCACATACGCCATAGAAAATTTCGTAACCGGTATCAACAAAAAATTTGCGCCCGGCAAATATGTGGAAGTCAGCGAATGGGAAGGCGGAGCGTCATATCGCAAACGCGACAATGTCGATGGCACTAAAACAGTACTGAGCGCGGATGAAAAATGGTCGGTGACTCTTTCTGACGATCTGTCCACTCGTTTCGAAACCGAAGGTAAGGTCCGCGACATCAAGCGCGATGACAAGGGCTCTGTCACGTCACTCCAGGATATCTCATCAAATCGTGAATGGACGAAAGACGACACGGGCGAATGGAATGCTAAACCGATCGACGAAGCAAAGCCGTATACACCACCAGCGGTGCCGACATTTAAAGGCGAAGTTTCCGTGGATGCTCGGGGCCTTGCAGTGGTGAAAGGCGCAGGTCCATCATTCAAAGTTCTCGACATGGACGGAACTCTGAAAACGCCCTCGCCAAGTGAAAACCTGCGAGCACTGGCATTGACATCAACCCGTTTCTCGCGACCAGGTCAAGCTCGTTTCGCCGAAAGTGTTAACAACTTTATGGAGCGTCCTGGTTTATCAGCAGAACAGAAAAACAATTCCGTACATCAAATCACCCGATTGATGGCAAATACCACAGGCGGTCCATTCTCAATTGCAGACAAGCAAACGTTGGCGGCACAGCTTTCATGGCACATGGCTCGTCCTAATCGTCAAGAACAAGGGCAAAACAAAACATGCAATGTCACGACTATTAGAGCATCACTGATCAGCGAATCGCCAGCTGATTTTGCAAAGATGATCGCTGACGTAGGCACAACCGGACAATTTGTCACCGCGGATGGTTCTACAATTATACCAACAGTTCAAGGAATGAATCTCAATAAAGCCGCCACGAAGTTCCCACCGGAGTCAGGCAGTCGCAGCTGGCTTGGTCAAGTTTCAGATCATACAATGGCGAATATTCATTGGCAGCGAGAAACAGTGGATACTTTCGGCTACGCGGTCAACAAAGGAGAACTCAAATATGTGCAAAATCCTGGAACTGGTGACAGCGGCGAACGAATAGAACGGTGGCAGAACGACCGTATGTGGTATCAGCTCAAAAACAGCAGCGATCAGTACATTGCCACCAGTCCCGCAATCGGGGCAGGTCAGTTAGCTGATATCTATGGACAAATAACCGGACGGGATGAATCAGAACGAGTGATTGCCGCCAACCTTGTGCCAACACTTATTGCAGAGGGCGAACAAGGCATAAAGGTCAACAACGAAGGTGAATTCGAATCGCAAATGAACAAAGGTCCGTGGCCCAAAATCATCGTTGTACATTCCAGTCGTGATCCATTCTGGAGCGACTCTGGAAGTGGAACCGCAGGTGGTGCCGGCGGAAGAGACGGCGGCTGGCACGTGGTAGTTGCACAATCCTATGATGCCACCACTCGCAAGGTCAACGTCGATAATAGCTGGCAACCATCAGTTGATCACGTGATTCCAACTCGCCGACTCCCTATCAAACAATTGTACGAATCAACGCTGGGTCCAGTCCGCTAGTCCTGATCTTGAGTCTGACGCAAAGCAATCCGGACTCCAATGCAAAGCAATCCTGCCTCCGACATCGTCCAGACCGACGAAATACGTTTTGTCGTAAAACACCGGCATCAATTTCTTGGCTTGAATAAAAGATGTGCTCTATTTCAATTAGTGATTTTCGAAGAAGCTACAAATCGCTTCATTCCGTTTAAGCGTCGATTCCACGCCTCCGTTCTACCTCATTCCCTCTCCATTATGCAAACATGCCGCAAGAATAAAAGTTGCGGAACTATGAGGGTCGCGACAATTGCCTTGCCTACTTGACACCTGTACTCGGACGCTGATATTTGCCGGTCCATTTCAGGTACTCATCCATTGTCGGATACCGAGTATCAGGTGCTACACCACTGGCGGTGCACCAAGCTTCATATTGTTTTCGAGCTTCCTTTACCACTGACATCACTCGCTCGGTGGTTATCGGCACTTGTCCTGGTTTCAATTCTTGAGGTTCGATCCTCGCACCTAAGGTAAAGAGTTCTTTAGTACTCATAGCATTTTTGCCGAGGAAATCCATCGACTTGCCCCATTGATTGTCATAGTCCGCACGCTGACTTTCCGGATAGTAACCACTGATGGTGGCAGCGTGATTTGGAGAAAGGAATATGAGCGGAAGATTATTGGTCTCTTTGGCGCGCTTCAAATGTTCTTGCATCTCTCCCTCAGTTCGGTACACCGCGACTCGATGATCTCGCGGTTTAATACTGAGCGTGGCGAATTGCACCAGTCCTTCGAGAGTCTCTTCAGCAGCTCCTCTCGCTTGCGCATAATGCATGAGCACCAGGTTATCACCGCTCTTTCCAGTGACGGCGGCATAGGTGTCGATAATGTCCTTTTCATTGGCGTGAGGACTGTGGTCGATCGGCTTTTTCAAAGGTTGCCACGTTGGTCCGACCATTACTTTCCCGTCGTCAAATCGATGAATTGGGTCTGTGTCAATTTCGTTTGTAATCAAACTTCGAAAAAGTGGAGACGGCGGATTCGTGGCGTAGTCCAGCACCACGTCGTTCCCTCTCACATGAGCAAAACGATAATTCGTACCGTCTTGCTCATTGTTGAGTTGAAATTTCACATTCCCAAGAACCAGAGCGACATACTGACTTGCAAGTGTTCGTGCGTTTTCCACTGGAGGGAAGTTCGTCGATTCAGCAGACTGCGCAGTCATCCACTCTTTTTCGAGTGAGACAGTGCGACCGGTGTCTGTTTTTGTCGTTCCAGTCATCGCGACATCTGCGACCATACGAGCAAGTAAGCCAGGATCTCTCATAAGCAAACGTTTTTCGACTGAACCGAGAGCACAGGTTTTGAAGTCACCCTGGTCCACACTCTCAACCTGTCCAGCCTGGCGAAGGAATTGAAGAGAAACGATCGCTCGTTCTTCAGCTCCTGCTGGCGCATTTGGGTCGTGCCTCAACAATCTTTCTAAGCTTTGAAAGAACAAGTCCTTACTCTCTGCATCGGCCATAGGATTCCGCAGTACAGCTTCACTGTCGGGGCGTGTCACCTCGGCTGGTATCAGCTTAGTTAGAAAATCACAATAGCGAGCCGCTCGCAGCGACGCGGCTTCGGCATGTCCGGGATTATTTATCTTGCGCAACGCTTCAACGGCTGCGCTTTTAATTTCAGTATCGATTGGCTTATGTGGCGATCGGTTCGAAAAGGCACTAAGCATTTTGTCCATGCTAGGACCATGAGCGTTTCTTCGATCTGGTGCTAACAAACCCATGACCGGCTTGTCGTTTACGAGTTCCAATTGCGGCAGTAATTTAGGCAGTGAAGAATTGGCTCCGAGATGTCCTTCGGCCCTTTTTACGTAGTTTGCGATGTCTGGAAACAAAGCATTGCGCCTGGCAAGCAAGTCGGCACAACTTTCCGGATTGTCTTTTTGCTCAACAAGAGTGATTTGATAAGCTCGCCACACCGCCTGCTGATCGCTTGGCAGTGCGTTGATGAGCCTGTTTGCATAAACTAATTCGGCACCAGCCCTGGTGACATTCGTCTCAACGGAATTCAATCCACGATCGTCGCTGCCAATCGGCAACTTCAAAAGTTGAAAGTCATATTGCTCTTGAAGTTTGGGAGTCATGATGGTTTCAGACTTGCCTGCAGACGAATTAGTAAGTATTTCAGTTGGTTTTTGATCGTCGCTTTCTTGCATCGCATTGTTATCGTTCGGCATATCCAATCATCTCGCTTGAAATTAAGAAACGACTTGCAACCAAGCCGCTTGTCAAGTGAATAATATTGGAAGAATGTGAGAAAGTCGTGAGACGCTGCGACAGCTTGACTCGACAGCAAAAGCGCGATTCAAAAGATCAATTTGAAGGGCAGAACACATTGACGTCCTCTCCGTCCTTAAGAACGAGAGATTCCTGGGTTTAGACAGCAACCAGCCCTGATCCAAAATCGAAGTAGTACCAGTTGAACACGTGCTAATTACGGCTCTAGCGGTCGGGCGAATATCGCGCCGGTCCATGTTTTATTTCGACTGAGGTATTGACTTATACTGCCGGCTTCCAAAGTTACTTTGCGAAACTTTGACGACGCGTCCATAAAGTGTGCGACACCATCAGCGGTGCGCACCACTAAACCGGTGTGCGCGACATCGAGCCCTGGAATCGTGGTGCAGATTGCCACAATGTCCCCGGTTTGTAGAAGCGGCTCCGCAGCTGCCATTTTACTCATCGGCACGAACTTCACAGGACGTTTATTGATTGCATCTTCTTGTTGTTTGATTTTTGCAACTAAGTTTGGATACTTAACCAACTGTTCGTAGCTAGCCGGATGCGTGCTCATGAATCTGATTTTGCATTTCAAAGTTTCTGCGCCAGGAAGGTCGGAAAGTACTTTGACCACATGCTTGGACTCATTTTCGTAAAACCAATCACTGAGGTAGTGCAATCTCGATGTGTAATCGCCGACGATACCACCGCGATAGCGAGTTGACGTGACTTGCTTAACGAGATCGTTTTGAGTGCGCTCGCCTTTTTTGATCATTCTGACAAAACCCAAAACGTTTTCGAAAAAAGTCACGCAATCTAATCCATCAAGGTTTACTGTGCAAACCTCACGATCGGGTGATGAGTCGAGCGAGTTGGATTTATACGGAGTGCCTTCTAGTTGCTTAGCCACTTGACCCATAAGCTCGCCGATTGGCAGTGCACGCCAATTGTTCGAGTTTGATTGACTGACAATGCGATTGAAAACTGCGCTTCCCTGGACAGCGTCATTCGTTGCAGACCAGCCACACTGGCTGTTTGAGGCGGTGAGGAAAAGCAAAATCAGGCTTGAGATGAAAATTCGACGAGAAAACATTTGTTCAGTCCAAAGGTGAATATAGTTTAGCAACTAGTTGTCATTTGATTCATTGAACTCTCGAAGCGGTTGTCCACTTGGCGGCTTCGAATTCAGCCGATGGTCCTCGCCCGTGAGTCTCCGAGAGTATTGTTCGAAAACAATCATAAGAAAGAATATCGTTCAGGCGAACTCGAAGAATCATGCCGTAAAGTTATTACAGCGTGATTCATCGGAGTTGGAGTTCTTCTATGCAAATTTTCAAACCCCTCAAAACCATTGGTTCAATCTTTGAAAAGCACGAAGCGATGCTCAAAGAAGCAACCGCGGCAGTGCAGAAGCGCGAACACTACACGCCATTTCCTGAAATGCCTTCGCCTCAAGAGTACGGCGAAACGGCTGAAGCTGACCAAAAGAAACAGTTTGAGTCTCAAATGGGAGGCAAGTTTGAACGCCTCAAGCAAGACTCCGACTCCTGGTTGGCCAGCGACGAAGAAAGCCCATACACCGGCAAACCGCTAGGCATCAGCTATCCGGTCTATACTGACATCGACTCCTACATTAAAGCTTCTGAGAAAGCAAGCCAAGACTGGAAGCACACAGACCCCAAAACTCGCGCCGGTATTTTGATCGAGAGTTTGCAACGGTTGAAAACTCACTTCTTCGAAATTGCGCATGCCACCATGCACACCACTGGACAGGCTTTTATGATGAGCTTCCAGGCAAGCGGGCCGCATGCGGCAGATCGTGCGCTCGAGGCAATTGCTCTGGGCTATCAAGAGTTGACGCGCTTTCCCGATCACATCAGCTGGGAAAAACCTGCTGGAAAGTTCAGCTTGAAACTTGAAAAGTTCGGAACCAATGTCGGTCGCGGATTGGGATTGTCGATCGGCTGCGCCACTTTCCCCACTTGGAATTCGATGCCAGGACTTTACGCCAGTTTGATTGCAGGCAATGCAGTCATCGTCAAACCGCATCCCAAGGCAATCTACCCGATGGCAATTGTGGTCGGCGTCATTCAAGAAGTATTGAGCGAGAATGGTTTCAGTCCAAATCTCGTGATGCTTGCAGTCGATACAACCGAAAAACAAATCACGAAAAAACTCGCAGAACACTCATCAGTTCGCATCATCGACTTTACTGGTGGCAGTGAGTTCGGGCGTTACGTCGAAGAGCTGCCAGGCAAGATTGTCTTCACTGAAAAGGCTGGTATCAACAGCGTCATCATCGACAGCGTTGATGATCTCGAAGCGATGGCAAAGAACATCGCATTTAGTGTCAGTCTTTACAGCGGGCAAATGTGCACCGCACCACAAAACATTTATGTCCCCGAATCCGGTATCAAACTAAAAGAGGGACACGCTTCACTTGCCGACGTCGAGAACGCAATCGTCAATGCGACGAAGGGACTTGTGGAGCACCCGAAAGCAGGACATGCTGTCGCTGGTGCAATCCAAAGCAAAGCAACAATTGAGCGCGTCAAAAAAGCGAGCGGACTTGGTGGCAAAATTTTGCTGGAGAGCAAGCCGATCGCTAATCCGGAATTTCCTGATGCCACCACTCAAAGCCCGGTGATCATCGAAGTTGAGAGAAATAAACGCGACATCATCAAAGGTGAGATGTTCGGACCGATTGTGTTTATCATTCCGACCAAAGATTCTGCCGAGAGTCTTGAACTCGCCTCAGGCAATGCGCGCGAACACGGTGCCATCAGCTGTAGTGCCTACACTCAAGACCCTGAGTTGATGGAAAAGATTGCAATGCAAATGGCCGAGACTGGAACACCGGTTTCATTCAATCTCACTGGCAATATTTATGTCAATCAGAACTCTGGATTCTCTGACTTCCACGTCACCGGCGGTAATCCTTCCGGCAACGCGTCGTTCACGAATGCGGAATTCGTCGTGAAGCGATTCGTAAGAATCCAATCGAGAGTGTTTGTTCCATAAACTCTAGGTCTATTGAAACCGAGTTCTATCCGATACTTTAGCTCTAACCAAAATTTAGTTCTATCCAAGCAAAACTTTCGCTCTATCCAAAATTTCTCTTCAATCAATGAAGAGATTGCAATTCCCTGCGTCACGCTGAACTCTGTCAGTAGTGATATAGTTTGACTTTCTTTCACCAGGATGGCTTATGCGATTTTCTATTCTGCTCTCGGGATTCGTTTTATTGATGTCGGCGATGCCAGCTCATGCCTTGACATGGGAACAAGCACTCGAAAATTTAAAACAGGGGAATGAGCGCTATCTGCAAGGAATCACAAAATATCCTCGCATCGATCCGATACGGCGTTTGCGTACTGCGACCGAAGGACAGACACCGGTTGCAAGCGTGTTGAGTTGTGCCGATGCGCGGGTTCCAGTGGAAACTGCTTTTGACAAAGGGTTTGGGGATCTGTTTGTGGTGCGAGTCGCAGGCAATGTTTGCGAGATGGCAGAACTCGCGTCGATCGAATATGGTGCTTTGTATTTGCATACGCCGCTGATCGTTGTTCTCGGACACACTCAGTGCGGAGCAGTTAAAGCCGCCATATCCGGCGGTCAGGACTTGAAGGGAACGTTACCCTTGCTGATGGATGAAATCCGCCCAGCCGTGGAAGCCGCGAAAGCGAAGAATACGGCGCTCACAGGCGACGAGCTGGAGATAGCTGCAATTGAAGAGAACGTGCGACGTTCGATTGCACACACAATGAAAAGCCCTGGCATTAAAAGCGCAGTAGAGTCCAAAAAAGTTGGGATAGTCGGCGCGATTCGCGATTTAAAAACCGGTAAAATTCGCTGGTTAAAATAAAACGTGTGGCAGTCAACTTAAATATGTAGTCTCGCCGTGCATGTTCTTACGGTGTTTGTTCTAACCGTGCATACTCGCGTGCTCCTCAATTCGTGCTTTTCGCGTCGCGTCAGTTCTCGTCACGCCAGATTGCGGTTACATTAAGAGCACTTTGAGGCATATATTAGGATGTGGTCAAACGGAGCTGCGCCGATTGAAATTTTTGCACTGCCTGACAGTTTTGTCTTTGTTTTTAAACTGCGGAAGCGCGTCAGCTGACAATTGGCGCGACGACAATCCCAATCAACCGAACGGCTACGCGGCCAGCATGTACAGATATCATCACGGCACTCCTGATGATGACGGTCCGCACGACGGCTATCGTGCAAGCGAAGCCCGCGCTCGACATGGCTTGGATAGATTCGCGCCACCATCAAGCGATGATGACAGTGGCGGTTCTCGATGGGGTGGCGATTCGAATTCGTCCGGACGTTGGGGCGGCGGTGATGGCAGTGGTTTAGGACGCCACTTTCGGCAGGGGCAAGCAGAGGGTGAGGCAATCTGGAGTCAACGTTTGCGAAATCATATGCAGGCCGCCAGCCCAATGCAGAACAGTGGATTCGGTGGCGGCACGCAGTTCGGAAGCGGAATGAACACGCATTCGGCCGCGTATGGTAATGAAGCCGGGGGCTACGCTGGTGGCGCACCCCGTACCAGCTACAGTTCCGTTTCTGGTGGCGGCTATGGTGGCTCAAGACAACTGCGAATGCAAGAACTTCAACGTTTAGCTGCTGCGTACAAAATGCAGAGCTTCCATGGAAACAATCAAATGCCGCACCTCAATGTCAACAATCAGGTTGGTGCGACTTCCGGCAATTGCCAATACGCTCCCTCTTACGGCGCATACAACAATGGCTATTCCAGCTCTACAGCGCTCCAACAAGCTGTTGCTCGAAGACCATTCGCCACGCTTCTCAGGAACAGCCAGGGTGGATTTAACAAAATGTACGCTGAAAATTAATGCAATCGGAAGAGCAGTTTGTCTCGTCTAGATCAAAGAACAAGCAAGCCACCACAGATAGTGCTAATTAATCGGCTTACTGATTTTGACAAAGAACAATCCATCGACTAAATGCTCGACGCCGTCCGGATTAAAAGGCGCAGTATCGCCCGTTTCTTTATATCCGAGACGATGATACCAGTCCATTAATTCAGGACGTCCCGAGACAACCTCGCCGACCATTTCGGTCGAACTATAATGTTCTCTCGCATAACTTTCGCACCAACCCATCAAAAACTTTCCCGCTCCGCTGCTCTGAAGATCGGGATCGACCGCGAGCATACCGACGTGTCCGTGATTATTTTCTTTCTTCAGGTGGATACAACCAACAATCTTTTTTTGATCGCTTTCGGAAATTTCTGCGATTAGAACGACCTGATCTTGACCCGAGATAATTTCTTCCAGTCCCTTCAGCGTTATGCGCGGACCGCGGACAAGATGCTCTTCTCCAGTCCAAGATTTCGCACTTTTGCCTCCGCGGAAAGCATATTGAATGAGTTTTTCTAGCGGTTCGATATCGGCGAGTTCTGCAATTCGTCCGCTTAATTTATGTTTCTGTTGGTTCACGTCCTGCCTCTAACGTTCGTGCATGGATTGCTGATGCTTTTAAGCTTGGTTTAATGATGTTCAGCGCATGGATTGGTGTTGCTTTCGCGCGTGGATTGCTGATGGTACCGTTAATCCCTGATGAACTCAACCAATCAAAGAAGATTTGTGAAATTCTATAGTTTTAAAAACGACTTGAATCGTTCCATTTCTGCCTCAAGTTCAGATTTAAACTCAGCGCTCTTTGGCCGTTTCTCACGATAACCGAATTCAAAATCGATGCCACCATCTTTTTTGTGAACATTCACCCAACCAATGATGTCATCCTGCCAAAGCAACGGCATCGCATAATATCCACGAACACGCTTGGCGACAGGCGTGTAGGCCTCGAAGCGATACTGCCAATTCCAGAACAATTCAAAGCGCTCACGATCCCAAACCAGAGGATCGAATGGTGCTAAAAAACGAACAATTGGTTTGGACACTGGAACAGACTCATTGACAGCAGGCAAGAGATAGGAGATGCCATTCACAATTTCTCTGCGAATTTCACCGGTCGCAATCAGTTCGTCAAGAGTGGCTCGGGTATTGCAATCAGGAGGTTTCGAGAATCTAAGTTTTCGCAAATTCTTTTCAAGCGCAGGCGCAAATATTTTAGTCAAAAGCAGTATCAGTATTTTCGAACGTTGTGCTGGAGTGTAGTTCTCCATGGTCTTTTCCGTCGGCGCATAAACTCGAATACCTTTCTCTCGGCGAGCGACGCGCAACAATCCACGATACTGAAGCGAGTCCAACACAGCTGTGGTGGCTTTGGAATTGCCGCCCCATGCGTTGACCACACGTTCATTTCCGAAATACTGTTCGAGTTCGCGTGGATGAATTTCATTGTGCGTTTGAACGACTTTCAAAACTTGTTTTTCGAATTTCGACAGAGCATCGAAATTTCGAGGATGAAGCAATTGCCAGTGTTCGCGCGGCATGAAACCATAGGCATACAAGTAATCTTCTTCGATTTCCAACGACGAATATCGCCGTTCGAGATCGCCAGCGCGATAACCCTTGACTCGATGCCGCAAAATCAAATCCTGCGCCGTCGCAGGCGATCGTATCGGGTCCGCTTGAACAAAGCCGAGTTTCAAAAACGCATCCGGCAACGTGGTTGGTCGGAAAAAGGTATTGGCGATTGCTCGGGCACGAAGGTTATGTATTTCATTATCCACTGGCGTATTTTGACATGATTTTCAGTGAAGCTGTCACCAAATATTCATAGATAACTGGGACACCCGGCTCTGAGAACGCCCACACAACGGGCTAAGGCCGTGAGAGGTTAACCCCTTCGTGCTCGCGGGCATATGAAAGAGGAGCGGACCGTCACGTTGCCGTGATGTTGCTCGCCTATTATTCAAGGCAATTACCACGCTGCGATATTTTGAGGTTTGTTATGGCTAATCCACGAACAGAAGTTGCTGCTGAAAAAGCGCCCGTCGAGAATCTCAAACCCGGCACCGCGCCGGTCGAACAAGGCATCGATTCCAATAAATTGCAAGTCGGCGACGTCAGCGGTTTAAAAGAATCGCAACCGAAAACTTCAGGAGCGCTAGGCGATCAACTGAACGCGGTTTATAACGCACCGGGCGGACCGGAGCGGTTCGACAACATCAACAAAGACCTCGCAAAGTCATTCAAATCTGTTTACGATAGAACAATTGGTGATGAAGCTACAAAAAACCAAGCAGTAAAAGATTTCGAGAAAAACATCAACAACTCAACAGTCGATGGCAAAGGCATTCTCGCGGAAGTGAAAGACGGGAAGTTAACCGTCAGACACCTTGAGGCCACCACCTCAGGCGAAAAACACCCTGAAATAAAAGGCGTTCACATCAAGGACATCGGCAATCGGCTAACTACAGATCTGGCCGAAAAGAAATTGGAAAAGCCAGGTGCACCGACTGGAAGTACCGATAAAGCTGATACTAAGCAATTCCCGTCCGATGTACTTTTCCAAAAAGCAATGACGTCGTCCGAAGACTGGGCGAAGGCACCATGGAAGGCGGCTAACGCTTCGCAGCAGAAGCTACTCGACGCAATGAGAGATCCAAAGGTTGCGGAACTAGCAAAAAGTTTGCCACCAGGGATGGTGGATGCTAAAGCCGGCACTCCGAAAGAAGTTAACGACTATCTCGAGAAGAATGGTCACCCACGAATGCTTGTGGAGCGTGAAGACGAGGAAGCTGTTGCCGGAATCACGAATATCAAGAAGGAATGGAAAGCTACAAAGAGCGGCTTAGAAACGCCCGACGGTAAAAGATTTGCAGCAATCGACAAGGCTGGAGTAGTTCATAATGTGGATGGGAAACCAGTTCTGGAGCTGATGAAAGATCCGACTGATGGCACCACTATTTATGCAATTCCGAACAAACCTGGTATCACTGGTGAGCAAGCCATGGAACAAGCAAAGGCATTGATTGCTAAAACAAACGATTCAACCGCTGTAAGTGAAGGCATTATCCGAGCTCCAATGGTCGACTTAGCTGTCACAGAGGATCTAAACTGGCTGAAAGGGATGAAAGGCGGCGATCTGCAAATCTCACAGGCAAAAATGAACACCATCCTCAAGATGGACGAAAACGGTTTCGACGCAAAACAAGCGATAGCGATGAGTGCGACACGCGGCTTCCAGATGATGAAAGAACCAAAATTCACGATCAATACTGATTTCACTTTCGTGGTCGCCAAAGATGGCAAGCCGATCTTTGCGATGCCGGTTGGTCAGGATTCGTGGAAAGATCCGAAGAGAAAATAAAAGTTCGAGGCGTGCGAGATTTATAACCGAACCCGAATCGCTCAGCGATTGTCTATTGTCCACGCCCGTCCTTTGCGTCCGGTTTGACGACGTCGTCGTTTGCCCGACGCGAACAGCTGGCCAATTCTAGTTAACAGAACAAGCAGCACACAAAGGGGGAAATACTAGTTTTCTTACTTCCTGTGAGATAATCCGACAAGCTCAATTCGCGATGTGGAACTAGTAGCAATTGCCGACTCCTGACGACCTCACTAAAACGCCAACGACACTATCGCAAGACAAGGTGCGACGCTATAAGTGCCCGGGTTGTGGTGCCGATTTGTTGTTTGAACCGAAAAATGGTGCTTTGACTTGCCCATTCTGCGAACATCAAGAGCGCATACCGGAAAGCAAAGAAGAAATCGTCGAGCAGAGCTATGAAAAGTATCTTCAACTGCGCCCCGATCAGTTGCAAGCACTCGCACCAAATGCGCTTGAAGTGGCCTGCACTAGCTGCGGTGCGCAGGTAATTTTCCAACCACCTCAAGTCGCCGGCAAATGCGGTTTTTGTGGTGCACCAATTGTCGCTCAACCTAAGGTGCCGGATCCTATTCTTTGTCCGGAGGCGGTTCTTCCGTTTCGACTCGCGAAGGACGAGGCGGCAGGCGCTATTCAGAGATGGATATCATCGCGGTGGCTCGCCCCCAACGATTTGAAACGATTCGCTGTTACTGGCGAAATATCCGGAATGTATGTGCCATTTTGGACTTATGATGCGTACACAAATACGCATTACTCAGGTCAACGCGGCGACTATTACTACGAAACCGAATACTACACGGAAGTAGATTCTGAAGGAAAATCTGTGCAAAGTTCGCGTCAGGTACAACGCACGAGCTGGCACCTGGTGAGCGGATCGCTATCCAGATGGTTCGATGATGTTTTGGTGTCAGGAACGAAATCGCTTCGCAAAGATCACCTCGAGCAGTTGGAGCCGTGGGATCTTTCAGAACTAAAAGTCTATGATCCGTCATTCCTCGCTGGCTACTTGGCACAGCGATATGAAACCGGTGTGGCCGATGGTTTCGAACAAGCAAAATTGTATACTTCAGCAGTGATACAATCCGATGTGCGACGCGATATCGGGGGCGATGAGCAGCGGGTCTTCGAAGTTGACACCAATTATTCAGCCATCACTTTTAAGCACATTTTGCTTCCGGTTTATGTCGGTGCATATCATCTCCACAACAAACTGTTCCAACTCGTTGTCAACGCGCGGACCGGAGAAGTGCAAGGCGAGCGGCCGTATAGCTGGATAAAAATCACATTATTGGTTCTAACGATTATCGCAATTGTTGCTGCACTGATTATTTGGTATCAAGGCCAAACTCAGTACTAGCGCGACGATCAGCTTGCATTGTTTTCAGCGCGCAATTTTTGCAAATTCTGCTTCGCCTGTTTTATTCCGGATCCTGATTTTGATCCGTTCATCGTTTTATTCACGCTGACTGATTTCGTTCCGCTTGTCGGATTCTTTCCATTTGTTGCTTTATTCGATCCGGTTGCTGATTTCGTTGCGCTTACCGATTTCGTCGCGATCACTTGTTTCGCTGCGGTCTCTGGTTTTCGTTTTGAACTCTCATTCGCCGCTGGATCGATCGGAGCTTGCTGAACAATCGTTTTACTGAGCACAAGTCCGGCGAGCGAACCGACACCGACCACACACCAGAACAGCGACGTATTCACCACTGATTCAGGACCGAGTGAGTAATTCATCGCGAAGATCGAACTGAGCGCCGTGACCGGAAAGAATACCGAAGCTAGCACGTTGAGCCGATGCGCACTGACTGCCATTTCGTACGAGCGTTGAGACTGCACCTCGGTTTTCTGCGCGACCGTGTAATCGAGACCATTCTTGGCGTCGACATACAACAGCTCGAACGCTCTTTCCACGTCTCCAGCAGCGTCTCGCGCGGCGATGATTTCTCGGTCATCGGGAATCATGTCACGAGCTTGTTGCAGTGCGGCGTGCAGGTTGCGACTGCTTCTATGCAGCGGTGAAATCGCTTGCAGAATTGCGAAATAGTCATCGGCACCGGATGCCGCCTGGACCTCGTTTTCATAGTGCTCGGCAAGTTCTGCGTATTCGCCAACGTGCTTCTTCAGCAGCTGACTTGCACTGCCATCCAGGTTCCACGCCCAGATCCCGGCAGGATCACGCCACAAGATGCGGCCGTTTCGGTCTTTGTTATTCGGGCTGGGCGGCTCGTGCAAGACGAGCAACAGATGCCCGTCGGCGTTCATTGCCCGTTGACGTCCGGCGCTGTCGCCGAAACGGTCGCGCATCTGAGGAGGGATGTTCCACTGATCAGGTACGATCGTTCTCATTCGTTTTTATTTTTCCTTTATTCTTTTCTTCTTTCATTTGTTACGACAATCATCACCTGCACTCGGTTAAGAGCGCTTTAAGGTTCGCGCTTATTCATCCAAATTGACCGTCACAATTCAGACGGGACGGTTGGTTTCGACTTTCTGGCATTGTCATATACTGTATACTTGAAGCTTCGTGGAAGGCTCTGAGACTTTGATCGCAGAAGTTGAACAGACATGAACTCTTTGAAAAACAAACAATTTGCACTGACCGCGGTGTTAGCACTGAGCTTGTCTGTGCCTCTCCAGGCACGTTCACAAGGCACAGTTTCCGAAGAAGAAACATTAAAAGCGCCGGTTGAGAGCTCCGAAACAGGCGCTAAATCTCTGCGCGCACCGACAGTGGCGCCCCAGGACATCAAGTGTATTTCCTGGCTCCCGACCGAAAAGCCCCGCGCTGCGATGCTTTGCATTCACGGGTTCAGCTTGCATAAAGGCTGTTTTGCCGCGTTCGGAAAAGAGATGGCAAAAGACGGCGTCGCGGTCTACGCCATGGATCTTCGAGGATTCGGCGAGCTCAAAGACACCAAATCAACTAACTCGAGCCTGGACTTTGACGGCTGCCTCGTCGATATAAAGATTGTCCTGGAGACGATTCACAAAAACCATCCCGGTCTGCCGGTGGTGATTCTCGGCGAATCGATGGGTGGAGCACTGGCTCTTCGAGCGACCGCCTTTTATCCCGAACTGATCGATGGTCTAATCGCGTCAGTGCCCGCGCGCGATCGTTACGGACTTAGTAGTGGCGAAACCAAAGTCGGCCTCAAAGGTGCAGTCAACACCATATTTGGTGGCTACGATAAGAAGGTGCACAACGCCGCATTGGGTGCGGTGCAAAAAATTTCAGCGAAAGATGATGTGAGAGCGGAATGGACTAAAGATCCGCTGATGCGCACCGACTTTTCTTTGAAAGAATTTGTGCAACTCGATAAATTCATGAGTGGTAATTTGGCCGCAGCCGACCTCGTCAAAAAGACACCAGTTCTTTTTGTACAAGGAACCAATGACAAACTAATTCGCCCGGCTGGAACATGGAAGCTTTTCGAGAGACTCAACACAGCGAATCGACAAATGGTATTCAGCAAGAATTCCGAACACCTTCTGTTTGAAGAAGGACAGTTCAAGCCGGATGACCTGACTTTCGTCACCACCTGGATAGATAGAAACATCGCCGCGCTCGATCCAAAAGTTGTGGTAGCCAGTGGCAAACTACCTGTGGTGGCATCAAAAGAAGAGTACTCGGGCACGGATATCGCGAGCAGCGAAGACGCCGCCAAGAAACCTGTGGTAGCAGTGATTCCGCCTAAGCCAGAACCAACCGAATTCAAAAACAAAATCGCCTCGTTGGCTCCGCCCCAGATCAATTTCTGGATCGAATTAAACAGAGACGGTAAGACTTATCGTTGCAACAACAAGATGGCGTTCAAGTCCGGCGACGCAATCAGATTCCACCTGATACCGGGCAGCGACGGCTTCGCCTATCTAGTTATGCAAGCTGGCACCACCGGGAAAAGTGATGTGCTGTTTCCGAATAAACAGTACGGCATGCATAATCATTTAAAAAAAGGTCAGGACTATCCAATTCCTTCAGAAGGATGGATGCAGTTCGACGATCACCCTGGCACAGAACAACTTGGTTTAGTTTTCGCGAACGAACAAGTAGACGTTACTCCAGAGTCGTTGAAGAATCGCACGCTAACAGCGTTTGTTTCGCCGGACGAATCCGGTGCTAAAGACTTATGCCCGACACGAATGAAGTTGTCGTGGGATGATCCTGCGCCGACGTTAATTCCCGACGATTTTTCCGCGGTGGCACAGCTGCATAAAACCGATGAGAGCAGTCTCGTAAGACTCATGGGTCACGGCACCGGAGCCCGCATGGTGTCGGCAAGTATCCAACTTATGCACGGCAAATAAACTGAGGTTGGTCTGATGCGTGTCAAATCGACGACCTTTCAGGTTTATAAAAACTCAAGTAAAGAACATTCGACAGCGGCCAATCTTCAAGCAACGTTAAAATCGAGGGTGAATTAATGCGTCATCGTAACTGGCTCAGCGCCCTGATTGCCACTTCAATGATTGCACCGGCATTTGCACAAGACGCAAGCGTGCCGACACCATCGGCAGTGCCCGGTATTGAGTTCACCAAAATCCAAGATCTGAATCCGAACGCTCGTGGCACCAACCGTTTGGTCAGACAAAAATGGGCGGTCGTCATTGGTGCCTCCAAGTTTCGCGAGGGCCGCCTCGCTCCAGGCGGTGCCGAAGCCGCAGACATGGCGCAGTCCGCCAAAGAATTCAGCGAATATCTAGTCGATCCAAACGGCGGACGTTTCGATCGCAATCACGTTAAAGTCTTGCTTGACGCCAACGCCTCAAGACAAAATATCATGACAGCGCTCGGTCCAAGTTTTCTCGGAAATGGTGTCGGTCCCGACGATCTCGTGGTTGTCTATATCGCGACAAGCGCGTTTCCAACAACCGATGGCAACACTTATCTATGCGCATATGATTGTGCGCTCGACAATATTTATGGCACCTGCATTTCGATGCAAACGCTGATGACTCAGCTGAAAGAGAACGTTAAGAGTGATCGTATCGTCCTGATTTTGCAATCGGCATACAGCGGTGCCGCAGGCTTGGATTCCGGTTCCAAGTCACTCGGTCCGCAAAGTTACAACCTCGATCTCAGCAAGGTTGTGATGGGCAACGGCTTCATAATTATGTCGTCCAGCCAACCAAATGAAATCACATGGAGCAGCGCCTTCTCCAAAAATTTAACTAGCGCTCTGCGCCAGGAAGGTGGGCTGATTTCACTGGACAAAGCCTTCGCAATCGCCAAAGATAAGACCGCTTCCGAAACCGCAACCGCCGGCTTCAAGAAGAAACAAATCCCCGCGATGAAATCAACATGGAGTGGAACTTCGCTTGTTCTCGGAGCACCACCGGCGGAGCGCGTCGCAAATTTACCTGCATCGGTTAATTCGTTTCTTTCAGCAGAAGGCTCATACCTGAAAGCCAGCAATCTGATAGCCGAAGGCAAAACAGATGACGCACTGGAACAATACAAACTGGCGATCGCAGCTGATCCCAAATACGCGGACGCCCTTGCCGACTACGGTGCGGCGTTGACAATGAAGGACGACTGGAAATCAGCTTCCGAGATGTATAAAAAAGCCATCGCTGCACGACCTACCGATGAGCTTTTCCACATTAACCACGCCCGCATTTTGGACAAGATCGGTGATAAAGCAGGAAGCTTGGAAGAGCTCAACACCGCATACCGGCTCAACCCCAAAGATGTTTCAGTACTCAAAACTCTTTCGACAAAATCATTAGCCGCTGGAAAAACAGACGAGGCAGTTCGATACATTGAAGAGGCAGTCGATCTTTATCCAGGCAATTCCGAACTTCGAGAACGGCTTAGTATCACGCTTTTGAAGAGCGGCGACATCGATCAAGCATTAGCTCAAGCAAAAGAAGCAGTCAAACTAAATCAAAAATCAGCAACTGCACACACCACCCTTGGTTCCGTTTTGCTCGTCAGAGGATTTGTTGGTCCCGCTGTTGAGTCCTACAAAGAGGCAGTTAAGTTCGCTCCAAAAGATGCAAATGGACGGTGGCTGCTCAGCAGAGCAATGGAGCAAAATGGCGATCGCGCCGGAGCCATTGCAGAGCTGCACCAATTCTTGAACAACTGTCCTGCAGAAGATCCTCGCGCCGCAAAAGCGAAAGAACATTTGAAGGAACTCGAGAACCGAGAACAACCAAGCACACCGAGTTCGAACTAAAACCTCAGCCCTGGTGTTGATTCAGTCTTGAAGAAGCTGAAGCGAAGCTTGGAAACGCTCGGACACGCAAAACAAATCGTCTTCCAAAATGCCTGAACGGCGACTCTGGAAGACGATCAATTAAAAGCGCACCGAGGTCAATCAGACGGTGATGTCTTCGGCAAAAGGTCTTGCCCAGAATCTAAGCTCTCCAAGTGCCTTTGTAAAACTAGCGTTTCCGCCTTTCTTGGCGGTATCACAAATTCCATTTTCATCACTCAGCAGAGCTTCTGCCTCTCCTGCAGGAACGCAGGTCTGCAGAATCTTAGCGACACTGGCAGATGCATCCGGACCTTCCACACCAATCGGTTTGAAGTGCCTGTATGTTTCTAAAATGAAGAGCTTAGCTTTTGCATCTTTCGATAATGCGGCAAGAGACTTAGGTCCCCCACCGACAATCAAGGCATCAAAGAGTACAGAACCAGTCGCAGGTAGCGCGAAATCAACGACGACTTCTTCTCCATCATCACCTTTGACAGTTCCGCCCGTTGGCGCCACAACCTTCGGTGATGCACCAGCGGCTAACAGAGCATTGGTACTCGCCTTGAAAGCAGCCGAATCAAATCCATCTGCAATCATCATCGCAATCTTCAAAGTTTGAGTGATCGGCACTGGATTAGCCAAAATGCTGAGTGCTTTGCTGGTCTGAACATCCAGATCGGCAGCGGATTTTGGCTGATATTTCGCCACGTCGGCGTCAGCAGGAAATTGTCGGTTGAGCGGCAATTCAATCTTGACTGGCGTTTTAATTCCGAGCCCAACTGCCACCATTTTCGCCAAATCTTTATCAACGTTTTGCAAGACTCCGATAACTCGCTCTTTGATTGCGTCTTCAGTGCAGTGCAACAACTCGAATTGGAAAGCCTCAACAATGTGCTGTTTCTCGACGTCCGTTTGGCTCAGGTAAAACATGCGGGCTTGAGTGAAGTGATCGATGAAACTTTCACTTCTGTCTCTGATCTTCGAGCCCTCCAGATCCTCTCTGACACTGACAAATCCCCCGGCGTCAGCTCCTGCCTGAAAAGGACAGCCACCAGATATGGTGTTGGGCTCGTAGCTGGTGCGACCTGCGTTGATTGTTTGACGCATGTGACCATCACGCTGATTGTTGTGGACCGGCGCGAGCGACTTGTTAATCGGCAGCTCGTGGAAGTTCGGTCCACCTAGGCGTTTCAACTGTGTATCTAAATACGAAAAGAGCCGACCTTGCAGTAGTGGATCATTTGTGAAATCGAGACCCGGGACAATATGACTGATACAAAATGCCACTTGTTCGGTCTCAGCGAAGAAATTTTCCGGATTGCGATTTAACGTCATTGTGCCAACAAGCTGCACGGGAACAAGTTCTTCAGGCACTAGTTTAGTTGGATCAAGAAGATCAAAGTCGAATTCAAATTCACGACTGGTTTCGATTACCTGCATGCCAAGATCGTATTCAGGAAACGCACCATCTTCAATTGCATCCCATAAGTCGCGTCTGTGAAAATCCGGGTCTTTGCCAGAGATTTTCAAACACTCGTCCCATGTGAGCGAATGCACACCCAATCTTGGTTTCCAGTGGAATTTGACAAAACGTACGTTGTTTTTATCATCGATCAATTTGAATGTGTGAACGCCGAATCCTTCCATCATCCGCATGCTTCGTGGCAGTGCGCGATCGCTCATTGCCCAGAGCACCATATGTGTCGCTTCGGTGTTGATTGAAACGAAATCCCAGAAAGTATCGTGAGCCGATTGTGCTTGCGGGATTTCGTTGTGCGGCTCTGGTTTTACAGCGTGAACAAAATCAGGAAATTTGATGGCATCCTGAATAAAGAATACCGGCATATTGTTTCCGACCAGGTCGAACACGCCTTCTTCGGTATAAAACTTGGTTGCGAATCCTCGCACATCTCTTGCCAGGTCGCTCGATCCTCTTGAACCTGCAACAGTTGAAAAGCGGGTGAATAGTGGAGTTACTGCACCCTTCTTTAGAAACGCTGCTTTGCAATACTGACTGCCGACACCGTTGGCTGTAAAAATGCCGTGCGCCCCGACTCCACGAGCGTGTACGACTCGTTCTGGAATTCTTTCGTGGTCGAAGTGAGTTAGCTTCTCACGCAAAAAGTGGTCTTCAAGAAGGCTCGGTCCTCGCGTGCCTGCTCTCAAAGAGTTTTGATTGTCGTTTACTCTGACACCCTGATTGCTTGTCAAAAACTGATCGGTGCCGTCTTCCGTGAACTGCTCGAGCTGCACGTCCTTATCGGTGTTTGACGGATTTGCCTTAGTACTTTTTGCTTTCGGCTGAGCAACTTTTTTATTTGGCACAATAAACTCCAACAACGATGGGCTTGAATGCCGCGTGAAAGTATTAGACTTTTGCGGTCGTTAAAAGGTACTGGAATGTGCGACAAAATACTAGGCATCAGCGATTTGAATATAGACACTAACTTTGTGAAAAGCAATCAGGAGCTGGCTAGTGTAGACTCTTTGCGGAAAAAATTCGTTCTGCGTTTTTTACTCAGGTCTGAGGATCAGTCACATCGCGTCTCCACGTTTTTCAAACTGAGCAATCGATGATAAAGCTGTTCATACCTTGGAACGATAACATTGGCTGTAAATTTAAGCTGAGCATTTTCACGAGCCTTTCGACCGAGTTTTGAGCGCAAAACCGGGTCATTTATTAGTTGATCAACAGCAACTGATCAGCGACAATGGTTTTTGCCGCTTGGCGTCAGACAGATTTGCCGCTTGACTGTCGCTGAATGTCACTAGATCTTAAATGTCTGAATCTGTATTTGCAGAGCTTGCGACAGTACGATTACCGCC
>Ga0163147_10001229_pt1 | contig 39508 bp, 26 predicted proteins | sample OliLakLV19MP6G1_FD_148597 | JGI IMG/M metagenome (GOLD analysis project Ga0163147, IMG submission 148597) | Freshwater microbial mat bacterial communities from Lake Vanda, McMurdo Dry Valleys, Antarctica- Oligotrophic Lake LV.19.MP6.G1 | ecosystem: Environmental > Aquatic > Freshwater > Lake >...
GCCTAGTATCAAAGTGGTACGCCCTTTGCGATCCACCAGTTCCGTATCCCGTTTCCGCGCGAGTTGCTCGGGAAAGGAGGCCTCAAGCGAAACGCGAGCGGCTTCGCGCACAGCGAGCGGCTGCTCGTCATCCCGATAAACATCGCCGAGTACCACGCCGGCGCCGGAAGCGCCCGCCGCAAGGGACAGGGCGGCCTGGATGCGAACCGCGTCGGGTTGGTACCGAGAATTCAGGATATCGGACAGGGCATGCGTAACACGGAACACCGATGCAAACGGCTTGAGAGCGGCGGCAGCGGCGGCGCGAATCTCCGAATCCGCATCGCGTAGCAGATAAACCAGCGCACCGGTGGCACGCAGATCGGACATCGCTGCACTTGCGATCGCCTTTGTACGTTGCCCGGACGAGAGCCAGGGATCGAAGGCCATGGCCAGCGCCTCGGCAAGGGCGCGGTCGACAGGCGGTCCGATCGCAGGGTCTTGCTCGGCAGGCTTTTCGACCTCGACTGGCGGTGGCGAAGGAACGTTCACTTCCGCGGCGTCGACGTTGGTGGAAGCACCAGGAGGCGTGGGGTCTTGCGCTTGGACCGGCTCTATCGCCGAGAAAAGCAATGCCACCGCCAACGCGAGCGACGCGCATCGAACCGTTGACCGATGATGATAAGGACTAGAGGGACAGGCGGTGTTCATGTGAGAAGCTTCCGGGATCGCGTGCGTTTCGAGGCACACCAATTCATATCCCGGATACTTCCATCACACCAGCTTGACCTGCCGTAACCTTTTCCACTCAGGGCGAGGGCCAGACACCGGTCGGACACGGAATGTCAATTTGGCCCTTGGCAAGCATATCCCAGCATTGTGCCAAACCACCCCGCTCGATGCGGCCTTCTCCCTCGACGACATCCCAGGACACCGAAAACGAGGCCGGCTTTCCATCGGAGCCGGTGGCATCGCGAATCGTCATACTGGCGATGTTGCCCGCAAGAACATACAAAAGCGTATCACCGGATTCCAGCGTCCCCGTCGTCACGTTCGTGAACGAGACCTTTTTGTTGGTCTCATCGCTGCGTTCCCAGTCGATGTTCAACACGGGACCCGAGACGTCCCTGGCGAAGATCTGCCAGCGGCCACTGTCGAGATCGTGGGAGCCGGTTGCCCGTCATGCGACCTTTCCAGCCTGCAAGCGGCATGGTCTTTTCCCAGGTCCACGTATCGCTGCCGCGATCGTGCTCGGCCCCGTCGGACAACACCGCCGCGAACTGTCCCCGGGGGGAAGCTCGGGCGGTTGTTGGCAGGCGCTCGCGCCAATCGCGGTGGCGAATTGGAAGTGCGGTTCGGTCTGGGGTGAAGCAACGGCCGTGCCAGCGGTCCGAACCCCCTGTTTTCAGGGGTTTGTGTGCTTCAAGGCAGAGCGCTGCGATCGTCGGGATCGCAGTGCCCGTCGACCTCGGGGCCGAACAGGGATCCAGCCGATCCCACGCGTTTGCCGCGGAATCCAGGTTTGCTTTTTACCGGTGACGAGGTGATTCTCAACCGATGGCCGACGAAGAACATCCCCGACAGCACACACGTTTTGACCTGGATGCTTATGTGGATTTTACCGGCACCGAAGTGCTGTTGAACCATCGGATTCAAAACATCTCGCTCGGTGGCATCTGCATTCAGACCGACACCCTGGAAGATCTCGGCACCATCGTCGATCTGGTCATCAATTTCCCTGAACTCGACAACGCCATCTCGGTGCGCGGCGAAGTGGTCTGGGCGAATCCGGATCCGCCCATGGACATCGGCATCCGATTTGTCGAACTCGACAGCGAACACAAAGAGACGTTGCGCCACTACATCCAGCTCACGACCAAAAATCCGTAGCCGCGCCTCAGAACACCAGCAACCCGTCGTCAGCGGCAAGGTGCAACTTCACCTGCGCCAGTCGGTCGAGATAGCGCAGATAATTTTTGCCGCCTGGAGCTCCGGGCGGCTGCCGAAGGAAAACATCGGTTATTCGTGTTACAGCGAATCGGCAGGCGGCGAAACGCAGCTCGGTCGGGAAGGCCTTGCTTTCCTCGGGCAAAGGCGGGCGCACCGTCCGGTAGGCATCGAGAAAGGCACGAACGCGATCGGATCTGAAGTCGTCCTTGCCGTATGTGAAGGCCAGCAGTGTCACCGCAACGTCATAGGCCAGACGCCCCCACGAAGCCTGTTCAAAATCGATCAGCGCCGCCACCTCGCCCGATGGCTTGAATAAAACGTTGTCGATGAACAGATCGCCGTGTATCAAGCCAAGCGGCACGTGCCCCTGTCGTTCGATTTCCAGAGTGCGCAGCTCGAGGGACAAAAGTTCGACCGCGGCGGTCAATCGCGAATCGTTTCGTCGCACGATCCCTCCGAGTCGCCGCGCGATCTCGTCAGGCTCGTAACGACCCGCGCGGTGATCCGAAAATTGTGAACCTTTCAAATGCAGTTCGGCAAGCGCCCGACCGACCGAAGCCGCCTGCACGGACCCCACGCCCTCGCGCGACAAGACCTGCCCGTCGACCCACGGGAATACCGACGCGAACGAGGCGCCAAACACCGCGAATCGCTGGCCGTCACGGGCAAGCAGCGGCATCGGCGTGGAAACGCCGCGAGCGGATAGATACTCGACAATCGCGGCCTCGCGCTGCACCGCGTCCCGCACCTTGCCTTCGTTGATGCGCAAGAAGAGCGGCCCGCTGCCAGATTCCACCCGAACGTTCGTATTGATGGTCCCGGCTGCAATGGGCGAGTGCGACCGATAGTCGGCACGTCCAAACGCTTCGAGTATTGACCGGACATCTGCAGGGCTCAGTTGCGTGAAGGATCCCAGGGTATGTGCCTCGCCCCGCGTTATACCCGCTTGACGGGACGGGCGCAGCTTGGTCTAGTCCTGTCGGAACTTGAATGAGCGCGACAGCCGAACGCGACAAGCTGGTGGGACAACATCTGGACCTGGTGCAGGGCATCGCGGCGAAGGTGCGGGCTCAGTTCGGCAAACACCTCGAACACGAGGATCTGGTTGCATTTGGCAATACCGGGCTCGTCGAAGCCGCTTCCCGTTTTGAAGCAGGACGGGGCGCGGCATTCTCGACCTTTGCCTACTATCGCATTCGCGGCGCCATGGTGGATGGCTTGCGCACCATGGGTCCCTTCAGCCGCGCGGATATTCGCCACCAGCGTGCCGCTGAGCGAACGCATGCGTACTTGCAAGACCATGCCGACAACAGCTCGGCCGCGATGGCTGATGATTCCGGTGCATCGCAAAAACCAGGCGAAGTGCTGGCCAGCATTGCGGAAACCCTGTCGGGCATCGCAACCATTTCGCTTGTCTCGCTCGATCTGCCCGACGCGGTGGAACCGGCCGATCCCTCGGCAATTCAAGCCGACGCGGCACTCTCCGAGTCCCAACAAGCCGAGCGAATTCGACGTGCGGTCAAGTCCCTGCCCGACAAGGAGCGGCAGTTAATGGAGGCGCATTATTTCGGTGACAAGAACCTCATGGAAGCGGGCGCCGCAATGGGTTTGTCGAAGTCCTGGGCCTGCAGGCTGCATGCCCGAGCCGTGAATTTGTTGCGAAAGCGCCTGCAAGACGATTGAAGCAACCCCGGGCGCTGACCTGCCGACAAGGGCGGGATGGAAATCGCAGCAGATCGCATTCGAATGGTTTCGACGGCCGAGCCCCTTTCGCCCAACACTGAAAATGCGAACTTTTCAACGGTGTTGAAAGGGACCAACCCGCCGGCGAACAGCCCGGTTGAAAACAAAACGGCCACCCTCACCAATCCAATACCTGATGGTCCCGGACCAGCAACCCTTGCGCTCACAGCCCTTGTCGAGGGCACGATTGGTGCCGGAACGAGGGTCGATGCGATGCTCTCAGCTGTGCGCAGGGGCAAGACCTTCTCCCCGGCAGAGCTGCTGGCCCTTCAATGTGACGTGTCTCGCTATTCGCAATCGGTCGAGGTGTTGTCGCGCACGACGGATCGACTGTTGGGAGGCCTCAAGCAAATTCTGAACACGCAAGTTTAGCGCGCTAGGTCTTGCCCCAATTGCCCGCCTTGCGATAAGACCGCGCCATGTCGAAACCCGCGTGGAATCTATTCCGACCCACTTGTGGTGCGAGCCTTGCACTCTTTGCACTGCTTGGCTGCAACAGTACCTTGCAACACGGACTTGACGAAGGATCTGCAAATCAGATTGTGACCACGCTTGAAGGTGCCGGAATCTCCTCCAACAAGGTCGTCGATCCCGCAAGTGATCCGCCCTCCTTCACGGTCGAGGTCGCAAGCTCGAATGTGACCCAAGCGCTCGAGACACTGCGATCCCAGGGTCTGCCCCGCGAAAACCACGGCAGCTTCGGCAGTGTCTACGGCAAGCCAAGCCTCATCCCGACTCGCACCGAAGAACAGGCACGATACGTTGAGGCGTTGACCGGTGAGCTGGAACGAACGCTTGAGATCATCGATGGCGTGGTCGATGCGCGGATCCACGTTGTGCTTGAACAAAGGGATCCGCTTGCAACGGATGAAACACCCACGACGGCTGCCAGCGCGGCCGTATTGATGAAAGTTCACGCTGGCACGGCACCGATCGCCATCGCAGACGTTAAAACGCTGGTGGCAAGCAGCGTGGCGGGGCTTGAATCGTCACGGGTTTCCGTGGTCCTGAGCGCCACCCCCGATAAAGCCGCGACCTCGACCGCGGTTGTTCCCCTCGGACCGTTGTGGGTGGCACCGTCGTCTCGCCCAATCCTGTTGGCGGCGTTTGCACTGGGGGTGGGACTCCTGGCGCTGCTTTCGGTGTTGCTGCTGATAACGGCCCGAAAGCTGGCGATTCGCCCACCGCAGCCTGTCCCGACCGAATAGCGTCTCGAAAAAGTTGCCAATTCCTTACGTGTTGTTTACTTTGTTCGCGTATTTCGCGCTGCATAATGGGCGGGAGAAAGGGCGCCTGGCGCCCATGGGGGGAGAAACATGACGACCAAAGAGAATCGCGAGATTGAAAATCCGGCTGCGGCCTGGGAACAAGAGGCGACGCGCTCTTACCAGTCCATCGGACTCTTCGATGCGACGCCAGCGCCAGTCTCCATCGACTGGGACATGGAACTCGCGTTTAGGCGCCGCGCGCCCGGCAAGCCAATCGACCGCAAGCCAACTGAGGGCTAACCAGTCGTCCGGATACGACTATCCGCCCAGTTTCTTTTTCAATGCGGCAAGCGCGTCATCGACCTTGCCGTCCTCGGACATCGCGTTCAGTTTGCTTTCCGCCGCGAGCTGCTCGGGGGTGTGGCCGCCGAGTTCCGCATCCAGGCCCGCCTCGGCTTCGATGGCGTCGATCTTACCGGCCATGCGATCAAAATCGGCAAAGGCCCCAGACTTGTTCGACAGGGGACTTGCGCCCTTGGCTGCACGGGCCTTTTCACGCAACGTGCCTTGCCGCAACTTCACATCTCGAATGCGGGCATCCAGCGCTTTGAGTCCGGTGGTCAAGTTGTCGACGTGTACCTGTTGTTCCTGGAAATTTTTCTCCAGTTCGGCGCACTCGGTGTTCTTCTCACCCACGCGCACGAGGGCTGCCCGCGCGAGCACATCATCGCCTGCCTTGACCGCTTGCTCTGCTTTGTTTTCCCAGGAAGCCGCTTCGCCTTTCAGGGATTCGATATGTTTGGCAAAGCGTTTTTCATCGGCCAACGCCGAGGCAACTTCACCGCGCGCCTTCCGGCCGGAGTCCTCCATGTCGAGGACCATCTGATCGAGTTCTTTGCCCGGATCCTGCATCCCGTCAATGAGATCATTGAGGTTTGACTTGATGAGAGTGGACATCCGCTTGAGTACGCTCATGGCATCAGCATACACTGGCGCCCTGCCATGGTGTTATCCGCAATCGTCGGCCAGCCCACTGCGCGCGCGCTTCTTGAACGCGCGCTCGGCTCGGGGCGCCTTGCGCACGCCTATCTTTTCGACGGGCCTGAGGGGGTTGGTAAGCGTACGACAGCCATCGCGCTCGGCGCCGCGATGGTCTGCAAACGCAAACCCGGCATCGGTTGTGGCGCGTGCGATGACTGCAGTCGAGCCTTTTCCGGCAACCACCCCGATGTGCGTCTCTTTGCGCCCGACGGTCCTCAAATCAAGATCGACGATGCGCAAGAGATGGTGTCGCTCGGTGGCCAACGCCCCCACGAGGCCCCGGGTCGAGTTCTCATCCTGGACGAAGCGCACCGACTCAATGCCAGTGCCGCCAACTGTCTGCTGAAAACGCTTGAGGAGCCCCATTCCGGCAACCATTTTGTGCTGGTTTCGTCGGCGCCCGACCGTCTCCTGCCGACCATCCGGTCGCGAACCCAGCGCATTCGCTTCGGGCCCATTCCACCGGGACCGCTCGTAACCCTGGTCGAAGCTCGCGCCGCAGAACAGGGACTCGGCGCCGCATCGGCACAGGCTGCCGTCGCCCTATCCGGCGGATCGATCGGTCGCGCCCTCGACGCGCTTTCGGCAGAATCGACGGACGCTTCCCGGGAAACCGCGGCATCGCTGATGACAACCCTTCGGACGGCCGCGGGTTCGCGCGCCGCCATCCCAATGCTCGATGCAGCGGCTCAGTTTTCCGGCACGAAAGAAGACCGGGCCCGACTGTCCGAGGTTTTGACGCGCCTGTCGCACTATTATCGAGATGTCATGGTGACCACCGCCGGTGCCGAGGACTTGATCGTCATGCGAGCGCAAAGCGACGAGATCACAGCGCTCGCAACGGCCTCCGGGGGCTCGACCCTCCCCGTCACGAAGGCGCTCAATGCGCTATTTGAGGCGCAGGCAGCACTCGACGGCAACGTCAGTCCGGCGCTTTTGACCGAGGTGCTTTTGTTCCGGCTCGCAGCGCTCGAAAGCCGCGTCTCACGGCCCGCTTGACGACCCCTCCCAAAGCGGCCGCAAGGGTGTAGTCTGACCGCGCTGATAAGCCCATGAGCCCAACTTCATCGCAGTCCCCGCAAGGCAATACAGACAAGGCGTTCTACGTCACGACGCCCATCTACTACGTCAACGCCACGCCCCACCTTGGCACGTTCTACACGACGGTGGTTGCTGACGCCTTCGCGCGCTTCCGCCGGGCCACACGCGGCAAGGACAGTACGTTCTTTTTGACGGGTCTTGACGAACACGGTCAAAAGATAGAGCGCATCGCCAGCGAAAAGGGCCTCCCGCCGCAGCTTTATTGCGATGGCATCGCGAGCGAGTTCCAAAAGACCTGGGCACGCGCAGGCATCACGTACGATCGTTTCATCCGTACCACGGACAGCGATCACAAAGCCGCAGTCGAGGCGATGTGGAATCGCATGACCGCACGAGGCGACATCTACCAGGCGGACTACGACGCCCTGTACTGCGTTGGATGCGAAGGATTCAAGACCGAGGAAGAGGTCCTCGTCGAGGGCAACGAAAAGCTTTGTCCCACCCATCGAAAACCCGTCGAGCGGGTCAAAGAAACCAACTATTTCTTTCGTCTGTCGGGCTACGCCGATCGCTTGCTCGCGATGTATGACAGTCCCGGTTTTTTCATCGCGCCCGAATCGCGAAAAAACGAGGTTGCCGAGTTTGTTCGCTCGGGGTTGCGCGACATTTCGGTTTCACGCATGTCTGTCAAATGGGGAATTCCTGTCCCCGGCGATCCGAAGCACACCGTCTATGTGTGGATTGATGCGCTCACAAATTACCTCACGGCACTTGGTGGTCCGGATGCCGTGGAAAAAGATCCACGGGCAAGAGCACTGTGGGCGCAATCGCATCACATCATCGCAAAGGACATTCTGCGTTTCCACGCTGTCTACTGGCCGGCGATGTTGATGTCGGCCGGGTTGCCGGTTCCACGCGGTATTTTTTGCCACGGATTTTTGACCGTGAAAGGTCAAAAGATCTCCAAGGGATTGCCTGCCACGCGGGTCGATCCCAACGCGATCGCCGATATTCTGGGCATGGACGCGCTTCGGTATTTCGTGTTGCGCGAGTACTCGTTCGGCTCTGACGGAGACTTCAGCTACGAAGCCTTGTTTCAGCGCCACGAATCGGATCTTGGCAACGATCTGGGCAATCTACTCAATCGCACCATTTCGATGGCGCACAAGTTCCTGCGTGGAAAACTGCCTGCGCTTGACCGGCCGGCACCACTTGCCGGGGGTCAATCCATTCATCTTGCGGTCGCAAGCGCCACCCGTTACTGGAACGAATTTTCCCCTTCGCGTGCCCTCGAGGAAACCTGGCGGCTGATTCGCGGCACGAATGTCTACATCGATCAATCGGCCCCCTGGAACCTCGCCAAACTTGATGACACGGCGGGCTTGATGGAGGTTATTTGCAACAGCCTTGAGCTGGTTCGCATTGCCGCCTTGTTGGTGGCACCGGTCATGCCTGAAGCCTCCCGCGAGATCTTGAGACAGCTCGGTCGCAGCGAAGACGTCGGCACCTGGCCGGATGAAACGTGGCACGGTTGGCGGGGCGGGACACTGACCGAACCACACCCGGTCTTTCCAAGATTGGATCCGATCGTTCGAGCCCTTCACATCGCTCGATTGCTTGGCGAAACGCCGGGGGGTAGCGGCGACACGCCTCCGCCGGAGGTGTTCAGTTCACCGTCGAAGGCCAAGCCCGAATCCAGCCTCGTCGATTTCGAAGACTTTAAAAAGCTTGAGTTCCGCACCGCTCGCGTCATCGCCTGCGAACCTGTCCAGAAGACAGACAAGCTGCTGAAACTCACCCTCGATCTCGGTACCGAACAACGAACGGTCGTGTCCGGGATCGCCGCAGCGTACGCACCCGATGCGATGATAGGCAAAACCGTCATCCTGGTTGCCAACCTCAAGCCCGCGAAACTGCGTGGCATCGTGTCCGAAGGCATGGTGCTCGCTGCCGGTGAAGCCAGCGTGCTGGGGCTTGCGACCATCGACACCGATGTCCCTCCCGGAACCCGCGTGCTCTGATACCGGCGCTGACCCTTCATGTAGGCAAGTAGCCGCCTATGTCACCCTTGAATGGGTGGCAGAATGCCACGCCCAATCGGGACTTTTCGTTGCGCGCGTGTTGCCCTTCAAGGACGCCTCGTGAAACAATGGATTGCGGTGGCACCCAAGCCACCCTGAAGGAAACCGATGAAGGCGCGTCTGCCCCTACAGGAAGCGCTCCCGGAGGTCGCGGGGAAGGTGGAGCAGGGATCGGGAGGGCACGAAGAAACCGCTGAGCTACCGGCGGTGTTGGGCGCAGGCTTATTCGATGTCGCCGAAACGGACGCCTTCTTGTTGGCGGCGTTGATGGACAACATCCCCGACAACATCTACTTCAAGGATTCTCGCAGCCGGTTTGTTCGGATCAACCTTTCAATGGCGACCTACCTCGGACTTGATTCGCCCAACGATGCGATCGGGCAAAGCGATTTCGATTTCTTTGAACAATTTCATGCCGAGGCCGCCTTCCGTGACGAGCAGGAGGTGATGAAAAACGGTGAACCTCTTGTCGGCAAGGATGAACGCGAAACGTATTCCGGAGGCGGTGTGCGCTGGGTTTCATCTACAAAGTTGCCACTGCGCGATCGCGAGGGACGCATCGTTGGTACCTTCGGCATCTCACGCGACATCACCGCGCGTAAAAACGCCGAGAATCAACTGTACGAGCAGGCTTTCTACGATCCCCTGACCCTTCTGCCCAATCGGGCGTTGTTGATGGATCGACTCAAGCAGTTGTTGAAGATCGGTCGGCGCCGCAGCGACGGACATTTCGCACTGCTCTTTCTCGACATCGATCGATTCAAGGGCATCAACGACAGCCTCGGCCATGGCATGGGCGACCACCTGTTGAAGGCGATGGCACGCCGGCTTGAAACCTGTCTGCGACCCGGTGACACCGTGGCTCGACTGTCCGGAGACGAGTTCGCCATCTTGCTTGATAGGCTGGCCGAACCGGTGGACGTAGAACTCGTGGCCGATCGCGTGCATGCGGCAATGCAGACGCCCTTCGATGTCATGGGAACTGAACTTTACTGTTCCGTATCCATCGGAATTGCCTTTGCCGATGACTTCTACAAGAAGGGCGAAGATGTTCTGCGCGACGCCGATACCGCGATGTCGCAGGCCAAGAGCGAAGGCCGCTCGCGCCACGTCGTATTCAGTTCGGGGATGCATGATCGCGCCCGGAACCTGTTGCGCCTTGAAACCGACTTGCGGCGCGCCATCGATCGACGCGAATTCCGCGTGTACTACCAGCCAATCATCGACATCGAGGGCAAGCGTCTGGCGGGTTTTGAATCCTTGCTACGATGGGAACATCCGGAACGCAAACTGGTGTACCCGGATGAGTTCATTGGTCTCGCCGAAGAAACCGGTCTCATTTGCAACATCGGGTTGTGGAGTCTTGAGCAAGCCTGTCGACAGTTGACCTTCTGGAAACAGAATCTCGCGGTACCGTCGCTGCCCACGATCAGCGTGAACATCTCGCCACGACAATTCTCTCAGCCGGACGTCTTTGAGAAAATCGAGCGCGTTCTGGCTGAGACCGGCGCGGATCCCACGCTCATCATTCTCGAAATCACCGAGGGAGCATTGATGCGCAACCTTGAGTGCGCCATTCGATTGATTGCGCGAATTCGCGATCTGGGGATCCGCGTTCAGATCGACGATTTCGGAATGGGTTATTCCTCGCTCAGCCAGCTCGAACAGATGAACATTGACGGCTTCAAGATCGACCGGGCCTTTGTGAGTCGAATGGGCACCTCGCCGAAGACGCGCGAAATTGTGCGGACACTTGTGACCCTCGCGAAAAACCTCGAACTCAGCATCACGGCAGAGGGTGTGGAAACGCTGGAACAGCTGGCCGAGATCCGTGGCTTCGGCTGTTACAAGATCCAGGGATTTCTGTATTCGCGGGCAGTCCCGATCGAGGACGCCGAGTTGTTGGTGTCGCGCGGGTTGCCGCCCGACTGGCAGTTCTAGCCCAGTTCGGACGGCGCGAGCGCCCGTCCCTGTTAGCCCGGATTGCCGGGATCTTTGCACTGGCCCGCTTCACAGATGAAGCCAAGGCGACAGCATCCGCAGCCACACGACGATTCGTCAGCCGCACATTCGACGGGCCTGCACAGACCATCGTAACAGAACTCGCCGCACTTACAGGCCGGCGAGCATTTCTTGGGGGTACACTTGTTGTTGCTGCAGGATGATCCCTGGGGACAGGCGCAGATCCCGCCACAGCCATCCCCCTGGCCACAAGAGCCGTCGGCCGGGCACGACGCCTTGCAACACTTGTTGTTGTAGCAACTCCCCGTTCCCGCGGGACACGAACAGGTGCCCCCGCAGCCATCGCTCATACAGCCCTTGCTGCCATTCGCAGGACAATCCGCCTTGCAACACGCTCCCTCGTAACACTTGCCGCCCGGGCAAGAACAGGTACCGCCACAGCCATTGTCCTTGCAGGCATTGCTGCCGTTGGCGGGACAATTTGCAACACAGCACGTGCCTTTGTAGCAGCTGCCTTGTCCGGCGGGGCAACCACAGGTTCCACCGCAGCCATCGCTCATGCAGGCCTTGCTGCCATCCGCTGGACAACTTGGCTTGCAGCATTGGTCCGTGATGCATTTCCCCCCCGGGCAGGGACAGGTACCGCCGCACCCATTGCTTTTGCAGGCATTGCTGCCGTTGGCAGGGCAGTTCGCAACACAGCACTTACCTTCGTAGCAGCTGCCCTGTCCTCCGGGACAGCCACAGGTGCCCCCGCAACCGTCGTCCATGCACGCTTTGGTTCCGTTCGCAGGGCAGTTCGCGACGCAACAAGAGTCCTTGTAACACTTTGATCCACCCGGACATGGGCATTTGCCTCCACATCCGTCGTCGCCACACTTGCCCGCCTCACACTTGGGGGCGCAAACGCAGAACCCCTGGACGCAGCGGGAATTTTCATTGCAGCTCATTCCACAATCACAGGTGTCCACGCACATGCCGTTTTGACACACACTGCCCGGCAAACAGGTCACGCCTGCGCAGGGATTTTCGATGCAGGCGCCATTGACGCACAATTGATTCGCGTCACATTTTGTGTCCGCGCAAGGGCTCTTGGCGACACAGATTGCATTGCACGCCTGACCGTCAGGACAAAGGCCATCACACGCCGTGATGTCCGCGCACTTTCCATTCGATGGTTGGCAAAACTGGCCGGCCTTACACACCACGCCCGTGCAAGGTGAGGCGAAGCAACCGGCGACGCAGGCTCCATCCAAACAGGTTTCCTTGTTGGGACACTTTACGTCAGCGCAGCGGTCAACTGTCGTAACACATTGCGCGCGGCAGGCTCTATCCGTACCACAGTCGAGTGTGGCCGACAGACAAGGATCCGACTGACACTTGCCAGCGAGGCAGACTTTGCCAAGAGGGCAGGGCTTCGCGGTGTTGCATTCGACCTCTTGCTTCATCGCATCGGCGAGGGCATCCGGAAACTCGACGCCGAAGGTGCTGCCATCCTGACCCAGACCGTTTCCAGCCGCTGCGTCGTCTGGGAAATACCAGCCGCCGTCGGTGCCATCGGAGACCCCCGTGACTTTTCCACTGTCGTTGCACGAAAATGCAAAGATCAACGATGCCAGGAACCCGAGTGAGCCGCGCGAGAGTAAACGGGTCATGATGGAAGAATCCTTTCAATCGACCCGGGCAAAACATCCCAGGCCTTTTAGTATCTTATCTCGATCGCGCCCCCAGCGAAACCTTCGATTGATAGATCTGCGTACGGAGTTTCCTCGATGCGTGTCGGCGTAAATCGCACGTCTGCACCGTTGTACGTGATCTTCCGGACTTGTGCGTCTTGCGGCAGCTGCACATGAAGATCGATGCGGGCACCGCTTCCCGTGACAGCGAGCACCAAACGCCGCTCGGCCACAACGTGTTCCCATGTGTAGGACACATAACCACTTGACGACGGGTATCGAATCGTCACGTGGGCCATTTTCTCGCCTGCCGCGATCCACCGGGGTGACAACAGCACATGCTCCATCACCTTGTGTTTGTCAGCGACGCCAGCCAAGCCCTCGACCAGGGACGAAAAGACGGGAGCCCCTGCCCACGCGTCGGGAAACCCAACCTTGAGTTCGTCTCGCTCGAATTGCACAGGGACGTTCGACAACGTGATGCCGAGAAGGTGCAGCCTTCCGTTGCCAATCGCCCGTGCCGTGATGCTGCTGATGATCTTGTCCGGATACGGATTGGTCCACCCCCAAACGCCCATCGCAACCCGAGACACATGTGGATTGCGACCACGCCAGGCGATCTGCCAGTGGCTGGCGTCGCGTTCGGCCCACCAGGTGTCAATGTTTCGACCCTGCCAGAGAGGCAACACCATGCGCGAGCCATCTTCGTAGCGGATCTCGTACTCGCCCACGCGCGCACCGGGCGCGTGGTTGCCCGAGCTCTGCAGAAAATACACGCTGCCGGCCGTCCTCGTGATCCCGGTTAGCGTTGTTTCGCGCGGGCCCAAGTTGCCTTCGGCCCACAGGACAACCGCGGCACGGCCCCCATTGGTACGTGGCTCCACCACCTCGAAAGGTTTGCCGAGAAAGTCGCGCCGTCCGGTTGGAAATTCACGCAGATCGTTGCTGGGATGGCCAATAAAACTATACTCGTCGTCACCCCGCAAGCTGCGATTCGCAACACCCCGGAGATCGATCGTCGTGAAAGACTCGGGCTTCCAGTCAAATGGACGGCGACCGGGAGGGTATATCGGCGCGAGGCGCCCGCGTTTCGCCATCAGTCCCGAAACGCGGTTCAGAATATCGACGCCGTACGTTTCAAAACCGTGCTCAAACGCAGCACAAGCCAGATCGCCCGCCAGGGCCGGCGTGATTGTTCCGTTCACGAATTCACCGGGTTCCATAAAGCCAAAACGCTTTTGAAACGGAGGATCGATGGTGAACCATTCGGCCATCCGATCGTCCCGGTGTCGTTCACGTCGACGCAAATACTCGCGAATGATAGCGACCGACTGGGCGTGGGTCGCAATGCCGCGCCGGATCGCGAGGGGATTTGAAAATGAGATCTGACGGCCTTCATTGGCGCCCAGATCCAGGCCATCGGGCGCGGTCCAAAGGCGCACGTGGTGGCGATAGAAATTGCCATTCCACGAGACACGCTCGAGGCTTTCGCGAATTCGCGCTGCAACCGCCTGGTAGTGCGCCGAACGTTCGTCGCGACGCAGATGCGCCAACATGCGAGACATGAGGATTGCGGCCTCGTACAGGGCCGAGTTGTCCCCGTGCATGATCCCCATCGGGGTCTTTTCGTCCACCCATTGCCAGTCTGACCAGCCCGCCGGATTGCGATTGCCGGTGGGACTGAGGTTCGCAACCTCGATATTTTGAACGTTGAAAAGATCGAGGGTGAACCCACGCTTGACGAGCCCGTGTTCGGCGTCCCACCGCACGGGATCGGACATCAGGTAATCCAGAGCCTTTTCGAGCCCTGGCAGCTGTGCCGCCATGAAACGATCATCGCCCGTGGATTGCCACGACCAGTACAAATGTGAAACCGCAAGCGCTTCAATGTCTGCGTCCACGGGAATGCGTGAAAAAACGGTCCGTTTGTCCTGACTGCGATCGGTATACGCTTCGCCCAGAACATCTCGGATGGCATCGACACCCGGGTACGTCCCGGAATAAGGATCAAAGGCGTCGTCGCGTCGCACGCGGGAAAGCAACGATCCATTTTCTTTTTGGTGTTTCAGCAGAAGCGGCAAGAGTCCGTGAACGTCGTCGTCAAGGTACCGACCTGCACGCAGCACCTGGGTATTGCCCCGCAACGTCGGCAAGAAATACCGAACACTGCGTCCATCCACCACCAACGAATCGGTCTGTTGTACCGTCGCCTTCAAATCGAGGAAGAATCGGTCATAAGTTCGAGAGGCCGTTTCGATCTGAGTCTCGGCGTCAACCACCATCTCTTGCCGCAGCAGCGTTGCCTTTTTCGTGTAGAGCTCAATCGTATGCATCCCGAGCGCACCCAGGATCTGAAAGCGCAGCTCACCTTTTTCGGCGAGCCCGTCGACGTAGCGATGGCCCTTGCCATCCGTAACACGGATTCGCGCCCTGGCATCGGAGGATTCGACGATCGCGACGACCCGTTCAAGCGGGGCAAAGGTGGACGTTTCCGACCGGTCTTTGCTGATCCTGATGCGGGAAACCGGCGATTCGTCGGCCCACGCGCCACTTGCGCCCAGCAGGAGCAAACAGGCCACAGCAGCGCGTTGTGATCGGGTGGGTCGCAAAGGGTCGGTCACGCGCCGTGACCCTAGCGCGAACCCGGTCTGCGCACCAAACACCTTCGCGCCAAAGGCCGCTTCTCGGCCCGAGCAGCTCCCTACGTCGCGAAGATGGGCAACTTTTCGCTCGCCATCTGGAAGTACTTCGAGGTCGTGTTGACGTAGTGGCCTCGGTACATGCCGCTGACATAAGGAACCCCGATGCCTCGGTGGCCCCAGCGCTCGAACTCGGGCCGTTGCATGCCCATCGACTGCGCAACGCTGGCCAGGAATTGGTTGTAGAGCAAACCGAACTTGTCGTTGTTCGTCGAGCCATTGGGGCCGCCACCGTTGCGATAGTCGATGAAGCGACCCGTGTTGTGGCTGCCGAATCCACTTCCGGCCGTCACCACCGGAATTGAGGTCGAGTCGTGGGTTCTCATTCCACACTCCTGCGACCAAACCATCAGGGTGTCATCGAGCACCGTGCGTCCTGGTGCGCTTTCGACCGAGTCGAGTTTCACCATCAGATCGACGAAGAACTTCTCGAAGATGAGTTGATAAGAGCGGCGCAACTGGTCTTGTCCGTTTGCCGTTTCCCATTGATGGGCAACATCCTGGTGCCAGTTTCCCGAGAAGCTCACGGCCTGATTTGCCGCCGTCGTAGGGAAGCTCAAAACGCGGGTGGTACCACAGGCCAGGGATGCGGCAACCACGTCGTTGTAGATCGATGCGAGCTTCGAATAGGCCGTCGGATTATTCTGGTTTACGAGAAGGGTGGTGTCCTCGGCGGGCGCGACCGGGCTGCACTTGGCTCCACTTCCACCACCGCCGCCACCGCCTCCCCCAATCGACATCGCCGCGTTGATCTTGCGCTCAAGCTCGTCGATTTGGCTGAGGTGATCCGAAAGTCGCACCTTGTCGCGCGCAGACAACCGTCGGTCACCCTTCAGCAATCGGTCGTAACTCACCTTGACGCGATCGGCGATGGACGGCCGCTGCGCGACCGGAGGCTGATTGGGCACGGGATTGGGATTCACCGGCGCATTCACGCTGATGAGCCGGTTGAAGAGATTTTTAGCCGACAAGACGATGATATGCGGCTGCACGCCACCCGACATGGCGCTGGGATTCGAGTAAGCCCACGTCACCTGGCGTCCGTATCCGTAGCTTACGTGACGCTGCAGAATTCCGTTCATGTCCGTGTAGAAGTTTTTCGACCATCCCAGCATGTGGTCAAGCGTGGGACGCGGATCACTCTGCACCGCTTTACCTTCAGCGCCGTCGCCGTTGTTGGCGGCGAAGTTGCCGAGGTGACCACCGGTGTTGTGGGCGATGTAAAACGGAATGTCGAGGCCCCAGAGCACGTTCATCTTCGCGACCCGCGCGTCGGTGAGCTTGGTTGCATCGGCTTGAAGAATCGGCGACAGAACGTTCTTGCCGCCTTGATTGGTCGCCTTCAACGCGCCCCAGTTTGCCGCGTGTCCGTTCGGAATGTTGAAGGGTGTATTCAACATCGATTTGTTAGGAAAGAAATTGGACTCGAACGCGCCGCCGTGATCGGTGGTCATCCACCACAGATTGGGGCGAAAGCCCGGCAGAGGTTCAGCGGCGTAGGCCTGCCGACTCAGGATTGAAGGCAAAAAGGGAAGACCGAGGGACACGCCCCCGGCACCCTGTAGGAATTGACGACGGAAAACAGGCCGCGTTCGCTTCATGCGGACATCTTACCAAGCACCAATTGACGTCCGTTGGCAATTCCGCACTATTTTCAACATGAAGGCGGATTCTAGATATGACCAGGGCGGTTCCGTGGGGCCACGGCGCGATTTCAACCGACGGCGCGGCGCGGCGTCTGCTCGACGTCCTTCCAGGTCATCGCCCGGTTTCGACCGCCGTGTTTGGCGGCATAGAGCGCCTGGTCGGCCCTGGTGATGAGCTCCTGCTTCGAGCGGGCATCCTCGGGAAAGACGGCGATGCCAAGCGACATCGTCGCCTTGAAGGGACCTTTTGAGGACTCGAAGATCTGCCGCGAGACCTCCTCGCGAATCTGTTCGGCCTTCAGGCGTGCATCGTCGCGACCATTGTCCATCAGCACGATGGCAAACTCTTCGCCACCGTATCGCGCGACGATGTCGACCTTGCGCGCGTTGTCTTTCAACAAACGTGACACACGGCGAAGGACCTCGTCTCCGGTCGGGTGACCATAGTTGTCGTTGATCTTCTTGAAGTGATCGATGTCGGTCAAGAGAATGGAAACCTGGAAGCCGACGCGTTCGGCCCGGCCGAGCAGATCCGACAGTCGTTCCTGGAAGGTCCGGTGGTTCACGAGACCGGTCAAACCGTCGGTGGTCGCCTGCTCTTCGAGTGCCTTGTTGATCTTCGCGTTTTGCAACGAAATGGCAACCTGATTCGCGATGACGCCAAGCATCTCGCGTCGGTCGCGTGGAAAGGCGCCCGGGCGTTTCGCAGCCACCGTGAAGGTACCGATTACCTTGTCCTGGCTGATAAGTGGCAACGAAAGCAGCGATTCAAATTGCCGCAAGCGCACGGAGGTATCGAACACGAACACGTCATCGTTGCGCTCGCGCCAGTCTCCACCCGCAGGAAGCGCGATCTTGTTCTTCACAACCATGGAAACCAACGCCGCCGGATCGCGAAACTCCTTGTCGGTCAAACGGTGTGAAAGTTCACCGTCCGCACGGCAGATCGTGTGTGTATTCGTTCGAGGATCGTGGGTCGCGATGACCGCGAGATCAAACTCGCAAACACCCCGTGCCCCGGCCAACGCGGCGTCGTACACCTCATCGAGGGTGAACGCACGATTGAGTTCGGATGACGCCTTGTAGAAACGCTCGTGTTCGTGTTTCGCGCGCTCCACCGCCTGAAAAACCCGTTCCGACTGCACGATGCGGGTCACCTGATCGGCCGTTGCAGTCAGCAATTCGACTTCCGCCTTTTCAAACGGCGCGCCCGAGCCACGATCCGCTACAAGAACACCCCGTACCGTTTTTCCCTCGAGAACGGGGACGCCCGCGAAGGCAACCACTTCGACCGAGCCATCGTAATACGAAAGCAACTCGGCCCGGGGACGGGCCAATACCACCGGCCGAGCATCCTTGATGACCGCACCGACTGCGCCAATACCGGCAGGCATCGCCTCCTCAATGACGTTGGTGGATTCACTCGTCAGCTCCTTGATCTTCAGCCGTTCGCCCCGGGCGTCGAGCCACAAAAGTGCGCAGGTCTGAAGGCCGAGCGATCGACGGACGAGATCGAGCGTTGCGTATAGTTGTTGGTGAATCGTTTCGATCGAACCGAGCGAGAGTTTCTCTTCGTCCTCGGCGCGAGAACGTTGCCGACCATCGCTGTTCAGCGACGACGAGATCAGGCGAAAGTCGCGCGCTTCTTCGCGCATCGCGGCCAGATCCTGTTCGAGGCGTTTGCGATGCTCGCCGCGCTGACGTGCCACCTCGGCATGAAGAAAAACCACGTTCAAAAGCGCAAAAACGCCGATAAATCCAGTATGAACCCAGAAAGTTGGACCGGCGCCCGCTGGAACATGCGGCGCAAACGAAAGAATCGCCTCGAATCCGATCGCACCAGCCGCCAAGGGGATTCCCACGCCCAGTTTGTGGAAGGTGACAAGAAAACTTACGAGCGCATAAACCAGTGGGTGAATCGAAACACTCGACCCACCGAGAATCGACATGAACACGTACGCGGCCGCAATCAACAACAAACCAAGCTCGATGTCGCTGGTTGCTTCGCGCTTCGGCGAGCGGCGTCGTTCGGGCGTTTTCATGCGACCTGCCAGCTTGGCCGCCAGGATTCCCGCCAGAACCGCTGCACCCGTGGCGGTGCGCAAGTCCGCCGCGCGTTCACCCCAGACGCCGGGGAACCACCCCTCCCACAAAAGGACGGCAAACAAGGCCACGGCCGCAAACCCCCACACCATTCGCAACACGCGAACGATCGGCCGACCCAGGCGTCGTACCACCGTGTTGGTACTCACGGTGCACGCTCCGAAAAGTCAATGAGCAGGTCGCCCGGTCTAACCCATCCGAGCTCGTGCCGCGCCACCCGTTCAACCGCCAAAGGATCGCTTTGCAGCGCCGTTGCTTCCCGTTGCAAGTTCGCAATCTCGGCCAGAAGGGCCTGATTCGCCGTGACGATCGCGGTGTGCTCGGCCTTCAGTTGCAGGTATTTTGCAAAACCCGATCTGTGATACAAATGAAATGGCACATAAACAAACGCGCAGGTCAACACGCCCGCCCCCAGGAGACGGAAGAGCCAAACGGTGCTGTTTTTACGTTGGGGATTGCCCATAAATCGGAACGCGGCGATGCGCCTCGGCGAGTATCCGGGGCAATTGCGTCCGGCCAAAATTTTCGGCTATCCTGGAAAAAGGAACGGTTTTTCCCTACATCCCTCCCCGCCAGGGTGCATGGAACTTGTGGCGGGCGCGACGGCAAAGTACAAACGATCCATAACCATGGCCAAGTTCGTTCGATATTCAGGTCCCCGCGGCGTTCAATACGGTCGAACCGACGGATTCGGGACAATTGAGGCACTGACGGGTCCCGCTTGGATGGGAGGTCAGCCGACCGGAGATTCCTTTGATATCAAGGAGATCCGGCTGCTCGCCCCGTGTGAACCGTCCAAGATCGTCTGTGTGGCGCACAATTTCCCCGGGCACGCGCGCGAGCGGAAGACCCGGGATCCTCGAATGCCCCTCATCTTTCTGAAGCCCCCGTCGGCTGTAATCGGAACTGGCGAGGCGATTGTGCTGCCGCGAGCCGCGAAGCGCGTGGAACACGAAGCCGAGCTCGGCATCGTAATTGGCCGGCGTTGCCACCGGGTGACGGCGGCCTATGCCCGTGGGTTCGGCTCGGGTGTCACCTGCGTCAACGACGTGACCGCACGCGACATCCAGGAAGAAGAGGGTGGTTACTACCTTCGCGCGAAGGCGTTTGACACCTTTTGTCCGATTGGACCCTGGATCGAAGAAGGCCCCGTCGATATCAACGCCACCAACATCCGTTGCCTCGTCAATGGCGAAATTCGGCAGCAGGGCCGCGGCGATCAGATGCTTTTTGATCCGTGGCAAATCGTGTCGTACGTTTCGTCAATCATGACGCTTTTGCCAGGGGATATTGTCGTGACGGGGACGCCTTCGGGTGTGGGACAGCTTGAGGCCGGAGACACGTGTGACATCGAAATCGACGGCGTCGGGCGTCTGCGCAATCCTGTCGTTCAAGAGGCGTAGACCCAAACCGTTCGCGCATCCAACGCGGCACCTGTGACCCAGGCCGCTTGATGTTTGTTGGGCGTGCTTCCGCAATTCGCGTTTGCGCCTTGACCCCACCGCTGAATTGACAATGATCATAGGTGCATGCGGATGCACGGGAACAAAGCGGGTCGAATTCGACGAAAATTGAATGCGGCCCTCTGGGTGACGGGCACCCTGCTTATGCTGGCGAGCAACGCAACGGCCCAAACCGCGGACCAGAAGGACCGTTTCTTCGAGAACAAGGTCCGACCGCTCCTGTCGTCCCGCTGCTGGTCCTGCCACAGCGACCAAGCCAAGGGGGGATTGCGGCTCGATTCGCGGACCCGGGCGCTCGCGGGCGGGGGTTCGGGCTTGGTCATCGTGCCGGGCAAACCGTCCGAGAGTTTGCTCATCAAGGCGATCCGGCATCAGGCCGGCCCCGACCTTGAAATGCCGCCCAACGGCGCCCTCGAGGAGGAGCAAATTCGGATCCTCGAACGCTGGGTTGCCGAGGGCGCAGTGTGGCCCGAATCGGAGGAGGCCTTCTTTCATAACCGTGTGTTTCCCGTCCTCGCAAGGTCGTGCCTCAGTTGCCACAGCGCGGACGAACCCGAAAACGATCTACGGGTCGACTCGCGCGAGGCCTTGCTTAGAGGTGGCAAGACCGGGCCTTCCATTGTTCCGGGCAAGCCCGATGCCAGTTTGCTCATCCAGGCCGTACGGTGGACCCATGCGGAATTCGAGATGCCGCTCGAAAAGAAACTACCCAAAGACGAGATATCGCTGCTCGAGGAATGGGTGGCGCGCGGCGCGCCCTGGCCAAAGAAAAAGCCCGAGATTGTTGCGACGGACAGGCGCACCCGCGAACAGCTGTTGCGCGAGATCTGGTCGATGCAACCCCTCGCCTCTACCGCCAATATGAACGGGGGTCCTTCGATGGTGGCGTTGCGTGAACGCATCCGACGTCCGATGGACCGATTTGTCCTCGGTGTGCTCGAAGCGCTCAACCTGACACCGGCGGCCGAGAGTAACCGTACTACATGGTTGCGCCGGGCAAGTTATGCCCTCCTCGGCCATCCGCCCTCGCCCGACCAGATGCTGGCCTTCAAAAAGGACCCCGACTCGAATGCCAAGGCCATGGCCCATGCACTCGAGGATCTCCTGTCACAGCCAGACTACGCATCACACTGGACACGTCTTTGGTTGAGGGACAGTCAGCTGGGCGGCCGTTCGAGCGAAGCGCTGAAAGCATACGAACAGTGGGTAAAAGACCAGTTTGGCAATGATCGATCGTTTTCATCCTTCGCGGTTGAACATCTCCACGCGGCCCCGGCGACCGCACTCGCAACGACCGATCGGGATCCCCACACGGGTGTTGTCGACAGGATGGGTCGAACCTTTCTCGGCATGCGCCTCGATTGCGCACGTTGCCACGATCATCCAACCGATCCCATCACACTGGCGGACTACAACCGGCTGGCCGGCTCGTTTGCCACGGTTGCAAACCGTTCAACCGATGTGACCGAGGGGGGATGGGCACTCATGAACGCATTCGCAGGACAGCCAGTTTCTACCACCGAGGCACTCGATGGCCGCAAGATCTTCGAGCGCGCGCTCGGCACCACGGCCGCACCGCGCATGGCGCGCGTCATCGTCAACCGGGTCGTCAAGCACCACCTGGGGCAGCCTCTTGTCGACAGTGAAAATGATTTCGGCCGCAACGCCGTTCGTCCGACCAATCCTGCGCTGCTCGAATATCTGGCGGCCGGATTCGTTTCAAGCGGATGGTCGCTCAAGTGGTTGCATCGCGAGCTCTTGCTTTCGGCTGCCTTTAGCTTCCAGGCCCAACACGCGGGACCAAACGACGTACGCGATGCAGACAACGTTTTTTTCTGGCGCTGGACTCCGCGAGTCTTGCGCTCGGATGCGCTGTTTGACAGCTGGGCGTTTTTGGCCGGAACGGCAGCCCCCTCACAGGATCGCACCGCCCTACTGGCAGAACTCCTCGCGCTCGACACGGGAACCGTTGCCTTTCAAGGCGCCGTCGCCCAGAACGCCTGGGTGAAAGCACGAGCCGCCGAGATATGGGCGGCGTCTGCGCCGATTAAACGATCCGCAGGAAAAGACAGTCCGCTTGTCCTTCAGATCGAGGCGATGTACGAGCGCGTGCTCGGACGTGCCCCTGACGCCGAAGAGCGGCGCATCGCGACCTCGTTCGTCGGAAAGAATGGAAAACGCGGCAAGGAACTCACCCTGGCCCTCATGACCTGCAACGAGTTTACGGTGCTGATGTGAAAACCATGTTGATCCATCGACGAAGTCTGTTGGCCCCGCTTGGTGCGGGCCTTGTCCAGGCACTACACGCCTCCCCCGGCCGCGCGGCCGATCTGCTGTCGAACCGGGCGTTGCCCATCGATCCCGACGACAAGAAACCCACGGCGAAGCACGTCATCTTTATCGTATTACGCGGGGGCCTCTCGCACATCGACTCTTTCGATCCGAAGCCAGAGCTAGAAAAGCAAGCAGGAAAGGCGCTACCGCGCGCCTTCCGTACGACGTTTCCGAACTACAACGGAAACATCTTGCCCTCACCCTGGAAGTTCACGAAGCAGGGACAAAGCGGCATCGAAGTCAGCACGCTATTCCCCGAGATTGGCCGCCAGATCGACGACTTCTGTGTCATCCGCTCGATGACGACGGATCGCTGCGCCAACGATGCCGGAACCACCCACAACCATGACGCCTCGTTGCGGGTAGTCGGAACCGGCCATGGCGATGCTTCCCATCCCTCCCTTGGCGCATGGATGACCTGGCGCATGGGAACCGGCAACCCGAACTTGCCACCCCACGTGGTGCTCGCGGCCGGTGACGGGACCGCGGGATCGGCCGCCTGGGGCAGTGGTCCATTGCCAGCGATTTTTGCGGGGACCCACGTGGTTCCCAAACTCCTCACCCGGCTTCGCAGCGAAAAGTCGCCCGGGGCGTCCGAACTTTCGCAACTCCGGACGCAGCTCGATCGACACCACAACCGTACTTCGGGTGAGTGGGAATTTCTCGAAGCCCGAACCCAGGCCGCCGAACTCGCCGCACGCGTTTCGCAACACGCTCGCGAGTTCTCGACGGCAAAGAATGGCGCGGGCCGTGCGCGGATCTATGGCGATTCCTTCATGGGTCAAAGCTGTCGACTCGCCCACGATCTGGTTGCCGCCGGAACCCGTTTTGTCGAGATTCAGGATAGCGGCGAAGATGGCAACGGTTTGCCCTGGGATTGCCACGGAGACCTCCGTTCGATCGAAAAACACGCACGAAACACCGATCAGGCCATCGCGTCGCTTGTCCGCGAGATGAAGGCCAACGGGTTGCTGCGCGACACGATGATCTGTGTCACGACGGAATTTGGTCGCAACCCTGTCGCCACGTCAGAACAACCAAACGGCCGGGGTCATCACCATCACGCCTATTGCACCCTTTTGGCCGGTGCCGCCACGAAAGTGGGAACGGTTTTCGGCAAGACCGACGACTTCGGTCTTACACCGATAGAAAACGCCATGCACATCCGAGATCTCCATGCCTCGCTCTGGCGCATGTTTGGCTATCGCGAAACCGCAGGCGCCCAGATCACCGTTCGTGGAACGGTCATGCGAACCATCGAGCCTGGCACCCGTGTCATCGACGAAGTGAGGCTATAACCCATGCGATCCATCCAACCGGTGTTGTCGGCGACCGCGGCCCTTGTTCTCTTTGCACAATGCCGGGGTGCCCCGCAGTCTGTCGAAAAACCAGCAGCGAAGCTGGCGCAGGCAAACGAGCTTGTCGGGGGCGGCGTTTGCCGCGAAGACAATCCCGTTGGCGTACGCCTGGTTCGTCTCGCTCAATCCGAAGTGACCGCTGCCCTTGAAGACGCCCTCGGTCGCGAGATCGTGCGTGCCAAGGATGCGCCTGCGTTCTACCTGCAAGGCGATCACACAGCGGTGGCCGATGCGCGGCCCATCAACTCCGTGGATTTTGCGTCCTACAAATCAGCCGCCCGAACGCTGGCGTCACGCTACGTCGCCGCGTTGCCACCGGAAACCGCGTGCACACGAAAAGATTCCGAGAGCGCCTGTATCCACGGGCCACTCAAATTGCTGGTAGGTAAGTTGCTACGGGGCCTCCTTCCGCCGGAGGAATGGCAGGGCTTCTCGACCCTCTATCGCAACCTCAACGCCGAATTCGGACCGAGTTCGGCGCTTGAGGGCGTCATCACGTCGGCGCTGCTTTCTCCGCGATTTCTGTACCGCACCGAATCGGGAGCGAACCCTGCACAAAAGACCGACACGAAACTCACCCAGAATGAAATGTTGGCCTTTGCAAGCTTTGCCATTCGCGGCCACGCGCCAAACAGCGACGAGCGCGACATCGCCCTTGCTTCGTCCGGCACCGAATTCCGTCCGGCACTCGGAGCCATCGCCCGGCAATGGACGGGCACCGAGGCCTTCACGGAGCGATTTGCCGACTTTGCCGAGGAGTGGCTTGGGGTATCGCATCTCGGGGACAAGCTGATACGCCCATCCACGGAAGACAACAACGGTGGCGACATCGGTCCGGCGGTCCTCGCTGAATTCAAACATTTTATTCGCGATAACTTTTTGGGACCCGACGGCCGTTTCGACCGACTTTTCACAGCCACGAAGTCGCGCATGCTGCCGGGACTCGAACACATCTACGACGGTCGCTTCGTACCGCCTGATACCATTTTGTGGGACGAAAGGCAGCGCAAGGGCGTCCTCGGCCTTGCCGCCGTCCTCGCCGCACACGCCAATGCCAACGCCAGCGATCCGGTGCAACGGGGCATGTTGATCCGGCTGAAAATCCTCTGTGAACCGATGCCACCGCCGGTGCCCAACGTTGACTTCAGCAAGGTGCAGACGACGCCTCACATGCAAACGCGCGAGCGTTTCGAGACACTTGCAGAAGCCCCATCCTGCCGTTCCTGTCATACAGTTATCAATCCACCGGGATATCTGTTTGAGCACTTCGATCAATACGGACGCTACCGCGACATAGAAAAAGGCCGACGCATCAACGCAACCGGCAGCATCCCCCCATTTTTCGGCCAAAACCCGTACCCCGGGATGGGCGACTGGGAGGGGATCACCGAGATGTCGGAATGGCTTGCCCACAGCCCACAAGCGCGGATGTGTTTCGCCCGAAATTTGACCAACTACCTGCTGTCGGCCCGCGTCTTCGAGCACGTCGAAAACTGCGCCCTTCAGCGAATCGCACGGCGCTTCATGGCATCCGGGCGCCTCGACGATCTGGTGGAAGATACGATCACATCCGATGTGTTCTCGGCCCGCGCGGGCAGCGCCAACATTCCCCGGGACATTTAACAAAAGAGCGGTTGAGGACCACGATGCAACGACGAAAATTTCTCACAAGCGCCGTGGGTGGCAGTGCCCTGGGATTGCTCGCCAATCGCCTGCGGGCGCGCGCCGACGGCGCACCGGCAAAGCCACGTTTCATCTTCGTTTACACACCCTGCGGGCGCGAACCTTCCTGGAGAACCGGAACGATCGGATCCAACTTCACGTTTGGGCAGACCATGACGATGCTCGAGCCTTACAGGCGTCGGACGGCCATCATGGACGGATTCACAACCGTCAACTTCGGATACCACATCAATGCCCACTGGGGACCATTGCACACGATGTTGGGTGGCTGGGCCCCGCTGCGGTTGCCCGGTGACGAGGGCGGCGCACTGTCCACGGGTGCGCAACGCAGCTTCGATCACCTGCTCGCCGATCGCCTCGGTCGCTTTTCGCCGGTTCGCAACATCGTGATCGGCGGCCGCGACCGCAACAACAACAACAATTCCCTCATGTGCAGCTGGATCGCGGCTAAAACCGGACAGGTTCCCATCCACGAGCCGGGCCAGACTTTCGCTGCGCTTTTTGGAAACGGGGGCAGCGGTGCGCTTTCACAATCGCGCGATGCAAGAGAAATCGAGCGCGCGTTGAAGTGGGAAAAAGAGGTCCTGGGCCTGTCACGCAACCATTTGACCGCGTTCAAGCGCCAGCTTGGCAAACCCGAACAAGAACAACTCGTCGCCTACGAAACCCATCTATCCGAAGTCTACCAACGCGTCGTTTCCGAAACCCCCGCGATGATAGCGAAGCAGATCCGGAACGGCCCCAGTTGCAAGCTTCCGACTTTCGATGCCCTTGTCGATGCGGTGCCGAACCACGAGGAGTACCAGCAGCATCACGATTTGCAATCCAGCATTCTGGCGGCCGCCTTGGCCTGTGGTCGAACGCAGATCGGCGTCTACGTGATGGCGGGGATTGGGTCCGCGATGACCTTGCCTGGTACCAAACACAATCATCACAACCACGACGACTCGGCCATCGACCACTACCGGGCCTTCGATATGTACTACGGAGACCGCATCAAGTTCTTACTCGACGAACTTGACAAGTACCCGGAAGGAGAAGGCACGTTGCTCGATAACACCATCATCGTGTGGACGACCGATATTGGCTGGACGCCCCTCGAACACGATCAGGACAACATCCCAATTTACCTTTTCGGTGGGCTACCCGGACGCAAGTTGAAAATGGGTCAGTACGTGCGAGCACCCTACGATGACGCAGGCAAGGATCGCATCAAGGCCCTCGGCAACCCCAAGAATCGACGCCTGCACGAGATTTTGTTGACCCTGGCGCACGCCGTCGGCGTCGAGAAGATCGAAGGGTTTGCCGACCCGAAATACGTGCAGGGCCTGGTCACCGATCTTTTGGTCTGAGCGCATTGGATCGTAAAACAGCGATCCCGCAACGGATCGGGTACCATAGCGACCCGTTGACCCAGACCAGCCAACCCCAGCAGGCGGACCAGACGCGGGCGGACGAGTATCCCCGGCGATACGGCGATCGCTATGTGCTTTTGCGCGAGCTCGGCGCGGGTGGCATGGGGCACGTGTACATGGCGGTCACGGGCGGCAAGGATGTCGCGCGAGTTTGTGCGTTGAAGATCATCCGACAACTCGACACCGCCGGTCGCAGCCCACAGGAACTGGGCCGTCGATTCGTCGATGAAGCCCGGGTGGTCACCAAACTGTCACACGAAAACCTGGTGTACGTCTTTGACTTCGGTCTGCTTCCGGCGAACGCGGCCGCCGCCAATCAAGCGGCCGAGCAGGAACCCGACGCGGGCGGAGATTCGGCTTACCTCGCGATGGAATATCTGCGCGGCAAGACGCTGACCGAGATGTGGAACCGCTGCGCCCTCAAGCGGATCGGGGTTCCGGTTGGAGTTTCGCTTTTTGTCGTGGCCGAGATCGCGGCTGGACTCGGCTATGCCCATACCCTGCCTGATGTGTCGCTTGTGCATCGAGATGTATCGCCGTCGAACGTGATGCTTACCTACACAGGCGGAGTGAAGCTTATCGATTTTGGTCTGGCACAGTGGAGCCAAAAAGCGTCCCACACCGCATCGGGTGTCAACTGGGGCAAACTCAGTTACATGTCGCCGGAACAGGCGCTCGGTCGCGCCATCGATCACCGCAGCGACGTTTATTCGCTTGGCGTTATTCTGTGGGAACTGCTGACTGGACGGCAACTTTTCCCTTCCGAAGAATCTCGTCGTGCTACGCTTCAGATCACACCGCCTTCACAGATCAATCCGACGATCTCTACCGACCTGGACGCAATCGTGCTGAGGGCGCTTGCCGGAGATCTGGAAGATCGCTACGAAAATGCAGCGGCGTTCTCGCGCGATTTGATGGCCCTCATACCCCGCGACGCCACCAAACCGGAAACCGCACGATTCGTCATGCGACTTTTCGAAAGCGATGCAGTTCAGGAACAAGAAGAGGAAAAGAACCTTTTGGCCCGGGCGACCGCATTGCATGTTGCGGCCGAGAAAAACACCCAAGATCCGGAGAACGGCTTGACAGAACCCGGCGGCATTGCGGCCGCACGCGATCCCATGATTGGCAACGTCCTGGCGGATCGCTATTTCATCAAACGAAAAATTGGCGAAGGCTCGATGGGACTGGTCTACGAAGGCCATCACACGGGCGTTGGAAAACGGGTGGCGATCAAGATTCCCCATCGCTCGGAACGTCGCCGCGAAAAGCTGATGCAGCGGTTTCGGCTCGAGGCCAATGCGGCTTCTCAGATCGGACATCCGAACATTGCCGACGTGACAGACTGTGGCACGACGCCCGGAGGCGATTTCTTTTTCGTGATGGAGTACGTCGACGGCGTTGACCTCAGCAAGGTGCTGCGACGTTCCGGTGGACTGCCACTCGATCGCTGCTTGCTCATCGCGATTCAGATCTGTCGCGGTCTTGAGGCGGCCCACAAGGCGGGAATCATCCACCGCGATCTCAAACCTTCGAATGTGATGTTGGTTCGAGATCGCGAAGACGAAGAACTCGTCAAGGTGCTCGACTTTGGCGTGGCCAAGTTTCTTCGACAGGATCAGGGAGAGGCCATCGAGTTGACCATGGCAGACGCAACGGTTGGAACACCGCGATACATGGCGCCCGAACAGATCGAATCGGGCAAGGGCATCGATTTCCGCGTCGACACCTACGCGGTGGGTGGACTCATTTACGCGATGCTGTCGGGGGGCCGTGCACCCTTCGAGTCCGAAAGCATTCACGAGCTGTGGCGGCGAAAAACGAATGAGGAACCACCGTCAATTTCCAAGGTGCGTTCGGATCTGCCGGATGCCCTCACGCAACTGACCATGCGGTGTCTGGCCCGTGACCCCGCAAAACGGCCGCAGTCGATGGAGGAACTAAAGCGCCAGCTGGTTCGGCTCCTCGAAGAGGTACGCCAGGCCGGTTCAAGCATCATCGCGATGCGGGCGCCTTCCGAGACCTCCAAGGTCGACGCCGTCGGCGCTGACACGGACAAGTCCACGCGGCCGCCCGGAAACCAAACACGTTCTGTGTGGCTCGTGGCTGCCGTTGGAATTGTGTTATTGGGTGGGGCGATGACTTGGTGGGCAACCAGCGCCGAAAAACCGGGCACCCCAAAATTGAAACCCGCTGCGGTGCTTGTCCCTGCGCCGTCGATTCCCGCACCCGCTCCGTTGGCGCCGGTAGTCGCGGCTCAAAAACCGACATTGCCTGTAATTTTGCAGAAGGTTTCACCTCCGACCGCTGCGCCCGCATTCGGCAAGCCTGAAACACCCATCATTCGTACTGCGTTAAAAACAGATCATCCGGCCCCACGCGCCCGCGATGCGAAGTACGAATCCATCTTGAGCGAGGGAGAGGACGCATTTCGCCACAACCAGCTTTTGCAAGCGACGATGCTGGCAGAGAAGGCCATTGCGATTGCGCCCTCAGTCGACGCGTACTTGTTGATCGGGAAAGTGTTCCTGCACCGTGATATGCCAGTCGAAGCTGCCGCTGCTTACAGGAAAGCCCTGAAATTGGAGAGAGGCAACGCCAAGGCAGCCAGGGGCCTGACCGCGGCACAAACCGCAGCACGCGCTGCGGCGGCTCCCTGACCCAATCGTTTGTTTTTTCCGTTCCCAACAACGCCCCAATTCACAGTACACCCCATTTTATCCGAGGCTTCGCTTTCATGAAACGCATATTGGTAACCGGCGGCGCCGGTTTTGTTGGCTCGCACCTGTGCGATCGATTGATCGCCGACGGTCATGAGGTCGTCTGCCTCGATAATTTTTTCACCGGGACCCGCGCCAACGTTGCGCAACTGCTGTCCAATCCGGCGTTCGAACTCCATCGCCATGACGTTCAAGAGCCGCTCACGATGGAGGTAGACTGGATCTTCCATCTCGCGTGCCCCGCGTCGCCGGTCCACTACCAGCGAAATCCAGTGCGTACGATTCGTACGGCGGTAGAGGGAACGCTGAACATGCTCGAAGTTGCGCGCGAATCGAAGGCTCGAATCCTCATCGCCTCAACGTCCGAAGTCTACGGCGATCCCGCGGTGCACCCACAGGAGGAATCGTACTGGGGCAATGTGAACCCGATTGGACCCCGTGCGTGTTACGACGAAGGCAAGCGATGCGGCGAGGCCCTCGCGATGGCCTACTCAACCCAGCACGACGTGCAGGTGCGCATCGCCCGCATCTTCAATACCTACGGCCCCCGCATGCATCCGAACGACGGCCGGGTTGTGTCCAACTTCGTTTGCCAGGCGCTGCAGGGGCAGCCGCTCACGATTTTTGGAAGCGGAGAGCAAACCCGTTCATTCTGCTTCGTTTCGGATCTGGTCGAGGGACTCATCCGCCTGATGAAAAGCGAGCACGGCTCACAGCCGGTCAATCTGGGGAACCCCCGCGAATCGACGATGCTGGAACTCGCACAGTTGACCCTCGATCTGACCGGCAGCACCTCAAAGATAGAGCACAGGCCGCTTCCGACCGACGATCCCACCCGTCGGCGACCCAACATCGACCGGGCCAAGGCCCTCCTCAACGGTTGGACCCCCGAGGTTCCGGTCGAGCTCGGACTCGCGCAAACCGTCGCCTATTTCAGAGGGCTCAACCTTCCGTGAAGTCCGGATTGGTGTAGCCGAGTGAGGCGCGGGATGGGGTTACTACCAAAACTTCCCAAAAAAACGTGGCCTTGGCTTAGTTTGGGGGCTCATCCACCCGATGGAGGGGGTGCCATTGTGTTTCGCAAACTGAGCATCGCGTCAAATCGAATGTCCCGTATCTGCGCCTTTGCGCTGTTTGGATGCCTCTTGGCCAGCGCGCACCCCACGCGCGCACAGGGGCCCGTGCTTCCTGCGCTTTTGCCCGACTTCGCTCCCGCGAGCGAAGCCATCCGCGAAGAGAGTGCGGCCGTCGGCCTGTTGGTGCGGTCGATGCTCAAGCCGCTCAAGCGGCAATTCGTATCACGAAAAGAGCTCTCACTTGCGCTCGATGCGATAGGCATCAAGAATAGGCGCGACCTGTCTGTACCGGGTGGTACGGCAACGGCCCTCATCGAGAAACTTTTGGTTGACCGGGTCGTCCTTGGCCAAATCAACTTCGCCAATGGGCGGCTGGTGATGTCCGGGCAAGTGCTCAACAACAAGAGCGAAACCCTGGCGTCCATAACCGCATACGCACCTGCGGGCGCCGTTCACAACCTTGCGGAGCAGATCGCCCGGCAGCTCGCGACGGTGTTGGAATGTAGCTTCGAGGCGATTGAACCGACCGCGATGCGACATCTTCGTTTGTTCGCAACGGCGTCCAATGCCGAAGCGTCAGGGGATATCGCTGCTGCTGCCAGCGCCATGGCCTTGGCCCCAAGTGGTCTCGGAACCAAAGTCACGGCGATAAAGGAGCTTGCACAATCGGTTTGGACCCACCCGCAAACACCGGGCGACCAAAAGATTAGCATTGCATTGACTGTCGGTGAATTCGAGGTGGCGAGGACCCTTTCGGACAAGGAACTCAAGGCGCATCCGCAGAACATCAGCGTGCGAGCAGCTCGCGCCCGTGCCCTCGTGGGCATGAACGATCTTCGCGGTGCCGAACGTGAGTTGGTGGGCCTGCAGGGCAACATGGCACAGCCCGATGTGGCGATTGCCGCGGCGGAGCTTGCCATCGCAAAGGGTGCAAACCGCGGAGAACGGGACGCAGCCTTTCAAGCGTTGACCGATGCGACCACCGAACAGTGGGCAAAACCCCTTGCCTTTATGGCAAGCACCCCGCCCAACACGTTCAGCAACACAGTCGAGGCCCTCGCAGTCTCGCGTGCCAAAGAATTTCAACCGACCAACCCATCACTCGCCTCCGCAATCGGATTCCGTGCGGTATTGGGTGACGTGGACGGACAGCGCGCCGTCGCAATGATACGGGCGGACGATATCGGCATGGCTGATATCGCGACCATCCTCGAGAAGGTCGAAAAGCTGGCACTCGCTGGATCGCAACAGGCGAGCATTTTGAAGCTTGAGATGGACCGTCGCAGCGAACTTGCATCCGAGCTGCGCCTTGAAGCGCTCGGTACCACGGATCCGAGCGCACACATCTCCCTCATTGCAAGCCTTCAACCGCTTCTGGAACGATTCGAGGCGCTCTCGAAACGAGAAATCTCGTCCGTTACCCTGTTGCCAATGGCTGGTAGCGGTGAACCGTTCTATTCGCCGTACAAGGTCAACGAGGACATGTTGCGAATCGGGCTCGGCGCAGCGCTCGCGGGTAAACCCTACGAGATAGCGGTCCGACCACCGCATCCCGGTCAGGAACCCATTCGAGGAACCCAGCTTTCCGAGGACGGGCTCGCCAACCTCGCGGCCAGCGCTTACGCCGAAGGACTGGTCCTTTACAAGATTCGCCCCAACGGTTCGAGCGCCCAGATCACGTTGATGCTGGTCGACACCAAAACCCGACGGGCCTGGACCAGCGAGGAAACGATCGAAGGCAAGTTGAATGGCCTTCTGACAATCAACCCGACCCCCTGGATCGTGTTGGCGGTGATCATCCTTGTCGCAGCAGCGTTCCTTGCGCGCAGGGTATTGTCGGGTTCCATCGTCGTCCACATCAAGGAAATGCCCGAGGCCGACGAACAGCTTTTCAGCATCCGTATTACACGAACGCCGACCGGCCCGGCCGTTGGGCCACCCAACAACTTCATAGAGCGCATGCGCCGAACCCCTCCAAAACAGACGGCGGACGAGGCCATACGGGTCGGCGCGCGAACCACATTCCCGAGAATTGCCCGCGGCAAGTACTACGTTCACCTTTTCGGAACCTACAAACGCGGTGGCGATGTGGTTGTGGTCGACGGCGAGTCTTTCTCGCGGGAAGTCCAGGTTCAACCGGGAAAGAAGGCGGCCGTTCAGTTCAGCATGGAAGCCACCCACGCTCAGTTCGTCGTCAGTGTGACGGATGGAGAGAAGCCCGTCTCGGGCGCAATCATCTGGATCGACCAGGACGAAGCCACCAAGTGGCGTACCAACACCGACGGAAAAGCGACTTTCGACGTTCCGCGCGGCCGTCGAACCATTTCGATTTTTGCCGACGGATTGACCATCCGACGCCCTTTCGAGATCTTGCAGACCAAACAACACGATCTGCCAATCAACCTCGAATGGGAGCGCAAACGAGAAGGTGTTTCACGCGTGCTTGAGCGTCCGTCATCGGGCCGTGGAGGCAACGAAGGCTCTGGGGACGGCTCTGCCTACGCGACGTCTCCGAATCGTCCTGCGAATGCGAATCCCTTCGCCTCAAACCCGCCGAGCAGCATGGGCCAGAATCCGTTTGCGTCCGCACCGCCCTCGGGCGCACGCCAGAACCCGTTTGCCGCAAACTCACCAACCGGCGGTGGCGCACAGGCATTTGTACCACGTTCCGAAGTGGCGGTCGGATTCAACATGCCGCCGCTTCCGAATGGTCATCCCGGGACCCAGGCAGGCTCACCAACGGGCGTGGGCCTTTCTATGGCGGCGGGACCGGCAACGGCGGCGGCTACCCCCTCGGCCATTCGCCAACCGGGACTGGGCATCACGCCGGAAGAATTGACTCCGGTTCCGGACGTAGGCGGCACCAAGCTTGAACGGTATCAGCGAACCGGAAAGCTGGGGGCGGGCGCAATGGGCGTTGTTTACAAGGCCCTAGATGTGGTTCTGGACCGCGAGGTCGCACTCAAAATCATGAGCCCCGACATCCGCGACAATCCGGAGATCGCGGCCAAGTTTTCGCTTGAAGCCAAATCGCTTGCCGCGTTGAACCATCCGAACATCGTGACGGTTTACGACTACGGCAATGCAGCCGGTGAGTTGTTCATGGTCATGGAGATGGTCGAGGGACCCGGCGCACTGGATGCGATCCTTGAAAAGCGAACCAAGCTCACCCCCGAAGAAGCAGTGGATGTCATCGACCAGCTTTGCCGCGCGATAGGGTACGCGCACAAGCGGCGCATCATTCATCGCGATATCAAGCCAGCCAACATGTTTCTCACACACGACGGCATGGTCAAGGTAGGCGATTTCGGTCTCGCCCGCGCGATTGGAGCCATGAAGATCACGAAGACGGTTGTTCAGGGAACACCGCTTTACATGTCGCCCGAACAAATTCTCGGCCGCGACGTCGACTTCCGCGCGGATCTCTACTCCATTGGGTGCACCTTCTTCGAGTGTCTGACAGGACAGCCACCCTTCATTGAAGGCGAGGTTCTGTACCACCACATGCACACTGCACCCCCGAAGGTTTCAAGCCTGGTGCCGGGCTTGCCGAAGGTGCTGGACGATCTCATTGATCGTTGTCTCGTGAAGGACAAGGAACAACGCATCGGCTCGGCCGAAGATATCCGGGCGGGTCTGCGTGCCGTACGAGCGGCGCTCGACTAGTCAGTTAAACGTGGTCCAAAATTTCCGACAGCGTGTCCACGAGCGGACGGCGAGCGACTTGCAGACGAGGCGCACTTTGGTGACCTCCCGTGAACAACACGCAGGCGCATCCAAGCGCCTCGGCGAGTTCGTGATCGTGCAAGGTGTCGCCGACAAGTAAAACCTCGTCTGGAATCGCACCCATCTGCGCCAGCGCACGCCGTCCTACATCGACCTTTGAGCCTGCTTGCAAGTCACCGGTACCGTGGTGGCTTTCAAGAAAGGGAGCGACGCCATAGCTGTGTAGCATCTCGCCGAGCAAGGCATGTTCCATCGCCGAAACCACCCGCTGGCTTTGCACTCGACCCTGCAAGGCCGTCAGCAAGGACAAGACCGACCGATGCAACGTGACCGAAGACAGCCGAGTTCGATACCGCGCAATAAAGTCGACCGACAGTTGTCCGAAATCTTCGCGCTCGAAATCAAAGCCCAACCATTCGTAATACGAGCGAACCGGGAAACCAAATGCGCCAACGTACGACGAACGCGAAACGGGCGGGATGGCACGTTCGTGGAGCAAACTATTCAGAGTATCGACACAACAATCGACGTCGTCGAGAAGCGTGCCATTCCAGTCCCAGATGATGTGTTGAATCACGCGAGAACTGAACCTACAATGAAAGGTCGCTCCTGGCGATGGCGCGCACTACTTCGCCTTGCGCAGTGGAGCAGCACGCGATCGCCTTCGCGCCCGTTCGGCGGCCTCGTGCTTTGCCTTTTTGTAACCATGTAGCACCGGTTCCGCAGGCACAAGGCAATTGGGTCCGCTGCCGATCCAGTCTGAAAGACCCAGTCGACGCAACGCTTGCCGCAAGACGGGCCAGTTGTCGGGATCGTGGTAGCGCAAGAACGCCTTGTGGATCTGACGCAGCTTCAGATCCTTCGGGACATCAACCGTTTCACTGTCACGGCTGACCTTCTTGAGCGGGTTTTTCCCGGTGTGATACATGGCCGATGCGGTGGCCATCGGCGTGGGCAAGAATGTCTGCACCTGATCGGGCCGAAAGCCGTTCTTCTTCAACCAAAGGGCCAGATGGGCCATGTCGGTTTCCGAGGTTCCCGGGTGGGCCGCGATGAAGTAAGGAATCAGGTACTGCTTTTTTCCGGCTTCTTTTGTGTAACGCTCGAACAACTTCCGGAACTTTTCATAGCTGCCGATGCCGGGTTTCAGCATCTTCGACAGAGGGCCATCTTCGGTGTGTTCGGGCGCTATTTTGAGATAACCACCGACGTGATGAGTGGCGAGTTCCTTGATGTACTCGGGCGACTCAACCGCAAGATCGTATCGAACCCCCGAGGCAACCAGCACCTTCTTGATGCCCGGTAGGGCGCGCGCCCGTCGATACAAATCGATCAGGTGACCGTGATCGGTATTCAGGTTCTCGCATACCCCAGGGTAAACGCAGGACGGCAAACGGCAGGCCGCCTCGATCTTGGGATCCTTGCACGACAGTCGATACATGTTGGCAGTCGGGCCGCCAATATCGGAAATGACGCCGGTGAAACCGGGACTTGTGTCACGGATCGCCTCGATCTCGCGCAGCACCGAATCGGCGGACCGATTCTGAATGATGCGGCCCTCGTGCTCGGTGATGGAACAAAAAGTGCATCCGCCAAAGCAGCCCCGCATGATGGTCACGGAGTTTTGAATCATTTCGTACGCGGGAATGCGCGCGCCCCGATATCCGGGATGGGGAATCCGGCGGTAGGGCAATTCGTAAACGGCATCCATTTCCGCGGTGGTAAGCGGCAAGGGAGGCGGATTCATCCAGACATCGCGATCGCCGTGCTGCTGCACAAGCGCCCGCGCGTTTCCCGGATTCAGCTCTTGATGAAGCACGCGCGACGCGTGGGCATAGAGAACCTTGTCATCGCGAACCGCCTCGAAACTGGGCATCCGTACGACAGAGTGGGCGCGATCGGCGCGATCAGCTCCCTTGCGCAACCGAGACACAGGGATGGCGTCGGGCGCCGGAACATCGCATCCGGGGGCACCGGGTGTGGCCGTCGAATAGGGATCAATGTGGCGATCGATTCTCCCGGGATGATCGACCGAGCTCGAATCGATCTCCGAAAAACCGGGCAACAAAACACCGGTCTTTCGCAAAAACGTGGTGCCGCGAATATCCGTTATGGTTGAGATGGCCTCTCCGGCGTCGAGTCGCCGTGCGACCTCGGCAATCTGACGTTCGCCATTGCCGTAAACCAGCAGATCGGCCTTCGCATCCAGGATCGCCGAGCGGCGAACGCTTTCGCCCCAGTAATCGTAGTGCGCTGCTCGACGAAGGCTGGCCTCAATGCCGCCGATTACGACGGGAACCCCGGAATACGCTTCGCGACATCGTTGTGCATAGGCGTTGACGCTGCGATCGGGACGCAGGCCTGCTTGACCGTCGGGCGAATAGGCATCGTCGTGCCGGATCTTTCGGTCAGCAGTGAAACGGTTGACCATCGAGTCCATGTTGCCGGCCGTGATGCCGAAAAATAGACGCGGCCGACCCAGGGCTCGGTAGGGATCCACGGAACGCCAGTCGGGTTGCGACAAGATCCCCACCCGATACCCCAGTGCTTCGAGCAGTCTACCCACGAGTGCCATCCCAAAACTTGGGTGATCGATGTAGGCATCGCCGGTCACGACAACCACGTCGCATTCGTCCCAGCCAAGCGCCTCCATCTCTTGCCGCGTGGTGGGCAAAAATGGGACCGCAGCGGTGCGGGCGCGAGCGCCGTCAAAGAGCGTCGGCTTCAGATGGCTGGGGCTGACGATGCGAAATCCGCCGGGTAGGTAGTCTCCTTCGTTTTGCATCGGGTTGTCGCTCGGACCGTACATGATAGCCTCCAAGGAATGGGGCCGCCCGTGATTCTAGCCGCCCTTTTCTTGTTTTCCTTCCTGCCGGGCAGAGGGAATGCCGCGGCGCTCTGCCGCAACGAGGGCAATACCCACCTCTGGATCTCCCCCAGGGTGCCCACCAACAACCGACCGTTGCGCATCCTCGTGACGTCGCGTGGTGTCAATCCGGATAATCGTATTACAATTATCTCGAAACGAAACGGCGTTGCCACCGCGGTAAAGGGCCTACAGCAAGAAGGCCTCCCCCACGCGCTCGACGCGCCGATTGAAAGGCTTGCTATCGGCCGGTATCGGATCCTGGTGGGCGATCCCGATTCCCCGATGGCCTGTGCCGAGCTCAACGTTCAAGGCAGGAGCGCTGGGGCCGAAAACCACAAGATCGAAACCTACTGGCCAACCCTGAAAGATTGGGACGCGGACCATGAAGACCTGTACTCGGCCTGGGTAGAACGTTTGTTCGACGCGCCAGCCGATGAAGAACTTGGGTTCCGGCCACTTGCAGAAGCGCTGCGAGATCCGAAACGCAACGCGCTCTTTGACCACCTCGGCCTCGGCGAGGATGCCCCGAACAACCGAAGGGCCTTGAAGGCGGCACCCGATTGCGCTGACCTGCCCTATTTTCTGCGGGCCTATTTTGCGTGGAAGATGGGGCTGCCCTTTGGCATGCGCCAGTGCGACCGGGGAACCCCGCTTCGCGCGCCCCGCTGCGAGGGACTCGCCACGAATGCGGACCCCATTCATGCCACGACACCGCTCGACGCGTTCGCCCAGTTCTCACGTTTATTGGCCAACACGGCGCACTCGGGATCCATCCGTACCGCGCTTGCAGACGAAAACACAGACTTCTATCCAATCGGTCTTGATCGAGAAGCCTTGCGACCCGGTGCGGTGTTCGCCGATCCGTACGGACACGTGCTGGTGGCTGCACGCTGGGTCCCTCAAAAAGACGGACGTCCAGGATTGTTGTTCGCGGTCGATGGCCAGCCGGATGCGTCGATCACACGCAAACGATTCTGGGAAGGCAATTTTCTGTACGCAAACAACATTGCGAGCGCAGGCGCTGGCTGGAAATGGTATCGACCGATAATACGTAGCACAAACACTCCGAGCGCCCCTCTGCCGCATTTCTCGATGGTGCAATCGAAGCTCGACGCCGATGCGTTCTATGCGCGCATGGGCAAGCTCGTCAATCCCGCAGGCATGGACGCACACACCGCTTACGACGAAACGTTGAATGCGTTGCACGAACAGTTACAGGCGCGGGTGCGTTCTGTGGACAACGGCGAGCAATACATGAATGCCAACCACGATCCGGTCGTGGAAATGCCAGAAGGCCCCCGCATCTTCGAGACCATGGGTCCCTGGGAAGATTACGCCACTCCCTCGCGAGATCTGCGACTCTTGATCGCCATGGCGGTTCTCGAAAACCTGCCCCGCCGCGTGGTGCAACATCCCGAGCTGTTTCAGCTCAAGGGACAGGCTCCCGCCGAGGTTGCGCGCGCCGTCGAGGCCCGGCACCGAAAGCAAATCGTGGGACGATTCATCGACTACACCCGTTCGGACGGCAGCAGTTTTCGACTTTCCGTGGCCGACATTCTGGCGCGCAAGGAAGCCCTGCAAGTGGCGTACAACCCGAACGCCTGTGTCGAATTGCGCTGGGGGGCAATGCCGGGCTCACCCGAGGCCAGTCCCTGCCGCCGCCACATGCCCGAAGCGCAGCGCAAAAAAATGGCCGAATACCGAAAGTGGTTCGCGGAAGCCCGTCGCCGCCCCG
>Ga0163147_10001231_pt1 | contig 39488 bp, 34 predicted proteins | sample OliLakLV19MP6G1_FD_148597 | JGI IMG/M metagenome (GOLD analysis project Ga0163147, IMG submission 148597) | Freshwater microbial mat bacterial communities from Lake Vanda, McMurdo Dry Valleys, Antarctica- Oligotrophic Lake LV.19.MP6.G1 | ecosystem: Environmental > Aquatic > Freshwater > Lake >...
GAGCCTGCCTGCGCCATCGCGAGCGGTGATGTTTTGCGTGCGGAACGGATTGCTCCGCGTGGTGAGTAAGCCGGCAGTCGAGAAGACGGATTGATAGAGGCTCCCGCCGACGACAACTTGCGTGAGTTGGCCTGCGGCGTTGTATTCGAACATGGGCTGGAAGCCTATGCCACTATTGAGAGAAGTCCGGCGTCCGGCAGCATCCCACGTTTGCGAGATGGACGTCGTTGTGCCGTCTAGCGTGGTGGCTTCGTTTGTGATTTGGCCGTAGGGCGAAACGGTGCGGTTGATGGTGGAGGCGGCTTGGTCGCCACCGGACTGGCTCACGCTGGTGAGGATGCCGCGTGGGTCGTAGTTGTAAGCTAGGCTTTGGTTTCGCGAAGCTATAGTGCCTGTGGCGGTGCGGGTCGCGAGTCGGCGGAAGTCGTCGTAGGCAAGTGTGAACGTGACCGGGCGCGGGTCGTTGATGGTTTGTAACAAACCGGCCATTGGGCCAGACGGATAGTAGGCGTAGGAAAAAATGCGTCTATCGGTGGACGAAGCCGAACTCTTTTTGCGTTCGCCGGTGATGCGACCTGCGGTGTCGTATGTCGCAGCCCATGTGAGACGATCGTTCATTTTGTGCGCCGTCACATTTCCCGCCGCGTTGTAGTCGTAGCCTTCGACGCTGGAGTCCGGGTGGATGATATTTTTTGGGCGGTCAAGGGCATCGTATTGTGTCTCGGTCGCACGATTGAGCGGGTCGTAAACAAAGCGCGCAAGACCTTGTTGGTTGCGAGAGACGATGGTTTTACCGCCCGCGCCATCAATCTGCACAACAGGCGCGCCGGTGGTATCGGTAAGCGCCTGGGATACAATCGCGGCACTTCCTGTGCCGAGCGTGGTGGTCACACTGTTGTGATCGGCGGCATAGGCGTTGGCAACTTTTCGGGTGAGCGTATTTGCGGCATTGCGAATCTCGACACTCTTCACGCGGCCCATGATGTCGCTTTGCGTGGTGGTCTTTTCGCCGAGGGCGTTGGCAACGGTGAGGCTCGCGCCCGTCGCATCATAAGTAAATGTGGAGCTTTGCTGGGCCGAATTGGCCGTTGCAGCGGGCCCGGCGACCGTCTTGGGACGGTTGAGATCGTCGAATATTCGTGTCCATGTCGCCCCGGCGAGGTCGGTATCGCTGAGGCAATTTCCGCGCCGGTCGAAGGCCTTGCTCTCCGTGCCGAGCGTGGTGCCCGCGAGGGTTTTTAAGGTTCGTGTGACGGTGCGAGCGGTATCGTTGTAGGCGATGTCGTAGAAGGCATTGTGGTTCACGGCTTGGCGCAGCACGCGGCCATCGAGTCCGAAGCGCCATTCGAGCACGGTGTTGTCGGGATTCTCCTGCCGGCGGAGCTTGCCGGCGGTCGTGTAAAAGTAATTGGTCACGCCGCCGAGGGGATTCGTCGCTGTGGCCGGGAGCCCGCCGGGTTCGCGGGTGTAGGACTCTTGCGCGAGGGGCGTTGCGGTCGAGCCAAAGAACGTGCGGCTGAGAAGCTGGCCGATGCCATCATAGGCCATCACCACGGAGTTGCCCAAGGGGTTGCGAATCGTCGTTAGGTCGCCGAAGAGGTTGTGAACAAAAGAGGAATTTGCGTAGAGGCCGAGTTCCGGCAAACCGGCGACAGTGGCCGTGGCCGAACTGTTAGCCGAGCTACGCCAGACGAGTTCCTCTTTGGGTCGGCCTGCGCCATCATACTTGCGCCACACGTAGTCCTCGGGATTGTAGCGCGGGCCATCCGTCCACTCCACCTCGCCGTTTCCATTAAAGTAACGATAGTTCCAACCGATCCGGGCGTTGCTCTCCCAATACTCTTCCCATGTGCGCCGGCCCATATTGTCATAGGCCGAGACCACCTTGCGCCCGGCGGCGTCGCGTCGCTCGATTTCCTCGCCGCGATCGTTGAACCGAAACGCCGTCACCACATCGGGATCGGACGTTCCCGTTTTGCGAGTCATCGTGAGCGGGAATCCCCGTGCGTCGTGCGTCCATGTGGTCAGCGCTTCATCGGGCGAATTCGCGGCGATGCGCGTCTGCGCGAGCAACCCACGGGCTTGGCGTGGCCCGGCCACGACATCTTGGTAAGTCGTGAGGTCTTCGCTAATGAGCGTCGCGCCGGTGAATCGCTGAATCCTCGTTGCCGAGCGAGGACGGAGCGGATCTTCGTAGGAAAAGGCGATGCGATTATTCGCCGGATCAATGATCTCGGTCGGCATGTTGAGCGAGTTGAAGGTGTATTGCGTCGTCACCGTATCCGACACGCCGTCGCCGGTGACATCGCCCGTGCTGGTCTGGTAGTCGAGGTTGCCCGTCACGTCATAGAAAAAGTCTGTCACGTAGCCGCGCTTGTCTGTGCTCTGCTTGAGACTGCGTGGAAAGGCACCGGGGGACGTGTCGCCGGGAGCATACCACTGGTGCATGAGCGTTTGGTTCAGCGGGTCGGTGATTTGGGTAATCTGACCGCCAACATAATCGTAACGCGTCGCGCGATTGTAAGCATCAATGGCCAGCGTGTAGCCCGAGCGCGCATTGAAGTTCGGGCTTATCGGATCAATGTCCTTCACGTTATCATAGACAAATGTCGCATTGCGCACTGGCACCATGTCTAGGCCGACGGTCGCACGTTGTTCGGTCACGCGACGTGCGGCATCGTAGTCGTTTTCCAAAATCCGTCCATCCGGCTTGCGCTCGCGCACAACGAGGTGATTGGAAAACGTCTTCCCAAATTCCGAAAACCGCCCGTAGTCGAAGCCTACCACTGAGGCATCGGGACGAGTCACTTCCACCAAATCGCCGTATCCATCATAGCGATAATTGACTCGCCGCCCATCGCTAGTGTAAGCCGCCGTTATGCGCCCGACGACATCGTGCTCGAAGCGCAGAAAGTTGCCATTGCTCGAAGTGATGCTGGCCAATTTCCCATAGCCCGCCGCATTGACATCGCTCTCGTGCTGAAACTCCAAAAAGTTCCCACTCGAATCCGTCCACCGGTCGAGGTAGGGGCGTTCCCGCGTGATGCCACCACCGGGAAATGAGCGCACAATGAAGTGCCGCTTCGAGCCATCGGCATCCGTTAGTGTGTAAGAGCCATCCACGGCTTTCTCGATCCGCGCCCCAAAAACATTGGCACTACCCCCGGTCATGCCGTTCGCGAAATTCGAGAGGGTGGGATTATCCTTGGGGGCCGGGCGCCAGAGCGTTGGCGAGACCTTACGATACGCGATCACGGAGCCATCCTTCTCTGCGGCGTAGAGCACATCGCCTCCGTTCGAGACGACGAGCTGCGGGAAGTAGCCTAGCTTCCATCCGTGGCCAAATTCGTTGTGGGTAAGATTTTGGCTGCTGTAATTTCGCCGAATCTCTAGCGGCATCGGCCCCGGCAATGTGAGGTCTGTCTGGTCAATATGGAATTCCCCCGTGACCACGTGAACAGGATCGGAGACCATGGCCATGGCATTCTCAAAAAAGCTCGGTGGTCCAGGACTACCGACAGTCGCCAGAGTCACCACCATTTCAAAGAACGAATTACCATCGCCGGGGGTGTAAGGATAGCCCATCTCAACGGCATAAGCCTGCAACATGGCTGTTTGGTAAGCATTCGCCTCAAAGTTCGCAATGCCAGCCGAGAGCTGATCCACCAGCCACCATGGCCCTTCGATTCCATCCGTAAAAAGCGAGACCGTGCCGCCGCAACTGAAGCTTAAACGAAAGCTTTCCCCGAAAGACTGAGTCAGACGCATCGTGCGGAAATTCTCTTCGTCAAAACTACACGATCCAACGGCACGTCCATAGCCGCCGTTATAGATGTTGCCAATGAAAGCCCCTGCGCCACCATTCGCTTTTCGGATAAACGCGCCACTCTGGAAATACTCGCCGCCCGCACCTTCAACGCGCCCGGGCGTGATGTAGGCCCGCGATCTGGCGTTCGGCGTGTCGCCACCTGTTCCGATCGGGTCAAACGAGGCGACCGCAAGCGACCAAATGCCGGGGCTCCAATCCTTCAAGCTCTTCGTCACTCCGTGCACCGTATAGAGGTCGTTTCCCTTCGCTTCGTAGTTCCAATTATCCAGCACAACAGGCGGACGATTTTCGGCGATGGCATTGTGGATCAGCTTGATGGTTGACACCGAGTCGTCCTGTCCAAAAAAGAGATCAATCGAGCGGTGTTCTTGAGCGGAGCCATTCGCAAACGATACTTGCGCCGCGCTGTCAGAATAGGGAATCGCAAGGTCTGGACGGGCGATGGAGCCCCCTGCCCGCACGGGACTCCTCACAATCACATCAATGAGCGGACGGACCAAGACGATCTCGCCATAGTTCGGCAAATTTCCCACACTGTCTGTTGCGGGCAGCATCGAAGCAACGGCAACGTTTGAATCGGAAATCGTTTGGGTTTTGTGCAGCTGAGACAAAAATTGATCAAACCGATTGGACCGCTCAAAGTAACTTCCGCCCAGCAGCATCATAGGCACCCCACGAAAAATCTCCGCATCGCCCACAGCGAGGGGATCGGCAATCAAATCCCGCTGCGCCCTCCAAAAATCCCCAGAGTGCACGTCAAGCATCCGCTGAGTGAAGCGCCCAGAGTTGATGACCACTGAGGAAAACCCACCCTTCTCTAGGCCGTGTTGCGAAGTGTGCATGAGGTCGTGGCTTATCCCCAGAAACGACTCCAGCGAATTCGGCGGCACAAAGCCCGGTGGGAGAGCGCGATGGCGACGCTGAGTAACTTTCAAAATGAACGGGCTAAAGTTCGGGGTCACATCCACCCGCACCTCCTGCCGCCCAAGCATCGCGCTGCTCGCGAAGTCGCCAGAGTCCGTCGCAGCGGGACGAAACGGGGCCAACGAAACAACCATATCGTGTGCGTTGAGTCCCGTTTGTTCAAAATAGACCAGCAACCGACGATTGTGAAGATCACAAGCGCGGAGCCCGGCCAGGCTCACCAGCGGAGAACCGCCGGTCGCCAACACAACTTCCACATCAAACGTGTCGAAGACTGCGGGGTTCTCACTGAGGTTTTTCACCAAAGCAGGAGGCACGTTCCCATTCACTGCCCACGGCATCGGAAAATCTGCCCATCGCGCATACAGATTTTTGCGGTCTCGAATGATCATTCCAAAATCGGCAAGCGACAGCGAAGGGTGGTTTTCCCGCAACGTCTTCTCCACGAATTTTGGAAACAGGCTCTCTGGCGTATCGTTTCTGGGATCCAAAGCCATGATTTCACTCGACGCCTCGATATACTTGCGCGTCCACAAATCTCCATTCTCGAAGCCCGGAGGCATGTAGTCATAGAGATTTAGCCCCTCTTTGACTTCCGTGTCTTTCATCCAAGGAAAAATATGTACCCACTTCGACTGGCCGGGATTCGCTTCGTCAGGCACATACGCTGCGACCCAGGGGTAGTTCACCGGAATTTCGTGCGGCACGGGCTGCAGGCCATCTGCGCCCGTTGAACCCTTAATCTGCATTCTTAGAAGTCGGCTCATGCGGGAATCCAGCATCGTCATTGCATTGCGCGACGGCTGCACATAGCCCGCCGGCACGCCCGCTTTGCGGAGGAGGTAAATCAGCAACGCGCATTGCTCGCTCGGCGAGCCCTGCCCCTCCAGATAAGTCCCAAGGGCCCCTCGCCGCACGCCGCCCTCATTGACAGAATCGCCATCCACCCCACCCGTCGCGTCATAGCTCAGTGCATCGGTGAGGCCGATCTCGTTGATCACATAGTTCGCCAACGCCACCGGATCGTTCCCCAAATCTTGCACCAGCTTCTGCAAAATCGGGTGATCCCGCAGCTCTGGGCTATTATCTGTGAGCAACCAATCCGCATCCGGCGCACCAAACTGGAAATCCACCTGCCCGCCAACGCGATTGAGTTCCTCCGCACTCTTCCCCGCATACGCCGCAGGCATTGGTTCCCCCTCGAAGTGCGGAGCGTGGATGAAGGTCGAGCTCCACGGTGCCCGTTGGTCAAAGTCCAACGTGTAAAGAATTTCATCCGCAGGCGCATTTGCCAAATCGTAAACCATGGGTCGCCACCCTCCCGCCGGCACTGGCAAATAGCCCCGTGCCTCAACCCGGAAATAATATCCCGTGCCCGAGGCCTCATGCGTGAGCACATACGGAGAAAAAATATTTGCGGCCACGCCCCACCGCGGCCAGTTCTCGACGAGTTCCACGGTCGTCTTTAAGCCATATTGCCCGGACGTCTGATTGTTCTGCCACGCCGTGTCTGGAATCCGCAGTCGAAAGCCATCCGCTGCAAAAGCATCCCACGCCGGCGTTCCCTTCGGCGGAATCTTAATCCATTGCCGATCCACCCAATCCTGCTGCATTCCACCCGTGGGCGGTTTCGCGAACGCATAGATCACGAAGTCGTAGTCCATCGGAATTCCCGTCGGCCTTGCCCCAAAATACGAACCAAACCGATACTTCGTGCCTGTGAAAAGCGGGCTCCCCCCAGCACTCTTGCCAAACGAAACGATCGGGTAATCCACGAAATCCGCCCCCGAGTGGATGCGATTTGGAACGCCCGGGAATCCCGGCATCCACGGCAACGGTACGTTCAAAAACCACGGATTGCGCCCTTGCAACAACGACAGCGCACCGTCCACCGCTCCCACGCCAACACCCTTCTGCCCATCCAGCGCGAGCACAAAAGACTTCGACGAGGGGTCAGGATTCGTGCCGCGAAGAAAGCGCCCGTCCCTCGCATTGGCATTGCTTTGCGCCCATGCGCCCGCCACCGACACAAACAAAAGTAAAGCCGTCGCGACCCGCTTCACGGCACAAGTCCTCCATTGAGCGGCATGGCAATGCTCACAGCCAGCCGACCCACGCTGCCATCATTCGGCCGTGCATCCTCACGATTCGGAATCGTGTCGCCATCAAGGTCTAAAAAGCCATCCATCGCCAGAGCATTGAGCCCGTTAAGCACTTCATAGCCATCTGGCATTCCGTCTCCATCGGAATCAATCTTTAACGGGCTCATTCCCTGCTGCACCTCATCGAGGTTGGAAAGGCCGTCCCCGTCGAAATCATCTCCCTCCGGGTCCGTCGTCGGTCCTGTCCAATAATTTAGACGCCAGAAAAACTTGGTGGAGGTGGTCGTGAACCCCCACTCCTTGATCGAATCGTCGCCGGGTTCCACTACGGGAATCCAAGTCCATATTTGAAGGTCTTCGGACTGTTGAATGAAATACGTGTTGCCAGTCCGACCCCACCACTTGAAACGCCAAATCGAATTGACGGAATCATATTCGAGCTTTGTTCCCTCATTGAGGTCGTCCGCCGTTTGGGCAAAAAGGCACTGAGTCGCCATCACGCCGACTACCGCGAGAAACAGAATGAAAAATGAACGTTTCCGATTCATCGCAGGCTTGAGGATTTCGTTCCAGACTCGAAGGTCTTCGCTTCTGTGGGCGAGTGGCTGCTGCGGATGGGGAAGAACTGGATGACGGTATCCTTCGGCTGTGGCGGGTTCTCCTGAATCCATCGCTCGTGTGCGATGCGGGCCGCTTCGCGTTCGGCGTGCTGGGCAATTAAGGCGTCGCGGTTCGCGTCGAAGTGGGAGTGAAGGTCTTCAATGGCGAGTAGAGCTTCCGGTGGGATGGATCCTTTCGAAGTGATGTGCCAAGCGGATTTTCCGCTGGCGTGCACGGATTTAAGGAGGCCATTCGGCCAGATGGAGACCAAATCGCTTCGTCCCGTGCGGAGAAGCTCGGCGTTTTGCTGGTCGAACTCCCCCTTTGTCGAGTCGCCGACTGCCATGAAGATATTGTAGTAGGTGTCCTTGATCTGCAAATCCATCAACTGGCTGAGGGAGTTGAAGTTGATGGTGGACCAGAAAACGACCTCGGAATCTCCGTGCCGGAATCGCACCTCGGTTAATTGATTGTCATAGACTGTGCACGATAGAAGCAGGCTGACGTGGTTCATCGCCTCCCAGCGGCGCATTTCCGCCAGCTCCTCCGCGGTGGGGACGTGTTCGGCAACCGATACGGTTGGCTGTTCGATAGCGGCAGGTTGCGGCTTGAGAACGGGTGTCTCGACCCGATTATAGATAATCGAGCGGGAGCCCATATTCACCTCTTGGCTGTCGAGAACGCGCAGTTGACGCGGCTGCTCTTTATCCGACTGCACTTCTTCAGCGCGAAGGCTTGTGGCAACGAAAAGCGCCCCGACTACGACGGTAGCCAAGGTTAGCAGTGTCAAGGGTTCACTGACGGACTTCATGGTTCTTGAGGACATAATGTTTCTGTCGGTTCACGAGGTGGCAGGAAATTTCGTAAGTCAGACGGACACACGATTTCAAGCACAAAATCGCACTGTAATTCTGTGAACCAGCCAGCTTGTCCCCGTCACCAAGACTCGGATCAATCCCCAGCGCAAACTTCATCAAATAAGGAACCCCATCATCCCCGCTCTCCAACGGATCAATACCCGTCGAATCAAAAAAGAAATTCTCCCAGCAATCCGCCATCCCATTCCCCGCCCCGCCCCCCGGAGCCATATCCGTCGAAGAAAACAAAGCCGAAGTCACATTCCCCTCTGCATCATACCCATAAGAAGTCACCAACCCATTACTCTGCGCCCCCCCAGTCAACCACCCCGAATCATCATAAGAAAACGTGTCGGCATTCGACGACACGCATAGGGCGGAAGCGACCGCCGAGGCGAAGAATATCCTCGCCATGCTTTTCACAACATCCGATCTGGAGTAGCGCGTCGCTAACATTAATCGTGTCTTCGTTGTTTTAGCGGAAAAAGGCAAGAAACTTTTCCCGGATTTTGGGACAGGGTGTTTCCGACTCTTCAACTTGATGCACCCCACCAAGCTAGACCGTCAATTTGCAAAGTTTCTCAGAGAAGCCCGTGGCGAAGCAACGTTTCGGGACTTCGCGAAGAAAACCGGACTATCAAGGTCAACTTTATTTCGACTTGAAAATATCGAGCAGTCGGCCACGCTTGAGCGGGTGCACAAATTATTGACGAGGTTGGACGTGAGGTTAGACGACGTTTTTAAGACGTAGCTCAGCCTGCTTGGTCAGCCAGTTTGTGCACGCGCAAGCGCAGAGTGCCCAAAATGCCTATCGCGGCCACCGTCGAGAGAAGCGCTTGAAGTCGGCGCGGGAGCAAGGTGCTACTGGGGACGATGCGAGTGCTCGGTTTCACAGATTTCTGTTCCGATGCCCGCATTGGTAAAAATTTCCAAGAGAAGAGAGTGGGGAGTTTGCCCTCCGATCAGGTGGATTTTCTCAACACCATTCCGAAGAGCCGCAAGCGCAGAATGCACCTTAGGAATCATGCCTCCGCCGATCACCTTTTGCTTGATGAGCGAGGCAACCTGGGCGGAGTTCACGCTCGGAAAGAGCGACTCCTTCTGAGTCGGGTCGCGCATGAGGCCTGGCACATCGCTCACAAAGATGAGCTTCGTTGCCTTCAGCTCCGCAGCAAGCGCTGCTGCGGCAACATCGGCATTGATGTTTAACACGACGCCGTCGGCATCGGCTCCAATCGGGCTAATGACCGGAACTTGCTGGCCGAGCAGAGCTGCGCGAACACTTGAAATGTCCACCCCCACCGCCTCGCCCACGAAGCCCATGTCTACTACGCGTCCGTTCTCCAGACTCTGGGGCGGAAGTTTCCTCGCGACGAATACGCTTTTGCCTGAAGTGCCGATGGCTTGCCCTCCGAATTCCTTTATGACCTCGACAATGCTAGGATTGATTTCGCCGTCCAGCGTCTCCTCCACGATGCGCATGGCGGCGGCATCCGTCACGCGCAGGCCATTGCAAAATTCGGACTTCAGCCCGGCTGCGCGCATGCGTGCAGTAATTGCTTTGCCGCCACCGTGGACAAGCACCGGATTGATTCCCACGGCTTCCAGAAAAACGATATCACGCAGAAATTTGTCTACGATGCTCTCGTCCTCCATGGCCGCACCGCCGTATTTTATGACAAACGTCTTACCGCGAAACTCTTGAATGTAGGGGAGTGCTTCGATCAGGCTTTCTGATCGGAGTTCTGGGGTCAGGATCATCGTTGTTTACTCTCCTAGGTTCAGACGTACGTATTCTTCCGTGAGGTCCGTTGTCCAGACCACGTGCGAGGCGTTTCCAATTTGAAGATCAATCGTGACGCGGAAGGCCTTGCGGGCGGCTACTGCTTTTAGTTTCTTCTCTGGTGTTGAAGCAGCGAGGCCCCCGGCGACGATGGGATATTCGTCGTAAAAAATGTCCACGATATCTTCCTTCATCTTCACGCCGCTATACCCGACAGCATCAAGTATGCGGCCCCAATTCGGGTCGCCGCCTGCCCAAGCGCACTTTACCAACACGGAATTCGCCACCGCTTCAGCCGCACGGCGGGCATCGGCCTTGGTTGCGGCACGACGCACCTCCACCTCGACAAAACGCGAGACACCTTCGCCATCTTCAACAATCATTCGAGCGAGGGCACGTGTCACGGCATCGAGTGCCATGCGAAAGACCGTTGGTTCCGGAGAAATACCGCTCGCCCCATTGGCAAGAAGAATGACTGTGTCGTTCGTGCTCATGTCGCCATCCACAGTTATCCGATTAAAAGAATCTTCTACAGAGGCTCTCAAGGCCGCACGTAAAGGCCCCGCAGGAATCTTTGCATCGGTCGTGATGACCGCAAGCATAGTCGCCATATTCGGGTCAATCATGCCCGCGCCTTTGGCCAATCCCCCGATCCGAAACGTTCCCTCCCCCGTCTGAATCGTAAAAGCGATTTGCTTCGCAAACGTATCACTCGTCATGATCGCTCTTGCCACGGCAGCACTCCCCGAGCGGGACACAACAATCTGGGGAATGGCCGCAGTCATCCGATCAATTGGTAAAGGAACCCCGATCCGGCCGGTGGAACAGACGAGCACTTCCGACTCATCAATTTCCAGCAGCGCACCCGTCGCCCGCGTCATCGCTCGAGCATCTTGCAGACCTTGCTCGCCCGTGCACGCGTTTGCATTTCCGCTATTGAGCACAACGGCGCGCACACGTCCGCGGTGCACATTTTCTGCCGAGATCCGCACGGGTGCTGCCTTCACTTGGTTCGTTGTGAAAGTCCCGGCCCCCACGGTCTTTGCTTCGTGCGAAACAATAACTGCCAGATCCTCGCGTGTGAGGTGGCCGGACTTAATCCCGCTGGCCACAGCACCCGCAGAAAAGCCGTGCGGCGCACAGACGCCGCCAGAAATTTTGCGCATTTGGTTCATAGAAGTCCGCTAGTTTCGGGTAAGCCGGCCATAATGTTGAAATTCTGCACCGCCTGGCCTGCAGCGCCTTTGCCGAGATTATCTATGGCTGACAGCAGAATCATGCGCTTATTTCGGAAATCATAACGCGCACTGATGTCGCAGAAATTGGTGCCGTTGACATTCTTAGTATCCGGCGGTGAATCGCCGATTCTCACAAAATCCTCTTCCTCGTAGGCACCCCTAAGCGACGTCAGTACGTCTGCCTCCGCATGGCCAGCAGCGAGCCTCGCAAAAATCGTCGTGTGAATCCCGCGTGTCATGGGCGCTAAGTGCGGCACGAAAGTCACCACCGTGGGCGAGCCTGCTGCCAACGACAATTCTTGTTCGATCTCCGCAAGGTGGCGATGCTTGGGCAGTCCGTAGGCCCGAAGACTTTCATTACACTCTCCGTAAAGAAGACTTGTGTCCGCGCTCCGGCCCGCCCCACTGACCCCGCTGGCGCTAGCAATGAGGATATCGCTGGCGTCAACGACACCAGCCTTCAAAAGAGGAATCAGCGGCAACAAAATGCTCGTCGGGTAACAGCCAGCCGACGCAACAAGACGCGCGGTGCGAATCGCATCCCTGTGAAGTTCGGGAATCCCGTAGACAGCGGACTTAAGAAGTTCTGGGTCTGCATGCGGCGTGCCGTAAAATTCCTGGTAAACAGCGGCATCCCTGAGTCGGAAATCCGCACTCAGGTCAATGACCCGCCTGCCAGCATCCACTAATGGAAGAGCAAATTCCGAAGCAAGGCCATGTGGCAGGGCCAGAAAAAAATACTCCGCATCACTACTCAGGAGAGCCTCCAAATGAGGTTCGCTAAAAACCCGCTCTGCAAGGTCACCACGGCCCCTGAGCCGCGGAAGCACGGAGCCAAGAGACTTTCCCGAATGTTGGCGCGACGTGACGATCCTTACCGAAACATCATGATGCCCAGCAAGAATGCTGCACAATTCCTCTCCGGAATACCCATTTGCTCCAACGATGCCGACATTCACCATAGTCCATGATTCTCCTCAGCGATAAGAATTCGGACAAGGAAGAACGTGAGTGCTCCGCAAATGATAGCGGGGATTACGACTTCATAAATTCTTCAAACGAGCCGCCGAAGACAGCATGAACTCCTTCAGCGATGTCCTGCTCAGTCACTTCCCAACCAGAGTTCGATAGATCACAAAACTTCTCTACCAGCACTTTTCCAATGACAGCACGGGAGTGATCCCATTTGTAAATCAGCTGCTCCATCACACGGGCATCGGAGTGTTGTAGCGTAACGCTCCACCCGAGGAGTTCGATCCGCATGCGGGTCATTTCTTCAATGAGCGAAGGGATATTCGTAAACCACCAGCAACCGAACACGTGGAGATTTCGGAACTTCCGCGCCATTACACACAGTTCGTGCTGATTCTCTCGTGCTAATGCGGTGAGGAGAAACTTGTTCAGCGGATGCGCGGCAATGAGTTGTGAGTAGGACTCGAGATCCGCCAACCCCACGCAATCTCCTGCAAGGAGTAACGATGGGTTCACATGCCGCCTTACCCCAGGCATCAAGGCAAGCGGCAAACCCGCCTCGGCACAGAATGGTAGAAGAACCCGCTCGATGATAGAGGCTGGCAGTGATCGGTTAGGGTAACGGAAGGTTGGAGGCATCGAGATCATGACGTATGCCGGTTGCATGCGCTTTGTGCAGTCGCTCAAAAACCGGCGCATTTCATTAGCCGTCTTCGTCGTCAGCGTCGCAGTTGTGTCGTAGCCGCGTCCTCTTAGGAGCTGACTCGTTGTTGGCCAATCCAGCACAAGCGAGTCAATTCGCAGGGCGGGAATAAAGCGCGGGTCGTGCCGTAGACCACTGGCCCACGCAGGCGTCTCGGCCGGATCAAACGGTGAATTTGTCATTCCCAGAGCCCGCACCCCCGCGATCTCCATGCACCGTGTCACCCACGCCTCTGGTTTCTGCGACGCAAAGTGCGCACGTAAGGTTGCGAGATTGTTCTGCCGAGGCTGAAGTCCCAAGCGGTGAAGAGTCGTAACGACTCCTCTTGCTGCTTCGGAAATTGGGCTACGATCTACAAACAACGTTTGCCAGATCCGCTCCGCTTGCACGTGTTTCGGCAGTTTCCAGAACGCAGGGTAGTCGCCCGGCCAATAGCGAAATCCCTCTGCAACGAGGTAGTGGTAAATCAGCAGTTCATCAATGCCGCTGAGCATGAGCGCGCCGAAGGACGGCGGATAAACGTGAGTATGAATGTCGAGAATTTGCTCGCTGGCGACAGCCTTCTTTACGGCCGTATCTATGGCGGCTAGGCTCAGTGCGCCGCTACGCAGCCCATCCCGTTTCAAAAGTGGTTTTTTCATAAATCGGGAAGGCGAATAGCCGCCTCTTGCGCTCTTAGGCAAAGCTCAGCGGCAGTAAACACATGCTCCTGTGTCATGGCTCGCTCTGTGCGCTGAAGGGAATCGAGAATCAATTGCCCAAAAAAGGGAAAACCAACCTTACCCGCTAGGGAGAGGTGTTGTTCTTGAGTTTCGTTTACCAGATACAATTGGTCGCCACCCTCGCCCCGCCCGACTTCTACGTACTTACGAAGTTCAATATAGCCTTTGGTTCCAAGGATGATCGTGCGTCCGTCGCCCCAGGTGCGTGAGGCGGTCGGAGTCAACCAATCCACACGAATGTAATTCGTCGCTCCTGTGTTTCCGACTAAATGGGCCTCGCCGAAAATCTCTAGTTCACCTAGGGCTGATTCCCGACTTCTTCGAACAGTGGATGCTGTAACCGTGGCTGATGTGGCTCCCGTGTAGTAGAGGAATTGCTCGAATTGGTGGCTGCCGATATCGCAAAGAATGCCGCCATATTCACCGTGGTTAAAAAACCATGGAGGACGCGTGCTTGCATTGAGTCGGTGAGGTCCTAGGCCCATCACTTGAACAACATCACCGATTTCCCCCCGCTCGATCAATTCGCCGGCATAGACCGCACACTCGACATGCAGACGCTCACTAAAATAGACCATGTAGCGAGATCCGGTGCGAGCGACGGTCTCACGCGTCGTCGCAAGTTGTTCCAAAGTCGTAAAAGGCGTTTTGTCCGTGAAGTAGTCCTTCCCTGCTTGTAGGACCCGGCATCCGATCGCGCTGCGCAAATTTGGCACCGCTGCGGCCGCGATCATGTGTAGGCTTGTGTCGTCGAGCAACTCATTGAAGGAAGTGGCCACACGCACGCCGGGAAAATTCGATAAAAATGCTGCCACTCGCTCTGGTTGCGGATCATAGACAGCGACTAATTCGCCGCCCGCTTCGAGTAGGCCGTTGCATTGACCGTAGATGTGGCCATGGTCAAGGAAAGCAGCCGCAAATCGGAACTCTCCTCGCTCAACCACCGGTGCGGGTTTACCCTTGGGCGCATAGATCATTCCGTCTTTCATCGCGTGAGATTCTCAGGGATACAAACTAACCGACGAATGCAATACTCGTAACTTCGCGCAATGGCCTCAAACGGATCGCCTACGCACGTGTCTTGCTCCACAATAAACCACTCGCAACCACCCTCGTCTGCCGCAGCGACGATCCCGGGGAAATCGAGATTCCCCGCACCCACTTCACACAGAGTCTGCGAGTTATTGGGCAGACCTACGAAATCTTTCATGTGCAGTAAAGGCATACGCCCCTTCATGCGGCGGCACCACGTAGCGGGATCGCCTCCTCCGGCTTGAATCCAATAGGTATCTAACTCGGCTTTGAGGTTGTCGGGCGATGTTTCGGCATAAATCGCATCCAGCACGGTCGCATCGCCGAGCCGCACAAACTCGAGCGCGTGATTGTGGTAGCTCAAGACTTTCCCGTGCTCGCGAAGTAAGGCCCCCACTTCATCTAGCCTTTTTATCCATGCCCTTACAGCGGTGGCGTCTGCCATGTCAATTTCGTGTGGGTAGGGATATGCCGTGTGGATGCAGTCCAGTTTCTCTAGCCGTTCAATGACTCGCATAGGCTCGCTTAGGAGGCTCTGACTCGGCTCGTGTGTGGCACAGAGGACGAGCCCGGCATCGGCAATCAAACGCTTGAGTTCCAACTCTGGAATCGGCCCGACCGCGCTGACCTGCACTGCTGAGTAACCGATCGCTTTCACCTTCCGCAATGTTTCAGCAAGAGCGGCGGATGTCTGTGTCGTTTCCCGCAGCGTATAGAGTTGTAGAGCCAGTTGGGTTGTTTTCATAAAAACAAAATGTACGAAGTGCTAGGCCTTCCCAAAAGAGTTTGCTATGTCGCGCGGTCTGGGCTTTTTGGTAACCGTTTTCTTCTTCGCCCGAGACATGGCGATTTGCTGGCGCAGAAAGGATTCATATTCTTTTGCTGATAGCGGCAGCTTGACCGCCTTGCCTTTGTGCGCCGAGAGGAGCATCGCGTTCGCCAGTTCGATAGAGTGAATTCCTTCGCGCGCTGGAGCGAGCAGTGGTTCGCCGTGAAGAATGGCGTTAGTAAAGTTTTTCAGAATACCCAGGTGCTGCTCGCCCGAATCGCCGACGAGAATTTCTACCTCCCATGATTCTGGACCCAACCATTTTTCCTTGGACGAGTGAGAAAACTCCGTCATCGGAACAGTATTTCGCGTCCACAGAATCCGTCCGTTTTCCACGACGACTCTGCCGCGCTCTGCGGTGATCTCCAGCCGATTTGTTCCTGGACTTTCGCCAGTGGAGGCAATGAATACCGCTGTGGTGCCAGAAGGATACTGCATCACTGCCGTCACTTCATCTTCTACCTCAATTTTGTGGTAGCGCCCCATCGAGGCGAACGCGTGCACCGTCGCAGGCATGCCAAACATCCATTGAAAAAGGTCAATATTATGAGGACATTGGTTGAGCAAAACTCCGCCACCCTCGCCTGCCCACGTAGCGCGCCATCCGCCGGAGTCGTAGTAGGCTTGCGTGCGAAACCAGTTTGTAATGATCCAATTGATGCGGCGCACTTCGCCCAATTCACCCGTGCGAATGAGATCTCGAACCTTGGTGTAATGCGGATCGGTGCGTTGATTAAACATGGCGGCAAACACCTGCTTGCGCCCTTTGTGCGCCGCAATAAGTCGCTCGCAATCCGCTTTGTGCACGGAAATCGGTTTCTCGACGAGGACGTGGAGGCCCTGGCGCAACGCATCAATTCCAATCGGGGTGTGGGAATAATGCGGAGTGGCAATAAGTATTGCGTCAATCTTCCCTGAACGAATCATCGCTTCGCTTGAGGTAAATGCTGCAGCCGGAGCGAACGGCACCAAGTCGGCCTCGCTGTCACATACGGCACCTAATACGCAGCCTGGCACTTTACCCTCCTGTATCAACCTCGCGTGCACTGTGCCCATAGAGCCGAGGCCCACGACGCCTAATCGAATTTGTTTCATTTAAGAAGAGTAGCTTTAGGATTGAATTCCAACACGCGTTAGAATACGAGTCGTATTTCATATGCCCAAGAGTGCAAGCACAATTCGTGATACACAGTCATTGGCGTCTTTGCTCGGCTTATCGCGTTGGACGGTCTCTCGCGCTCTCAACGGCCATGCAGAAGTCAACCAACTCACCCGACAGCGCATACTCGCTGCCGCCAATCACGAGGGTTTCTCCCCCGATCCGATTGCCCGGAGTTTGCGCGGAATGCCTTCGAATTTGGTTGGGGTATGCGCGCAGGATTTGGAGGACTTCGACCTCACGCCGAAGCTCGGACGATTGCAGAATAACGTGCTACGCCACGGAGGCCGTGCGATGATTGAGATCACGCGTGGCGAGCGAGTGCTTGAGGCGGGGGCACTTCAGCATTTTGCAGCACTGCGTGTGCGCCGGGTCGTCCTCATCGGTTCCTCACTCACCTCAGATGATGCGCTGTTGAAATCGCTCTTGCACGAGGGAACGCGCTTCGTCCACATTGACCCAATCGGCAAGCGCACGACGGGCGCGGTGTTGTCCGATCGTGCTCGCGCAATGGAACTTCTCATCCTGCATTTGGCGGCGCTCGGCCACCGCCGCATTACAGCGCTAGGAATTACGCCTACGACTGCCTATGGCCGGTTGAGAGCCGCCGGCATTCGACGTGCCGTAAAAGCCTTGGATTGGAATGCAATAGACGCGGTGCATTGGATTTATGAGCCCGATGCGGCGGCAGGGGACTTCGCATATGGGGAACGCCTTGTGGCCCGCTGGCTTCGAGAGGGACGGCACTCTAGCGCATTGATCGCCCTCAACGACAGGGTTGCGCTAGGGGCCATTCGAGCCCTAGAAAATGCGAAGCTCCGTGTGCCGGAGGACGTGTCGGTGGTTGGCTATAATAATAACGATTTTGCAAGTTTCGCGAAACCTGCGCTTACTACGATTGATATCAATACCGGCGCGCTAATTGATGGGGCGATTGACCGTCTCTACGGCGCGACAACTGCACACGAAAAAACCTTGTGGATCGAGCCCCAGCTCATCCTGCGCGAGTCCACCGGCCGCGCCAAATCTCTATGAATCAATCCTCACTATTCGACCTAACTGGTCAGACGGCTGTTATTATTGGAGGCACTGGTGTCCTTGGTGGGGCCATGGCAGAAGCACTTGCTGCGGCGGGTGCTTCTGTCGTTGTTGCTGGACGCAATGCGGCAAAAGGCCAGCAGCGGGCTCATGCCATTTGCGAACGCGGCGGAAGGAGCCTTTTTGTTTCCTGCGATGCGATGGATGAAACCAGTCTGAAAACTCTGTTGGCGGAAACGAGGGCGTGGAGCGAGGTTCCTCACATTCTCGTCAATGCAGCTGGCGGCAATGATCCACGCGTTACTTTGACTCCCGGAAAGACACTGGCAGAAATTGATACCGAAGCATGGCGAGAGGTATTTGATCTCAATCTTGTTGGTGGCGTTCTGCTTCCCTGCCGTGTGTTGGGCTCAGCCATGTTGGAGGCAAATCGTGGCAGCATTATTAACATCGCAAGCGTTTCTGCCCACATTCCGCTCTCGCGTGTGCTGGCGTATTCGGCAAGTAAAGCGGCAGTGCTCAATCTTTCGCAATTTCTTGCTCGCGAATGGGCCCCGTTTCACGTGCGCGTAAATACGATAACCCCAGGCTTTTTCCCAGCAGAACAGAATCGCTCCCTTCTATTCCACCCCGATGGAACCCCGACGCCCAGAGCGGAAGCGATTCTCACGCACACGCCGATGAAGCGCTTTGGCGAATCAAACGAATTGGCAGGCGCACTGATTTTTTTGGCGAGTAGTGCAGCGAGCGGATTTGTGACAGGCACAGACATTCGCGTGGATGGCGGATTCCTTTCTCAGACAATTTGAGTCAGGCTTTTATTTCATGAACCCGGCCATAGTTCAACGAGTTGAAGCAGCCTTAGGCACCGTGTTGTCTGACGCTGAGTTGCGAGACTTCATACACCGTGCCTGCTCCACACTTGAAACTCGTGGAAAGCGGGTGCTCCTCGTCGTTCCGGACAATACCCGCACCGCTCCAATCGGAGTGGTATTTGAAGCAATCCATCAATCCTTCGCACCGCAGGCCGCCCAGATTAACGTTATCTTCGCTCTGGGCACTCATGCGCCCATGACGGAAGAGGCGATGTGCGAACGTCTCGCCATTACGCCCGAGCAACGCCATGGCCGCTACGCAGTCGTAGGAATGTTCAACCACGCATGGGATGACCCCGGTGCGCTCCAACGGATCGGAACGATAGACGCGGCGCAGGTGCGCGAACTTTCCGGAAATTTATTCTCCATGGATGTGCCGGTGGATATTAATAAGCGAGTCTTTGATCATGACATTGTGATGATTATCGGCCCGGTCTTCCCTCATGAAGTGGTGGGGTTCTCAGGTGGAAATAAGTATTTGTTTCCCGGAATTAGTGGACCGGACATTTTGAACTTTTTTCATTGGCTTGGAGCGGTCGTGACGAACGCCCGAATCATCGGCGGGAAGTGGACACCCGTGCGTCGTGTCGTGGATGCCGCGGCCGCGCTGGTGCAGAAGGAGAAGTTGTGCTTTTGCCTGCTCGTGGATGGTCGCGGAACTTCTGGTGCCTACTTTGGAAGCCCGGAACTCGCGTGGGATGTGGCAAGCGATGCCTCGGCGAGATTGCACGTCGTAAAGAAAGCGCATCCATTTCACACGATCCTTTCCTGTGCGCCCCCGATGTATGACGAGCTATGGGTGGGTGGTAAATGCATGTATAAACTAGAACCCGTTCTCGCAGATGGAGGAGAACTCATTATTTATGCCCCACATATCCATGAAGTTTCGGTCGTGCATGGTGCTACCATTAAAGAAGTTGGTTACCATTGCCGCGACTATTTCCTCAAGCAATGGGATCGCTTTAAGCATTATTCTTGGGGCGTCCTCGCTCACTCGACCCATGTGCACGGGCAAGGAGTTTTTGAGAATGGTGTGGAAACTCCTCGCGCTCGCGTGACGTTGGCGACCGGCATTGACGAGGCTACGTGTCGGCAGATTAATCTGGGCTATCGTGATTGGCGCAGCATAGACCCTGGCGCATTTGAGAATCGAGAGGACGAGGGCGTGTTGCTCGTTCCTAAAGCCGGAGAACAACTCTACCAACTCCACCATCCCCCAGCGTGGGCGAAACAATGAGCTCGGTATTAGTCATGGGTGTTTCGGGTTGTGGAAAGACGACCGTTGCACGGCTTCTCGCTGATCGCATGGGTGCAGTATTCTTAGATGCTGACGACTATCATCCTTTGGCAAATCGCACGAAAATGTCGGCCGGCATTGCCTTAACCGATGAAGATCGCTGGGTATGGCTGGATCTCCTCGCGAGCGAACTCACGGCATACCACTCCCTCGATCAGACGGTCGTGCTTGCCTGCTCGGCGTTGAAGGAAGCCCATCGCCAACGACTTCACGCGTCGGGCGTCCCCCTGCGCACGCTCTATCTGTGCGGCGAGCGCGACCTGATTGCTGCGCGGATTGCCAAGCGCGCAGACCATTTCATGCCAGCCTCATTACTCGAAAGTCAATTGGCTGCGCTGGAGGAACCACAAGACGCGTGGCGGGGTGACGTGACACTAGAGCCAGCCGAAATCGTGAAACGATTCCTTGCGGACCATCCAGCGAATTGATCCAAACCCATCCCTCGCGACGCAGAAAAGCGCAGAATCTTTGCGCCCTTCAAATCCTTCGCCGCGCCTCTTGAGGATAGCCGCTTTGTAAGTAGTGTGTCCGAGGAGGCTTGGGCCGGGGATTATTTTTGTCGGAGTAAGAGTTGACGTCTTGGTGTGAACCGTTACATTCGCGAGCTAATTATGTCCAGAAAGTGCAGCATCACAGGAGCCACGCCCACGCGCGGTTCGAAAATTCATCGTCGGGGTCTCGCCAAGAAAAAGGGAGGCATCGGCATGCACGTCACAGCCGTCACGGCTCGCTTCTTTCATCCTAACCTCAAGACCAAGCGGGTCTGGGTTGCTGAGCTGAAAAAGTTTATCTCCGTGAAAGCTACCTGCCGCGCGTTCAAGACGATTTCAAAAAATGGTGCTTATAAAACTCTTGCCAAAGCTGGCTTGATCAAATAAGCAAATCCCCTCTCTCATCACTCACACAACCACCAACCCCTCATTAATTCTATGGCATTCAGCGCAATCAGCAACAAATCCGGCAAAACATATTTCCTTCATGCTCGTCTTCAAGAGCTCAAAGGCGGCAAAAAAGTAACCCTTTACTACTTCGCAGGCGTCGCCGGCGAATTAGCGATTGATGCACTCCCTGCCGGTTACGTGGTTTCAGAAAACACGCGCACAGGGCTGCCTCTCCTCAAAAAGGGATAGGGCTTCATTCCTCTGAGCTTGGCTCAGGCCGACGGAACTTATCGTGTCGGCGGCGTGTGCTGGACACCCAGCCTCATTTCCAGCTGTCCCCGCGCCGCGTGGACACCTTCCGCACCAACCCGCCGTTCCTGGCGTAAAACGAAGTTTGTGCGCTGGTGCTCATTTCCGGTTGGGATGATCACTCGCGTTTGCTCCTTTGTGCGGCTACCCCACGTAGCAGCCGACATTCGCTCCGTCTTCAACGACACATAGACTGTCCTACGCTGCTACGGGTCTGAAAAACCGACCACTCCCTTAGCGAAGGCCTTCCACTCCGGCTTGAATGAGCTGGATGTCTTTTTCCTTGCTGTTGCCAAGTCCGAGCTGCTCTGCAGTCGCGAGCCAGAGCGTCCTTGGCTCAAGGCGTGGGAGCTTTGCCGGAAGTCGCCACTCATCGAGCAATCGTGCGGCTGTCGAGTCAATCGCGACCGGATCACGACTGGCAAAGAGCGTGAAGTTTTCCACAGCATAGTTGGCGTCGGGGAACGGCCCTCCTGCATACTGGAGCATGAGCCCATCGAGAATGGTGATGACTACCTTGTCGAGAATTCTCGGGTCGGCGTAGATCTCGGCCATGTAGGGATCTCCGAAGAGCGGCTCCTTAACAAAGCGCCGCCAATTATCAAGGTTCGGAAGCGTCATGTTTGCAAGGGCGCCGTTGACGCCGGTCAAGAAACTATCGGTCAGGGACGGAACATTGATGACGACCGTGACTTCGCTGCTAAGGATGCGCGAAAAAAAGCTATCGCTGCTAAGGTCATCATCCGTGTTGAACACATCTTTCAGGTTGCGGACACGCTTCTTTCGAAAAGCACTGTCGCCGTAAATGAGCTTACCGAGAACGGGCGATGTCACCTGCGCTTTGCGGTCATAGCCATCAACCGCATCCACCCAGCGGAGTTGGTAGTGCTTTCCATCGGACGCAAAGCCCGCAGCGAGGAGATCCTCCTTCCGACGATCCCAGACGATGATCTGCTGGGGTGCGATGCCAGCTTCCGCGAGGCCTTCCACGATGGCATCCACAACTTCGGGATTTGTTCCACTCACAGCTCCTCCCATTGTGGAAACCTTGATACCTACGCGATCGGTTTTTTTAATAAGAGAAGCCCACGCCTCTGCTGGTGTGGCCTTATTCGTGGTGCGGGTGATGAGGGTATTGACCATGCGGCGCACCACCGAGGCATTGACACCGCGCTTTTCCTTGAGAGCGGCTGCCTCGACGACGAAAAAAACTTCAGAAGGCTGAGTTTGCGCGCGTAGACTCCCTGCAACGCCCAGCAGCAGGAATGCAGCCACGATGCGGCACCGATTGCAGCTGCGAAAAAATCTGATTAGTCTCATTGAATGGTCAACCACCTCTACGTTCATATCCCTTTCTGTCCGAAAGTGTGTCCGTATTGCAGCTTCTACAAAGAAACCAGCGACCGCAATAAGACGAATGCATTTCTTGATGCCCTCTTAGAGGAAGCTTCACGCGTCTCGTGTAACCTGCAACCCCGCACAATATTTTTCGGAGGTGGCACTCCCACGGCGCTCTCCACTCCACAGCTGCAGTTTCTCATCACCGGACTTCGCGAACGTCTCGATTTTTCACAAGTCGAGGAATTCACGATTGAAATGAACCCCGCAACGGTATCCCACGAAAAGGCTGGCGCGCTGCTTGCGCTGGGTGTCAATCGCGTGAGCATGGGCGTCCAATCGTGGGATGATGGCCTTCTAAAAACGCTGGGTCGCGTGCACAGTGGCGCACAAGCCGAACGAAGCTACCAGATCCTCCGTGAAGTCGGATTCCCCCAAGTGAACCTCGACCTCATCTTCGGCATTCCCGGCCAATCCTCATCGCAGTGGCATCACTCCCTCCTCCGCACCGTGGAGCTCGGCCCAGACCACATTTCGGCCTATTGCCTCACCTACGAAGAGGACACAGAGTTTTTCCTGCGATTCCAAGCTGGAGAATTTCAGCTGAACGACGCACGGGATGCGGACTTTTTTGAAATGGCGATGGATGTCCTGGAACCCGCAGGATACGCACAATACGAAATCTCAAACTACGCGCGTGCCGGTCGCTCCTGCCTGCACAACATCGCCTATTGGCACGGCGCGGACTACCTTGGTCTTGGCCCAAGTGCCTTCTCGACACACGCGGGACGCCGCTGGCGAAACATTCCGGATACCGCAGAATACACGCGCCGAGTTTTGTCTGGAGAGCCGCCGTGGGACGTCGAGGAATTTCTCGACCGAGAGACGCTCGCCAGTGAGGTGCTAGCGTTTTCATTGCGAACATCGGTCGGCATTTCCCAATCCGATGTTCCCGTGCAGAAATCGCTCTCCCTCGAATCTCTGGGCGTGATCGAACGGAGCGGCGACCGCTTCCTCCTCACACGCCGCGGCAAGCTTCTCGCCGACGAGATCGCAGCGGAGTTGCTTTAGTTCCAGCGCGTATGATGACTCTCAGAGCGCGCACGCTTTTACCCATTTCTTCGCCTCCTTTGGACAATGGAATGGTGAAGATCGCCGAGGGCCGCATTGTAGAATTCGGTGCATGGGATGGAACGTCTGCGACGGACTTAGGAGATGTCGTGCTCATGCCAGGGCTCATTAATGCCCACTGCCACTTGGACTACAGTGCGATGAAGGGAGCAATCCTCCCGCCGTCGAGCTTCACTCAGTGGGTGCGACGCATCAACGATCTCAAGCGCACACTCACCGATGACGACTACCTCGCTTCAATCGCGCGCGGGTTTCGGGAGTTGGTCACTTTTGGCACAACGAGCGTGCTCAATATCGAATCGTTCCCCGAACTCATGCTTGCCATGCCCAAGCCCCTCGTGCGCACGTGGTGGTTCTATGAAATGATGGATGTGCGAAATCGCCTCCACACCGAGGCTGTGGTTGCCGGAGCTCTGAGCTTTTTTGAAAAGCGGAAGGATTGGCTAGGAGGCTTCGGCCTCTCGCCCCATTCTCCCTACACGGCGAGTTTGGACCTCTACAAGCTAGCACGGTTTTGTTGTCAGAAGGACGATATGCCATTCATGACGCACCTCGCCGAGACAGAAGAAGAGGGGCTGATGTTTCGTTCAGGCGAAGGGCCGCTCTTTGAGTTTCTTAAGGGCATAGGACGTGATATGTCCGATACTGGCGAGCGATCGTCTGTTGCTCATCTGATGGAAGGTGAAGCGCTTCCTTCGCGGGCGATTCTTACGCATATGAATGACCTAACGGCTAAGGATTGGGCACAGCTTAGCGGGCAAGATTACACGATTGTTCACTGCCCGGGATGCCATGATTATTTTTCACGACCACCCTTTCCGCTGGAGCGCTTTTTGAATGAAGGATTCCGCGTCTGCTTAGGCACCGATAGTCTTGCGAGTAATCTACGACTCAGCATGTTCCGGGAAATGCAAATTGTGAGCCGCCACTTTCCCAATCTTTCTGAGGGCCAGATTCTCGAACTCGCCACGCGCAATGGCGCTGCAGCACTGGGACTCGAAGGCCAGTTAGGGGAGATTTCGTGCGGCGCCTTTGCCGATCTGATTGCTCTTCCTTTTACGGGTTCCAGCGATCGCACGTTATCCCATGTCCTCGCGTATGAAGCGCGTGTTCCGTGGGTGATGGTAGACGGACGAGTGGTCTCCTGCGACACAGCAGCGTGACTTTTCAAGACAATGCCGCTTTGTTAAGAGTGTGGATATTTATTCCTTAAGCCATGAAGACTGGGCCGCAGAAATGCAGGCTCTCGATCAGCCGAAATTCCGGGCCGGGCAAATTGTGGAGTGGCTCTACGAAAAGCGGGTTGCAGCATGGTCGCAAATGACAAATCTGCCCGCCGCGCTAAGAACGGCACTGGCCGAGAAGTTTCCATGGCAAAAACTGGAACTTCTTCGAGTCACGGGATCGGACGATACGACGCGCAAATTTCTCTGGAAGCTTGAAGATGGACAACTCATCGAAACCGTTCTCATTCCGGCATCCCCGGCACTCTACGGCGATGCGGCAGACCGGCGCACGCTCTGCGTCTCAAGCCAGGTGGGCTGCGCCTACGGATGCAAGTTTTGCGCAAGCGGGTTGGACGGCTGGAAGCGAAATCTCACTACTGGAGAGATTGTGCAGCAACTCTTGCAGGTCGAGGCCATCGCGGGCGAACGTGTCAACAATATCGTCTTTATGGGGATGGGAGAACCCATGGCTAACTACGAAAACCTCATCAACGCGATCGGTATCCTCAATGCGCCATGGGGCGGGAAGCTCGGCGCAAGGCACATGACTGTCTCTACTTCGGGCCTCGTGCCAGGAATCATCAAACTCGCTGAACAACCGCTGCAAGTTCGTTTAGCGATCTCCTTGCACGGCGCAACCGATGACGTCCGCAACCAAATCATGCCCGTCAACCAAAAATACCCGCTGGCTGAACTTCTCGATGCGTGCGCTTTCTATGTGGCTCGGAAAAAGCAGCGAATCACTTTTGAATACATTCTGATCCAAGGCGTGAATGATACGATCGCGCAGGCCACGCAGCTCGCGGAGCTTGCAAACTCTCTGGGCGCAAAGATCAATCTTATTCCCTACAATACCGTCACGGGACTAGATTGGGTGCGACCGAGCGACGAGCAGCAAGATGCGTTTTTGTTGGCCCTGAAATCTGGTGGTGCTGACGCCACGCTGCGGCGCGAGAAGGGCCACGATATTGCAGCGGCGTGCGGACAGCTGCGCCTGCAGGTGGAAAATTCCTTTGCAGAGACCGGCGCTCTGAACTAACCAAGAAGAGAGATGCTAGACGACGATGACTTTGAAGCCGAGGAGGCGTGGGACGAGTACGCTTGGGAGCGGTTTCTTCAGGAACAGGATCGCAACACAGAAAAGTATTTCGGACTCCTCGAAAAGTATATTGACCATCCCAAACGCGACGAACTTATTGCCCAGGAAATGGGGTGGAATGGCCCGCATGACGAAGCTGAGTATTCCGAGATTTCTGAGCTGATTGAACAAGAACTCGTCGAGGAAGGGGACTGCGATCTGGTGGGCGAAGATGACTTTGATCGCTTCGCCCAATCACCTGTTTACAGAGACACACTTCGTCTCCATCGTTGGATCAACGCGTGGTTGGAAGCCGAGGATAGCGTGAAAGATCACCCCGCTGCGGTGAAGTTTGCCACTCGCTCCGCCGTATGCGGCGCCAAGCTTGCAGCGGCACTTTGTGGCGACGAAGTCACTGAGATCGGGATGACCATCGCCTACCTCAAGCGGGCTCTCAAGGCCGCGAACGATGCTCTGGATGCTGCCTCACAACTCGTGCAACTCGGCTTTCTCGACGAGAGACAGCATGCCGTCGTCCGGAAACTAATCTTTCGTATTCGCGACCGTGTCGTGGATTTCATGAGCGAATACCGCATGGAATGGCGGCGGCGTCACGGGGATAGCTAAGGGCACATTTGTTACCGAAAATTGAATAAAGGCGCGCTTGGTTCGTTCTTCTCCATGGATGATGTAGGACATTCGCCGCTAGAGGCTGACCTTCTCGCTCGCTCGCGCGACGGGGATACGGTTGCCTTCGATGGCTTGGTGACCTGCCATCGCAACAAAATATTCTCCATCATTTTTCAAATTGTGCGCAACGAAGAAGACGCTATGGATCTCACTCAAGATACTTTTGTAAAGGCATGGTTTTCGCTTGCGAAGTTCGACGGGCAGCGGCCTTTTGGAGCATGGATTCATCGCATTGCCACGAATGCCGCACTTGATCATTTCCGCCGGCGACAAAAACGACCGCAATGCGCCTTTGACGACTTCCCAATGAAAATTGATGCAGCGTCCAAGACCACGCCCGCTTCGAGCGAAGTGCCGAGCGAAGTCATGGACCGCGCGGAACTTCGTCGCCGTTTGGACAAAGCCATCGCCCTGCTCACTCCGGACCACCGGGCAGTCATCCTTCTCAAAGAAGTGGAAGATCTTTCCTACAGCGAAATAGCCGACCAGTTGCGATGCTCTCTCGGCACGGTTATGTCGCGCCTTTTCTATGCGCGCAAGCATTTGCAATCCCATCTCAGTGACCTCTATGAAAAAAACTGAACGGCAATACAACGAGTGGCTCGACGGCGCGATGTCGCCGACGGATTCCGAGAAATACGAAAGAAAGCTCGGCCCGTCGGACCATCGCCTTCGCCACATATGGCCGGAAATTCGCGAGGCGCTAAGAGACCACTCCAAGCAGATCGCGCTGGCACACCCGGATTTCGTCAACGCACGCGTATTGGACAAAATCCAACGTCCGCCGCATCCTAGGCACACGTCGCGTATCTCGCTGCCTCGCCTTGCGTGGCTTGGCACCTTATTACTATGCCTTTTCGCTGGAGGTGCAGTTCTCTTCCTGCCCCCAAACACACCTTCCCGCAGCGCGGCAGATTTTATGTCGCAAGTCATTTCGGCGCGGTCAGCTAACCCGGAGATATCGGCCTATTCATTCCAGATCCCACACGGTCGTGGTTCGGTTATTTGGCTCGATAATCCCGGCTATATCCCCGCCGACGAGCAGGTGCAATGAGCAAAGCATGCATCCTCCTTGCGGTCGCACTTTTTTGTTTAGCACTCCCAACGGTGCAAGCGGCAGATACCCTCTGGGCGGGTGTCGTGCTCGCCACCAAGGAGGATCGGCCCGGCGCCATCCCACGATCTTTGAGGCGACTGGCCCCAGGGATCGCAGAAGTCTTTGGAACGAACACACTCTATCTGCTCGGGGAAAGAAGTAAGCCTTTCGATGTCGGTGTTGACCCATGGATGGTCCCCACGCGCGACTTTTATTTTCAGGTTAAAGCCCTCGCGCGCGAAGCGTCGAACTACGTCGTGAACGTTGAACTCTATGAAAAACAAAGCCTCCTGCTTTCCAGCGAGGCGCGGCTGGCCTACCAAGCTCCCCTTCTCATTCGTGGGCCGATGTGGGGACGCGGGCAGATCGTCCTCGTTCTAGAGATTCGATGAAGTCAATGCTCCAGACAAACAAGACGCACCACCTTGGCTGCGCCTGTTCCCACGACACTTCGCTTGAGAGGCACCCCTAGAGCCTTACTCAGGCACGCTTCTTCAAGTGACGCAGCTTCCGGGAAAGCGAGGAAGATTTGCTCCCACGGACAGTGTCGTTCGAGGATTGTCGCACCGTCGAGCGAGGCCATGCAGCCGTCGGCATCACGAAGATCAGCGAGTTTGGCGAGCCGTGCGCTCAGCTCTGTGATTTCGCTCAGCGCCTTCGCGTAGGATTCTGCTTTTTCTTGGTAGTGTAAGAACAGCATCTTTCCGCCTGCGCCTGGTCCGAAAAGCTGTTGCGCCTGCCGCATCATCGAGAGGGCAAATGTGGTATCCTCGGGGTGAAAACAAAGATGCCCCATCGGCGTAAGCCCATACAATAGTCGCGGCCTGCCGAGTTCTCGATGATCCTTACGACTGATGACGTAACCATTTTTCTCCAGCGCAAGGCAGTGCTGCTTGGTTCCCATGTAGCTGAGCCCCACTGTTGCGGCGAGGTCTGCAATGCAGAGTCCAGAACTCCGCTTCAAAGCGTGGAGAATGGGCCAGCGCGGGGAGCTATCGAGCCTCTCAGCAGGCGATGTCTTATTGGTTGCCACGAACAACGCTCAATTGACCACGTTCAAAGTGTGGCCATCCACCAAGACGAGGCGGGTGTGTGAGGTCTTCATTTATGCCGGATATTGCAGTGCCATGGATCGCGAAATCGAGGCAATTCGCTCTCGCAAATCCTCCGGCCCGATGACCTCAGCGTGGACGCCCCAACTGAGGATCCAATTTTCTAAATCGGGCGCCAACCCAACTTCCATCGTGAGAGTCGCCCCACCACCGGCACGCGGCACGAGCTTCTGCGAATCATGCCATATGCGTTCCGAGGCTAGTCGCGCCGCGAAGGAATCCAACCGGATTTCCACACGCGCCAAGCGCGGAGTTTCAAAAATCGAAAAGCTACCAGACAACATCTCTGTGATAGAAAAATCGTCTGGCCGCCTGAAGATGCGTTTCATGTGTTTTGGACGACTCAACCTCGTGACCGCAAAGGTTCGTAGCTTTCCACGAACAAGGTCATGGCCGATGAGGTACCATTGGTTGCCAATACAGCCGAGATGGTAAGGCTCAATTCGGCGGCGTTCGCTCTTCGGAGCCCTAAGCGGTTGGTAATCAAATTCCAACGTCACGCACTTCAGAATGGAATCCGAGAGAACCCCAAAAACTGCCAGTTCCTGCTTGGCGGCACCGATCGGTCGAAAAGAAAACGCCTGGCTCAATTCATGCAAAGAAAAACTTCCTTCCGTAGGCAAGCTCGTCGCCATTTTATCGAAAGCCTCCCGAAGGGGCTTCTCAAACGCCGTGCCCCGATATTGCTCAAGTGCCTTCTGAGCCACCAATAAGGCCACGACTTCTCCATGCGTCATTGTCAAAGCGGGAAATGTCGTGACTGCCTTCGTGTAGTAAAATCCATGCTGCACCGAATCGTAGTCAATCGGCAGCTGCAGTTGATCCCGCATGAAATCAATATCGCGCTGCACCGTCTTTGCTGAGACCTCGAAGTCCTGCGCTAATCGCGCGCAATTCGGATACTTCCCCGCTGCGAGATACTCGTGGATCTTGAACATCCGCGCATAGGGTGGACGTGTAAGAAGAACCCCTCCGCGCGTGCGGCGCGGACCAGACGGCTGCAATGAGGAACGGCGAGGCATAGGACATCCTTTGTCTCATCCAATACCCCACGCGTCAAACGCTGATTTAATCTACCGCGATGCCATTTTTTTCGAGGGTAAGGCCGGTCAGGCGGAAGTAATTTGCGATGGATCGGATGTGGTCGGCTCGGGCTCTGAAGACGGAGATTTCTGCGGCCGCAAGGTCGCGCTGAAATTGGAGAACCTCGAATGTGGTGGATGTGCCGTTGGCAAGGCGGACTTGGGCGGCCTCGAGGGTTTTTTCAGCGAAGTTTTGAGCGGCTTGGGTGGCGATGATGCGTTTTTGAGTCGTTTCGATTTGGCCGGCCGCATTATCCACCTCGACGAGAATCCCTTGTTCGAGTCGCTTGAGGTTTACTAGCTCCCGGGCGATTTCAAACTTACTGGCTTCGAGCTGTCCGAGCGCCTCTCGATTGGGAATGGGCAGGCTACCGACTATGCCTGTGGTCCATGCGAGGTTGTTGTTTGCTTGGCCGGTGGCGCGCTGGAGACTATCGGCAAGCGAGCTATCAATGCCGTTGATGCCAAAACTGGCCACGAGGTCGAGGCGGGGCAAAGCTTGATTTCGCCTAAACACGACGTTGATCTGGCGCTTCTGAAGGTCAAGGAGGGCTTGGCGATAGTCGGGTCGGAGTTGAAAGGCGAGGGGCACATCGCGCTCGCGGCTTGTCGTCACATCGGGATAGCTGGGAAGTCCGGAAATCTTCACGCGGACGTCGAGGATGTTGAAAACTTCGTCGGTCACGAGTTGCTTGAGGAAATTCTCGTTATCCAGCGTTGCGCGCTGCGCCACGAGCACACGTTCTTCGCGTGAGGCGAGATCCGACCGCGCCTGCACGACATCGAGGGGAGACATGACGCCGATTTCTGCGCGTTTCAAGTTGTCTTGTAGAAGTTGGCCTGCGAGGGCTCGAGACCGTTCTTCGACGGCGAGGTTTTCAGTGGCAAAGAAGAGCTCGCAATACGTGAAGATGGTATCAGTGACGACGTCCACCACGCGTTGCCGGAGCGTCCACTCTGAGATCGCCCGATCGGCGCGAGCGATTCGAACTTGGGCGAGGTTGACGTCTGTGCCAAAGTTTCGCAAGAGGGGCTGAGTAAGGCCGAGGCCGACAAAGGAATTGTAGCGTTCCCCAGAAATACGATTGTCCACACTTCTCGTAGATGAGGCACCGAGGTCGTACGTCATGCCCCATGGGGTGAGTCCCGTAATGGCGGAGTCTACTTCGAGACCCGTTCTGCGCGCAAAAAGTTGCGGATTGGGATTCTGTAGCGTGCCGTTCGGGGCGGAGAGATCGCCTGAGAGGGTTCGAAGTTCCTGGTTGTTTTCGTCATAGGTGACGGAAACTTCGGCAACGGGATCAAATTTCCCGGACGCGCTCTTTTGCCTGGCGTTGGCGATTTTGGGAGTAAATTGCTCGGCTTTGATCTGGAAGTTCTTTTCCAATGCCATAGTCACCGCCTTCTGCAAGGTTAAGTCCAAAGCCTCCTCACACCACGCGCTAGGGAGGAAAAGGCACGCACAGAATAGACAGATCCGAAATCGCATAATTGTCGCGCCAACTATACCGGATTTTGTGAATCCAACAACATCAGCGAGAAACACCACTTTTTCCCAGATAGGCGTAAAGGCCCTCGACGACCTCGCCTTCGGTGAAGATCCGCAAACAATCACACGGCTAGCTTTGGTGTGGTTGCGCCGGAGGTTCGGAGACTTCTGGGGCGTAGGTTCGCAGCGACTTCTGGGCAATTCTCGTGATCCAGACTGTGATGACGAGGGTGAGGATGAGTTCGACGGAATAGGCGGCCCAAGCATGGGGACCTTGATGAAGGCCACCTTTCGCAGCCCGGCCAAAGATGGCGCCGCCATAGGCATACGCGGCACTGATCGGCAAAAAGCCAATCCATGAGATGACCATGTACTTCCAGAATGGCATGGCGGACAGACCAAACGCGCAACTCACAAGGCTATGCGGCAAGACAGGTGAAATGCGGGTGAGAAGGAGGATGCGCCATCCGTCTTGCGCAATCGCATGGTTGAGGGCTCGGAACTTGCGGCTCTTTGAGAATTTTTTTTCAACCCACCCACGCACGAGATACCGAGCGATGAGGAAATTGGCCATGGCACCGACGATTGAACCGAGCGAAACAAGAATCGTCGCTGGCCAAAAGCCGTAAACCGCCCCTGCGCCGAAGCTGAGCACGGAGCCTGGCAGGAAAAACACGCAGGACAGTGCATACAATACGACGAACCAGACCCAGCCAATCCAGCCGCTCTGTTGAATCCAGAGCATGGATTGCTCCAACCAAGATGACCACATTTCAACCATTGAGGAGGTGGCTCACGATTGCATCTTTCGCTCAAGAATTTCTCCAGCCAAGGCAGGGTTGGCTTGTCCTTTGGAGAGCTTCATCAGTTGGCCTTTGAGAAAATTGACGGCACTTGTCTTTCCGGCTTGAAAATCGGCGACGGGCCCTGGATTGGCCGCGATGACTTGGTCGGCCAGCGCTTCGATGGCCCCCACGTCGCTCACCTGAGCAAGGCCGCGTTCCTGGACAATGTCGGTAGGTGGTTTTCCAGAGGCAAACATTTCGGCGAAGACTTCTTTAGCTTGCTTGGAATTGATTGTCCCGCCATCCACGAGTGCGACCAATTCTTCCAAGGCTGTGGGCGGGATTGGACAGGCCGCGATCGTGAGCGAGGCGGCAGCAAGCGCACTCTGCAGGTCGTTCAAAATCCAATTTGCCACGGCTTTGGGCCGCTTGGCTCGAGTGGCTGCCGTCTCGAAGTAGCGAGAAAGATCTAAGTCGTTTGCGAGGACAGCAGCATCGTAATCGCTCACCTCAAATGCCGTAACAAATCGAGCGCGCTTTTCCCAGGGGAGTTCAGGCTTTCGTGATCGCGCCACGGCGACGAGGGCTTCGGTGTGGACGGGGAGAAGGTCTGGATCAGGGAAGTAGCGGTAGTCGTGCGCGCTTTCTTTGATGCGCATGAGTGTTGTTTCCCCGCGGTCGTCGTCCCAGCGCCTTGTCTCTTGCTGGAGTATCTCGCCATTGCGGTAGGCTGCGATCTGGCGAGGTATTTCATAGGCAAGTGCCCGCCGGACGCCGGAGATGGAGTTGAGGTTTTTGACTTCGATTTTCGTGCCGAATTTGCCCGATCCTACGGGACTCACCGAGACATTGACATCGCAACGGAGTTGGCCCTTTTCCATATCGGCATCGCTAATTCCGCCGTAAATCATCACCTGCTGAAGGACGGTCAAGTAGGCGAAGGCTTCCTCGGGAGATGCGATCTCTGGCTCACTGACAATCTCTAGGAGCGGTGTGCCAGCGCGATTGAAATCAATGCCCGTGCCACTTTCCATGTGGAAGCTCTTGGCAACGTCTTCTTCGAGATGGATGCGCGTGAGTCGAATGCTTTTGTCCTTACTGGCAATCGTCTTCTGCGCATCCTTCGGATAAGCAAGATCATGAAGTGGGACCGTCCCGCCCAAGCAGAATGGCATGTCGTATTGGCTGATCTGGTAGTTCTTCGGCATGTCGGGGTAGAAATAATTCTTCCGATCAAACTTGCACACCGGCCCGATCTCGCACCCAAGCATGAGACCTGCAAGCGCAGTGAGGTGGAGGGCTTCTTTGTTCATCACTGGCAACGCGCCGGGTAGTCCAAGACAGACGGGACAGACGTTTGTATTTGGCTCTGCGCCATATTCCACCGGGCAGGGACAAAACATCTTTGTGCGGGTCTTGAGTTGGACGTGGACTTCGAGTCCGATGGTGGCGAGGTATTCTGTCATGGCTTGGGCGTGGGTGAAGGCGAGGGAAGCGCGTATTCCAATGCCTTAGCGAGGTCAAGGCTTGTGAGTTCTTTTTGGAGGTCAGGATTCTGCAAAGCAGTAAGCAGAGCGGGATTTTGTAGGAGGGCAAGCAAGTTTCCCGATTGCGCCGCTTCGTTTACCTGCGGATCTGCGAGCAATTCTGCGAGGTGCGGACTCTGCATGATTTGTTGCACGTCCGGGTAGTCGAGAAATCTCCTCATGGCTTCGGGATTTTTTAACAGTTCCGAAACACGCGAAACGGCAAGGTAGGCTTCGGGCGAGACCGGGTCTATAGACTTCACAGTTTGGCCAACAGGACCCAACTCTAAAGAATCCTTCAGCGTCGCAAAAACCCGTGCCATTACGGGGACTTGTTCGGCGGGAGTGTTGGCAATGGCAGACTCCGAGAGCGTCCCGGTGAAGCGAATAACGGTGATAAAACTCCAAAGGATGAAGAGTCCGGTAAGCAGCCCGAAAAAAGCACCCCCTGTGCCGAAGAGCAAGCGCGTGGCTCCGGGAGGTTGTTGGGCGGTCCGCTTAAAGACTATCGCGCTCAGGAGCAGTGCGAGGCCAAGGACGACTAGCGTAACAAGGGCACCCACGACGAATCCGACGAGGAGGGCATCGTTTGGCAAGACCAAACCCACAAGGGCCACTGCCGCTTTTCCTGCAACAAGGCCGACGAACCCCGACACCACGAACGCCACAAAGTGTAGACTCGCGCGGATGATGCCCCGCCGCCAGCCGCTCCAAAGTTCCCACACGAGAAAAATGCCGGCCAAGATGATTAGCACAGCTTGCCATGTCGGCGAAGCGGAAGACGTCATGGCAGAACATCCAATCCCCGTTGGCGCAGGGCATGGTCACATAGCACCAGTGCAGTCATTGCCTCCACCATAGGCACGGCACGCGGCAGCACACACGGGTCATGACGACCGCGGGCGGCGAGTGTCGAGTCTTCGCCGTCGTTTGTGACAGTCGCTTGGGATTTTGCAATGGTAGCGGTCGGCTTAAAGGCAACGCGAAATTGGAGATTCTCGCCATTGCTAATGCCGCCTTGTACGCCGCCGGAACGATTGGTCGGCGTCCGAACCAATCCCCCACGCATCTCGAAGGCATCGTTGTGTTCGGATCCTCGCAGCACCGCGCCAGCAAAGCCCGAACCAATCTCAAAGCCCTTCGTCGCTGGCAGACTTAGCATCGCCTTAGCAAGGTCGGCCTCAAGGCGATCAAAGACGGGTTCCCCAAGCCCCACGGGCATCCCTCGCACGACAGCCTCGATGATTCCTCCGATGCTATCGCCTTCGCTCCGCACTTTCTTAATGCGAGCAATCATCACGGACGCAACCTCGGCATTTGGACACCGCACGGCGTTTGCTTCGATGTCATCTAATTGCACAGTGGAAGGATCTACGGTTGCCCGAATGTCATGAATGGCAGAGACCCACGCGAGAATTTCGATTTCTGGGTAGAGAACAGACAGGACTTTCTTCGCCACAGCAGCGGCTGCGACGCGTCCGATTGTCTCCCGTGCCGAAGAGCGTCCGCCGCCTTCCCAATTCCGAACGCCGTATTTTGCTTGGGTGGTGTAGTCGGCATGCGAGGGACGGAAGTGTGTCTCCATCTCACTGTAAGCCTCAGGTCTCGCATCGGTGTTTTTGACCATGATGGAAATGGGAGTGCCAAGTGTGAGACCGCGAAAAACGCCCGATAGGATCACGCACGTATCCGATTCCTTGCGCGGCGTGACGATGTCGCTTTGCCCCGGACGCCTGCGATCAAGGTCGGGCTGGATGTCGGATTCCGAGAGCGGCAAGCGAGGAGGGCAGCCATCAATGACAACGCCGACGCCGCCACCATGGGATTCGCCCCATGTTGAAATACGAAAGAGAGTTCCGAACGTGCTAGCCATAAGTGGGCTTATTGTTCGCAAAACCCTGCGACAGAATCACGCGAATTCTTGACGCTCTGATTAAGCGAAGGCAAACTTTAGCTTGTCCGTGGGGGTATAGCTCAGTTGGTAGAGCGCGCCGTTCGCAATGGCGAGGCCAGGAGTTCGAACCTCCTTACCTCCACCACGGGCTTCACTTTTTCGGAGGATACGGCTTTACAGCCAAAAGGACTGCCAGCGATAGTGCGCGTCTTGCAATGATAAGAGAAATAGGAATAGGCCTTGCTGGCTGCGGGACTGTTGGAGCTGGGGTTGTGAAAAACCTTGAGCGCAATCGTGCCCTCCTCGAACAACGCCTCGGCGTGCGGTTCGTGATCCGCCGAATCGTCGTTCGTGATCTTAAAAAGCCTCGCGATTCCACCGTGGATACGGCGCTGCTCACAGATCAACTCGACGACATTCTCAATGATCCAGAAATTCAGATCGTGGTTGAACTCATGGGTGGCATTGAGGTGCCGTTGGCCTTCGTGAAGCGCGCGATCCAAGCTGGAAAAATGGTTATCACTGGAAACAAAGCCATGCTTGCTGAACACGGGCGCGAGATTTTTGAACTCGCGCGCCAAAGCAACGTAGCCGTGCTCTACGAAGCAGCCGTGGCCGGCGGAATCCCGATCATCAAGGCCGTGCGCGATTCATTCGTAGGCAACCGATTTGAATCCATCCATGGAATCCTTAATGGAACGAGCAATTACATCCTCACGCGAATGACCGATGCGGGCATGGAATTTGCCCCAGCGCTAGAAGAGGCACAGGCGCTGGGCTACGCGGAAGCGGATCCAGCACTCGATGTGAATGGTTGGGATGCGGCGCACAAGGCGATCATTCTTGCCTCGTTGGCCTATGGATTCTGGATCGCTCCGGCCAGCGTCCTTGTGAGCGGCATAGAGAACATCACCGCGGCAGACATCCGGTTTGCCGATGCGCTTGGTTATCGGATCAAGCTCCTTTCCACCATTCGTGTAGAAGAGGGTGGGGAAATTGAAGTCCGAGTCGTCCCGACGCTCATTCCAAAGTCGCATGTTCTGGCATCCGTCAATGGCGTCTTCAACGCCGTCGCAGTACGTGGAGATATCGTCGGAGATGCGCTCTTTTACGGACGTGGTGCCGGGCAAGATCCTACGGCGAGCTCTGTGCTCGGCGACCTGGCTGAGGCTGCTTCCCGCCTTCGAGCACCGCAGGGGTGCGCAGGTTTTACCGCACACGAATTGTATGGCCAATGCAGACCTGTGGCCGATGCCATTTCTAAGTATTACCTCCGGCTTGCCGTCGAAGATCGTCCGGGCGTGCTCGCTCAGATTGCAGGACTCTTAGGCGCATCGGATATCGGTATCCTCTCGGTCATCCAGCCCGAGGGTCCCGAGGATGGGCCAGTGCCGCTGGTGCTCACCCTGCACGATGCTCCGCATGGTCGCATGGTGGCTACAGCAAAGAGCCTTGGCGAGTTACCCTGCATGAAGGCGGAGCCCGTCCTTCTGCACATGGAGTCGTTCTCGTGAATTCCCCGCTGCACGACCGAGGTGTCATTTCCCGCTATCGCCCCTACCTGCCGGTGACGGATGCCACGCCGGTCATTTCGTTGAGTGAAGGCTCCACGCCTTTGATCTATTCGCCGCGTCTGAGCGAGATCGCCGAAGCCGAGGTTTATCTCAAATACGAAGGCCTCAATCCCACCGGGTCATTTAAAGACCGCGGCATGACAGTGGCTGTCTCCAAAGCCATGGAACGCGGAGCCCAAACTGTCATCTGCGCCTCAACGGGTAATACCTCAGCCGCCGCTGCCGCCTATGCAGCTCGGGCCGGCATTTGTTGTGCGGTCATTCTTCCCGCAGGAAAAATCGCAGCGGGCAAGCTCGTTCAAGCGTTCATTTATGGGGCAAGGGTCGTGGCAATAAGGGGGAATTTTGATGATGCCCTGCGCATCGTGCGCGAACTCGGCGGAGTTCCCGGCGTTGAGATTGTTAATTCGATTAATCCCGACCGCATCGAGGGTCAAAAGACCGCCGCTTTCGAGATCGTAGAGGAACTTGGAAATGCGCCAACCATCCATATCCTCCCCGTTGGCAATGCCGGAAACATCACCGCCTACTGGAAGGGTTACCGTGAGTTCCACGCGAACGGGAAGTCTTCTCGCTTACCAAAAATGATTGGCTTCCAAGCCGCAGGTGCTGCCCCCCTCTTCCATGGTCACACCGTGCAGCCCGACACGATCGCCACAGCCATCCGCATCGGCAATCCAGCCAGTTGGAAAGGTGCAGAGACAGCCGTGTCGGAATCCGGCGGTTGTATTGACATCGTGAGCGACCAAGAAATTCTCGAAGCCCAAAGTTGGCTAGCCTCCCACGAAGGCATCTTCGTCGAGCCAGCAAGTGCAGCCAGCGTGGCAGGATTTCTAAAATGTTTTTCGGCCGCACGCTGTGCAAAATGCCCAATACACGCCGGCGTCGCCGGAAGTCAAATCGTACTTACCGTCACCGGCCATGGACTGAAAGACCCGGATGCTCCGGTCACCCACGCTGGATTTGCGCCGATCGAAGCCGACGCCGACCTCGACGCCGTGCGTCGCGTCTTGGATCAACCCCCCACTTAACATGCCGATTGTCGTTCAGAAGTATGGCGGCACTTCCGTTGGCTCGCCTGATCGCATCCTCAATGTCGCGCGCCGTGTCGTTCAGACCCAACACGCAGGAAACTCCGTTGTCGTCGTCGTCTCCGCCATGTCGGGCGTTACCGACGGCCTTATCAAAATCGCTCGCGAGGTTTCTCCGCATCCCAGCGATCGCGAGATGGATGTGCTTCTCTCCACAGGCGAGCAGACCACCATTGCACTCACAGCCATGGCCATCAACGCCCTCGGCGCCAAGGCTGTCTCACTCACCGGCGCCCAAGCGGGAATCGTAACCGATGGCATTCATACGAAGGCCAAAATTGCCAACGTCTCGCCGCGTCGTATCCGGCAATACCTGAGCGATGGCTTCATCTGCATCGTTGCCGGATTCCAAGGCCAGACACTCCAAGGCCAGATTACCACGCTCGGACGTGGGGGTTCTGACCTCACGGCCATCGCCATTGCGGCAGCTCTCAAGGCCCACAACTGCGAGATCTACACGGATGTAGATGGCATCTACACGTGCGACCCGCGCGTCGTGCCGACGGCCAGAAAGCTCGATGTTATTTACTACGATGAACTCCTGGAAATGGCTTCCTCCGGGGCCAAAGTCATGCAATCTCGCTCCGTCGAATTTGCCAAAAAATTCCAAGTCCCCTTCGAAGTCCGCAGCAGTTTTAACACCAATAGAGGAACCATCGTGAAACAAGAACCACTCGGTCTCGAGAACGTCGTCGTGCGAGGCATCAGCATCGAACGCAACCAAGCCAAGGTCACTATCAGCCACGTGCCAGACACGCCAGGCACTGCCTCACGCATCTTTACCGCTCTCGCCGACGCGCAGGTCATTATTGACGTGATTGTGCAGAATGTCTCCCAGAGCGGCACGACGGATATTTCGTTCACCATGAATGCCGAGGAACTCGAGAAACTCGGCAGCCTCATTGATACCGTCGCAGCAGAAATCAAAGCCGGTTCTGTCACCAAGAAGAGCGGCATTGCAAAGCTCAGCGTCGTAGGCATCGGCATGAGATCTCATTCCGGAGTCGCAGCCAAACTCTTCGAATGCCTCGGCAATGCCGGCGTAAACATCCAAATGATTTCCACCTCAGAAATCAAAATCGCCGTAATCCTAGACGAAGATAAAATCCAAGCCGCAGCCAACCTAGCCCACGAAGCCTTCGGCCTCTCCAGTGCCGCTGATGCGTAGCGGCGTCAAGGCGGCTTTGCGGGGGACAAATTGACCTTCAATGCAACTTTAAACCTTT
>Ga0163147_10001235_pt1 | contig 39434 bp, 38 predicted proteins | sample OliLakLV19MP6G1_FD_148597 | JGI IMG/M metagenome (GOLD analysis project Ga0163147, IMG submission 148597) | Freshwater microbial mat bacterial communities from Lake Vanda, McMurdo Dry Valleys, Antarctica- Oligotrophic Lake LV.19.MP6.G1 | ecosystem: Environmental > Aquatic > Freshwater > Lake >...
AACGGCGTCAGCGCCTCCCAAGCCGGTGACACCGGCTGCCCCGCCGCCGCAACCCAAGCCAACGCCGAAGCCGCAACAGGCCGAAACACCGCCGCAACCGCAGCCGCAAGCGCCGCTACCCAAGCCCGACACGCGCGAGACCGAGCGCGCTGCGCAACTGGCCTTGGATCAAGCCGAAAAAGCCAAACAGGAAGAGGTCGAGCGCAAGCGGCAAGCGCAGATCGAGCTCGACGCCGACAAACAGCGCAAGGAAGCCGAAACCCGCGAGCGCCTGCGCGCGGAGCAGGAGGCGCGCGAAAAGGAGTTGGCAGACATCCGCCAACTACGCGAAGCGGCTGAGCGGGCGAGTAAGCTTGAGGCGGAAAAGCTCAAGCAATTGGAAGATCGAGCAAAGCCCACGGCGCCGACCAGCACGCCCAGCGAAGCGCCACCAGCGACGCAGCTGGGCAATCAGGGTCGTGACGATAGCCTGCTCGGCCGCTACAGCTTGGCGATACAAGCGGCGGTGACACAAAACTGGCGACGCCCGGACGCCACTCGGCCGGGTGTCAGCTGCGTGCTGCGCATCCTGCAAATACCCGGCGGCGAGGTCATTCAGGTCTCTGTCAGCACGCCCTGTAATGCTGACGACCCCACGCGGCGCTCAATTGAGGCGGCGGTGTTGAAAGCGCAACCGTTGCCTTACACCGGCTACGAGTCTGTCTTCCAGCGCGAAATTCGATTCAACTTCAAATACGACGGCGAATAATCCGATGAAGCGATTGCTTGCGTGCTTTTCTGCGACCTTTTTTGCCTTGGCGTTCAACATGGCGGCGAGCGCCCAAGGGCTCGAAATCGAGATCAACAAGGGAAACGCCGCGGCAACGCCGATCGCGGTGGTGCCGATGGAATACGTCGGTGTTGGCGCATTGCCTGAAACCGATGTGGCGGCAGTGATTCGCGGCGACCTCAATCGATCCGGCGCGTTCAATGCCCTTTCAGAGACCGACGTGATCGAACGCCCGCAGCGTTTCGCCGACGTCAATTTCGCGACTTGGCGCCTCTTGCGACAAGACTTTCTCGTCGTTGGCCGCATGCTCGATGCCCCCGAGGGTGGCTATCGGGTCGAGTTCGAGTTGCTCGACGTCGCCAAGCAGGAGCCAATGTTGCGGCTCGCTTTGTCGGGTCGCTCCGGCAACCTTCGCGATGTCGCCCATCAAGTCGCCGACAAGATTTACGAGAAGATTCTCGGCGTGCGCGGCGCATTCTGGACGCGCATTGCCTACGTGACCGCCACTGGGCTGGGTCAGAACATCCAATATGCGCTGATGGTGGCTGACTCGGATGGCCACAATCCGCAGACCGTGGTGCGCTCGCGCGAGCCGCTGTTGTCGCCGGCGTGGAGTCCGGATGGCCAACGCCTGGCGTATGTAAGTTTCGAGCGCGGTAATTCTTCGATCTACATCCAGGAAATCACCACCGGTGCGCGCGAAGCGGTGGCCAGCTTCCGCGGCATCAATGGCGCGCCTTCGTTCTCGCCAGATGGCAGCCGTTTGGCGCTTACCTTGTCGCGCAGCGGCAATCCGGAAATTCACATCATGGACTTGGGCAGTCGCGCGCTTACCCAGATCACCCGCCATTGGGGTATCGATACCGAGCCCACCTGGACGCCCGATGGTCGCGAGATTCTGTTTACTTCAGACCGTTCAGGCAAACCGCAAATCTATCGGGTTTCAGCCGCCGGCGGCGAAGCGCAACGGGTGACTTCCAGTGGCGAATACAACGCGCGCGTGACCGTTTGCTGTGATGGCAAGAAGATCGCGGTGGCGCAAGGTGGCGGAAACGTTTATCGTATAGCGGTTTTTGATAGAACTTTTGGCGAGCCGGGCCAGGTTTCGGTGTTGTCACCGGGTAATCTGGACGAATCGCCAAGCTTTGCACCCAACGGCAGCATGGTGCTCTACGCCTCCCGCGAAGGTAAGCGTGGTGTGCTTTATGCCGTTTCCGCCGATGGACGCGTGCGGCAGCGGTTGGTTCTCGCCGACGGTGACGTCAGAGAGCCCGCGTGGTCGCCATTCCGGCAGCGCTGAGTGGGTTACTTAGTTCGATGAAGTTGTAAAAAGTTCTGCAAGATGTCCTGCAAGGTTTTCTGCAAAAGTTCTGCAAAAGTTCTGCAAAAGTTCTTCTAAAGAGCCTCAACAAAAATAGCTGCAAGCCCTAACCCCGTTTACTTCCCCGTTAGATAGGTAAAAAGTGATGAACAATACGACTCGCCTCCTGCTCGCCGCCGCCATCTGCGTTTCGATGGCTGCTTGCACCAAGAAGACCAAGCCAGATATGGCTGATTCCGCGCCGACCCCGACCCCGCCGACCGCCACTGCGCCAGTCAGCAATGGCATGTTCACCGAGGGCGACCTCGACACCGATAGCTGCCTGCGTCAGCGCGTTGTCTACTTCGATTACGACCAAGCCAATATCCGCAGCGAATTCGCCGCGCAGATGTCCTGCCACGCCAAGTACCTGCGTGACCGTCCGTCGGCCCGCATCACCTTGGAAGGCCACGCCGACGAGCGCGGTAGCCGTGAATACAACATCGGCCTCGGCGAGCGTCGCGGTAACGCGGTCAATGGTGCGCTGACTGCCAATGGCGGCGCGGCCAGCCAGTTGTCCGTCGTCAGCTACGGCGAAGAGCGTCCGACCTGCAACGATTCGATGGACGATTGCTGGGGCAAGAACCGTCGCGTTGAGATCGTCTACACCGCTCGCTAATGCGCGCATCGTATTTGTTGGTGCGACTCTCCGCGGCGGCCCTCGTGGCCGCCGCGGTGTTTCCGGTCCATGCGCAAGGTCGGCTGAGTCTGGCTGAGCGCGTGGAACGCTTGGAGAGCGCCCAGGTCCAGCCTGACGCTCCCGATCAGAATTTGCAGATGCTTAATCAGATCACCGATCTGCAGGCAGAGATCCAGTCGCTGCGCGGGTTGATTGAGCAGCAAGGCTTTGAGCTTGAGTCGCTGAAAAAGCGCGGTCGCGATCAATATATCGATTTGGACTCGCGGATTGCACGGGTGGAAGGCGGTGGCGCGGTCGCGCCCAGCGACTTGGCTCCTGTGCAAACCGAAGATGGCTTTGAGCCATTACCGAACGATTCAGCCATCAGCCAATCCCCCGCCGTGTTGGAAACACCCGGTGTGGTGATGGAAGCGCCCGACGTGCGTCCTTCTGTCGATGGCGGCGGCCAAACCACCTCCTTGGGTGATGTTGATCCGGCAGTGATCGAACAGGAAGGAGCCGACCCTGCAGGCGAGCGGCCGCTTTACGACTCTGCGTTCGATGCCTTGAAAGAAGGTCGCTATGCCGAATCGGCCAAGCGTTTCCAGACGTTTTTGGGCAGCTATCCGAGTGGCAGTTACGCGCCCAATGCCTGGTACTGGTTGGGTGAGAGCTACTACGTGACGCAGAACTATCCGATCGCGTTGGAATCCTTTCGCGAGTTGCTGACATCGTTTCCCGACAGCGCCAAAGCGCCAGACGCCTTGCTCAAGGTTGGCTATTGCCAATACGAACTGCGGCAATGGGATGAAGCCGAAGCGACCTTGAACCAGGTCATTGAACGCTACCCCGACAGCACGGTCTCGCGTTTGGCCCAAGGCCGCCTGCGCGCGCTAAGGCTGGAAGGCCGCAACTAGGAGTTTCGGTGGGCACGCCTGCCCACCGGACGGCTGCAAGTGAAATGAAGTGATGGCTGTCGTTGAACTTGCCCCTGCCGCGCCGACCACCGGTACTGAACGTCTCAAGCTGACCGAGATATTTCTCTCGATTCAAGGCGAAGCGCGGCATGTTGGCTGGCCGACGGTATTCATCCGGCTCACCGGCTGCCCGCTCCGTTGCGGCTATTGCGACACCGCTTATGCGTTTCACGGCGGTGATTGGTGGGATATTGACGCCATCCTGGCTGAAGTGACAAAGCACGCCGCCCGTCACGTTTGTGTCACCGGGGGTGAGCCGCTGGCGCAAAAGCGCTGCTTGGCACTGTTGCAACGCCTTTGCGACGCTGGTCATCACGTTTCGCTGGAAACCTCCGGCGCCTTGGACATCAGTGAAGTCGACAATCGCGTGCACCGCGTTATCGACATCAAGACGCCAGGCTCCGGCGAAGTGAGCCGCAATCGCTGGGAAAATCTGCAGCACCTGCGTGCGGACGATCAACTCAAGTTTGTGTTGTGCGATCGCGCTGATTTTGATTGGGCGTGCGAGCAGGTTCGCGAGCACGCTATGACGGAACGCTGTGACGTGCTTTTTTCGCACAGCCACGGCCAAGTGAGCGCAACTGAACTCGCCGAGTGGATTCTTGCCGAGACCATTCAAGTGCGCTTTCAAACCCAACTGCACAAACAGTTGTGGGGCGACGCCCCAGGCCGTTAGAGAACGCATCCATGCAAACAGATTTGGGCGAAAGCGCGGTGGTGTTGCTATCCGGCGGCATGGATTCCGCCGTCGTCTTCGCCATGGCGCAAGAACGCGGTTTGCGTTGCCATGCTCTGAGCGTCGCCTACGGGCAGCGCCACACGTCCGAACTCGTCGCGGCTGCAGGATTGGCGGTGTCGATGCAGGCCGCCTCCTACAAGGTCGTCAATGTCGACCTGCGCCACATCGGCGGCTCCGCGCTGACCGCCGATATCGATGTGCCCGACCACGGCGGCACCGGCATACCGGTGACCTACGTCCCGGCGCGCAACACCATCATGTTGTCGGTGGCGCTGGGTTGGGCCGAAGTGCTGGGTGCGGCTGAGCTTTACTGTGGTGTCAATGCGGTGGATTACTCCGGCTATCCCGACTGTCGCCCCGCCTTCATCGAAGCATTTGAACGCTTGGCCAACCTTGCTACCAAGGCGGGCGTCGAGGGCCAAACCATGCGGGTGAACGCGCCGCTGATGGCCATGAGCAAGGCCGACATAGTGCGTGAAGGCATGCGTTTGGGCGTCGACTTTGCCGCCACCGTGTCGTGTTATCGCGCCGATTCAGAGGGGCAGGCATGCGGCCATTGCGATGCGTGCCGCTTGCGGGCAGAAGGCTTCCAAAACGCCGGCGTTGCCGATCCCACTCGCTATGCTTGACTTAGCGCGGCTTGTCCAATTCCGCCGCGATGGCTAAACTGCGCGGCTCGCTCGCGTCGTCACCAAATGTTCTACGTGCAGCAGGCACAGTATTGGTTCGGTGCGCCAACTGTTGCAGAAGCTTTTCAGTGGGTCGTTAGCTCAGTCGGTAGAGCAGCGGACTTTTAATCCGTAGGTCGACGGTTCGAATCCGTCACGACCCACCACTTTCCGTCAGTTTCAGTCGCAAAAAAAAAGCGGCCGCGAGGCTGATTGCACTCGCGACCGCTTGGCAAAGCTTTGACGGTGCTGAATCAGCCGCCTTGCTTCTTCATCGCTGACTCGGCGTCCAGGATGGCGATGTCATAGGCCACCTTGGCGCGCTTGAGGCACTCGTCGCGCTGCGGCACTACTTGCGGCCCATCGCAGAGCTCCTCGGCAATCTTCAGCTTGCCCTTGGCGTCGGTAACTGCGAGGTCGTAGACGGCTCCGGCGTTGTCTTCGTTCGCCTCATTGCGGACTTCGGAGACGTCCTCGCTGCCTTCGGCGGCGGTCTCGCGCACTGCGTCCATGCTGCCGCCGTTATTGGCGTCGATGGCTGCGGTGGTCACATCGTGCTGGGCCTCGGCGGTCGCTTTGCGCACGTCGGCGTCGGACTCCGCGACGGTAGTCTGCACATCGCGCTTTGCGTCAGCCACGTCCTTCGCATGTTCGGTTCGCTCTTCAGCAACATCCTCGGCGGCATCGGTACGCGATTCAGAGCAAGCGCTCAGGCCCAAGGCAGCAGCAAGGGCAAGCGTCAGTGGCAGCAGTCGTGTTTTGAAATTGGCAGACATGGTGTTCTCCTGGGTGGCGCGGCAAAAAATTCACCGTGCCTTGGTGTGGGCTGAATCAGTTCTTGGCGTCTTCGGCTTTGTCTTGAATCACTTCGCCGGTCTTTTCGATGTCTTTGCCGGCGCCTTGCATCGTGTTGCAGGCCGACAGTGCCAGCGCGGCGGCGATTGCCAACAGCAAAAGCTTGGAAGTTTGGATTGTGCGGTTCATGGCTGACTCCTGGTCTGTCGTGGGTGTGTCCGGCTTCGCAGAAATTGCGGGTCGGGATGTTGCTTGTCGCAGGGCGGAGGACTGGCTTTACAGGGATTCCTCGAACTTCTTTACCTGCGCTTCCGCCGCATCCTTCTGGATGCCATAACGCTCTTGCACCTTGCCGATCAGGTAGTCGCGATGTCCCTCAAGTTGAGCGAGATCGTCGTCGGTCAATTTGGCCCACTCGGTCTTCAGGCGACCTTTGATTTGCTTCCACTTGCCTTCAATGCGGTCGTTGTTCATGGCGAGTTTCCTTGGTTGGTGGGATGGATGAATTCGACGGATAGGCGACGACATGCTCGTCCCCTCTCGCGCGTGACTCAAAACTTGCGCGTGGCCGCAGCCGCAGCGGTGACGACGCCACCGATAATCAGCAGCACGTAGCCCAGCGTTCGCGATGGCGTTTTGTCGGTCGCAACCGTGACTGCTGAGTCGCCAATGCTGAAGAGGGTCTTGCTGTCGGGGTAGCTGACGACGCCCAGCGAGATCAGCGCACCTACGATCAGCAGTAGGATTCCGATAATGATCGCGGTGGTTTTCATTACGAGGATTCCTTGTCTGATTTGGCGAGTGAGCAGTGAAGGTCGGGCGACGGCGTGGCCGTTGCCGGTCACAGAGCCCACTGGCGAACAGCGGTGGTAGCGGACGTTTCTGCTCGCGACCATCGCTGCTCGTGATTACCTCTCAGCAACAGCCGTGCCAGTTCCGCATATGCTCCGCATTTGCCGCTATATCAATGGCTTGTGAATTTTAGGTGGGCGCTGCGGTGCCGGCTGTTAGGCAAACCCAGCAGGCAACCTGCAAGGTCGGTCGTGCGCAACTGCACGACATTGGCGTGGCGGAAGAGAGTTCTCGACGCGCAGAAATTCGAAGCAACAAGTCGATCACAATCCGATTGGTCCTGCTCCCGCAAGAAATGCTTTGACGGCTGTCTCTACAAAGTAGAGCGATCCGGGCTCAGGAGAATACGGATGGGCGCGGTTTCGGCCGTTGGCTTCATGCCAGTGCCGCCAAGCGCGAAGCGCCAAGTGACTAGGTCGGCATTGCCTCTAAGGCATCCAACTCGCGCAGGCGCGCGCGCAGGCGGCCAAGCTCGGCATGGGTTGCCACTCTGGCCAGTAACTCGTCGGTGACAAAAGGCTTGGTGACGTAGTCGTCGGCGCCAGCGTTGAAGGCACGGCGCAGCAGATCACGCTCGGCAGCGGCTGTGAGGAAGATCACCGGCACGTGTACCCAAGCGGGTGAGCAGCGAATGCGGCTCAGTACTTCAAATCCACTCATGCCCGGCATGTGCACATCCAGCAGAATTACATCCGGCACAGCGGCGGCGAGACGCAACAGGGCCTGCTCACCTGTGCTCGCCGGCATCACGTCAAATCCGGCGTCTGACAATACGCGGCCAAGCAGGCGCAGATTGGGATCCTGATCGTCAACGATCAGCGCAAGCGGCGCGGCCTGCGGCCATGGCCAAGGTCTCATTGGGCGTTGGCCGCTTGTGTCGTCGAGTGCACGTGCTCATTCAACTGATGCAACAACGAGTCCATCTGCAGCACATCGAAGCGTTCCACCGCCGCCAGCAGGCGGCGTGAGAAATAACTTATCGCCGGAAACCCGCCACGGCTGCCCAACACGGCCAGCTCGTTGGCCAGCTTTCTGATTTCAGCTACCCGCAGCGTTGCCTGAATGTTGGCGAGTTCGAAGTCGACAATCCGTTGCAAGCGGCTGATAGCTGCTTTGCGCGCGGCAGCGGCCACGGGCTCTAGGAGCAGCGGCTGCGGCGTTGCTGCTTGACTCACCGCCTCGACATCGGCGGCCGCTGGGGCCTGCAGTCCCAATTGCTCCGCCATCGCTTGGAACAGTACTTCACGCGCCACCGGCTTGCGAATGTATGCGTCAAAATCACTGCTTTCATCACGCTCCTCGCGACTCATGCTCGAGGCACTGACAGCAATGATCTTGATGTGCTCCAAACCGGATGTCTGGCGAATCCGCCGCGTCGCCTCGCGTCCGTCCAACACTGGCATGCGCAGATCCATCAAAACCAGGTCGGGCTGATGCTGGGTGGCAGCGAGTATCGCCTCTTCACCGTTGTTGGCAAACGCCACGTGGTGATCGCCCTCGGCCAAGAAGGCAGCCAACAGGTCGCGGTTCCACGCAACGTCATCGACAATCAGGATGCGACTGGGGTTAAGACGCGCAAAGTTGATCGACTGCTCGTCCTCGTCCAAGGGGTGCGCGATCTCACTAGACACTTTGACATTGCGCAGCACGATGGTGAAGGTTGAGCCCGAGCCCGGTGCGCTTTGCAGAGAAATATCACCACTCATCAAGGTGAGCAGACGGCGAACAATGGCTAGTCCAAGTCCTGTGCCTTCGCGTTCGTCGCCATCGCCAACGGCCCGGTAAAAGGGCTCAAACAGCAGGGCTTGCCTATCCTTGGCGATGCCGATGCCGTTGTCTGCAATCGCAATCGTCAGCTCGCATTGCTGTTCAGCTGTCGTCGTGCTGCCTGCGCTGACTCTCACCACGCCTTGGTCGCTGTATTTCACCGCGTTGGATATCAGATTCATCAATACTTGTCGCAGGCGATGTTGATCGACCACCAGGGTGGTGGGCACTTCCGGGGCAACCCGCAGTCGCAACTGAAGCTGCTTCTGGCTTGCGGTTTCTGCAAACACACCCAGCGTTGATTCCAGCAGCTCACGAATGTCGGTCGCTTGCAAGGCAAGTGGCAACTTGCCGGCCTCGATCTTGGAGAGATCCAAGATGTCGTTGATCAATGCCAGCAGCGCACGACCACTGGTCTGAATGGCTTTAATGTACTCGCGTGCCTCAGGCTCGATTTTGGTTTTCGCCAACAACTGGGTAAAGCCGAATACCGCGTTCATCGGTGTTCGGATTTCGTGGCTCATGCTGGCCAGAAAGTCACTCTTCTCACGGCCGATCTTGGCTGCTTGCTCGGCCTCGATCAGGGCTGCCTGACTTGACTCCACCGCAATCGCGCCGCGTCGCAGCGACGCCAAGGCAATGCCACCTACGATGAGTGCGAGCACGTTCACCAGCAAGGTCGTGGTGGTCGTCTGCACGATGGTCTGGTCGAGGGTCTTCTGTCGTCCTACCAACAATTCGGCTTCTTCTTGTGACATGGCCGTCGCCAGCGTACGAATGTCGGTCATGAACAACGCACCGGTGCCCTCGCGCACGCGTGCTGCTGCCGCTTGGATGGGGCCAGCCTCAGCCACCGCGATGCCAACGTCAAACCACAGATTTCTTTGTTTGATGGCGTCGTGAAGGGCTTTGATCTTCGGCCGTTGGACCCGGTTCTCGATGGTCAGGGCAGCGAGCTGGCCGAGCTGGTCGTCCAAACCGCCCCGCGCTAGCTGATGGTCTTCCAGGTAATCGGGGCGCAGGCTCAACATGTAGCGAAGGCCGTGGGTCTCCACGTCCTGGCTATCAGACAGCAATGTGCTGATGCTCTTTTGCACATTAAGCGTGTGCGTGACCATCAGAATCGAGTCGCGCAGCGTGCTGGCCGTGGTTGCACTGTAGATCGCCGCCGTAATGCTCGCGATCGCAGCCAGAAACAGCATCGCGTAGTGAAAGTGAGTGGACGCAACGCGCGGCATGTAAGGGTTCGGGGATTTGGTGACGGTCTCGGGCATCGGCGGGCCGGCAAGCGTATGGATGCGATCTACGCGTTCAGCGCGACGATAACGCCATTCAGCACTAACGCAAACGAGACCCACCCCAGTGTCGGCAGCAACAGCCAGCCAGCGGTGGCGTGCACACGCAAGCTCACCGAGATGCAGCCGATCAAGGCCAGCCAAAGCAGCGAGATGGCGAGCAAAGCTAATTGCGCGGAGTGCAGCCCAAAGAACAGCGGCGTCCAAGCCGCGCTAAGCAAGAGCTGTAGGGCAAACAGCCCGAGCGCCAAGCGGCGCATTGAGCCGCCTGGACTGGAAATCAAAAGCGCCAGACTGCAAGCCATCAACAGGTAAAGCACTGTCCACACTGGCGCAAACACCCAGTCGGGTGGTTGCCAAGTAGGCTTGTTCAGCTCAGCGAACCAAACATCGGGTGGAAACGCCGCACCCGAAGCAGCGACTGCGAAGACCACCGCAAACGCAATCAGCCACGGCGTCGCCCGCTGCAGGAGGCTGTGGCGTGCGAGCGTAATGGGTGGAGAATCAGGCATTGGCTTAATTGCTCAAAGAGTGGTTGCCGGGACGCGTTGCCGGTTCAACCGGAAATTATCTGCAAGATATGTGCCGAAGGGCTGGCTTTTTAACTATTGATTCCATGGGTTGCCGTTTTAGCGCAGACCGACTCCAGTTTTTCAGGGTTCAATCGCAGGGTTGATCATTCGCAGCACGTTTTCTGCCACCGTTGAGGTGGCCGAAACCGTGCGACAAGCCCTGAAAAAAGCGAGTGCGGCCTGAAAAACTAGATCGCGGCAACCGCCGGAAGAGCGACCAAAACCCCATTCCGCCCAAAGCGCAAACGTAGCCCGCTCAAACCCAACGCGCGCAGGCGCGCCACCCCTCAACTCAACCCATACGCCTTCCGCTTTCGATACAGCGTCGACGCATCAATCCCCAAGGTTTTGGCGGCGTCATCCAAAGAAGTGGTGCTGGCCAACACTGCTTCTACATGCTGGCGCTCCAGCGCTTCCAAGGTCAGCTCACTGCCAATCGCCGCCGCACTGGTTGCAAGCGGATGCGGTCTGGCAGCGCCCAGGTTGAGAGCGCCGAGTTCGATGGTGGGATCGGGGCAGAGAATCACGGCACGTTCAATGACGTTTTGCAGCTCGCGCACGTTGCCCGGCCAGCCATAGGCCAGCAGCGCTTGCTCGGCGGCGTTGGATAGCTCACGCGCGGGACAGCCGTAGTCCTTCGCAAAACGCTGCAGGAATCCGCGCGCCAGCGGTATCAGATCCTCGCGGCGCTGGCGCAAAGTGGGAAGGGTGATTGCCACTACATTCAAGCGATAGAACAGGTCTTGCCGGAACTGACCATCAGTCACCATCTGGTCAAGGTTGCGATTGGTCGCCGTCACCAGCCTCACATCGGCTTGGCGGGTCACCGCGTCGCCTACGCGCTCGTATTCTTTTTCCTGGATGAAGCGCAAAAGTTTCGGCTGCAAGGCCAACGGAAAGTCGCCGATCTCATCCAAGAACAGGGTGCCACCATCCGCTTGCGCGACCCGGCCTTCTGCGCTGTCCTGCGCTCCAGTGAAGGCGCCTTTACGGTGGCCGAACAGCTCGTTCTCCAGCAGTTCGGAGTTCAGCGACGGACAGTTGATGGTGACGAAATTGCCGCTGCCGCGCGGACTCCAGTGATGAATGGCGCGGGCAACCACGTTCTTGCCAGTGCCGCTTTCACCCAGTAGCAGGACATTGGCGCCAGTGCGGGCGACTTGTTTGGCCATCGCCAACGCTTGCTGCATCGGCGCCGAGTCGCTGCTCGGTTCGCCGTTGATTCGGCTGCCCACGTCGCGCTCAAGCACCTGTACGCGGGTGGCTAAACGGCGGGTCTCGATTTGCCGAGCCAGCGCAATGCGCAGTTGTTCCGGTGAAAATGGCTTGACCAGATAGTCATCCACCCCCAGTCGTAAGGCTTCCAGCGCGGCTTCGGTGTCGCGATGTGCGGTGGCCATGATGATGCGCAGGCTGGGTGCCTGCGATTTCAACTGCGGCACCGCCTCGGTGCCCAGTTCGTAGCCGATGTTGCGATCCAGCAGGCAGACATCAAACGGGCGTGTCGCGGCCAGTTTCAGGCCGGCCTCGACGGTCTGTGCGGCAGAAAACTGCATGCCTAGGGCTTCCACGATTGCTCGATACGTGTCGAGGATGTCGGGATCGTCATCAATAGCGAGCACGCGGGCGTTAGGGTCGTTTACTAATGGCATGGTTGTTGAGTTCGTGCAGTTCGCAATGAGTCGAGGCTGCGAAGAGTGCCATATGCACGGCGGCAGGCGCGCGCAATCCCGCAAAACCTTAGGGTTGCCATTGCTTTAGGCGTTGGCACGCGACTTGCGGAAAGGTCGATGCCACCCCCCGCATTGGAATCCGCCATGACCACGCTTTGCTTAGCAGACCTCGACTCGCGGGAGTTGCGCGCATTGCGGCTACTGCGGTGCGTCACGCCGCAAACCACAACGGCAACGAGCCTGCAGCCGGCGACCAGCGGCTCGGTGCGGCCAATGCCAACTATATCAGCGGCTTCCGCCCTGATGGCGCTGGTAATTTCGCCCAGCACCACGTGACCGGCCGGGAAATCGGCAACTGCCTTTGCCCGATAGGGCGCAGGCTAAATCTACCATCACTTCTCCGCTGACACGCTATCCCCACTCTGAAAGGAATCTTCACAATGAACACCACTGTCAACACCACTGGGCAAACCTATCCGAATGTCACCCCCCAGAAGCCGGCCACTGCGCCGACCACCACCACCGATACCTTGGGCTCGACTGCTGAGCACTTGAAGTCGGCAGGTGAGCATCTCCAGGATGCGGCGCGCAAGGCCGTCAACGCGATTCCCACCGCTAACGCAGCGGCGACAAAAGTGCTGAAGGACGGCTACGCCGAGATCGCTCCGGACCTGGCGGCGGCCAAGCGCGAGGCCGTCGACGCAGGTTCGGCGGTTGTCGCCGAGGGCGAAAAAAAATGGAACGCGATGCTTGACCAAGGCAAGTCGGCGTTGGAGCGCTCGGAGCAATTCGTGCGCGAGCGTCCGCTCGCCAGCATCGGCCTCGCCATCGCCGGCGGCTTCCTGCTTTCCAAGTTGATTCGCAACTAAGCCAGAGCTAAGCCAGAGCCATGAGCAGCACGCCCGCAGATACCGGCAGCATCGAGCAAGTATACGGCTCGACCAAGGCCTCGTTGGCTGCGGTCGGCCGCTTGGCCGGCAGCGAACTCGAGTTGGCCGCAGCGGCCCTGTTGCGGGCAGCGCTGCTCACCGTGCTCGCCACCGTATCACTGGTGGCGGCCTCCTTCATGGCGATGATCCTGGTCGCCGCTGGCTTGGTCTGGCTGGGTCTCACTTGGCCTGCTGCGGCGGGAGTCTGTCTGCTGCTGACTGTCACGGCCGCTATCCTGATGGCGCTTTCGGCCAAACGCCTGTTGGCACTGTGCCAGTGGCGTGCCACCCGCGTGCAGCTGGCAGCGTTGGTGGCGGGAAATGGCGGAGTTTCGTCATGAGTCTGGCGGCGTTAAAGGCGAAAGTGGCAAGTGCCGAAAGCGACGCTATCCGCATCCGCGAGCCCGCCGCACTTGGCCAACACCTGCTGGCCGAGCGCGTGCGCAAACAGTGGCTGCCTAGGGCGCTGGTGGGTGCGGGTGCGATGCTGGGGTATTGGCTCGAAGGCCACCTCGCCGGCAACCGAACCGTCGCGCGCGCGCACAAGCATCCAGCTGTTGCGGCTCAACCCGACACTCCGTCCAAAGCGGCATTGACAAGTGATATCGCGGGCTGGTTGGGCTTGGCTTTGTCCTCGTTTCGAGTGCTCGAATACGCCCGCCCGTGGATTGAACAGATCAACGCAGCCAGTGCTGCCAACGCGGCGCGGGCGGAAGCCGCGGCGAATGAGGCTGCCGGTTCTGCGACCGCTGCGAGCGAAACTGTGGCCGCTGTCGAGCCCTTAGTCGCCGCGTCGGACGATGTCCAACATCGCCGCTGAACAAAGCGCGCCCGCGAGCGCGCCGCAACCGGAGCCGCCGGTGACGTCTCCGGCTGGGGCCGAGCTGGTAGCAAGCGACGCCTCCGTCAGCGCGGAGTCGGCGGGGCCGAGCAGTCAAACTGCCCTCAACGTTCTTGCCATCGTCGCGGTGACCAGCGTTTTCTACGTTGCTGCAGAACTGCTGTTGCCCATCCTGGTGGCGGCTATGCTCGCCCTGTTGCTCAATCCTCCCGTGCGCATCCTTAGTCAGCACTTGCTGCCGCGCTGGTTGGCGGCCTCCCTCGTGCTGGTCGTCGCGCTGGGAGGCCTGGCCTTGGCGGTCAATCAGCTGTACGAGCCTGCCATGCAAATGGCCACCGACTCACCACGGACAGCACAGCAACTAAAGCGACGACTGAGCACATTCAGCGTCTCATTTGCGCCCGCAAATGCCGTCGACGAAGCACGGAAAATGATCGAGGAAATCGGTGCCGAACCCGCCCCCCGTGAAGTTACCGTGGTGGAAGACGAGCGCGGGCTGAACAAGCGCTATGGCGGGACGTTCAACACCTTGGCGACGGTGCTCATGGTCACCGTTCTGGTGTTCCTGTTCCTGGTGTATGGCGAAGTGCTGTTAAGACGCATCGTTGTTGTCGCCCCCACCTTGTCAGACAAGCGCAACACGGTCAGCGTGGTGCGGGGTATCCAGTCCGAGGTCTCCCGCTACGTCAGCACGATCACTGTCATCAATTTTGGCTTGGGTGCGGCCGTGGCTTTGGGCATGTACTTGCTCGGCGTGCCAAATGCTCTGTTATGGGGCGTCGTCGCCGCCTTGCTCAACTTCGCTCCGTATGTGGGTCCATTCATTGGTGTCTTGCTGCTCCTCGGGGTGGGCCTGCTGGAGTTCGACTCGAACCTTCAGGCCTGTGCGCCGGCGGCGGTGTTCCTGATGTTGAACATCATAGAAAGTCAATTGGTCACACCGGTGGTGCTGGGACGCAGTTTCGCCCTGAACCCCGTGGTGATCGTGCTGTGGTTGTTGTTCTGGGGCTGGATATGGGGCCTTCCCGGGGTGTTGTTGGCAATGCCCTTGCTGGTCTGCGGCAAGATCATCTGCTTGCGCAGCGAAAAACTGCGGCCTTGGATGCATATTCTGGAGGGGTGAGCGCTGGCCGCGAGTTCGTCGACTTCAGCGGGCCACAAGGGCCGTCAGTTCGGCGTTTGAAGCAATCACAAACATCAATAGCGGTCTCTAACGCCCAGCGGCGCGAATCCGCAAACCCATCACGTCGATGTCGCGGATTCCCCCGCCAGCGGCAACTCCAGAATAAACGCCGCACCACCACCCGAAGCATCTTCGTACCACAGCTCGCCGCCCATCCAGCGCGCTTCCTGCATGGCTGAGGCTAGGCCGAGGCCCGACGACGATTCGCCGCCGCTAGCGCGCGAGGCGAGCCGCACGAAGCGTTGGAAAAGCCGGGTCTGATCGGCGGGGGACACTCCCGGACCCTGGTCCAACACAGCCACTTGCAACGACCCCGGCTTGCCACGTCGCAGCGACACCGTGATGTCACTGTCGGAGGGCGAATACTTGCTGGCATTGGTCAGCAAGTTGCGCAGTACCACTCGCAACGATTGCTCGTCTGCCAATACATGCGCAGTCAGCTTCTGCTCGCAGCTTATGTGCTGGTTTTTGATCCCGAGCGTCGGTGCCAACTCCTCGATCAATTCGGCGATCAGGCCAAGCGGATCGCAAGCCGTAGGTTCGAAGCCGCGGCGCAACTCCATGTCAGCGCGATTTTCGAGATAGTGCTGCACAAACGCCATGGCCCGCTGCGCCGACTTCTCGATGGACGCCGCAATCCGAAGCACCTGCTCAGGTTGGCCGCTCACTTCGCTCAACATGCTGGCATTGAGACTGATGTTGAACAGTGGATTTTTCAGGTCATGCGCAACTAGGGCACTGATTTCTTCGCGCTCGGTGATGGCCCTGCGCAGACGATCACGAAGTTGCTTGGCTTCAGCGTGTGCCCGCACGCGCGCGATCAACTCTTCCGCAACGAATGGCTTGGTGATGTAGTCGACCGCGCCCTCCTCGATAGCGCGGGTAACGTACTCACCCTCGTGGGCGGCGGTCAAGAACAGCACAGGCACATCGGCGGTTTGCTGATTACCCTTCAGCTGTTGCAGCAACCAGAAGCCGTCTTTTCCCGGCATACGCATGTCCAACAGGATGACGTCGGGCAGGCTTGCAGCAAGTCGCGTCAAGGCTTGATCCGCCGACATCGCTGGCATGACGTCGAAGCCTGCGGACGTCAACAGCGTACCAATCAGACGCAAGTTGGCTTCTTGATCGTCGATGACCAGAACCAGCATCGCTTTGGTGGTCAGAAAGTTGTCGGTCACGGTTCTGCTGTAAGCGGGTGGAGGATCCAAACAACCCAAGGTTTTCCGACGACACTTCGAAGAATTCGCGTGGACGGCCTACCGGTGCGACAGCATCTCCAATCCACTTGCCGTGCGCCAGCCAAATCCTCGGCGACCGCGTCGTCGCAGACGCAATCCTAATGCACGCGACCAAGGTTGCGCCCGCAGCAAGCAGAAATGCAGCGAAGACATTCCTGTCTTCGCTGCACGATCTTGCGATTTGGGATGGACCGCTGGGCTATCCCAGCTAACCCGTTAGCGAGAGATCCAGTCGTGACTGGCTGGCCCTGACTGGCTAAGAGCGAGCGCGTCGACCGAAAATCAAGGAGAGCACGAAGAGTACGAGAAACACGATAAACAAGATCTTGGCGATACCAGCGGATGCGCCGGCGATGCCGCCGAAACCGAGGACGGCAGCGATCAGTGCGATGACAAAAAAGACCACGGCGTAATGCAACATGGGAGCCTCCTGATGGTGGGTTGGAGAGCGCTGAAGTGCGTTCGAATAATGCTTTCCAAGACGCGTGCCAACGAATATAAGTAAATATAAACAGTGACTTGGGACGTCATATGAGCGGTCGGCAGGGTCCGAAATATGCGCGCGCATCGTGCAAATCAGCGGACCGCCGTGCGCAACGCAAGGCCTAAGCGCTGGGGTACGGGAGTTTCGATTAGGCGGGGCTAGACACTTGGGCCAGCCAGAACCAGCCAGAAAGCATGCGAGCAGGCCGCCCCACTCAGACGCAAGCGCCTAGGTGGGGTGGCCCTTAATTGCCAAGATTGGCTAGCGCTTGCCAGCTAGGCGGCTTCAGGCTGCGAAGCGCAACTTCAAATTGCGCATTTCCGAGTGGCAGGCGTGCACCCGCGTCATATGGGCTTTCAGCATGGCCAGTACCAAAGGATCTTCAACTTCCTTGATCGCGGCGTCGTAGTGCTCGAGCAAGCGGTCCTCGGTCGCTTCCAGCTGGGCCACGTAGATCTTCTCTTCGTTGGAACTGATGCTGGCGCGCACGTCGGCATACATTTCGCGGAGCTTGCCGACCACGGTACCGTCGGTGGGGACGTCTTCGTTGCTGGCGATCAGTTTGGTCGACAGCGAGGCGATCAAATCGCGCTTGGCTGAGGCCATCCGTGCAAACGTGGCCTTGAGGTCTACGTCCTTTACTTCCTTGCCTGCCTCGGTATAGAACTCGACGCCGTCATGGGCGATCTGTACCAGCTCTTGCAGCGTATTTGCGTTCTTCATGCGTGTGCTCCGTGCGATAGGGGAGTGAGCGGGAAGAGTCATCGCTCACTGATCGCCGCAGGCCACAGTGGCGCGACGATCATTCGCAGTGCAGCAAGTCATATGCCAGACCCTGAAAGTCCCGCTGGCAAAGGGCGGAAGCGGGTGACGCGACCGCCCTAGTGCCGTCTGTGCCGTGCAAATCGCTGGACCGGTCGTGCGAGCTGCATTGCTGGTGAGGCAAGCCCAGTGCCAGCTCGGGCCAGACGCAACAGTGCCTCTACTCGTGGTCACTCAACGCGGCCAGAAACGACTCCCCATAGCGAGCCAGCTTGGCGGCACCTACGCCGCTGATGGCGCCGAACTGGTCGAGGTTGCGAGGCTGTTCGCTGGCGATCGCGCGTAGCACGGCGTCGTGAAAAATCACGTAGGCCGGCACGTTTTGCTTGCGCGCGAGCTCGGCGCGTAACGCACGCAGGCGCTCAAACGCGGGCACATCGCTGGCGGCAATGTCGATGCTGGGTCGCGCCGATTGCATGCGCCGCTGTGAACGCTTTTCTGCGCGCGCCGCTTCGCGGCGAAGTTGGATTCTTGTCTCCCCGCGCAGCACTGCAGGCGCGGCTTGGGTGAGGCGAAGCCCGCCGAAGCCGTCGATCTCGACCTCCAACAAGCCAGCCGCAACGAGCTGTCTGAACACGCTGCGCCAAGCATTCGAATCCAGGTCGCTGCCAACTGCAAACGTGCTCAGCCGCTCGTGGCCAAACTGACTGATTTTGGCGGTGGCATTGCCGCGCAGGATGTCGATCAAGTGGCCGACACCAAAGCGCTGGCCGCTGCGGTACACCGCGCTCAGCGCCTTTTGCGCCAGTTCTGTGCCGTCGAAACACTCTGGCGGCTGCAGGCAGTTGTCGCAATTGCCGCAGCTGCCGGCAAATACCTCGCCGAAATTGGCGAGCAAGCTGGCACGCCGGCAACTGATGGATTCGCAATAGCCCAACAGGGCCTCAAGTTTGCGCCGCTCCACGCGCTTGCGATCGTCCGACGACTCGCCGTTCTCGATCATCTGCGACAAGGTGACCACATCGCCCAAGCCATACGCCATCCAGGCGTCAGCCGGTTCGCCATCGCGACCGGCACGGCCGGTCTCCTGGTAATAGCCCTCAATCGACTTGGGCAGATTCATGTGCGCCACAAAACGCACATCGGGCTTGTCGATGCCCATGCCAAACGCAATGGTCGCCACCATCACGATCCCGTCTTCGCGCAAAAACCGGCGCTGATTTGCCGCGCGCTCGGCGGATGGCAAGCCCGCATGGTAGGGCAGGGCGCGGATCCCGGCCACGACCAGCTTGGCGCAGGTCTCGTCCACCCCTTTGCGCGAGAGGCAGTAGACAATGCCGGAATCGCCTGAGTGGCCACGCAGGAATTCCAGCAGTTGCTGCGGACCACTTTGCTTCTGCTCGACGCGATATCGAATATTCGGACGATCAAACGAGGAGACGAATTGTTGTGCGTCTTCGAGTTGTAGACGCTCGGCAATTTCACGCCGCGTGGGCGGATCGGCGGTGGCGGTGAGAGCGATCCGAGGCACGCTGGGCCAGCGCGCGTGCAACACGTCAAGTTGACGATACTCCGGCCGGAAATCGTGCCCCCATTGCGACACGCAATGCGCTTCGTCAATCGCAAACAGCGCCGGCGTGACCCGATCAAGCAGGTCGAGAAAGCGTGAGGTAAGCAAGCGTTCTGGCGCGACATACAACAGATCGAGCTCGCCGCGCAGCAGCTTGGCCTCGGTCGCGGCCGCTTCCGCTACGGATTGCGAAGAGTTGAGATAAGCCGCCGCGACACCGAGCTGGGTCAGTGCCTCGACTTGATCCTGCATCAAGGCAATCAGCGGCGACACCACGATGGCCGTGCCCGACCGCATCAGCGCCGGTACCTGATAGCACAGCGACTTGCCACCGCCCGTTGGCATCAACACCAAACAATCGTTGCCGCCCGCCAAGTGCTCGATGATGGCTTGCTGAGGACCACGGAACTGGCCGAAACCGAATACACGCTGCAGGATTTGCTGAGCGGAGTCGGGGTTTTGTCCTTGCATGGATGGGGGTGCGGGGGCGAGGGGCGTGCTCGCATTATGGTTGCTATGGGTGGGGTGTTGGCGGTTTGATTTTGGGTTTGGCACCGTCATGCGCGATAAGGCTGGCGAGGGCTGGGTGCTGCCTTTCAGGCTTCACTCGCCGTGTTGTTTCTTCGAGGCAAAGTTTCGCCCACCGCTGAGGCAGACGAAACCGCGCCTCGAAGCTACAAAATTGCGAGGGATGCGTGAAAAGAAGGATTCCGACCGCCGCCCACGAATGCCCACGTGGCTACAGGTAAGCTACCCGTCCTAGTGGGCGTTGCGAAAGCACTCCCCTCCGCTAAGCGCCAACAAAAAATCGCCATTGGCTTGCTGCCGGCACCGCACGACTAGGCACGGCGGTGTTGGCGCGGCAGGCCGCATACCGGTCCCCCCATGTCTTCCAGCCCCAACCACCTATTGCGCCACTGCATGACGCGCGACTACGCACGCCTGCAACGTCTGCACTCGCGCTGGAAGACATCTTCTGAAGCGGCAGATCGTGATGCCTTCCTGCGCGCGGCCGAGGCGTCCAATGCAGAACGTGAAATGCGTGCGGCGCGCTTGCCGAATCCGAGTTTTGATCTCAGCTTGCCGATTGCGCGCGAAGCCGAGCGCATCGTCGATCTGATCAGCAAGCACCAGGTGGTGGTGATCGCCGGTGAGACCGGTAGCGGCAAAACCACCCAGCTGCCCAAGCTGTGTTTGCTGGCCGGTCGCGGCAGCGCGGGGATGATCGGCTGCACCCAGCCGCGCCGCATCGCAGCGCGCTCGGTTGCGAAACGCGTGGCCGAAGAGTTGGGCGTGCAAACAGGCGCTTTGGTCGGCTATCAGGTGCGCTTCACCGAGCAGGTGAGCGATGCCACCGCGATCAAGTTCATGACCGACGGCATCCTGCTTGCGGAGATCCAGTCGGATCGATTTTTATCGCGCTACGACACGCTGATTCTGGATGAGGCGCACGAGCGCAGTCTCAATATCGACTTCTTGCTTGGCTATCTGAAAGGTCTGCTGCGCAAGCGCCGCGATCTGAAGCTCATCGTCACTTCGGCGACCATCGATACGCAGCGCTTTGCCAAACACTTCGATGATGCGCCGACGTTGTCAGTGGAAGGCCGCGGCTATCCCGTCGAAGTACGCTGGCGGCCGCCCAATGAGCCGGTGGAGACAGTCGCAAGTGCGCCAAAACCAGGCCGCGAAGGACGCGCGAATCAAGAGCGCGAAAGCGACCCTTTGTCGGCACTCGTGGCGGCAATCGACGAGATTACCGCCGAGGATCCGCGCGGTGACGTGTTGGTATTTCTGCCCGGCGAGCGCGATATCCACGACGCCCACCGCTCGCTGTCCAAACGCAACTATCGCGAGAGTGAAGTGCTGCCCTTATATGCGCGGCTGTCGGCGCGCGATCAGGATCGGGTCTTCAATCCCGGTACCAAGCGGCGCATCGTGCTGACCACCAATGTCGCCGAAACATCATTGACGGTGCCGCGGATTCGTTACGTGGTCGACCCCGGCACCGCGCGGGTCAAACGTTACAGCCCCCGGCAAAAGCTCGACCGCTTGCATATCGAGCCGATTTCCCGCGCGAGTGCTGACCAACGCAAAGGTCGCTGCGGACGCATCGCCGCCGGCGTTTGTTATCGCTTGTATGCGGAGAGCGACTACCTCGCGCGGCCAGCCTATACCGATCCCGAAATACGTCGCGCGGCCTTGGCGGGCGTGATCTTGCGCATGCTCAGCCTTGGGCTGGGAGATGTCGACGCGTTTCCGTTTATCGATCCGCCAGACCCGCGTGCTGTGGTCGATGGTTGGCAGCAGCTGGCTGAGCTTGGTGCGGTGGATGGGTCACGCAAACTCACTGCACTCGGCCGACAAATGGCGCGGTTGCCCGTCGACGTCAAGCTGGCGCGCATGTTGGTGGCCGCCAGTGGCAACGGGGCGCTGCGTGAAGTGCTGGCGATTGCCTCCTTTCTCGGCATCCAGGACCCGCGCGAGCGACCGGCCGATGCCAAACAAGCGGCGGATTTGGCGCACGCGCAATGGACGGATCCGAAGTCCGAGTTCGTCAGCATTCTGAAGCTGTTTGCTGACTACCAGCTCGCGCACGAGGATCTGACGCAGGCCAAGCTGCGCGACTGGTGCAGCAAACGCTTCTTGAGTTTCCTGCGCATGCGCGAGTGGCGTGAACTGCACCGGCAGTTGCTGCTGGTGTGCGAACAATTGGGATGGAAAAGCAGCACCCAGCCTGCCGACTATCCGATGTTGCATCGGTCCCTGATCGCCGGCATGCCAACGCAGATCGGCCGCAAGGATGAGAAGCGCCAGTACGAGGGGCCTCGGCAACGCCGGTTTGGCCTGTTTCCCGGATCAACCCTGGCAAGCCAGCCGCCCAATTGGGTGTTGTCGGCGGTGCTGCTGGATACCCAGCGCATCTACGCCATGACCAACGCCCGCATCGAGCCGGAATGGGTGGTGGCGGAAGCGCCGCATTTGTTGAGTCGCAAGCATTTCGACCCGCGCTGGTCGCGCACGCAAGGCCGAGTCATCGGCAGTGAGCAAATCAGCTTGTTTGGCTTGGTGTTGGCACCGAAGCGACCGATTCACTACGGCGGTCTGTATCCCGAAGAGTCCCGCGAGATATTCGTGCGCCAGGGATTGTTGCCCGGCGAGATCGACACCAAGGCTGCGTTTGTTGAACGCAATCTGGCGATGTTGGCGTCAGCGAATGAAGTGGAAGCACAGCGCCGCCGCGCGGGTCTGGTGGCGGATGAAGCCTGGCAGGCCGACTGGTACCTGGATCGTTTGCCGGCCGACATCAACAGCGCGGTCGGACTGGACGCCTGGTATCGACGCGCAACGCCGGCGCAGCGGCAACAGTTGGAATGGCCGCTGCACGAATTGCTGGCAGGTGAGGGCACGGAGCGCGAGCGGTTTCCACCGTTTTTTGCGCTGGGCGACGCACGCTTGGCGCTACATTACCGCTTCGAGCCGGGGGCGCTGGACGATGGCGTGAGCTTGATCGTGCCTCTGCATTTGTTGAACGCGCTGGATCCCGCGCGCCTGAGTTGGTTGGTACCCGGATTGGTTGAGGAGAAGGCCGCCGAACTGATACGAAGCCTGCCGAAAACACTGCGTCGCGCCTGCGTGCCGGCACCCGACTTCGCGCGCGCGTTTCGTGAGGCCTGGCCACAGTCATCGGCCGATAGCATCGAAGGCGAGCTGGCGCGCTTTTTGAGCCGAACGACCGGGGTGGCCATCGCCGGGTTGGATTTTGCGAGCGACACACTACCGCCGCACTTGTTACTCAACATGCGCGTGGTTGATCGCAATGGCGAGCACGTGCTTGCCGAGTCGCGAGATTTCACAGACTTGCAAGCGCGTTTCGGGCAGCGCGCAGACCAAGCGTTTGCGGCGCGCGCGGCCGCTAGTTTGGCGCGCAGCGGATTGCGTGCGTTTCCAACAGAGGAAGTGCCGTTTGAAGTACGGGGCGAAGCCGGCATCGCCGCGTTTCCGGCGCTGGTTGATGACGGCGATACGGTTTCGCTGCAAGTGTTTGCCGAGCGCTCGACCGCACAGCGTGAGCACGCCGCGGGAGTACGGCGTTTACTTGAGCTGGCGTTGGCAGATCGGATCAAGCAAGCGCGTCGGCAGTTGCCGGTGACGCCGCGGCTCGGCCTTCTGTATGCAGCGCTGCAAGGATTCACTGTAACGCCAGAATCCAAAGGCACTCAAGGCGAACGCAATGTCGATGCGTTGCGACATGACGTGCTCGCGGCGGCAATGGGAACCTTATGCCTGCGACCGTTGGCGACGATTCGCAGCGCAGCGGAATTCGAAGCTTTGCAACGCGAGTTGGCTAGCGCGTTGTTTGCCGAAGCAATGAAGTTGTTGGGCTGGGTTGAAGCCATCCTGCATCTGGTCGCCGACTTGCGGCCAGCGTTGCAACCACCTCTGATGGGATTTGCGCGGGCCAATCTCGACGATCTGCAGCAACAGCTGGCTCAGCTGGTGCCGGCGCATTTTTTGCTCACTACGCCTGCCGCCCAGTTGGCCGAGCTGCCGCGTTATCTGCGCGGCATGAGCCTTCGCGCCCAGCGCCTGTTGCAGGATCCGAGTCGCGATCAGCTGCGCATGTTGGAGGTCGCCCCGTTCGCCAAAGCGCTGCAACAAGCAAGCGCAGATGGTCGTACTCTGCTACCGGGTTGGATCGAGTTGCGCTGGATGCTTGAAGAGTTGCGCATCTCGCTGTTTGCCCAAGAGCTGGGGACACGCGGCAGCGTGTCGCCTAAGCGATTGGCGCGGATGCTGGAGGAGTTGGGTTTGCGCTAGTGGTTTGGTTGCTTGATTTTGGCCTGCAGTCGAACGACTGACTCCCACTTTTCAGGCTTCACCCGCGTCAATTGGCTTCGAGGAATGGTTTCGTCCGTTCCGGCGCTTTACCCCGGCCTTCGCTTCGCTCGGCCACCGCTTAGGCGGACGAAACCACGCGGCAAGCTCACAGAGGGCGAGCGAAGCCTGCCAAGCCAATCCCCGGCCCTCGCCGGAATAACAAAACCACCCCCAACCTATTGAACGCGGCGAACCTTGGCCGTGGTGTTGTAGCCATCGACCGAAAGATACCAGGTGCCAATCAGACCCTTCTTGATGCGAACCACGGGATCAACCAAGTCCACCGAAAGCGAACCGCTGTCGGCCAAGCCTTCCCACACTTGGCCATTCTCAAGCACAAAGCGGGTGCGCCCCGACCAGCCCTTGAACACGCCGGGGATGCGCGAAACGATGTCGCCATCGGTCGCAGGTGCGTTGCGCAGTCCGCGCTGATCATTTGGATCCGGCTGGGCCGCGAAGCTGGCATTTGAGGCGGCGGCCGCGGATGAGGTGGCAGCTCGCTCTCGCAGCCATTCATTGAGTGCAGTCAGCTCTTCAGCGGACAGCTTTTCCAGCCCAGCCGCCTTGAATTCGCTGGCGCTCATACGCTCCTCCAGCGATGAGAAGTCCTGCGCGAAGGCGCAGGTCGGGTTAATCAGAGGGGCAACCAGAATCAAGATGGCGAAGGCAAGTGTGCGCATACGGTAGGGTCAGCGGTGCGACGGAAAGTGAGCGGGATTGTACGGAATGCAGTGACCAGCGAGCTGTTTTGCGATTCGCGGCGAGGCTGCGGATCGTAAGTTAACCGCAGATTCACGCCTGTCTGTTGCGCTCCGGTACACTTTCGATTGTTTTTGTCAGGCCGTTGGATCGAGTGTTCATCGCCTTCCGCGCCCGCTGCTCGCCAGCCAGTAGTGTGATGCGGCTAGTTCCGTGCCACGCCGCCCCGGAGAACTCACAGCCAATGACCCATCGTAGTTGCGGCCAGATACTCTCGATAATCGCCCTTTTTGCCTGCGGATCGGCGCATGCCATTGACCCGACACTGCAGGTCGTTAGCGGGACTTCGAATGCGGAAACACGGCGAGCGGTGCCGCTGACCTCGGCACGTTATGAGCCGATCACGCGATCATTGATCGCCACCACGCGCGCCGGCAATTTCGTCTGTAATTCAAGCCAAGTGCCGAATCCCAGTGTGCTCAAATTGCGCCTGGATGGCGTCGACTATCCGGTTGCCACCGCATCGCTGCCGGGATTGCTGGTCGCACCCGTCGAATACCTGCCCAGCACCGTGACTTTTGCGTTGGGATTGCTGGGTGCCAGCCTGCCGGCCAATTGTGTGTCCAGCAACACCACCTTCACCAATCTGGGATTGATTTTAGAGACCCAGCGACGCTTGCCGGTGGCCGAAAGCGTATTTTTCGACCTCGCCACGCGCACGTTCCAGATCCGTGTTGCCGAGCCCGTTTTGTGCGCCAGCTACGTTGCGCAGGGCGGCGGCTCGGGATTGCGAATTGCGTTGAACAGCTCCAACGAGCCGCTGTTCAATTCCGCGACCGCCACGTCGTTGCCCGGTTTTGCCACAGTCAACTACGCGCTGGGCACATTCAACCTTGTGCCGGCTGCGTTAGGCGGATCGCAGACGCCTGGCGTGCAGTGCAGCATCCCCAACTCGGTGGTCACGCTCACCCCAGGTGGTGGCGGTGGCGGCAACTCGATCTTCAGTTCGGGATTCGAGCCTACAAGTACCGCCAGCACCCCTTCCGACGTGACTGTGAGCATCAGCGGCATTGGCACGGGTACGGCGAGCAGTAACCAGCGCAGCACCGGCGCGCTGCCGGGTGGAACCTTGCAATACGTCGTCCGCGTGCAGAACACTGGCACGGCGACCGCGGCGAATGTGCAAATGCGTGAATTTGTGACGGGTCCACAAGCGATTGCGCAGACCGGGCAGCCGCAGCCAGCGCAGATGTTGGCGGGTGAGTCAGGCAGCAGCACATGCGTGCGGATCGGTGGCGGTGCCTGTCCGGCGTTCGGATTTCCGATTTCAATGAGTCTTGGCAACATCGCTGCCGGCGCGGGTTTTGAGTTCACGCTCACTCGCGTGGTGTCGGCCAGTGCCACGCCGGGTCGTCTTGGACAGCTCGGTTACGCCGCCTTTGTCGATCCGGCAGCCGGTGGACCGGATGCCAACCTTAGCAACAACGGCGCATGGCTGGCGGCCAATATCATTTCCAATCAACAGCCAGTGATTACCGAGATTGGCAGCCAGGGCATGGACGAAGATGGCGCGCCGCTGGGTCTTGGTATCAGCGTCACCGATCCGGAAGGCGATCCGCTGCAGACACCAACAGTGACCAGCAACAACGCCACGCTGTTCCCGCCCGGTAGCTTGGTGATCACTGGCAGTGCCAGCCCGTGGGCGCTGACGATCACCCCGGCGGCGAACAAGAATGGCGTCGCCAACGTGCAGGTATCCGTCAGCGATGGCAATTCCGCGCCGGCGCAACGCACCTTCCAAATGACGGTAAATGCGGTCAACGATCCGCCGACCTTTACTCTGAGTGCGGCAGGTGGCGAGCTGGTCATGACCGAGGGCAGCGGAGGCTGCGTCGCCCCGCTTTGCACCGCGAGCGCGCTCAACTTTGTTACCGCACGTCTGCCGGGGCCGGCAACTGCCACCGACGAGGCGAACCAGGTGGTCAGACCCAATACTGAGAAGGACGGCCTAGGTGACGCCCGCTTGGTCGCAGGTGCATGCGTGCCAGCAGCGGTGGGCGGGGTGAATCCCGCGCAGTTCTTTAACGGTGGCTTGTTGCCGCGAGTGAATGAACCCGGTGGCGCCGGCAATTTCAATCTGCTGGCTTCGCTTGCTGGCGTGGTGGGCGCGGTGGATTGTGCGATCACGGTGATTGATGATGGTTCGCCAGCGGCGATCTCGCTGCCGCAGACGCTGCGAATTCGTTACCAGACTGCACCACCGTAGTCAGTTCGCGGTCCGTTCGCGCGTTAAACAAACGCCGGGGCCTGCTCCGGCGTTTCGTTTTCCAAGTTTCGTTTTGTAGCCGGCACGTCGTGAAGCGAATCGAGCAAACCTCAAAAACTGTTCTTGATTGGCAGCAAGGCCGCGATCCCGGCTTGCCCGCGCTGCCGTCCGAGTTGCTGGCATGGGCGAGTTTATCCGTCGGTCCGGCAGATGGCCGTGCTGGCGACCTGCAGCGTGAGCTTGCGCTCACCTTGGATGCACTGGATGCGCTCAACGCGGATGCAGAAACGTTGCGCGCGGCGATCATTTTCAGCTGTCAAAGCAGCGCTCGGCCGGCACCCTCCGGGTATCTGGTTGGCGGCGTCGCTGAACTGGTGGCAGGTCAAGCCGAGGCCGAGAAAGTCTGGGTGATCTATGCCCAGCGTGGCGGCGGCACTGGTGCAGAGGGTTTGCGCAGACTCTTGCTTGCAATCATTCGCGACGTGCGAGTGGTGCTGATCCTGCTGGCGCGGCAGTTGGTTCGCCTGCGTGCAGCAACCAAACTTCCAGATGACGCGCGGCGGCAACTGGCTCAACTCACTGCCGATATTCATTCGCCACTTGCCAATCGCCTTGGCATTTGGCAGGTGAAATGGGAACTCGAAGATCTGGCGTTTCGGCACTCGCAGCCGGAAACCTATCGACGCATCGCCAACTTGCTGGACGAGCGCCGCGCGGATCGCGAGCGCTTCATTGAGGCTTTCAAGACTCAGTTGCGTGACGTGTTGCAAGCGGGCGGCATCGAAGCCGAGGTCGCCGGTCGGCCCAAGCACATTTACAGCATCTGGAAAAAGCTACAGCGCAAGGGCGTGCCGTTCAGTGAGCTGTATGACATCCGCGCGGTCCGCGTACTGGTTCGCGACATTGACAGCTGTTATGCCACCTTGGGGCTGGTGCATGGTCTGTGGACGCCGGTGGCGGACGAGTTCGACGACTACATCGCGCATCCCAAAGGCAATCACTACCGCTCACTGCACACGGCGGTGATCGGTGCCGAAGGCAAGACCGTCGAGATCCAGATTCGCACCTTCGAGATGCACACGCACGCCGAGTTGGGCGTGGCCGCGCACTGGCGCTACAAGGAAGGCGGGGGCGGCGACGCCGACTTTGAACGCAAGATCGCGTGGATGCGGCAGTTGCTGGAAGCGCGCGAAGGTGAGGAAGACAGCAACAATGGCGAGGCCGGTGTCAGCACCACATTGATCGAAGATCGGGTGTATGTGTTGACGCCGCAGAACGAAGTGATCGATCTGCCGCGCGGCGGCACCGTGCTCGACTTTGCATACCACGTGCACACCGAAGTGGGTCATCGCTGTCGCGGAGCCAAGGTCAACGGGCGGATCGTGCCACTGGGTCACCAGCCGAGCAGCGGTGATCGCATCGAGATTCTCACGGCTAAGAGCGCCGAGCCGCGTCGGGATTGGTTGCTGGCCCACAACGCCTTTCTCGCCAGCTCACGTGCACGCGATAAGGTGCGCGCGTGGTTTCATCGGCTTGATCAGGCGCGCAACCTGACGGCTGGCAAAGACCTGCTGGATCGCGAGCTCAAGCGATTGGCCTTGCATCAGTTGGATATCAACCTGGTGCTGCCGCGGCTGAAGCTGCAAAAACTCGAAGAACTTTACGTTGCGGTGGCCTTGGGCGATGTGAGCGCGGCGCACGTAGCGCGCGTCCTGCATGAAGCGGCGCAGCCGGCGCCAGAATCAGCGCGCACGCTGTTACCTTTACCCGCGGCGGCGTTGGCGCGACCACCCAAGCCCGCCGCCGGGTTCACCATTGAAGGCGTCGGCAACTTGCTGACGCAAATGGCGCGTTGCTGCCAGCCGGTAGCCGGTGATCCGATCCTGGGTTACCTCACCCAAGCGCGCGGCGTCAGCATCCATCGTCGCGAATGCGCGGCTTTGCAGCGCCTTTTCTCCACCCACCCAGAACGGCTGATGCCAGTGGAATGGGGCCGCGGCCGCGCGCAGAGTTTCGCGGTTGATGTGCTGGTGCGCGGCTATGACCGCAAGTGGTTGCTGAAGGATCTGACCAATGTCATCGGCAGCGGCAATGCGCACATTCTCGGCTTGAACAGCCGAGTCGACGCCGCCAGCGGCATCGCCGAGCTCCGGTTTACCCTCAAAGTGAGTGACTTCGAGCAGTTGCATGCCTTGTTGGCGCGGATGTCGGCCATCGCAGGTGTCAACGAAGTTCGCCGCTGGCCGTGATTGGCCAAAACTCACCTGCACGCTTGCTATCCTGCCCACTACCAACAGTGAGCAGGCGAGTGGCAGGTAAACAGCAGTGATCGAGATTCCCGGCTATCGGATCGTGCGTGCGCTTGGGCGCGGCGGCATGGCCACCGTTTACCTCGCCATGCAGGAATCCGTGCAACGCGAAGTCGCCTTGAAGGTGATGTCGCCCACCTTGCATGGTGATGCCGAGTTCGGCGAGCGTTTCCTGCGTGAGGCGCGCATTGCCGCCAGCTTGCGGCACCGCCATGTCGTGCAGGTTCATGACGTGGGCAGAGCGGGCGAACTGCACTACATGGCCATGGAGTACTTGTCCGGTGGGCCGGTGCTCAATCGCAGTCTCGGCGCGGGCGATTTGGCGTTCTGCTTGCGGGTGACCCGCGAGATGGCGCTGGCGTTGGATTACGCGCACAAGCGTGGCGTGATTCATCGCGACATCAAACCAGACAATATTCTGCTGCGCGACGACGGCGCCGCTGTACTCAGCGATTTTGGGATCGCGCGTGCGCAGGACAACAAGCGCATGACCATGACCGGCACCATCCTCGGTACGCCGCATTACATGGCGCCGGAGCAAGCCTCTGGGGCAGCTGTAGATGGCCGCGCTGATCTATATAGCCTTGGCATCGTCTTCCACGAAATGGTGGTCGGTGTGGTGCCATTTGATGCGGCGGATTGGGTGTCGGTGGGCTTGATGCATCTGTCTGCGCCGGTGCCACGGCTGCCGCAGGCGCTGGCCAAGTTGCAGCCATTGATTGACACCATGCTGGCGAAAGATCCGGCCGAGCGCCTGCAAACCGGCGCCGACTTGGCCGAGGTGATCGCCGATATGGAGCAAACCCTGAGCGGCCCGCGTTCGCCGCCGGTCAGATGGCCAACCGTTGCGGATCCAGTTGCGCCTCAATTACCCACCCGCCGCCGCGAACCTGCGCTGGCCAGCAGCGAAGACGAACCAGAGCTGGGTGAAATTGGCGAAGCGCTGACGCAACCGTCACGTCGTGGCCGTCGCCGCCTTGCTTCTGCCGCAGAGCCTGCGGTTGGCAAAACACGGACACCGTTATGGGCTTGGATGCTGCTTCCCGTCATCGTGCTATTGCTCGGGTATTCGCTGCGTGAGCCTTTGCGCGACCTGATCATCCCCAGTCGCACCGAAGAGCTGCTGTTGCAAGCTGAGCAGGCGCTCACACAACGCCATTTGACTGGCACCCAGCCGCTGAGTGCGAGCGAACTATTCCGCCAGGTGAGTGCGGTTGACCCCGACAATCAACGAGCCCGCGATGGCCTGATGCGGGTGGCTGAGGCCTTACTGGTGCAGGCACGGCAGGCGCTTGCCGATGATCGAGTTGCAGATGCAAAGTTGGCGCTGGCGGAGGCCCGCGTGAACGGTGCGCCAGAGCGGGACATCAGCGCCATTGAAGTCGACATTCGCAGCCGCGAGCAGCTCGATGGCGCGATGGGGGATGTGATCGGACGTGCGCAAGCAGCGCTGGCTGCCGGTCGCCTGGACAATTCGGAAGACAGCGCCCTGGCCTTGTACGCCAAAGCGTTGCAACTTGACCCCACCAGCAGCGTTGCGCTGACCGGTAGACGCGAGGCCTTGACCTTGTTGCTTGAGCGCGCGCGCGGCTTCGTGGACGCCGGCAAGTTTGACGAGGCGCAGCTGCAAGTCGATGCCGTCGCTGCCATCGAGCCCGGACACCTTGGATTGCCCGAGGCGCGCGGTCGTTTGGCGCAAGCGCGCCAGCAGATCGAGGCGGGTGTGAGCAGCTTGATCGCAGAAGCGGATGCTCTGCTGAAGCAGCGGCGACTGATCTCACCCGCCGGCACCAATGCGCGCGAACGCTATCGCAACGCTCTGGCGCGCGAGCCCGGCAATCTCGAGGCCCAGGCAGGCTTGCGGCTTATCGCCAGCAGTCTGCTGCAACAGGCCGTACCGTTGATCTCCGACTACGCGTTTGATCGTGCGGCAGGTTTGCTCGATGAAGCTGCTGCCACGGACGCATTGGTGCCCGGTTTGAGTGCTGCACGTGCGCGTCTGCGCGAGCTGCAACAGACTCGCGGGAGTCTTGCATCGGGCATTTTGTCGCCAGAGCAACAAGCCAGCGTGCAACAGGCATTGACTGCTGCGGCCACCGCGCGGGCCGCCGGTAATCTGATGTATCCGCCGGGCGAAAGTGCGTGGGATCTGTATCGTCGCGTGCTCGCGATCGAGCCTGCCAACGTCGCCGCCAAGCAAGGCATGGCCGAGTTGCCGGCTGCCACCCGTGGGCTATTTGAATCGGCGCTGGGGTCCAGCAAGTTGAGCGCTGCGCGGGGCTATCTCGAAGGCTTGCAAACGCTGGTATCGAACGACACCGCGTTGCCCGACATGAAGCGGCGCTTGGCCGCTGCGCTGATCGGCTACGCCACCGAACGCCTGGGTGCCGGCGAAACCGAACGCGCCCGTAAGGCCCTCGATCAAGCCATCGAACTCGACCCCAATCACCCCGAGATCACCTCGCTCCGCGCGCGGTTGGAGCAAGCGGGCTGAGGTCTGTTGGCGACTCGTTTTCGTTGCCCGATTCAGTTGATCGTAGGCCTTCCAAACGAAGGGCCGCGCACTTGCGCCGCTGCTTGCTGAATTGGTTATCGTGAACACGCTGGCTGACACGCAGGCTGAAGCCAAAGGAAGGACTTCTCCCAATCGCCACGTCAAATCCCACGCATTGATTTGCCGAAGTAAACCTCAACGCGAGGACCCAGCGGTTGCGCTAACCTGGCCATGGCGGCGGACTACACCTTGAGAGGTGTATGCCATGCGCACCAATTGAAGCCTTGATTATTGAAGCGATGCGTTGCGCCGGCACACGCAGCAAGCGTGAAACGGTGGACTTGGCCTTGCGTCAGTTGGTTGCCAAACCGCGTCAACGCGCGATTCTCGACCTCATCGCGGAAGACCTGATCGACCCTAACTATGACGTCCGCGCCGTTCGTCGGAACATGTCGCGTGACGCTGGTTGATACATCGGTATGGACATCGGTATGGACAACCTCTTGCGTGGCGAACGCACAGCTGTCACCCGAATGCTGACCGGCCTGCTAGAAACAGGCGACGCCGTTCTGGCCGCACTCGTGTTGCAGGAGATTCTTGCCGGTGCCCGCGACGCGCTGGCGCTGGCAACTTTAAAGCGGCGATTTAACGCCTTGTCGCTGCTGGTACCCTGCGCCAAAACCTACGCTGACGCGGGCGCGCTTTACGCGCGCTGCCGTTGGCGCGGCATCACGCCACGCAGCCCGCACGATCACTTGATTGGCCAACAGGCGATCAAGCTCGGCCTGCCCTTGCTGCATGACGACGCCGATTTCGTCCACATCACATCGGTCGAACCACGCCTCGCGCTGCTGTATTGAGCCGACACCCTGAGCGGGGAATCAGAGCCAGCGCAAGTGTCCAACGCGACTCCGTTGAGTCACTCCTTGAAGCCGGCGAGCTGACCGAGCGCGGTGTAGCCAAACACGCGATTGCCCAGTTGATCGCCCGTGGTAACCAGCAAGTTGCCGCCCTCGGCGTATTCGATCAATGTGGTCCGTGTCATTGATTCTTTACCTCGTGAAACTCGGCCGACTTCCGATCACCACCGCGTCCCTGTGGTGCCGGTCGTCGCCTGATCTTGCCTACGATTTGCGCTTCGAACCTGTCGTCACCCAGCACTCAAGCCTTGAACACGGACGCATGGATAGCGATCTAGTGCTTGACCCTTAAGTTACACCATCATATCAATTGCCCTGACCCCATTGATCTGACCCCATTGCTCTGACCCCATTGATCGAGAAAGATATGACAGACAAGAAAAGTGTCCTGGTGATTGGCTTGCAACCAACACTCATCGACTTCTCTGACCCCGACTACGCGGCTTACCCTGGCATGGATGCGGCCAAGGTATTGGCCGGACTCAAAGCCTCTGAAGACAGCTTGAATGACCGCGGCTACGACGTGCGAATGTGCTTGACCGATTTTGGCGAAACTGCTGAGGCGGTTGTTCGAGACGAGCTGGTAAAGAAGCGGTTCGATTGCGGCCTCATCGGGGCGGGCGTACGAATGATCGCAGGAAACTTCCTGTTGTTCGAAAAATTGATAAACGTCGTACACGCGCACGCCCCGCAAGCCAAGCTGTGCTTCAACACTAAACCGACTGACACAGCCGAGGCAGTACAGCGCTAGCTCTGAAATGCAAGACGACTGTGTGCTTTCCTGAGGCGCAGCTGCCAAACGGCGTGGGTGTCCACGTTCTTCTCCCGTTCTTCTTCGTCCACGTTCTTCTTCGAAACGGCGTGGGTGTCCACGTTCTTGCTTCTCGAATTTGCGCTGGTTCGACCCTTGGCACTCAGCTGCGAAATCTATTCGATTTAGCCCGGTCTGACGCTGCCCTTGGCGAGGCGTTAGACCGAGGCGTTAGACTCCAGACATCCCGCCGCATCGGAGCCGCCATGAGTCCTCGCGCTTGCTCGTCGTCGATTCCACGGTCGTCGTGCCTGTCTTCGCCACGCTGCTCATATCTTCTTCGTAGCGGCTTCGCCGTGCTGGCAATGGCCGGCGTTCCGGCCATTGCCAGCAGCGCGCCTGCACCTGTCCCGGACACTGCCGACCGCAGCCGCATCATCGAGCAGTATGCGCGGCTGCCGCTTTCCTTCATCGAAAACCGCGGCCAAGCTGATGCCCGCATCGACTATTACCTGCAATCGCCGCACTACGATCTCTATTTTGATCGCGGCGGACACAGCCTGCGGCTGACTGACCGACGTGGCGATACAGCCCGCGCGCATGTGGTCAAGGTGCGATTGCTGGGCGCGAAAACCCGCCGCATCGAGAGCCGTCGGAGCGCGCCCGGCATCGTCAGTTACTTCAAGGGACCCGCGTCGCAATGGCGCACCGGCATCCAGACGCAGGCAGAAATCGGTTACGTCCAGCCCTGGCCAGGCATCGATCTAAGTTACAACGGCAATGGCGGCACGCTGGAATCGGTCTACACGGTGGCTGCTCACGCCGATCCTCGTCGCATCCGTCTGCGCTATTCCGGACACCAATCGCTGCGCATCGACGCGCGCGGCGATTTGGTCTATCGCACCGCGCTGGGCGAAGTGCGCGAGACCGCGCCGATCGTCTATCAGGACATCGGCGGCAAGCGCACGCGCGTCGATGGGCGCTATCGATTGATCGACCGCAACACGGTTGGCTTCAAGGTCGCGCGCTACGACCGTGCCCACGCGCTGGTGATCGATCCGAGCCTGGTCTATGCCGGCTTCATCGGCGGCAACAATGGCGATGTCGCCCCTGGCGTTGCCGTTGATGCCAGTGGCAACGCGTACGTCACCGGTTACACCAGTTCGACGCCGGCCACCTTTCCGCTGGCCGCCGGCCTCGACAACACCTATGGCGGCGGCAGCCGAGACGCCTTTGTCGCCAAGGTCAACGCGGCCGGCACGGCGCTGGTGTATGCGGGCTATATCGGCGGCAATGGCGATGACGAAGGCTTCGGGATCGCCGTCGATTCGACCGGCGCTGCCTACATCGTCGGCAATACCAATTCCACCCAGGCCACGTTCCCCGCGCTGGGCGGTCCGGACCTGACTTACAACGGTGGCGGCAACGATGCCTTCGTCGTCAAGATCAACCCGGCCGGTACGGCGCTGGTGTATTCGGGTTATGTCGGCGGTACCTTGTCCGATAACGGCTTCGGCATCGCGGTGGACAGTGTCGGCAGTGCCTACATTGCCGGAAGCACGTTTTCGAGTCAGACCAGTTTCCCGGTCACCGTCGGACCGGACCTGACTGCCAATACCAACATCGATGGTTTCATCGCCAAGTTGAGTGTCGATGGCAGTTCGCTGGTGTATGCCGGTTTCATTGGCGGCAACAATAACGACGAAGCCCTCGCGATCGCGGTCGATGGCAGTGGCACTGCTTACGTCACCGGCTACACCGGTTCGTCGGCCGGCAGTTTTCCGATATCGGTTGGGCCCGACCTGACCTTCAATGGCTCCTCTGACGCCTACGTGGTCAAGGTCAATGCGGGCGGCACCGGCTTTGTCTATGGCGGCTACATCGGCGGTAGCGGCAATGACGAGGGGCGCGGCATTGCGGTCGATGGTGCCGGCAATGCTTACGTCAGCGGTTACACGGTGTCGCCGCAGGCAAGCTTTCCGGTGCTGGTCGGGCCATCACTGGTCTACGGCGGCAATACCGATGCGTTCATTGCCAAAGTCAATGCGAGTGGAAGCGCCCTTGTCTATGCCGGCTACATCGGCGGCAACGACATCGACCAAGGTTACGGCATTGCGGTCGACACCGCCGGCAACGCCTATGTCGCCGGCCTTACGCGGTCGACGCAAGCAAGCTTTCCGGTTGTCAGCGGGCCGGGGCTCATCTTCAACGGCGGCAACGGCGATGCCTTCATCGCCAAGGTCAACACTGCCGGCAGCGCCCTTGTCTACGCCGGCTACATTGGTGGCAGCAGCGCCGACGAAGGTCTCGATGTCGACGTCGATGCCAGCGGCAGTGCCTATGTTGTCGGTACCACCTCCTCGACCGCCGCGACGTTCCAGACGCTGGTCGGCCCCGACATCACATCGAACGGTGGCGTCGACGTGTTCATCGCGAAGATCGAAGGCGCGAGCACGCTGATCTTCGCGAATGGTTTCGAGTAGCCGTCACGGCTTTCGCGGGAGGCCCGGTTCGGGCCGACCGCAGTAGCAGTGCCGCGCGACCCCAGTATCTTGAGGCGGAAGACCGCTCGCTGCCCGCGTACGTGCGCGAGGAGTTTGAGGCGTTCCTGCGTTGCGGCGTGCTCGAGAACGGCTTCCTGCGCGTGGTGTGCGAGCAGTGCCATGCAGACAAATTCGTCTGGAACGAATTCGAACAGCCGTAGGCTGGCCCGAAGGGCGTAGGGCAGGAAGCCCGGAGTAACGACTGCTGGCGTTCTCCTGCAAGAAGCGCGGGTTTTGCCCCAGCTGCGGCGCACGCCGCATGGCTGAGAGTGCGCGGCACCTGGTGGAGGAGGTGTTCGGCCCGCGGCCGGTGGGCAATGGGTGCTGAGTTTTCCGTAACGGCCGCTTCGCGGCAACGCTCGCGTTGCTCGCTGCGCCTTCGCTTCGCCGCTTCGCCGCTTCGCGGCTCGCTCGGTCCGTTGCGCTTCCTGTTCGCCAGCCGCCCCGAAGCCATCGGCCCGGTGTTGGGCATCGTGACGCGCGTGATCGCGGGCTGGTTGGCGGTTCAAGCGGGCATCGAACGCGCCAGCGCGCAATGCGGGGCAGTGACGCTGATCCAGCGCTTCGGCAGCGCGCTCAACCTCACAAATTCGCCGGGAGCGAATTTGAAAAGCCGAAGGCTGGCCCGAAGGGCGAAGGGCAGGATGCCCGGAGTAGCATCCACTTTCATATGCTGTGGCTTGATGGCGTGTGCGAGCGGGTGGCCGCCCGGCCGGACAAGCCTCGCTTGCGCCGCGCCTGCGCGCCGAGCTCCGCGCAGTTGATGCACCTGGCCGGCAAGATCGCGTAACGCGTGTGCCGGCACCTCACGCGCCAAGGCTGGCTCGAAGGCGAAGACGAATCTGCCTTCCTGTCGGAGCGGGCTGGCTGCGACGACGGCCTAGACGCGCTGCGGATGCATTCGATCACCTACCGCATCGCCACCGGTGCGCAGGCCGGACGCAAGGTGGCGACGCTGCAAACGATCCCCGCCGATAACGGCTCGCCCGAAGGCGACGCCGGCAAGGTCGGCGGTTTCTCGCTGCATGCGGGAGTCGCGGCCGAGGCGCACGAGCGCCAAAAACTCGAACGCCTGTGCCGCTACATCGCGCGCCCGGCGATTTCGGAAAAGCGGCTATCGATCTCGCCGCAGTGCAGGGTGCGCTACCCGCTCAAGACGCCGTGGAAGAACGGCACGACGCACGCGGAGTTTGAGCCGGTGGAGCTGATGGCGCACATCCCTGTGCGCCATCCTGCGGTCGTGCAAATCGGCAATCCTACCGATTTGTCATCGCCAAACTCGCGGCGCTGGTACCGCCACCGCGTGCACACCTGCCCCGGTTTCATGGCGTCTTTGCTCCGAACGCCAATCTGCGCGCGCAGCTCACAACATCCGGGCGCGGCAAACGTCCTCCTACGGACGAGGAGTCGACTGCGGCCAACAGCGACCACCGCAGCCCCGACAAAAAGCGCCGCTCGATGACCCCGGATCAAGTCCGGGGCAGGCTCTGGGCACAGCGCCTCAAGCGCGTCTTCAACATCGACGTAAGCACGTGCGGCCACTGCGGCGGCACGCTACGGATCGAGGCCAGCATCGAAGAACCCACCGCCATTCGCGCCATCCTCGCCCACTTCGCAAAGCACCGCGCGCTGGAGAAAGCGCACTACCGACCCGCCCCGCGCGCACCGCCCGCTGTGGCCGCGTGACAGCCCGCCGGCCACAACGCCGAAGGCGAAACAAGGCAAGACCAAACGAAGCGGCAACGAACCCGCAGAGCCGTGCTCGGCCCGCTGCCGGGAATCGGCGAGAAATGGCCACGGACGGCGAGGCGCCGCGCCCCCGCGATGCCGAAATTCCACTCACGAACATCCGATCCGCGCCCAGACCAGCGCTTGCGCGACCACCGCCTACTGGCCAGACTGTTCAAAAAGGGCGTTTGAAGTTCCTATACTTCTCGCCGCGAAACATTCCGATATCAGGATCAAAAGCGACGACAGCCTTGCGGCCGTCAATGGTCATGGTGTTGTTCATGGGGTGACTCCGTTGATTTCCAGCCATTTGCGCATGCCCGCCACCGCGCCCTTGTCGGTGTCGGGCGACGGATGCGGTCGATGGAACACACGCACCTCACCGAACATGTCGTCGTTGCCTTACCCAACGCCCGGCCTCGCGCCGAATGCGTGTCATTGTTACGTGTCCCTGTTACGTGTCCTTGATACGTGTCCTTGACGTGCAGCACATTCAAGCGGTCTTTGCGAACAAAATCACACCCCGCAAGCCTTTGAAGTGCGCATCACATGTGAGTAATTCGGCACCGTGATGCCTTGCCGTTGCGTAGACGATGGCGTCGGCGGTCGCTAGTTTGTGTTCGCGGTGCAGGTCTGCCGCCAGTAGGGCGATGCCGGTATCCAACGGCGCAACGACGCACTTCTGCGTGTAGGCGATCACCTGGTCGGCCTGCTCCTCACCGAGTTCGCGCACCATCCACTTCGACAGCTCGAGCTGCACGATGGTGGGCACGATGCACTGCGGCTTGTCCGGAAACTGCTTGCTCAGCTTTTTGCCGACCGCGCCGCCGGTGAGCCATTCGATCCAGGCCGATGTATCCACCACGCGCAGCGGCGCTGTCATCAGAAGCGGTCGTCGCGGTCGCGGTAGCCGTCGGTGCGTGCGCCCTTGGCGATGCCGGCCAGCTCGGCCAGCTGAGGCACCGGCATGACCAGCACGCCGCGGCCCTTGGGAATGAACACAAATTCCTGTCCGGCCTGCCAGCGCTGCTCTTCCCGCACTGACTTGGGGATGGAAATCTGGAACTTGCTGGACAGGGTGGCGGTAGCGGTCACTTCATACCTCAAAAGCGTCGATAGCGATTTGGTAAGAATACACCGCTGCGCCTTCAACGGCATGCAAGAGTGCTGGAAAAGAACTGGGTCAGATTCGAATGGCACTTACTTAAGGCTCGTCATCCCGGCAAAAGCCGGGATCCAGTGCGGTTGAAGCTTTGCGACTGGCCGGAAGTGCTGGATTCCGGCCTTCGCCAGAATGACGATTGTTTGGCGCTTTCGCTTAAGTAGGTGCCATTCGGGTCAGCTTCATTTAATCGTTTAATCGATAAATAAACCTGACCCTTTTATCTCAGCCCCGAATCGGTCCTCGGCCCTGGTGAGCGGTGTGCGTCTGGCCGCCAGTGGGTGTAGGCTTCGGGACGGGAAGTGCTTTGGATTTCCTATCCTTATCATCAAAAAGTGCCCGCAATGCCAAAGATCACGCTGATTTTCGCTCTGCTGCTGATCGCCTTAGGTGCCGTTGCGTTCGGCATTTCCTTGAGCCGCACCGCGCTGCTGCCCGCGTACGTGGGCATAGCGCTGGGGCTTTTCGCCGGTTTGGCGCTGATGTTCGAGGGCGCGCGCAAGCATCTGATGCACGTCGCTGCGCTGGTGGCGCTGCTGGGCGCGCTTGCACCCGCCGCAGCGCTCGCCATTCGCGCAGCGCAAATGA
>Ga0163147_10001244_pt1 | contig 39346 bp, 39 predicted proteins | sample OliLakLV19MP6G1_FD_148597 | JGI IMG/M metagenome (GOLD analysis project Ga0163147, IMG submission 148597) | Freshwater microbial mat bacterial communities from Lake Vanda, McMurdo Dry Valleys, Antarctica- Oligotrophic Lake LV.19.MP6.G1 | ecosystem: Environmental > Aquatic > Freshwater > Lake >...
AGCGAAGACCAAATCCCCGCGTTTGAGCGATCATGCCCTTCGCGCCCGCGTGTTTGGATGTCACATTGGGAGCCGGCTCGCCGAGAATGGCCGGGGGGCGTTCGAAATCGCTTTTTGAAGGTGAGTGTCCTTAATGATTCTCCACCGCCCGCCCCCCAGCTGTGCAAACCCAGCCGATTCGTTCATTGTTAGGCGTAGCCTTAAGCGGCTGGCCGAAGTCCAGTCCGCTTAAAGGAAGGGTTAGGCCTCATCGAGGAGCGAACTCGGCGAGGCCCTTGCGCCCGGCTGCCAGTTGCTGAGGACGCTCCATATTCTGCAGATTTCCGAAATACTCGATTGCCTCCTTGAAAGGGGACCCAGTGGACAGTTCCTTTGGGGTCAGCAGGGCAAGGGACCAGAGTTGATAGACCTGTGCCTCAGGAGAGAGTGGAGCCAACTCAGAGGCATTCATGACGGCGAGCGCAAGCAGTGCGTCGGTGTCCGAGGTATTGAAGTCCAGAGTCGCTGTCGCATCATCTCGCGCATGCTTCAAGAAGTTCTGTGACTGCCGGGCAATTTTGAAGAACTCTGCAGTACGGAGATGGTTGGCGTCTTGTGCCTTTCGTTCCCAGGTTCCACCGGGAATGCGATGCTCAACCAGATCAGTAAGCAAGATGGATGCTGCGCCGGCTAATGTGTGTGTGCAGACTGGATCATCTTCCGCGAAGAGCATCTGGATCGCTCGGGCAAGCTGCCTCTGCGCCGCTTCCAGCTTCGTAAGGTGCAGTATCTTAGACACGTGAGGCCTAACGTTTGAGTTCAGCGGCTGCCGAAGGCAGGCCGCTGCAACGAAGGGTTAGGCAACTGTGCCTCGCGAAAGCACAAAGTCGTGTTGCATTTCAGAGCCAGCGCTGTACTGCCTCAGCTGTGTCAGTCGGCTTGGTATTGAAGCACAGCTTGGCTTGAGGAGCGTGCGCGTGCACGACGTTTATCAACTTTTCAAACAATAGGAAGTTTCCTGCGATCGTTCGTACGCCCGCCCCGATTAAGATGCAATCGAACCGCTTCTGTTCGAGTTGGTCTCGAACAACTGCCTCAGCAGTTTCGCCAAAATCGGTCAAGCACATTTGCACGTCGTAGCCGCGGTCAGACAAGCTGTCTTCAGAGGCTTTGAGGCCGGCTAATACCTTCGCCGCGTCCATGCCTGGATAAGCCGCGTAGTCGGGGTGAGAGAAATCGATGAGTGTTGGTTGCAAGCCAATCACCAGGACATTTTTCTTGTCTGTCACATAATTCTCCAAGTAGTCTGTGCTTGACGGAAAGCAAGCAGGGTAATGATTGCGCACGGGCAGCAAGTGTATGAGCGTGGCATTTTTTCAGCTGACTAACGTAGAGCTAAGGGGCGCCGCGCTTTTGCGGCGTCCCGCTTGAGCGCCGGGTTAGGAATCATTTGCGATGAAATCCATGACAGGCTTATTTCCACGCTCAGAATTGCAGTGTAGACATGCCGTGACCAAGTTATCGAAGGAATTATCTCCGCCTTTTGATACTGGCTGAATATGGTCGATGGTTGCGCTAAACCTAGTAAGTTGTTTTGTGCAGTAATGGCATTTGTAGCCGTCCCGCTCAAATATTTTCAGCTTGTTTTCTGGGACATTGTAGAAATCAAGTTCTCTTTTTGTTTCTATGGTAGAAACTTCTTTAGAGGCGCGCTGCTGCATCAATGCCTTGCAGAGCGGTATTTCATCTGGAATAGCCACCTTGTATAGCGTTCCTTTCCGGTTTGTATCTCCAGCCATGAGAACGATTTCTTTCTCTTTCAGCGCGTCAATCGTTTTCTTAATGACGCCATAACTCAATTCTTCCGACTGGCCGCTGCCCGATTTAGCAATTGCACTCATTCCGCGAGTGCTCGCGCGAACATATTGTCCGCCAGTCCTGACAATTGAATGATTAAAGAGATACCAGTACACAGCGATTTCATATGGAGTAAGTAGCGGGTGAAGATATTCAACCACTGACGAGACAATACTTGGTAGCTCAAGAGCGTTATAGTTTTTGGTGAATTGTTGCCCCTGCTCATCGCTAGCTTCTTTTTCAATCTCTGCAAGAAGATTCTTTATTTGCTCAATTTCATCTTTCATGCGTCCTCGTATTTTCGGTGGTTCCTAACGTAATTTAGACATCACCACCGGGAAGCCATAACGGCCACACCCATTCGAGTGTACATCGGCGCTCGGTGAGCGAGGCTGAGGCACCGACCTATTCCACATCCGAGGCGACCACTGCGCCTTCCGACCCGATCCGCAGCCGCTGAGGCGAGCTTGTCGACCAAAACGTTAGCGAAACGCCTCAGCCCGCGCGCACCGATCGCGCAGACGCTCGTTCGTCCGTTGTCGTTTCGCCCAAGTTTGTCGAGGGATCGCCTAACACCGCGCCGGTTGCAGTTCTTCGCCCGCATCTGGCGGCTCACGCTCGGCTGCAACGCGTCGCGCCGCGCCGGGGACGAGTGACGTCAACCCAACGACGAACCGCCGGCCTGTCTCCTTGGCCTTGCGCGCAAGCGCGGCCGCGCCGCCGCTGAAGTTGCCCAGCGGGCTCGCGAGACCGCGTGCCATGGCCGACTCGAGCGCTGCGAGCGGACCGCGCATGAAGTCACCGAGCCGCGCGTCGCCTGCGCCTCGCGCGGACTCGAGTAGTGCGAGGTCCAGTTCCGCGAGCGGCTTTGGCGTCGACGCCGCCACCATGCCGCGCTTGTATTCAGACTTCACCCGCCCGGCCGCGTCGACCTCGGCAATGAACGCTGCCAGACTCGCGCCTTCGAACACTGACGGAACGCGACCACCGAACCAGGGGTTCCTCAAGCCGTTCCGGAGCTTCTCGACCTTCACTGCTTCCGGTCCGGGTTTGCACGGGAGCGCTGGCACGAGTCGCGCCGATCGCAGCTTCTCCCGCGCTGTTTCGGCCTCGCCAGCGAATTCGCCAGCGGCGATACGGCGCTTCAATTGATCGATGCGCTCGGCGATCGAGCAAAACTTGTACTCGTCGAGTGATTCTGCCCTTCCAGCGCGGACTGGATTCAGCGCGACGTAGACCATGTGGGCGATGATCGCCTTGCCGTCGAGTGCGACGATCGACTTGAAGCGCCCTTCCCAGCAGTGCCCGGTGACCTCATCTTCAAGGTTGATGATGAGGGCGATCCGCTGCTTCAGGAACTTATGGAAAGTGGAGAGGTCGCCTAGTGGATCACGTCGCCGAAATTTGTGGGTAGAGCCGTCGCAACTTGATGCGTGCGTCATCTGTCCTGAACTGCCAGTCGATCCGGTTGAATTTCCCGTTGCGGTCAGACTCCCACGTCGCCGCGCATTTGCGCAGCGTCGGCTGGTCGGCGACGCGCCCGCCGATCGCCTGGCGCTCCATCGCGCTCAGCTCGCACTCCGCCATGTTCAGCCACGATCCGTGCTTGGGCGTGTGAACGACTTCGATCTTCGCGATCAGCCGTCGCGCCTCCGCCGGCGGGCACGCCTCGTAGAGGCTCGACATGCGGTGCGTGTTCAGGTTGTCCATCACGAGCGTGATCCGCTCCGCCCGCGGATAGTGCACGTCGACTAGGTCACGCGCCTGGCGCGCGAAGTCGACCTTCGTCCGCCGCGTCGTCACGTCGACGTGGCGCCAGCCGCGCAACGGTTCGACCCTCATGAATATGTTTGCCGAGCCGTTGCGCGAATACTCGGAAGAGCCATAGTGGCCAAAGCCATAGTGGCCACACCCATTCGAGTGTAGCTCGGCGCTCGGCGTGTGCGGCTGAACGGCTGACCCAGGCGTCAGGCCGAGGCGCGCCGTGCGCCTTTTGGCCGCAGCTGCAGCCGCCGTGATGTCGATGGCGAGCGAGAGGTTGTCAAAACGTCACAGCTCGCGCGCAGCCATCCCGCAGACGCTCGCTCGTCCGTTCGCCATTTTGTCTCTGTTCGTCGTGGGATCCCCTAACAGTGCGCCGGTTGCGGCGACTCGCACGCGTCCGGCGGCGCGCGCTCTGCTGCGACACGTCGCGGCGCTCCCAGGACGAGCGCCGCCACCGCAACGACGAACCGTCGGCCGGTTTCGCGGGCCTTGCGCGCCAGCGCAGCCGCGCCTCCGCTGAAGTTCCCCAGCGGACTCGCGAGTCCGCTCGCCATTGCCGACTCGATCGCTGCAAGCTGACCGCGCATGAGCTCGCCGAGCCGCGCGCCGCCTGCACATCGCTCAGACTCAAGCAAGGCCAGGTCAAGTTCGGCGAGCGCGATGGCAAAAGGGTGTTGTATGTTCCAATCCCGCTCACCGTGCGCCCAACCCTCCGAAGCGGGTTCCTCTCGGGGCGGCCACCCGCATCGCGGCCGGATCGACACTGGATCGAAGGAGAAAAGGTGCCAAAACTGTCTTCTTGACGCGGATATGGCGATATAGTTGCCAGAAGAGGCACTTATGGCAAAGATCCATGAGATGACAGACATGGCGGTTCTGGCAGAGCTCGGGGATCGCCTCTCGCGACTCCGACTCCAGCGGAATCTCACCCAAGCAAAGTTGGCTCGCGAGGCGGGCGTGTCCAAACGCACCCTGATCCGCTTGGAGGGCGGAGAATCCAGTCAGGTCACTAACCTCATCCGCGTGATCCGCGCACTGGGTCTGCTCGGCACTCTGGACGGGCTAGTTCCGCCGCCTCCCCTAAGCCCGATTGAGCAACTGCGCTCGCGAGCCAGGGAGCGCCGACGAGCGTCTCCCGGAACGAAGGCGAGCATGCCGTCGACCAAGTGGGCTTGGGGTGACGAATCGTCAAAAGCCGGAGGTGAGCCTTGAGCACGGTCGCCGACGTTCGCTTGTGGGGAAGTTCGATCGGCGCGGTATCCGTAGATGGGCCAGGGGAGATTGCGACCTTCGAGTACACCGCCGCGTTTCGGCAGAGCGGGATCGAGGTCGCGCCGCTCATGATGCCGCTCGCTCAGCAAATCTACAGCTTCTCCGCCCTGCCCCAGCAGTCGTTTCACGGGTTGCCGGGAATGCTTGCCGACGCGCTGCCCGACAAGTTTGGCAATGCCGTGATCGACGCATGGCTTGCCGCGCAGGGCCGTCTGCCCCAAGACATCGATGCGGTCGAACGGCTGTGCTACACCGGCGCGCGCGGGACTGGCGCGCTCGAGTTCAGGCCGGCACGGGGACCGCAAAGCCGCACGTCGACAGTCCTGAATGTGGGCTCGCTGGTGTCGCTCGCCTCAGAGGTGCTGAGCAACCGAGAGAACCTCCAAGCGTCATTCGCCGACCCGCTCAAGGAGCACGCCCTGCGTGAGATCCTCCGCGTCGGCGCATCAGCAGGCGGTGCCCGCGCGAAGGCCGTCATCGCGTGGAACCCTACGACCAATGAGGTTCGCTCCGGTCAGGTCAAGCCCCCGATCGGCTTCGAGCACTGGCTCATGAAGTTCGACGGAGTCGCCAACAACAATGACCGCGACCTCGCGGAGCCGCAGGGATTCGGTGCGATCGAGTATGCCTACTCGCTCATGGCGAAGGCTGCGGGCATCCGGATGTCCGAGTGCCGACTCTTCGAGGAGAACGGACGCCGCCATTTCATGACCAAGCGGTTCGATCGGCTTGACGACGGCGCAAAGCTCCACATGCAGTCGTTGGGCGCGATCGCACACTTCGACTTCAACAACCCCGTCGCGCAGTCCTACGAGCAGGCGCTGACGGTGATCCGCAGGCTGGGGCTGTCAATGGACGACATCGAAGAGCAGTTCCGGCGCATGGCCTTCAACGTGATCGCCCGCAACCAAGACGATCACGTCAAGAACATCGGATTCCTCATGGACAAGAACGGGAAGTGGTCGCTCTCGCCAGCGTTCGACGTGATGTATGCATACAACCCGTCGGGCGCATGGACCGCGAGCCATCAAATGAGCGTGGCCGGCAAGCGCGAGGGCTTCACGCTTGAAGACCTCGAGACCGTTGCAGAGACGGCGGCGATGAAGCGCGGACGCGCCGCAGCCATTGCGCGCGAGGTCACGAAGGCGGTCTCGCGGTGGGGAGAGTTCGCAGCCACAGCTAAGGTTGTTCCCGCGCAAATCGACATGATCGGGCGCGTGCATCGCACCGATTTGGCCCCGTAGGCGAGCCGAATCGTCGGGAACGGGGAGAGCCCCGAATTGGCCCCAGTGGCCTTACACATTCTGGTGTGGTTGGGCGCAGGGGTGTGTCCGTTATGGGCTACGCCCCTCTGTCGCTGCGCGACATCTCCCCGGTGACCGAAGCGGTCATGGAGGAAGGCGGAGAATCGCGCGGCGCTGACAACGGTCTTCCTCTCCCCACGATCGCTCCGATCGTGGGGAGATGTCGCGCAGCGACAGAGGGGCAGGAGTTGAACATACCACTCACTTCGCCAGCATCGTGAGAGCCACGGTCGCCGTGATGTCGATAGCGAGCGAGACGTTGTCGAGCCGCCACAGCTCGAGTGCCACGATCGCGCGGACGCGTATGTTCGTCTACTGGCGCCACGCGAACTGTCCTCCCGCTACCAAGCGCGATGTTAGCCGGACCTGTATCCCTCAGCCCCTCGCGACGGCCGGTCGATCGATCCCTTCCGACTTGCGGAAGAGTTCGTAGAGCTCGGCCGCGTCTTTTGCGTCGTAGCACGAGCTGCGGAACTGCGGGCCGGTCATGAGGCGGCTGACCTTACCGAGTGCTTGAATGTGTTCGGCGATGCGATCGGCGGGCGACACGAGAAGGATGATCAGTCGCACAGGCTTCCGATCGATCGAGCCGAATTCGATCGGTTCGCGCGGTTTTCCCATCGCCATCGTCAGCGCTCGTGCGCTCGTCGATTTGCCGTGCGGAATTGCTAATCCCTCGCCGATACCGGTCGAGCGCTGCTGCTCGCGTTCCCACACCGCGCGCTTCAGCGACGGACCGTCAGTGACGAAGCCGCGCAAACTCAGGAGATCGATGAGCTCCTCAATGGCCGCTTGCTTGTGCGTCGCTTCAAGCGGCACCTTGATCGCGTCGGGAGAAAGGATGTCGAGGATGTTCATCGGCGCGATTCCGCGCGGCAGCGCGGTAGTGCATCCCTTGCGTTAGACACTGCGTAGCAACGGGCGAAAGCGAGGAATGGTAACAAGGGGCGGTACTACGTCGTAGAAGCGAGCAGCGCCCAGAATCCGCCGTCGGTGTAACGCGCTGGCGGGTCACCTGGCACACCCGACGGGAAGCGCTGACGCTCCGCCACGGCGATCAGTCGATGTCGCTTCCGCATCGCCTCAATCTGTCGGGTGTTTTCCGCAGGTTCAAGACTGCACGTCGAGTACAGGACGTGACCGCCCGGCTTCAGAAGCGGCATCGCACCGTGGGCGATCTCGCGCTGTTTTTCGACAAGCTGCTCGAGCCTGCGCGATGAGAAGCGGTACGACGCCTGCGGCCGGCGCGGCAAGACAGCGGTGTTCGAGCAGGGGACATCGAGCACGACGAGGTCGGCGGTGCGGAAGTGATCGACGATTCGGTCGGGTGTGATGACCTGAATATTCGCGTGGCGGGTCGCTGCGTGCATGAGGTCGCGTCTTCGGGCGTCGTCGGGGTCGCTGGCCACGATGGTTGCTGCAGGAAATGTCTGGGCCAGTTGCACCGTCTTCGTGCCGCGGCCAGCGCAGAGGTCGATGACGACTTTCGGCGCGAGCTTGCCCTGTCGCGTCGCCGCGACGGGATCACCGCTCGCTGGATCTTGCACACGGATGGATGGATGCCGAGCCAGCAGGCCGAGGAGTTCGGCGTGATCGCCGATGAAGACGTACCAACCAGGCTGGTCGTGCTGCGAGAGCATCGGGCTCGCAGCCAGCGATGAAGGGACGCCGGTCACAAGCGTCGGTGCGTCTACCAGCCCGTGCCGGGCCAGTTCGACGGCGGCGCGGAAACCGTGCGCTGCGATCCAGTGGACCAAGAGGTCACGGCCGACGCTACCGACTTGGGCCAGTCGCAGCGTCGGATCCTCGGAGAAGATTGATTGTGTGAGGCGCCACGCGCGGCCGTCGTTGAGCGGAAGGAGATCGCGCGGGCGCGCGAAGTTCGCGCCGCTCGGTGCCACGATTTCGCCCTTCAGTCCAGCGACCTTCCGCAGGACCGCGTTCACGAAACCACCCGCGCGCGGTCCGCGGACGCGCTTCGTCCACGAGACGCTTTCGTCGACCGAGGCGTGATCGGGGATGCGATCGAACAGAAGGATCTGCGCTGCGCCGACCAGGAGCGCCGCCTGTAGCGAGGGCTCGATTTGCGTCCACGGTCGATCGACTTGGCTTTCAATGACGGCAATGAGCGTGAGCCAGCGTCGCGTGAGCTGGGCATCGATTGCGCACGCGAAAGCGGAGTCGCGAGCGTCGAGCCCCGCTGTGTCGACCGCATCGAACGGCAGATCGGGAAACAATGTGACTCGTTTGGCGGTTCGCTCAATCACGATCGACCGCGCCGTGGGGGCACTGCCGGGCGCGTTGGGAATGTCATGCGAGGCAGAGGGCGCGTCGTTCATCGCGAGAGAGCCGAGGAGGAATGGAAGAGGCCGGCATTCAGCAGTCGCGCTGCGCGCCGGCCCGTCCCAGCTTTACAGAGTTGTCGATTGACGGAGTTACGGATGAGCAGGCTGTTAGGCGGACACGAGCTGTTTCTTCGGCTTGCCGGTTGTGGGAGTTCCGCCCGAGCCAGTCACGGTCGCTCCGGCGCTCTTCTTGGCAGAGGCCTTGGACCACGTTTCGGCGTCGGCCTTCAGCGCCGCAGCCTTGTCGGTTTTCTCCCAACTGAAGGTGCCGGGGCCAGCCTCACCAGGCTCGCGTCCGAAGTGCCCGTGCGTCGCGGTCGACTTGTAGATGGGCTTGAGTAGGTCGAGCGTCTCGATGATGCCGCGCGGCGTTAGGCGGAAGTGCTTGAGAACGAGATCGCTGATCGCGTCGTCAGGAATCTTGCCGGTACCCTGGGTATCGACGAGCACGGAGGTCGGCTCTGCGACGCCAATCGCATAGGAAAGCTGCACTTCGCACACGTCGGCTAACTCGGCAGCGACGACGTTCTTCGCAACGTAGCGGGCCATGTATGCGGCCGAACGATCGACCTTCGACGGATCCTTGCCGCTGAACGCACCGCCACCGTGGCGACCACGACCGCCGTAGGTGTCAACGATGATCTTGCGACCAGTGAGCCCGCAGTCGCCGTGGGGACCGCCGACTTCGAATTGTCCGGTCGGATTCACGTGCACTTTGATCTTGTCGTGCCAAAGCTTTCCGAGCACGGGCTTGATGATCTTCTCCGTGACTTCGGCCTTGAGCTCGGCCTGCTTCTTCTTTCCGTTCCACTCGGGAGCGTGCTGCGTCGAGAGGACGACGGTATCGATGCGCTTGGGTTCGATGCCTTCGTACTCGACCGTGACCTGGCTCTTTGCGTCGGGCCGCAGTCCCTTGATCGTGTTCTTCATACGGACTTCAGCCTGCTTCTTGACTAACTTGTGCGCAAGATCGATCGGTAGCGGCATGAGCGACTTCGTCTCTTTGCACGCGAAGCCGAACATCATCCCTTGGTCGCCAGCGCCTTGTTCCTTCTTCTTGCCGTCGGCTTCTTCGTTCACGCCGCGAGCGATGTCGGCGCTTTGGCGGCCGATGCACACGCTCACACCGCAGCTCTTTCCGTCGAAGCCCTTCGCGGCGTCGTCGTAGCCAGCGGCGAGCACGGTTTCGCGCACGATCGCGGGAATGTCGACGTATCCGTTACAGGTCACTTCGCCGGCGACGACCGCGAGGCCGGTCGTCACGAGCGTTTCACACGCCACACGCGAACGCGGGTCGGCTTGCAACATGGCGTCAAGAATGGCGTCCGAGATCTGGTCAGCCAATTTGTCCGGGTGACCCATGGAAACGGACTCGGACGTGAAGAGGTATCGGCGGGCAGTCATGGCGAGTGAACCTGCGTGGGCCCCGTGTGGGGCGAAGGAAGGGGGTAGAGATGATCGCTGCGACGAGCCACCCACAACAGAGCGGAGCGGAGGGCACGAAGTCAACGGGCGTCGCGAAGCGAACGAGTATACAGACGAGCCCGCATAGATCCGATCGCTGGAACCGATGTCACACTCCGCACGAACGGCAGAAGGGTGGCGGCCTCCACGCACGGACATGGGATTAAGGTATTCCCGTCGTTTTCATCGGATTCGGTCGGGGCTTGAGCTACGCTCTGAACTTCCAGCATGCCAATTCAATACCAGAGCACCCACCGGGACGATCGCGGCGACCTGCGCCTCGCGGCGCGCGCTGCGCTCCTCAGGCCCGCGCTCATCACGATCGGTGGAGGGGCCCTCGCGATACTTGTGGGGGCGGGAGCGCCGATGACGCCTGCAACGCCGGGTAAGGCCGCGAAAGCCTCACTCCAGGAGGTCGAGGCGGGGCGGGCAAAGAAGGTTGCACTCTCTGACGCTGCGGACGTACAGGTGGCTGACGCCGAAGGCGGCTACGCCTCGACCCATGTACTTGTCCGGCTGAAGCCGGGCGTGCGGCCAGCGAAATTGGTCGACGGCCGCTGGGCGCTTGTCGGTGCCGCGTCCGCTGGTGGTGCACGCGAACGCGCGACGGCGAAGTCTGCGGCGATTCTCACATCCGCCAACGCAAAGGGCGCGACGACGGTGTTCGGTGGGTTGAGCGATCAGGTTCTCGCGACCCAGCTTGGACTGAATCGCACCTATCGCATTGACGTTCCGGGCGGTACCGACACGCCGAAGCTTGTACGTGAACTTGCGGCTATCACCTCGCTTGTCGAACTTGCCGAGTTGGACGGTATCGGTGGCCTCGCCGACGCGCCGAACGATCCGAATTTCGCGCAGCAGTACGCGATGAACAACACCGGCCAGACAATCGGCGGCGTGCCGGGTCTCGTGGACGCTGACCTCGACGGGCCCGAAGCGTGGACCCTCGCGGCCTCGCTCAATCTTGATACGTCAACGGTCACCATCGGATTGCTCGACGCAGGCGTCAATCAGCACGTCGAGTTGACTGGTCGCATTCTGCCTGGCTTCAATGTTCCCGATGGCACCACGATCACGACCGACGAGTGCTCGAGTCACGGAACTCACGTCACCGGCATCATGGCCGCAGCTGGCAACAACGGTGTTGGTATTGCGGGCCTCGCGTGGCAGGCCAAGATCAAACCGTACGTGGTAGTGAACGGATGCAACGGCTTCGAGAGCTCGGTTGCAACAGGTCTCACGATGGCAACCGACGCGGGCCTCCGCCTCGTGAACATGAGCTTGCAGTACTACACCGGCACCTCGACGCTCTTGGCTGCCGTGCAGTACGCGGCGTTGCACGACGTGATCATGGTTGCCGCAGCGGGAAACAACGGTAACTCGAACGTGGCATATCCGGGCAAGTGGCCGGAGACGATTGCTGTTGCGGCCACGACGAACCTCGATCAGAAGTGGTCGTCATCGAATTTTGGACCGGAAATCGACGTCGCGGCGCCGGGCCTGAGCGTGCATTCGCTCATCGGCACGACCTCGTACGGCGAGAAGAATGGCACGAGCATGGCAGCGCCGCAGGTGACCGGAATCATCGCGCTCATGCTCGCGCGAAACCCGACGCTGACGACGGCGCAGGTTCGTGCGATTCTCCAGTCGACGACGAACGACATAGATGCGCCGGGCTTCGACAACAACACCGGCTTCGGTCGAGTCAATGCGTTCGCAGCGCTTTCTGCGACACCATCGCCACTGCCTGCGGACCTCGATGGTGATGGCGCCGTCGGACCCATGGATCTCGCGATCCTGCTCGGTGCGTGGGGTCCATGTGGGAGTTGCGACGGAGCGTGCGCTGCCGATCTCGATGGCAACTGCTCCGTTGGTCCCGAGGACCTTGGGATCTTGCTCGGAAGCTGGTCAACATGACCGTCCGCATGGAGCTGTCACGAATCTTCATACGCGAACTCAGCGATATGCAGATCATCGAACTCACCGAAGCCGGAGGCGAGCGCACGTTTCCGATTGTGATCGGCCTTCCCGAAGCGGCTGCCATTGAGCGGCGGCTGAAGGGAAGTGAAGTTGTTCGGCCGCAGACGCATGATTTGCTCGCGTCGGTGATTCGGCATCTTGGTGGAAAGCTCACGCGCATTGAGATCCACGACCTCAGTGAGGGAACCTTCTTCGCGAATCTCGTGATCGATCGCGACGGCGAAGAGATCACCGTCGATAGTCGACCGAGCGACGCCATTGCGCTGGGGATCGCTGAACGCGTGCCGATATTCGTTGCTGAAGGCGTGCTCGCAGCGGCCGCGCTCGACTCGAATGGCTCCAACCAAGAGCTCGGCAGCGAGAGCGGCGGCACGATCGTCGACTTCGACGACACGGATGAAGACGACGAATGAGCAGCGTGACGCAGGTCCCCGGCGGCAGTCACGGCGCGCGCTACGTGGTACCGGCCGATCAGATCCCCGCTGACGATCCGCTTCCACGGAATCGGCTCCTCAAAACGCCCGGGCTCGGCGGAGTCATCAAGTCGCGTCCCGGCGATTTCCTCGTCGACGAGCTGCCGCTCTACGAACCGAGCGGCGAAGGCGAACATCTCTATCTCGGCGTGCAGAAGGAAGACATGCCGCATAGTGAGATGGTTGAAGTTCTCGCCCGCCACTTCAACGTCGCCGAGGAAGCAGTTGGCTTCGCTGGAATGAAGGACCGAATCGCCGTGACGCGACAAGCGGTGTCGATCCACTTGCCCGGCCGTGAAGCCCCCAGCGCCGCGCTGACGCACGACCGCTTGCTTGTGTTGTGGCAGAAGCGACACGCGAACAAGCTGCGCCGTGGTCATCTCGCGGGAAATCGATTTTCGATTCGCGTGCGCGGTCTCGAACCGATCAAGGCTCCCGCTGTCTGGCGTGCTCTCGCTGAACTTGAGCGCGATGGCATTCCCGATTACTTCGGTAGCCAGCGATTTGGCTATCGCCGAAATACTCACCGACTTGGGAAGCACGTCATTAACCGCGATCACGAAGCGCTCCTGCGTGAATTGCTCGGTACGGCATCGCCGTTCCCCGAGCATCAACGGCGGCAGCGCGAGTTGTTCGAAGCAGGGCGGTTCAGCGAATCGATGCCTCTGTGGGGGAGGAACGATCGCGCCGAGCGCGTCGCGCTGCTCGCGCTCATTCGAGGGCGACCGCCGAAACAAACCGCGGGGGCGATCGCTGGACACATTCGGATGTTCTGGGTGAGCGCATACCAGAGCGCCGTCTTCAACCGCGTGCTCGATCGGCGCATCGCAGATGGGCTCTTCGCGGTGGTCATGGAGGGCGACGTTGCCTACAAGCACGCGTCGCGCGGTCAATTTCAAATTACGAGCGAGATCCTCGCCGCTGAAGACGTCCCAGCGCGCGTGAAGAACCTCGAGATCTCCGCGAGCGGGCCGATGCTTGGATTCGGCATGATTCAGCCTGGACCACCCGTGCTCGAGTGGGAACGCACGGCAACGAGCGAACTCGGCGTGGATCCTGAGACGTTGCTCGCGAACACAAGCGGCGTCGAGGGCACGCGGCGGCCATTTCGCGTCGCCGTCACGAACGTCGAGCTTGATAGCGGCTTCGACGAGCACGGCGGGTACATCCGCTTGGCGTTCGACCTTCCGCGCGGGGCATACGCCACAGTGCTGCTGCGCGAGATCTTTGGCGACGGAATGGAACCTGAAGAAGATGCCGGGCGCGATGGGACCGGGTGAGTGAGCCTTTCCGCCAGTTCTCCAGTTCAAAATGACAAGACAGGCGGATCGCGATTCGATCCGCCTGTCTTCAGGTGAACTGGTCAGTATCGCGACGGTCTCGCGTCAGTCCTGCACACTCGCGGTGCGCTTCTTGTAATAGGTGCGCACTTCGGCGTCGAAAGTGGGATTGGACACAGTCGGCCAATTCTTCTTGTCGAAGCCTGGCGCGTCGTGCAGACGATCCTTGTCGACAGCGAGAATCACCTTGCCGTCCTTGCGAGCAGCCAAGGCGTCCCACGGCACAGCGAATAGCTTGTCGTTGAAGCCCATGAATCCGCCGAAGGAAAGCGCCGCATAGGAAATGCGTCCGGAGTCCGGATCGAAGACGACATCCTCGATCTCACCGAGATCATCGCCGGTTGGGCTCTGGATATCCATTCCGATGACGTCACTCAGCTTGATGAGCGTGCAGGTCGTTCCTGGTGGCAACGAGACGTCGCGTCCGTAGACGGGCTCGCCATAAAACTCCGCGATCGGCTGTCCGAACTCATCGGACGACATCGTTGGCCAGTTCGACGACTCGAAGCGTGGTGCGCTGTCGAGGTTCCGCGTACCGCGGCTGTCGAGGCGACAAACTAGGCCGTCGTGGTGGATCGCCGTCCAAGGAACCGCGATCACGTGATTCGAGCTATCAAGATTCACAAGCACGTAGGCTGCGCGGCCCCGCGCTTCGTCGATCGCGATCTCTGTGATGTCGCCAATTTTCTTGTTCGCAGCATCGACGACATCGTGCCCTGGGAACGCACTGCCCTTAAGGACCGCAGTATGCGCGAGGGAAGCCCTATCGCCCTCACTCGTGCCCGGGGTACGTGACGAGGTCACGGTTCCCGAAGTGAGGTCGATCGCCGCGACGCGCACAGTCCCCGCGGCGTCAATCACGGTGACATCCATAAGCATGGGGGTTTCGGTGCCCATTGAATGACACCGAGCATCAATCGCTTGCCCCTTCAGTTGCCGCTCAGCGATCTCGATTGCCTTGGTGAGTGAAACGCCACTCTTCCGCATGCATTCGGCGACATGCTTGGCGTTTTTCGTATCAAGAGCGGATGCCGGTTGCACGCGCGGCGCCCCGGTGTGCCTTTGCGGGTCAGTGTTGGATGGTGACTGGGGTGCAGCAGCGATGGTCATCGCAACTGCGACCAGTGCACTCGCCGTCAGTAAAGACCGACTTGCCCGAAACGCAAAATTGTTAGTGCTTCTCTGAATCATGAAAATACCTTTCGTTCGATCAGTAATCCAACGCCGCTTCGCGCGGATTTGGGCGGCTATACCAGCCAGGTGTAAAACGAACTTCGGCGGAGGTGTTACCGTGAAGCGACTGGGGTCTCGCTACTGACGCTGATGTCCGTCGCCCCAGCGCGCTCGAACACGTTCTTGACGCGCTTCACGTCGTCGGCCGAGCTAGCGTGCGCCGAGATCAAGACGTTGCCTTCCTTGAGTTTGCCTTCGTAGCGCTTCGCTTCGAGCTCAGGCATCCCCAAGCCAATCAGCGCGCCGGTGACCCCCCCGATCGTGGCACCGACCGCCATCCCACTGAGCGCAGCCATGATCGGGCCTGCGGCAATGAACGGTCCAAGGCCTGGAATTGCTAATAGCCCAATGCCCGCGAGCAGTCCGAGCGCGCCTCCTACAACTCCTCCGCTTGCGGCTCCGACCGCAGTCCCCTCAGGGAGTTTCGTGTGGGCCTCGTGGGCGAAATCACGAGTTCCGGAGCGATCGGGGAGCAGGACCGAAATGTCGGCCTTGCCGATCCCAGCGATTTCGAGATTCCCGATGATCTCATTGGCCTTAGCGGTCGTCGGAACAATGCAGAATACTGATTGAGACATTCGATGGCCTTTCTTAAAAACGGACGGGCCGTCGAGAGACGGCCGCGTCCGCAAGAGACGCTTGTGGAGTTACGGTAGGTCTGCAGAGTTCAGACCTCTGAGACTAAGAACGCTTGACTTCCAGTCGATTGATGACGGTTGTCACACCGGCGACCGTCCTCGCCTTAGACTCAATCGAGTCTTTCTCGCTCTGGGTATCAACAACGCCCTCAAGCGTGACTGTGCCCCCGTCCGTCATCACTTTGCAATTCTTAGCATTCATCGACATCGCGGAATCTTCGACCAGAGCACGCCGAATTGCAGCGGTGATCTTGATGTCTGCAGGGCGCTCTGACTGATCAAGTGGGGTGGACTGCGAACCTTCGCGCACCGCGCTGTTTTGAGCGGTGTTGTCCGCTCTGCTGGCGGTGACGTTCGGGTTCACCTTCGGTACATCGGATGGACGATCACACCCAGAGGTCACTGCGGCGAACGCACTCAGTGCTAGGCCAGCGGCCCACCAGTTGTGCTTCGTTGAGTTCATATGTTTGCTCCTAAGTGGAAATCCGAGCCGTAGAACTTGGGACGAGATGCTGGGGCCACCAAAGGCCACTTAGTGTCGCGTCGCGGGACGAGCCGACGGGTCATCCTTCGCGGTGCCACGTGGGCCGTTGCCCGGCGATCCCGCGCGGGTCGGATCAGGCTGCTGTGCACTTGAGAGGTGCGGTTTCGATGGCGAGGTTCCGCTCGTAGATTTACTATTGCCTGAATCGCGCGTGGGCGCTGCCTTCGCGCCAGCATTCGCTTTGGTCTCGGCTCCTCGTGATGGTGACTCACGAGCGGTGTATCCAGCGTCGTCAATTGCTGCGCAGCATGCGTCGCACGCCGCGGCAGTCGAGCAATCAACGACCGCTGATCCGACTGCCACCGACTTCACTTCGACCCCGTTCAACTCGCGGAGCGCTTTGTCGACTTCCTTCACGCAAAGTTCGCCCTTCATGCCTTCGATCTGAATAGTTGTGATTGTCATCTTGCTGTTCCTATGGTGAGCTCGGTAAATATTCGCGCTTCGAACGCGACACACGTGGCCACCTTACCGCGGAGAAAGATGGTTTCGCGCACGCAGTCCTGAGATCGCACGCTATTAGAGAGGTCGCCTTACAAATGTAGAGAGCTCGCCTTACAAATACGGCTGTCAAAGTTTGCCCGCGTCACCACTACTCGACGAATGCCGATCCAGACTCACCGGCACCGGAGGCCACGGGCGAGTGCAGCACACTCCACTTGCTCTGCTGTGCTGGCCGCGTGGTCGATGAGCACCGCATCCCAACCGAGTGACCGCGCGGCTTCGATGTTCTCTCGGAGATCGTCGAAGAAGAGAATTTCTTGCGCGCCCACACCTAGTTCGCGCTCGAATCGCCGATAGATCGCGGCGTCCGGCTTCGCGAGGCCCCAGAGGTGGCTCGCAAAGCGGTGATGGAGCGACCGAAGCGCGGGCATGTCGACAAGCACATTCCAGTGCAGCTCGTTTGTGTTCGAGAGGCACGCCGTGACGAGCCCGAGCTCACCGAGCGTCCGGATCGTCGTCGTGATGCCGTCGTACTCGTCGCGCGTGATCGCAGCGTGGATGAGCGCAAACTCGGCGGCGGAGTAGAGACCACCAAACGCCTCGCTCATCGCGATGTGGAATTCACGGCTGTCCAGTTGGCCGAGTTGATGCGCGTCCATCGCAGCTTTCGCCCGAACTCTTCGACGGAAATCGTCGAATCCCGGGCGGAGCGGTACGCGAGCGGCGAGCACCGCTTCTTCAAAGGTGCGGCAGATGCGCACGACAACACCACCGAGATCGAAGCAGACGACGCGCGGTGGCACCTTCATCAGCGCGAGTGTAGCGACGGACTGTTAGGTGTTTCTCCGCCGGCGCCGCGGTGCCATGAGACCAAGTGCGAGAACGATGAGGGCGGCGGGGGCGGGGACGATCGGTATGGAACCGCCCGGCGGGTTCGGGCCGCCATCTGAGCCGACAAATGGCGCACCCGAGATTGGGAAGGCACTACCGAACGGCGGAATCGCGAGGTGCCCGGGTTCACGGAAGTCACCGCCGCCGATCCAACCTTCGCCGAATGAAGCGAGAAGCGGCTCGCCGGCGCTGGCGCTTGCGAGCACGTCAGTCGCACTCTCACCGCCCCCAAAGATCTTGCAGCCCATGATGACTCCGCGCGGGATCTCGATGCGGAAACCAAGCGCTGGGCCATCATGAACGCCGAGTTCGTCGAGGTCGTAACCGACCATCGCAATGGTGCGCGGCTTCGCAAAGTCTCCGAACAGGATCGCAACGCCAGAGCGACCAGCTTCGAGCGCTTCCGGAGGAACTTCAATGACGCCATCGGCGATGACCGGATCGTCAATGTCGCCGGCAACGATTGCACCGAGGCGCACCGCATTGGTCGGAGGCGGTCCCACGAGAATCGCCTCAGGCTTGCGATCGACAGTGCCCGGTAGATCGTCCAGCACGCCTGCGGGGAAATAGACGTCGATGCGCACATTGGCGCTCCCGTCGTTCATGAGCATCGTCGCGACCGAGAGTCCGCCGAGGGTGTCGAGCGCGGAGTGCGGCAGCGCGGTCATGTCGCGACCGGCGATGATTCGGCACGACGCAGATCCGGATGCGAGCTCTTCATCGGAGAAGACGCGTGTTGTGCCATCTGCATTGATCGTCGAAACGCGCACCGCAGCGATCTCGTGCAGTTTGCCCGCTTCACGCGTATAGGTCACTTCGCCGAGTGACAGGGCATCAAGGCGTACATCGGACGCGAAGATACCGCGAAGCACCGTCTTTCCGTCGATCTCGAATCGAGCGCTGTCGAGAGGAACACCGAGGCTCCGGACTGGCGCTCCAGCGTCGTTGGCAAGAACCACGGTGCAGAGAAAGGTTGCTGCTATGAGGGCAGCAAGTGTTCTCGGTGCAAAGTGCTTCGCACGTCCATTCCGCTTCGCACCGTCTTCCTGACGCGCGATCGGCAGCATGACCCGATCCTCCTCGAGTCTCCGATTCGCCCAGATCCAGAGGGCGATGCGGCGGCTCGTTAGTGGGAAGGGCTTCCAATACGAATGGAAGTAACTCCTCCCGCAAGACCTCCGTTTGAACTCTCCGTTACCTTTCCGTGGAAACGAACGCGGCTCGCAAAAGACTTCGCAGAGAAGTCAAAGCGGTTCCAACGCGGAGGAATAGGGGGAGAGCGAGCGAGTTATGAGGCGACGCGGTGGGCTCGCGGGGGCGCGAACCTGCTACGCGCTTCGCCTCTTCGCTTCTCGGAGGCGACGGAAGAAGTCGCGCAGGAGTTCAGCACACCGGTCGCCGAGCACACCGCCATACACCTTGGGGCGATGATTGAGGCGGACGTCACTCGTGATTCGGTAGAGCGTGTCGCAGGCGCCTGCCTTCGGATCGGTGGTGCCGTATAGCACCCGCCCGACCCGCGCGTTCACGATTGCGCCAGCACACATCGGGCAGGGTTCGAGCGTGACAGCGAGCGAGCACTCACTCAAACGCCACGCGCCGAGTGCAACGGCCGCGCCCTGGATCGCGATGAGTTCGGCGTGTCCGACTGGATCGCGAGCGCGCTCGCGGTTGTTCGCGGCTTCGGCGACCACTTCCTCGCCTCGGTACACAACGGCCGCGACCGGCACCTCGCCGTAGACGGCTGCTGAGCGAGCAAGCCGGATCGCGCGCTGCATCATTCGAACGTCGATGCTCGAGATGTCGCCGTGGCGTGCTTGCAGCAGCCTGAGCGCCGTTAACTCGTGACGCTGCCGCGCGCGAAGTCGATCCGATGCAGTCTTCTGACCGAATCCGATTCGCGTTCCTCTCTGCCCGCAGCGATGCGTCACGTTGACGAATCTCCGCTTCACGAATTCCTCGGCGCTGAGTCGTCGTCCCGACGAGGAGAAGATGCGCGGTCGTCCGATTCGGTTCGCTCAGGCCACGGAGTCGTGGTTGATCGCGCGTTTCGCGGGGCGTTCGCCCCGTTTTTTCGAGGGCGCAGTCGCGCGAAAAATCCTAAGACGAGTGAACCTTCCGACACTGCGGTGGGCGGAGCCGCGACGAGAAGCAAGATACCGAGCTCGTACAGGAGGTAGAGCGGTCCGAGCATCAACAGCATCGACGTGATGTCGCTCGTCGGTGTGACGGCTGCGGCGACGATCGTGAGAATGAAGAGCGCATGACGGCGCTTCTTGCGCAGCGTCTCGACGCGAAGAATACCGACCCAACCGAGGAGCAACATCGCGAGCGGCAGCTGGAACACGACTGCTATTCCGAGCATGAGCAAGAGAACGAAATCGGTGTACTCACTCAGTCGGTATTGCTGAAGGATCGCCGAATCTTTCGTCAGCGGGATCGACAAGAGTGCGACTTTGCCATCATCTCCTGGCACCGCAAACATCAACATCCGCTCGGGGAGCTTGATCCAACTTTGTCCGGCGGCCGCTTCCTTCGGCGACTCGGTCAGGATGGGCACGCGCACGGTACCCTCGGGAAGCGTGTCGACGAGCGCTGGTGGTGCATCACCGCGCGGTTGAAGCCCGTAGTTGACGAGGACTTCGAGCATCAGCGGCAGCAAGATGAAATACAAGGTCGCGATGCCAGCAGTCACGAGCAGCGCGCTGCCGGGGACAAGGAATCGAGCGAAACGACGCTCTTGCTCGTAGAGGCCCGGCTGCACGAACTTCCAGATCTGGAACAACATCCACGGTGCTGAAATGATGATCGCGAAGACGATCGAGAGCTTGATGTCGACGGCCATCGTCTCAGTCACGCCGAGCGATTGGAGCGTGGGCGACTGACCGTTGCTCTTCAGTGCGCGGAGTAACGGAGCGTTCAGAATGTCACGAATTTGTTGCGCGAAGAAGAACGCGATGATCGCGATCGGAATCGGCGCGGCGAGCGCGAACATCGCGCGACGACGCAGTTCGTCAAGATGGTCGCCGAAGCTCATGAGCGCGTGGCGCCCAGGGTCGGACGATCGGTCGGTCGAGGCCATCGGAATAGAGTACAGGTTCGACTAGCGTCTGATCTTGACGCCGAAGAATGCTTCGGCGTTGCGATCGAGTCGCTCGGCGCACACGTGGACCGACTCGCCCCGCAGTTCCGCGAGCCGTCGTAGGACGTGCGCCACATAGCGTGGTTCGTTCGGCCGCACCGTGCGGAGCGGCTCTGGCGTGAGGAACGGCGCGTCGGTCTCCGCCATCATCCGGTCGCCCGGCACGAGTTGCGCAGCCTCGGCGACGGACTTTGCATTCCGAAAGGTGACGACGCCTGTGAACGAGATCCACCCGCCGAAGTCGAGCACCTTGCGGGCATCGTCCGCGGAACCTGTGAAGCAGTGGAAGACGAAACGATGCGCCGGAAGTTGGGTCGCAGACAGAATCGGAATCAGCTCGTCAAAGGCCTCACGGCAGTGGATGACCACGGGCTTCACGAGTCCTTCGCTGCGCCATCCTTCGATGCGAGAGAGCTGCTCTTCGAGCACGCGGCGCTGGATGTCGTGCGCAGGCTTTGTGTAGTGGTTGTCGAGACCGAGTTCGCCCCATGCGACGCACTTTGGATCGGTTCCGCAACGGCGCATCTCTTCCCAATCAATCGGCTCGTCGCTGTGCAGCGGATGGACGCCAGCGGTGCACCAGAGATCGGCGTGCGAACGCGCGAGTGCGAGTGAGCGCTCGGCATCCGCGGTGGAAGTCGAGACAGTGATTGCGCCGAAGACGCCATCAGTCCGGGCCGCAGCGAGAATCGCGTCGAGCGTCCCGCGGAACTCCGGGAAGGTGAGATGGCAATGCGTATCGAACATAGGCGACGAACTGTACTGCTACGCCCGAATCTCGCCGCAGCGAGCGAGACCAAATCGGAAGAGTGGCGGACCGATGAGCTCGTTGAGCGCGATGATTGCGACGAGCAGAACGTATACCTGAGACGACCAAGCGAACGAGTCGAACGTCTCACGAAATTCAATCGCAAGTGCGAGCGACACGCCAGCTTGGGGTACGAACGCGGTCCACGCCCACCGCCGCGCCGGAAAAGGAGCGCCGCCGATGCGGGCGCCAAGCGAAGCTCCGAACCAGACCGCCGCGAGTCGCGCGGATGCGAGCGTCAGCGCGATTACCCACACCTGCGAGAGCGCGCGCAGATCAACCGATGCGCCAGTGTGGGCGAAGAAGACGACTGACACAGGAAGCATCAAATCGTCGACGGAGCGGAAGAACGGACGTGACGGTCGCGGCCAGCCGTTCGACAACACGAAGCCAGCTGCGAGTGCGACGAGGAGCGGAGCGAATCCGAGCGCCGCGGAGAGTAGCGCGATCGCGAGTCCGAGCGCGACAACGAGAAGCTCCAGTCGCACCGTGATGCGCGCGATAGCAATGCCTACAGCGCCGCCGATTGCTGCACCGAATCCGATCGAACCGAGTAAGTGCCAGACGACCTCGACTGCGCCTTCTCGATTCATGTGCGTTGCACCGTCGGAAATCTTCGGTTGGAGCACGCCCACTCCCAGCGCGAACACCGCCGTGACGACCACGATCAACAGCATGTCCTTCGCAATGGTGACTGCGAGTGACATTTCTTGCATCGGTCCTTGGGCCCTAGTTTCCTTCAGCACTGCAATGACGACTGCCGGGCTGTTTGAGATCGCAAGTGTCGCAATGGCGACGCTTAGAAAAATGTGGGCGTCGGGCGATACCGCGTAACTCCAGTGCAGAAAGTCCAGTGCGAAGTAGACGACGACCCCAACGCAAACGAACACCGCGACGCTGTCGGCAACGAGCGTCGCGCACACCACGCGCGCCGTGCGCCGAATGAGATCGAAGCGCAACTCCCCGCCTGCCATAAGGGCAATGAGCGCGATAGCGAGTGAGTCGACGAGCTTCAATCCTCCAAGGTGTGCCGCTGGTAAGAGCGCGACCCATGCCGGTCCTCCGCTTCTCGAGACGAATTCAGGCAACTCTGGGCCCGCGACGAGTCCGAACAGGAGGTAGCCAGAGAGCTTCGGTAAATTGACTGTCCGGAACAATTCACCAACGATCCAGCCGCCTAACAACAGGAAGCCGAGCGTGATACCAACACCAAAGCTGTGCGCCTCCCACTGGTAGTCGCGCACACCGAACATACTTCCCAAGAAGGGTGGCGACGCCCAGCGCACGAGCAAGAGGAGCGCGATGAGCGCGGCCAAGCTCGCGCTGAGCGCCATGATGCGTCTCACGCCGTTACTCCGTGCGGGATTAGTTGTCGTCGCGTTCGTCGTCGCAACACGACCATTGCGAGGGCAGTGATAGGGCCGGCGATTCCGGTAGCGATGAGCAGCGAGCGGAGTGTTGAACTGTTGCTTGCAAGGACCAAGCTCACCACGACCACGACGGCGATCGGTGCTTGTCGCAGCGGAAGCGAACGGAGCGGAAGTTCAGTCTCGAGCGCCGACGCTTCGGAACGCAGAACGAAGAGCGCGACGCCAGGCTTTACGACGAACCGAATGGCGAGCAGCGAGCTCACGAAGAGCATCGTCATGAGGAGATCGGCTCCGTGCATGAGTGCGCCTGCGACCACGAGGAAGAACACCGCGAGCGCCGGCTCCGCACGCCGGATGGTGTCCTCAAGGTTTCGAATTCCGGGACTGCCTAAATTCGCGAGAGTCGCGCCGCACACGCCGCCTACGAACAGGGGAGCCGCATCGAGCATTTCGGCCACCCCCGAGAGGAGCGCGAGCGCGCCGAGGAGGACGAGCGTCGTTTCCGGTTGGCCGCGCTCGTGGCGGGAAAGCAAAGGCCGGCATCCGAAGGCGATGCCAATTGCGCAGACAATCGCGACGCTGAATTCGACGACGCGTTGCAGTAGTTCCTCGCGTCCGAGGCCAGATGCGGCGATACCAAGTGCGACAACCGCGACGAGCGATGCGAGTCCACTCCCCGCTTGAACGAGGACTCGGACGCGTGACACTCCGTAGCCGACGCGCAGCCGAAGTGATCGCGTCTCTGGTGACCAACCAATAGTTACGATCGCGAGTGCGACAACGGGCACGACTGCCGCCTCGAGTCCCGCGATCGGTCTCGACATGTGCCACCAAGCGTGAGCCATCAGCGAGGCGATAGCTGCGAACGCGGCGAATCCTCCGCATATGACGGCGTCGACGAGCGCCCAGCGCCAAAGATGCTTCGGCACCGCTGCGAAGATCGCGCGGCGCGCTTGAAGTCCGACGATCACGCCGACCCAAGTCAGGGCGATCATCGCGAGCGGTCGAGCTGAGACGAGCACGTCGTTCGTAATGAGATCGAGGCCGAGCGGACCGAGAAGGATCCCGAGCGGTATCGCAACCCCTCCGGCGCTTGAGATCAGTGCGAATGCGCGGTGGCGCTGAAATCGCGCGAACGTCGCGGTGAGCGAGAGCGCGCCGAGTCCGACAATCAAAGCCACGGCGACGACTACTCTGAATCGATCGTCGAACGAACTCGTGAGGGCGAGCGAGATCACGGAAGTTCGGACCGTTGGTTGGTCGAGCGTAGTTCCGTGAGCTCAAGCGGATGCAGTCCAAGGACGCTCGCAAGTGGAAGCACCGCACCGATCGGTCGAAGGTCGGCGCGCATCTCCGCGAGGTAACGACCGAGCGCTGCAATGCGATCCGCGCTCGTGATCGCGACAATCAGCTTCGAACCGGTTGTCTGCGGTAGGAGCGCGGCGAGGCCCGCGAAGATCGGCATGTCCTCGCGCACAATCGCGCCGAGCCCGCGGCTTTCGATGACAGTCGCGCCGGTGATTCCGACATCGAGGAGTCCGGTGACGAGCGGATCGAATGCTTCATCATTTCGAGCAATCAAAATGAGCAAGCGATGGGCACTTTCCACCGGTCCGGCTGGCGGCGCTGTCCCGACATCGAAGTCACCCATGGGTGCGATCCTCTGCGAGAAGTCGCTCGACCAGAGTGCGCGGATCGGATGCGTTCAGCAGTCGCTCACGTGCCGGAAGTTGGAGAACGCAGCGACTCAACCGAGCGAGAACTCGGATGTGCTGGCTGGCGTCGCGCCGCGAGCCAGCTGTAAAAAAGATGAGCGTCGCGGGAACGCCGCCCGGGGAAAATAGGACGCCGCCGGTCACAACTGCTGGTATCACAATGAGTTGTGTCTCTCCTCCGAGGATCGCATGCGGGAACGCGACCGCATCGCGCGTTGCGGTCGTGCCTTTGAGCTCGCGCGCCTCGAGCGCGTCCAAGATGTCCGCTTGCGATGGACTCGCTTCGTCCGGTGCGATTGCGCTCGCGGCTTTTCCCGAGAGTGCTTGAAAGAGTTCGTCACGCGACATCACGCCGCGCACGACGATCCCCAACTCCGGCCGAACGAGTCCTTCGAGCGCCACGGGCTCAGCGTACTCCGAGCCGAGCGATCAGGATCGTTGGCGACGAGCGAGCGCGCAAGCCGATTGATTGCGTTAAGATCGCGACGTTATCGCCCTCGGTCGACGTAACGGGCTTGAGGAGACTTGCTGCCGGTTGGGCAGCTGGTGGGAACTTCGTAGGGCTATCGGTTGGGGGTTTCGTCGAGCAGATCGACTCGTTCCCACCCGAGGCGCGCCAAGAGGAGTTTCCCCCGAAACCGACGCTCGGGCCGTCCGCGAGTCGATTCCTCCAGCGTTAGTGCCGACTGCGGGAGTACCTCTTTCATTGACGCTCCCCACCGTCTTCCCCTACGATCTCCCCTCGACTTTGTGAAAAAAGGCACAAGGTCAGCCGCCGACACCCGGGCCCTTCTTGAACTGGCTTGGGCTGAAGCGACGAGGAGTTGGTGAACCATGAGCCGTTTCCTCTTCCCACGTTGGTCCAATCTTCTGCTTCCCACGATCCTCCTCCTTGGTGCGGTGGTGCCGCTCTACGTGGCGTTCATCGTCGCGTACGGATTTAGTCCGTACACCCTTGAGGTCGGGTACCAACCGACGCAGCCAGTGCCGTATAGCCACGCGCTCCACGCGGGTGAACTCGGCATTGACTGTCGGTACTGCCACAACACGGTCGAGCACTCTGGGTTCGCGGCAGTGCCGCCGACGCAGACGTGCATGAACTGCCACACAGCGATTCGCCCTGACAGTCCCAAGCTCGCGAAGGTGAAGTCGTCGTACGAAACCGGCATGCCGATCGAGTGGATCAAGATCCACAACGTCGGCGACTTCGCCTACTTCAACCACGCCGCGCACGTCAACCGCGGCGTTGGCTGCGTGACCTGTCACGGCCGAGTTGACCGCATGGAAGTCGTCTATCAGAAGTCACCGCTCTCGATGGGTTGGTGCCTTCAGTGCCATCGCAATCCGATTCAGAATCTTCGCCCGCCAAGCGAAGTGACCAACATGACGTACGACATGGAATCGCTGACGCCCTCCGCGCGCGAGGCCCTGCGAGACCAATACAAGATCAACCCGAGCGAGAACTGCTCGACTTGCCATCGCTGATCGCAGCGGCGCCCTCGTTTGCGTCTCAATTTCCGACATCGCGCCCCGACGCGAATCTTCTCAGAGCAACCAATGACTGACCACCCCCTCCCACTCCTGCACGGGGCTCACCACGGACTCCCGCAGGGGGACGATCAGCTCCACGTCGGCGGCGGCTGCGCATGTAGCAGCTCTAACATCTCGGATGAAGTGCGTGCTCCGCAGAACGCATCCGCGCCGACGGCCTCTACACAGTCCTCTTCACAATTTTGGCGCAGCCTCGACGACAAGTCGCAAACGCCTGAGTTCAAGCAGTGGCAGCACAACGAATTCCAAGAGGGCGCCAGCGAACTCGTGGGCGAAGATAGACGATCGTTCCTGAAGCTCATGGGCGCCAGCATGGCGCTCGCTGGAGCGGCCGCCGCCGGATGTCGGCGCCTTCCCGAGCATCAGATTCACGAGTACGCGACGCGGCCGGAGAACCGAACCCCCGGCACGCCGGTCAAGTACGCGACGAGCTGGGATCTCGACGGCGTTGGCCGCGGATTGATCGTCACGAGTGTCGATGGCCGACCGATCAAGGTCGACGGGAACGCGAAGCACCCGGTCAATCTCGGTTCGTCCGACTCGGTCACGCAAGCAACAGTGCTTGAGCTGTACGACCCGGAGCGCAGCCACGCGTTGTTGCGCAAGGGAGTGAAGTCCAGCCTCGTCGCGTTCCGCGAGTGGTGCGCGACGCAGATGCCGAAGGATGGCTTGGCGATCTTGAGTGAGCCATCGTCGAGCCCGACGCTCGGCGATATGAAGGCGCGCCTGACCAAGAAATTCCCCGGCGCACAATGGTTCGAGTGGTGCGCTGCAAACAGCGATGCTGAACGTCAGGGGACCGAGATCGCGTTCGGCTCGCCGATGCGACCGATTTGGAATCTCGCCGCTGCGGAAGTGATCGTGAGCTTCGACAGCGACTTCCTGATGACGCACCCGAACGCAGTGCGCAACGCACGTGATTTCGCTGCTGGTCGTCGCATCGACGAGACCGATCCGAAGCACGATCCGAAGAAGCAGACGATGAATCGGCTCTACGTCGTCGAGAGCGCACTCACACTCACCGGTATGAATGCCGACGAGCGAGTCGCGACGCGATCGTGCGATGTCGCGGCAGTCGCGGCGATGGTCGGAAAAGCGCTGGAGGCACTCGCCGCCGCGGGCCCGGACGCGAGCGCCCGCGATGCGGTCATGGCGCAGACAGTTTCGCCGCTCGTCAAAGAACTGAAGCTTGCCGATCACGACGAAGCGGTGCTCAAGGCGCTCGTGCACGAGTTGTCGGAAAAGCGAGGACGGTCGCTCGTGATCGCTGGAGCGGGCCAGCCGCCAGCGGTGCACGCCCTCGCGGCGCTCATCAATCAGCGGAACGGTTCGGTTGGCTCGACAGTGAGCTACGTCGCAAACGCCGACCTCACCGGCGCGAAGGGACGCACCGCCACCGGCGACATCACTGCGCTTGCCAAGGCCATCGGCGACGGCTCCGTCAAGACGCTCGTCATCGTCGGCGGTAATCCCGCCTACGACGCACCTGCGGATCTCGGATTCGCGTCGATCATTGGCAAGGTGCCTGAGGTTGTGCACTTGTCGTTCCACAAGAACGAAACCTCGGAGCTTGCTGGCTGGATTGTTCCTCGCGCTCACTACCTTGAGTCTTGGGGAGACTCGCGTGGTTGGGATGGAACCATCGCGCCGCAGCAGCCGCTCATCGAGCCAATGCTGGCAGAAGAGGCTGGCGGCTTGAGTCCGATCGAGCTCTGCGCCGAGCTGATGAACGAAGATCCGCGCGAGGGGCTCACGCTCGTTCGCCGCACGTGGATGGCGACAACGAAGCAGGAAGGCGCGGCGTTCACAACGACATGGCGCACGGCGTTGAACGACGGTGTACTGCCTAACACCGCGCTACCGCTGACGAAGCCTGAAGTGAACGTGGCCTCGGTCGCTCAGGCGATGCAATCGCTCGTCCGAGCGGGTGCAGATGCTGTCGAAGTCACCTTCGCACCCGACGCGAAGGTGTACGACGGACGCTTCGCAAACATCTCGTGGTTGCAAGAACTTCCCGATCCCGTGTCAAAGTTGACGTGGGACAACGCGGCGTACATGTCTATCGCGATGGGCGAACGGCTTTCCGTCGGTCAGGGTGATCGCGTGACCCTGAATGTCGGCGGACGTTCGCTCAGTGCCGCTGCATGGCTCACTCCAGGGATGGCCGATCGGTCGGTCCGGTTGCATCTCGGATACGGGCGCACCAGTCCCGCCGCAGGCACAATCGCGAAGGACGCGGGCTTCAACGCATACGCGCTTCGCGCGAGCGATGCGATGGCGATTGCCGCAGGCGCAACTGTGACGAAGGGTGAAGGCAACTATCCCTTCGCGCACACGCAAGACCACGGTGCGACAGAAGCGCTCAAGCCCGAGGTTCCGCTTGGCGGGATTCAGGATCGCCTACCGTCGCTCATTCGCGAGGACACACTCGCCGGTTACATCGAAAAGCCGAACTTCCAGAGCGGTCGCACTCACAACGCTCATGCACTGTCGCTTTGGGAAGAGACGAACCTCGATGGCGCCCGTTTTCGCTGGGCGATGTCGATCGACCTAACAAGCTGCAACGGATGCAGCGCCTGCGTCACTGCCTGCCAAGCTGAGAACAACATCCCAGTCGTTGGTAAGGAACAGGTCATGCGCGGACGCGAGTTGCACTGGATGCGCATCGATCGGTACTTCAAGGGACACGACGCGAAGAACCCGGTCTCGTACGCGATTCAACCGATCTCGTGCCAGCATTGCGAAAACGCTCCGTGTGAACAGGTCTGTCCCGTTGCCGCGACCCTGCATGACGAGGACGGCCTGAACGTCATGGTCTACAACCGTTGCATCGGCACGCGGTACTGCAGCAACAACTGTCCGTACAAAGTTCGTCGCTTCAACTTCTTCAACTTCCACGACAAGTATCCATCGCGCGAGACGGGGATGTTCGTGGTTGACAAGGACTACTACACGCGCGTCGGTCCCGCCGACTCGCTGCGCATGCAGTTCAATCCCGAAGTCACGGTGCGAAGCCGCGGTGTGATGGAGAAGTGCTCCTTCTGCGTGCAGCGCATTCAGAAGGCAAAGATCACCCACAAGAACAGTTGGGCTGCGGCTGGCGGCGCGGCAACCAAGCCCGATTGGATGATTCCGGACGGGGCGATCACGACAGCGTGTGCTGACGCGTGCCCGACCCAGGCAATTGTCTTCGGCGATCTCAACGACCCGACGAGCAAGGTTGCGAAGTTGCACAAGAGTGGTCGTTCATACGGCCTGCTTGAAGAACTCAACACGAAGCCGCGGCTGAAGTATCTCGCGAAGGTGCGCAACCCATCTGCTTCTGAGCGCATCGTTCATGACGCCGAGAACGCTGGTGGACACGAATCCGGCGGCGAAGCGCATCCAGCTGGCGGTCACGCCGCTGACGGTCATGCCAGCGACCAGGTTCGTGAAGGCACGCTCGGGAAAGCCGTTGCGGCGATCGCGGAGGTGCTGTCGTGACAACACTCAACGTCGAACACTTGCACGGCGGTCGCGTGGTCGACAACACGTCCGAACAGCCTGGCGATCGAGCACCGCTCGTTCTCAACATGGAGCGGTTCGGTCAAGTGACGACGACGGTTTGTCGCGTCAGTGAGGCGAGTCGACCGCCGATGGCGTGGTACATCGCCTTCACGATCAGCCTCGGACTTCTCGGATTGCTCGGGTTCTGCGTCGCGTACTTGATCTTCACCGGCGTTGGCGTCTGGGGTCTGAACAACCCGGTGATGTGGGCGTTCGATATCACGAACTTCGTCTTCTGGGTCGGCATCGGCCACGCCGGCACGCTCATTAGCGCGATCCTCTTCCTGTTTAGGCAGAAGTGGCGAACCGGTATCAACCGATTCGCCGAGGCGATGACGATCTTCGCAGTCATTTGCGCCGGCATGTTTCCGGGCATTCACGTCGGACGTGTGTGGTTCGCATACTGGCTCTTTCCGATCCCCAATCAGATGGAAATGTGGCCACAGTTCCGCAGCCCGCTGCTCTGGGACGTCTTCGCGGTCTCGACCTACTTCACTGTTTCACTCCTCTTCTGGTACACGGGAATGGTCCCGGACCTTGCCACGCTTCGCGATCGCGCGAAGGGGAAGGTGCAGGCCTTGGCGTACGGCGCATTCGCGCTCGGGTGGCGCGGATCGAACCGTCACTGGCATCGATACGAGCGAGCCTATCTTTTGCTCGCTGCTCTCTCGACGCCCCTCGTCCTCTCGGTGCACTCCGTCGTGTCGTTTGACTTCGCGACGAGCCAGGTGCCCGGTTGGCACACGACGATCTTCCCACCCTACTTCGTCGCAGGTGCCATCTTCAGCGGCTTCGCGATGGTGGTGACGTTGGCCGTGCCGGCCCGCGAGATGTTTGGTCTCAAGGACATCATCACGCTCCGTCACTTGGACAACATGAACAAGATCATCCTCGTGACGGGGACGATGGTCGGCTATGCCTACTCGATGGAGTTCTTCATCGCGTGGTACTCCGGATCGATGTACGAGAAGTTCGCCTTCCTGAACCGCGCGTTCGGTCAGTACTGGTGGGCGTACTGGATCATGGTGAGTTGCAACGTCATCACGCCGCAGCTCTTCTGGTTCAAGGCGCTCCGCACCAGCATCCCGATCATGTTCGTCCTCAGCTTGGTGGTGAACATCGGCATGTGGTTCGAGCGCTACGTGATCATTGTCTCGAGCCTTGCGAACGACTTCCTCCCGAGCTCCTGGGACAAGTTCGTTCCGACGTGGGTTGACATCGGCACGATGGTCGGCGCGTTCGGTCTGTTCTTTACTTGCTTCCTGCTCTTCTGCCGCTACCTGCCGATGATCGCGATCGCCGAGATCAAAGCGATCCTGCCAGCCGCCGATCCACACGCTGGTCATGGATCTGGTTCCGCAGTCGCTGCTAGCCATTCGCATGGCCATTCGCATGGAAAGGACGGGCACTGAGATGTCCTCGCCCGTCTTTGCCCCTCACGCTGGCGCGGGTGAAGCTCACCGCGCCGATCTAGCGAAAGCAGCCGCATCGAAGTCGCGGCTGTACGGTCTCATCGCCGAGTTCGACACCACCGGTGGAGTCATGGCTGCGGCTGAAAAAGTGAAGGCCGAGGGCTTCCGCTACTGGGACGTGTGCACGCCGTTCCCGGTGCACGGCATGGACAAGGTGATGGGCATCAAGCCTACGATCTTGCCTGTCTTTGTTTTCGTTGGCGGCGCCACTGGCACCACTGCGGCCTTCCTTCTTCAGTGGTTTACGAACTCGACGAGCATTCACATTCCCGGTCCGTTCCCGTTCCTCGATGTCACTGGCTACGGATTTCTCGTCTCGGGTAAACCGCTCCTAAGCCTTCCCGCGTTCATCCCCGTGATCTTCGAGTTGACGGTGCTCTTCGCCGCACTCACCTGTGTGTTCGGCATGTTCATGATGAACGGCCTACCGCGGCTGTATCACCCGCTCTTCCGCAGCAAGCGATTCGCACGTGTGACAAACGACCGGTTCTTCGTCGTCGTCGAAGCGCGCGATCCTCGGTTCCTCCGCGGCAAGACCGAGGCGTTTCTCAAGTCCTTGAACCCGATGTCGGTGGAGGCGATCGACGAATGATGGGCATCCCGCGACCTCTCATCCTGATCGGAGGCGTGCTCGCCACGCTTCTGGTTCTTCCGCCATTCATCATTGGCTGGATCCGTTCCGCGCCGAGTTCAGGCCGGCAGATCCACCTCTTCTTTGACATGGACATGCAGCCGAAGTTCAAGCCGCAGAGTCCAAGCAAGCTCTTCGCAGACACCCGTTCCATGCGGCCACTGGTGCCTGAGACGGTTGCTGTTGGCGAAGCCAACCTCGATCCGCACATGGTTGAAGGCGTGGGCGCAAACGGCGAGTGGGCACTCAATGCGCCGGCGTCGCTCAACACTGACCTTAGTTTTCTCAAGCGCGGACATGAGCGATTCGACATCTACTGCTCAGTCTGTCATGGCTACGCTGGCTTCGGCGACGGCATGGTGAATAGGCGCGGCATGGCGCTCCTCGGCAACGCCGACGGCCCGCCTGATGGAACGAAATGGGTTGCGGCGAAGAGCTTGCATGACGAAACAGTGCGTCCGCAGCCGATTGGCCAGATCTACCACACGATCACGCACGGCATCCGCAACATGGCGGGCTATGCGTCACAGATTCCGACCGAAGATCGCTGGGCGATCGCGGCATACGTGAAGGCCCTCCAACTCAGCCAGAACGCCAGCAAGCAGGATGTTCCGCCTGATCAGCGAGCGAATCTCAGAACGGCTTCGGGCATTCCGGCGAAGTCCGAAGCTGGAGCGACGCCAGACGCGAAGTCAGGAGCCAAGCCATGAGTGAAGTCATGAGTGAAGTCTTGGGCAATTCGCACGGCGGTTCAGTCCCTCACCTCAGTGAGCGCGCTGTCTCGCTCGGCAACACTGGTGCATCACTCCAGATGGGTCTGGGAGTTCTCGGCGCTGTCGCGCTCTCGGTGGGCATTCTCGTCGGCCTCAACGGCTGGCTCGATGTTGATCCCACCTTCTTTTGGCGCTCGTACCTCGTGAGCTTCTGCTTCATCCTCTCGATGTCGCTCGGTGGACTCTTCTTTGTGTTCGTGCAACATCTCACTCGTGCGGGCTGGTCGGTCGCCGTGCGACGACCCGCCGAGATCCTCGCGAGCAATCTGCGCTGGATATGGCTCCTCTGGGTCGTGCCGTTCGGATGGCTCTTCCTCAAGGGTCAGTCGGGCGTGTTGTGGCCGTGGTCCAATCCCGCCGAGATGAAGTTGCACAACCCAGCCGAGTGGCACATCATCGAGAAGAAGATCGGGTACTTCTCCCTCTTCGGTCTCTTCGACGGCGACTTCTTCTGGGCTCGCGCGATCGCGTACTTCGCCGTGTGGGCCTTCCTCGCGCACTACTTCCTGTCACGCAGTCTGCGCCTTGGCGCGACCGGTGATCGGCGCATCATCGGCAGCATGCAGAAGGTCGCAGCGCCGGCAGCGATCTTGTTCGCGCTGTCGGTTTCGTTCGCAGCGTTCGACTGGATCATGTCATTGTCACCAGCGTGGTTTAGCACCATGTTCGGTGTGTATTTCTTCACTGGCTGCTGCACGCTCGGGTTCGCCGCGATCATCGTCACGTGCACGCAACTCCAGGCGTCAGGTGCGCTCGTCGGGGTTATCACGAAGGAGCATTACCAAGATCTTGGAAAATTGCTCTTCGCCTTCGGAATGGTGTTCTGGGCGTACATCGGATTCAGCCAATACATGCTGATCTGGTACGCGAACATCCCCGAGGAGACGACGTGGTTCCTACCGCGACAGGCTGGTGGATGGGGAATGCTCAGCTTCGCGCTCCTCTTCGGGCACTTCGTGATTCCATTCTTAGGTCTCATTTCGAAATGGCCGAAGCGCAATACCGCCGTCCTCACATTCGCGGCACTCTGGATGGCTGCGTTCGGCTGGCTTGATCTCTACTGGCTCATCATGCCGGTTGTGCCTACGGACGTCGGTACTTTCACGCGCATCAGTGATTTCTACGCGGCCCACGCCGGCGACACGACGCGGCTCCTCCATCCGCTGCACTTCTGCCTTCTGCTCGGCATGGTTGGCCTCTTCGGCTACTTCACGCTCGGCGCGCTTCGCAAGTTGCCGCTCGTGTGCGAGCGCGATCCGCGCCTCGGCGATTCACTTCGGTTCGAGAACATCTGATTCTGGCAGCGTGACTTTTCAGGCGAACAGCTATGTCCGACTCTCAAAGCCAACACGACACTACGACGACAGCTCCCTTGCTGGACGATCCTGAACCAGGTTCGACGTGGTTCATCTCGCTGGTGAGCACGGTGATCTTCATCGCCTTCGTGCTCGCGATCATCTCGTTTTACTTCCGCGCTGACGGGATCATTGTTGGAGAGCGCGTGATTGATGCGAACGTCAAACCCCTGACTGAAATGAAGGCGCAGCAGCATCAACTGCTCAGCGACTACCGCGCGTATCAAGAGACGCTGCCTGACGGTAAGACCGTTGATCGCATCCGCATTCCGATTGATCGTGCAATGGAGCTAGTGGCCGCGGATCTCGCGTCGAAACCCCGCGTGAATGCGGAGGATGCCGCGCGATGATCCGCCACACCCAGACATCACTGTTGAACGCAGTGACTTCGCTCGTTGTTGGAGTGGCGGCGGCATCAACTTGCGCGCAGATCAACACGATTCCGCCCGAACTCAAGGGCGTCGACATCATTGAGCATCTCAACGCCAAGCTGCCGCTCGACACGACGTTCACCGACGAGGAGGGCAAGAGCATCAAGCTCGGTGACCTCTTCAAGCACGACCGCCCGGTCATCCTGCAACTCGGTTACCTCCGTTGTCCGATGCTCTGCGGCCTTGTCCTCAACGGCGCGATGGAAGGGCTGAAGGAGGTCGAATGGACGGCGGGCCAGACGTTCGATTTGGTGTCGATCAGTATCAACCCGACCGAGGTGCACCAACTCGCGAAGGCGAAGCGTGACCAGTACGTCGTCGAGTATGGCCGACCTGGTGCCGTGAATGGAATGCACTTCCTCGTCGGTGCTGGCGACCAGAGCAAGGCCGTCGCTGACGCAGTCGGGTTCCAGTACCGCGAGCAAGGCAACGGCGACTACTCGCACGCCGCTGCGCTTTTCATCATCACGTCGGACGGCCGCGTCTCCCGCTACCTCTACGGTGCGACGTTCGCTCCGAAAGATCTTCGGCTGTCGCTTCTCGAGGCGTCCGAAGGCAAGATCGGCTCAACACTCGACCGCTTCATTCTTTGGTGCCACGTATACGAGCCAGGTACCGGCTACGTGCTCTGGGCCGCGCGACTGATGCAACTCGCTGGCGTCGTCACGCTCATTGTTATCGCCGGTGGGCTCACCGTGTTGTGGCGCCAAGACAAACGCCGGCGCCGCGCGGCCGAGGCAGCCGTCTTGGCTGGCCCCTCGGTCTAGTACGAAGTTCAACCCGCCGCACTCGTCTGATCTGCTCGCACGCACACGAATCGGGACCGCACGATGAACGCACTTTTCACCACGCTCGCCACCGCAACAGCAACGGCCGCGCCGAGGCTCACCGGCGGTTTTTGGCTTCCGCAGGCGTCATCCACAAGCGCCGCGAGCGTGGATTGGATGTTCAACGCGATCACGTGGCTTTCGTACTTTTTCTTTGTGCTGATCGTCGGCATCATGTTGGTTTTCATCGTCAAATACCGGCAGCGCGGTCGCGAGGTGCGCGCAGGTGGTCCGACCCATCACACAGCGCTCGAGGTGACATGGACGGTGATTCCGCTCCTCCTCTCGGTGGTGATCTTCTACCTCGGATTCAAGGGCTATCTCGACCATGTGACGCCGCCCCAAGACGCGTATCAAATCGATGTCACCGCTCAGCAGTGGTCATGGAACTTCCGCCACCCAAACGGAGCGCAGACGACCGACCTCTATGTTCCTGCGGACCGTCCGGTGAAGCTCGTGATGCGATCCGAGGACGTCCTGCACAGTCTCTACATCCCCGACTTCCGGGTGAAGAAGGACGTTGTACCGGGACGCTACTCCACACTCTGGTTCAACGCCCCCACGCCGACGGGCGAGGACGTCACGCTCGCGCACAACCTCTTTTGCACTGAGTACTGCGGCAAAGATCACTCCGACATGAACCGAAAGGTCTTCGTGTTGGCGCAGGCCGATTTTGACATCTGGGCCGAAAACGAGCGAACTAAGCTGGAGCGGACGCCGACCGACGAGCTGTATTGGCGCGTGGGTCCGATCCTCTATAAACGCTGCGTGAGTTGCCACACGCTCGACGGAACGCCCGGGACTGGACCCTCCTGGGGTCCGCACGACGGGCTCCCGTCGATGTGGGAACGGACCAGACAGGGACTTCAGAAGTTCGCCGATGGAACTTCGCTGAAAGACCTCATCGGGCCAGGCAAGGAGTTCGAGGTGCCAGAGGACTATCTCCGTAATTCGATTCTGCAGCCAGGCAAACATCTCGTCGCACCGTACGGCAACGCGATGCCCACCTTCCAAGGGCAGCTCTCTAACAAAGCGATTGACGCACTCATCGGCTTCATGAAGCACCTCGACGAGTTCGACTCGAAGGGCGTTTGGAAGAAGACGCCACCGCCCAGCGCCCCGGCCGCTGAGCCCAAGAAAACCGCGGACAACCGCTAATCGCATCACTCAGTTCTCTCCGTTCCTATTCCCGCTCGCCCCACGCAGACGTACGCGACAGGTGACGCCATGACGACTCTCGACGCAACCCAAGGCCGCCTCAACATCGAGGCATCGGCTGACAACTACCTGACACACACGCGCGGCGTGCTGTCATGGATCCTCACGCTCGATCACAAGCGGATCGGCGTGATGTACCTGTTCGCCGTCCTCAGCTCGTTCTTCGTCGGCGGCGTGTTCGCGCTGCTCGTTCGAACCAAGCTTCTCTGGCCCGACGCGGTCAGTTGGATGACGAAGGAGCAGTACAACCAGCTCTTCACCCTTCACGGTGCGGTGATGGTGTTTCTCGTCATCATCCCGAGCATCCCCGCCGCGCTCGGCAACTTTGTGCTGCCCATCATGCTTGGAGCGAAGGATGTCGCGTTCCCGCGACTCAACCTCTTCAGCTTCTGGCTTTGGCTCGCAGGTGCCGCGTGCGTCATTGCGAGTCTCCTTGCTGGGTCGTTCGACACGGGTTGGACCTTCTACACGCCGTACTCGACGAGGACGGAATTTGGCGGCGTCGTCTGGGTGCTCACGGGTGTCTTCATCTTGGGCTTCAGTTCGATCTTCACGGGAATGAACTTCATCGTGACGATCCACAAGCTGCGACCGCCAGGAATGACGTGGTTCCGCATGCCACTCTTCCTATGGGCCATCTACGCGACAGCGCTCATTCAGGTGCTCGCGACGCCGGTGCTCGCCATCACGCTCAGCTTGCTCGCGATCGAGCGGATGTTCCACATCGGAATCTTCGATCCGGCGATGGGCGGCGACCCGGTGCTCTTCCAGCACTTCTTCTGGTTCTACAGCCACCCTGCGGTCTACATCATGATCTTGCCCGGCATGGGCATCATCAGCGAGATCATCGCGGTTCATAGCCACCGCCACATCTTCGGCTATCGCTTCATCGCGTTCTCGTCGGTGGCGATTGCGATCTTCTCGTTTCTCGTGTGGGGTCACCACATGTTCGTGTCAGGCCAGTCCAGCCTCATGAACACGATCTTTTCGGCGATCACCTTCAGCGTCGCGATTCCCTCGGCGATCAAGGTGTTCAACTGGCTGGGCACGCTCTACAAGGGATCCATCAGCCTCACCACGCCGATGCTCTACGGTCTGTCATTTCTGTTCCTGTTCACAATCGGCGGCCTCACGGGCATCCACCTCGGTACGTTGAACGTCGACATCCATTTGCACGACACCTACTTCGTCGTCGCGCACTTCCACTACGTGATGATGGGTTCAGCGCTGATCGCGATGATCGGCGGCCTGCACCACTGGTGGCCGAAGATGTTCGGTCGCATGTACTCCGAGTTCTGGGGTGCCATTGCGTGTGGACTCGTGTTCGTCGGGTTCAACGTCACCTTCTTCACACAGTTCATGCTGGGTAGCCACGGCATGCCGCGGCGGTACTACCTCTATCAGCCCGAGTACCAGATTTATCACGTGATCTCCACGCTCGGCGCGTACACGATGGCGATTGGCTTCTTCATCACCGCCATGTACCTCATTCACTCGCTCTTCCGCGGCAAACTAGCGCCGGCGAATCCCTGGGGCGGTCGTAGTCTTGAGTGGCAGTGTCCGTCGCCGCCCCCGCACGACAACTTCCCGACCACGCCGCGCGTTGGTGATTGCTACGACTTCTCGATCGTTCGCTGGGACGAAAAGGAAGGCGGCTACATCGTCGACCGGACCCTTGATCCAGAGCTCAATCCGAACGCTCCGAAGCGGTCATCGCACTAACCGATTTCCGTCTTCGAAGGAGTTACCTCGTGACCGCGATCGACTCGCACGCAACCCCACTCGCCGATCCCCACGCGCCAGCCCACCCGCCCGGTGGAGCAGGGCACGGGGACGGGCATCTCCATAGCAAGTACCCGTTTCTCGCTCACCACTTCGAGAGTCCAGCGCAGCAGTTCGATAGCGGGAAGCTCGGTATGTGGATCTTCCTAGCGACGGAAGTGCTCTTCTTCGGTGCGCTGTTCGCGTTGTATGCGGTCATGCGCTTCCGTGAACCTCAGGTGTTCGCGTTTGCTAGTCAGTATCTCGACACGATCATGGGTGGCGTCAACACGTGCGTGCTTATTCTCAGCTCGCTCACCATGGCGTTAGGCGTGCACTTCGCGCAACGAAGTAAGACTGGTCCGCTCCTTGTCTGTCTGATCCTCACGTTCCTCGGCGCCTGCGGGTTTCTTGTCATCAAGTATTTCGAGTACACCCACAAGTTCCACGACAACTTGAAGTGGGGACCCGCGTTTTACATGCCAGTTGCAGGCGAGCACGGAGCGGCGCCAGCTCCGCACGCCGACACGAAGCTCGTGGAAGTTCCACCAGCCTCGGGTACTGCGGCGCCCGAAGCCGTTGTGAGCAACGTGCCGTCGTACAAGACGCCCCCGGTCGACGCGTCGACGATCAAAGCAGGATCGCTTGGCCCAATCGGAATCACCAGTCCCTCAACTGCGGGCGAGGCCGGTGAAGGAACCCACGGGGCGGCGGCGGGCCACGGCCATGGCGATGTCCCGCACCTGTATGACCCAGACCTTCCCGTCGATACCCATCAGTTCTTCGCCATTTACTACGCCATGACGGGCCTGCACGGAATCCACGTCGTGATCGGCATGGGGCTGATGGTCTGGCTCATGGTCGGCACGATACGGAACCGGTTCAACAGCAACTATTACACGCCGGTCGATCTCGTTGGACTCTACTGGCACATCGTCGATCTGATCTGGATCTTCCTCTTTCCACTGTTCTACTTGATTAGCTAACGCGTCGCGTTTTGCGTCGGCCGCGTCCATTGCTTGCTTCCGCCTTTGATGGGGAATCGCTCCATGTCGAACCACTCGATCGCTCCCGACACGTCGCACGGGCATCATTCCGCCGTGCCCGGGGACAAGCCGCTGGTCGGCCACCTTGTGCCAATTGGGCTGCTCGTTGCGAACGGGACGGCGCTACTGCTCCTCACCGTTGTCACCATGGCGCTGCACTACGTCGACCTTG